>TARA_R100001369_G_scaffold8045_5_pt1 | contig 82294 bp, 86 predicted proteins | sample TARA_R100001369 | Tara Oceans TARA_R100001369 (sample SAMEA2621528) | marine metagenome | biome: marine biome (ENVO:00000447); feature: surface water layer (ENVO:00002042); material: "saline water (ENVO:00002010), including plankton (ENVO:xxxxxxxx)" | depth 5 m
CCAGGCGTACGCTGGCGACTAGCGCTTTGGTACGGCCGGTTTGTGAAATTGCCACCACCACATCGCCATCGTTCAAGGTCACTGCCGACATATTCTGCATATGTGGGTCGGCGTAGGCAGAAGTGGAGATCTGCAGGCGAAAAAACTTGTGCTGGGCATCAAAGGCCACTGCGCCGGAAGCCCCAAAGCCATAGAACTCGACCCGGTTGGCCATCGCCAGGGCGTTTACCGCACGGCCCAGGGCATCGTTATCCAGCCGGTCACGAACCGAGAGCAGTGTACCCACGGTCGAGTCGAAGATGCTGTGGGAAAATTCAGCGACCGAGTCGCTGTCGTTCATGGAGAACTGCGCGAACTGACTGCCGCTGGCCAGCATTTGCGCCAGCTGTAGCTTGAAATCCTGAAAGCCATTGCAGCCCAGCGCGCGACAAAAGCGCACCACGGTAGGTTCGCTAACGGTGGCTTCGGTGGCCAGATCCACAATGCGCATGTGGATGACCTCCTCGGGGTTGCGCAGTACAAACCGCGCCACTTTTTGCTCGGAGCGTCGAAAGTGCTCCATGCGGCGTCTCATTTCATCGAACAGGGCGCGACTCACGTTCAGCTCCTTGGGTGCTCAACCAACAGGTAGTTAACAGTACGCCAATATACAATCGTTTTAAACGATCGTTTCTGCCTATCTGCTCACTATAATGCTTCGTATTGCTTCAATGCGATAATGACAGTATGCCTCAATGAGCCCATAGGGCCACGTACTATTAGGCAGCGATCCAACAGCGTTTAAGGCCGTTAGTCAGTTTTTTTAAGATTGGTCATCATTTTGTCAAGTAGGTTATAGTAATAATTGAAGTGCCGCACTGCATCATAACAGTCGTCACGGATGCAGGTGGACGAAGGCATATTCATCTGGAGGAACGTCGATTATGAGAAACGTCGAACGAATCACCTCGGTTAAAAGCGAATTGCTCGACATCTTTATGAGTATGGAAGTCGATGAGCATGCTCAGCGCCAGCGCAGCGCTGCCCAACGCAGCTTAAGAGCGCGGCGAGGTATTGAGCTTCATCGTGAGTTTCAAAAGTTATCGCGGGATATCGCCCCCTTGCCCGATGAAGATCGGCAAGAGAGCGAGTTGCACTAAGTTTTAGGATGCCAGGAGGTTAGGGGCGCAACTATTATCTGCGCAGAACCACGCTGCCCTGCCGGTTAGTTAGCAGGGCCTTGGTGGCTCAGCTTAGATTAGCCCTGTTACGAACACGGCAATAACGCCAGCGGGCGCTACATAGCGCGCGATGATGTTCCATACGCTCTTGCCGGTCGCTGAAAGACCAAGTTCGTCTTCCACACTGCTGCGCTCCAGGCACCAAGCGGTGAATAGGATCGCACCCAGCCCCGTCAGCGGCAGCATTATTTTGCTGGTCAGCGTATCCAGCAAGTCAAACACGCCCAGTCCAAACAGCAGCGGCTCGCTCCACACGTTGAATGACAGTAGCGCTGCAATACCCAGTAGCCAAGCACCCACACCGGCCACAACGGTAGCCATGACACGGCTTAGCGGCGTGCGCTCTTCAATGAATTCCACCACGGGCTCAAGCAGTGAAATGGCCGACGTTAATGCCGCAAACGTCAGCAGCAAAAAGAACATCAAACCTAAAAGTAAACCACCATCAATATTGCCAAAGGCCAGCGGTAGGGTGACGAAAATCAGCCCTGGGCCTGAAGCGACATCCAGATTATTAGCAAACACGATCGGGAAAATGGCTAAACCCGCGCCTAAAGCGATGATGGTATCCATGATGATGACCGTGCGGGCGGTTTGCAGCAGATCGATCTCTTTGCCCAGATAAGAACCGTAAGCCATCATGATGCCCATACCCAGTGAGAGGGTGAAGAAGGCGTGGCCCAAGGCGGCTAGCACGGTTTCTGCTGTGAGCTTGCTCCAGTCCGGGTTGAACATATACGTCAACGCCTCGCCAAAGTGGCCGGTTGTCATGCCGTAACCAATCAGCACGACCAACAGCAGTGCGAGGACTGGCATCAGAATGCGAACAGCGCCTTCAAGGCCTTTGGTAACGCCGCGGGCGACAATCCCAATGACCAGCAGCATAAACACGGAGTGGCCCAGCAGCAGCAACCCAGGGTTACTCAACATGCCATTAAATAGCGCGCCAATGCCATCGGCATCTTGACCGCTAAAAGCCCCGCTCACCGAGTTGACGGTGTAGTAGAGCGACCACCCGCCAATCACGCTGTAAAACGACAGAATCAAGAAGGCCCCGACAATGCCGCTAATGCCCACGATGGCCCAGGCTTTGGGCTTTTTCGCCGTGCGCGCCAGTTCTGACATGGTGCTGGCGGGGTTCTTCTGGCCGCGCCGCCCCAATAGCCACTCAGAGACAAGAATGGGCAAGCCGATTAGCGCGATACAGAGCAAATACACAAATACGAAAGCAGCGCCGCCGCTTTCACCCACCATATACGGAAATTTCCAGATATTCCCTAGACCCACCGCTGAACCAGCGGCGGCCAGCACAAAGGTCATTCGCGATGACCACTGCGCATGCGCAAGCTTCGCCATACATCACCCATTAAGTCGATTGTTGTGTAAGTCACTGCGTGTTGAGCACGCTAGTTTTCGGAAAATTGAGTCATTGCCAGCGTACTTTTCCGAAAGTAAGCGCAATTTATCTGATCGACCGCAAGCATGCCAGTTAGCTGACCTAAAAAGGTGGGTTAAAACAGTTGGCTTTGCTTTTCACCCGCGAAGGGTCCAAGAGCGGGTAATGGCGTCACTTCTCCTAGTGCGTTATAGAGTAAGCGGGCCATGTGGGGAGACTCGCGGTTGTCCGCAGTATGCACAAATAAGAAAGGGGTTTTCCCCTGACTTATCCACAGCTTTAGGCGGGCTTTCCAGGCGGTGAAGTAGTCGCTATTAATCGTTTTGTCAATATGACCAATGAAGCGAATGACAGGAAAATTTGCCGTGGAAAGCACGTGTAGCGGGAGTTTCGGCTTTTCTTGCTGGGCGTGAGCCAAGCCCAAATGGTCATTTGCCGGGGTTGAGAAGAGCGGGCGCACGTCGAGCATCACGCGGTTGGCCGAATAAGTTATCAACAGGCGGTTAAGGGCAATTTCGGCGGCCCCTTTGTGGAAAAACTCAGGGTGGCGAACCTCGACCGCGCAAGGCAAATGGGCAGGCCAGGCGGCAAGTAGCTCTTCAAGCTGTGGAAGCTCTTGGGGGCCGAAATCCCGTGGTAGTTGCACCATGGTGGGGCCAAGGCGGTCGTGCAGAGGTTCTAGCGCCGCTAAGAATGCCCAAGCCTCCTCTAACCGCGTTAGTCGTTGATCGTGGGTTACGCTGGCCGGTAATTTAAAACAAAAGCGAAAGTGGGGTGGTGCCTGGCGCGCCCAGGCAGCAATGGTGTCCGGCTTTGGGGTACCGCTATAAAAGGTAGTGTTGCCCTCAACGCTGGAAAACACCGCCGCGTAATCGCTGAGCAGCTCAGTTTTGGCATGGCGTGGATAAAGATTGCCCAGCCAATCTTGATTGGCCCACATAGGCAAGCCTAGATAAAGAGGAAGCGTCATGGGTGCCAGCCTACATCGACAAGATCATGCGCTAATGTAACAGGTTAAGAGTCTTGCCCGTTAAGCGCGAATGGCGGCTTTTATATGACCTTTGTATGGCTTATATGTATAGCAAGGCGCGGAAAAAGTGAAACTGTTAAGGCGCCGATAGCGCTACTATGTAGGTATAGCCCTTTATTGGCAGTAGCCGTTTACAAACAGGATAGCGCCATGTGTTCAGCTTACGTTAGCAGTGATGAAATCCGCGACCAGTTTTCCCAAGCGATGTCGGCAATGTATCAGCAGGAGGTGCCGCAATACGGCACCTTGCTGGCGCTGGTTGAGGCGGTCAACCAGGAGGTGCTAGCCGCTAACCCAGGGGTGAATAACGAATTGCAAAATAGCGATGAGCTGGCGCGTATCAACGTTGAACGCCACGGCGCTATTCGCGTGGGGAGTCCAGGCGAGCTTGCTATGCTGCGGCGAATGTTCGCGGTCATGGGGATGGAGCCAGTGGGGTATTACGACTTATCGACCGCAGGCGTGCCGGTACATTCCACCGCGTTTCGGCCGGTCGCGGATAGTGCGCTCAAGCGTAACCCCTTTCGTGTCTTTACCTCGCTACTGCGCCTTGAGCTAATTGAAAAGTCCGAGCTAAGAGAACAGGCGAGTGAAATTTTAAGTGCCCGCGATATCTTCACTGCCAAAGTGAAAACGCTTATCAAGCGTTTTGAGCAGCAGGGTGGCCTAAGCGCTGATGACGCCAAGCAGTTTGTTCAGGAAGCGTTGGAAACGTTCCGCTGGCACGACAACGCCACAGTCGACTTGGCTACCTACGAGCGTTTGCATGCCGAACACCGTTTAATTGCCGATGTGGTCTGTTTCCGTGGCCCGCATATTAACCACCTAACGCCGCGCACGTTAGACATTGATGAAGTGCAACGGCGCATGCCCAGCGTTGGCATCGACCCTAAAGCGACTATTGAAGGCCCGCCACGCCGGGACTGCCCAATCCTCCTACGTCAAACCAGTTTCAAAGCACTGGAGGAGACGATCGCTTTCGCGGACGCTGCTGAGGGTAAACACACCGCCCGCTTTGGTGAGATCGAGCAGCGTGGGATTGCATTAACGCGTAAAGGGCGCGAGCTATATGACCGCCTGCTAGCAGCGGCCAAAGAGAACTCGCCCACAGCAGCCAATAATGACGCCCATCAAGCGCATTTATCTGAGGTGTTTAAAGCGTTTCCTGATACGTATGAAACACTGCGCCGTGAAGGGTTAGCGTTTTTCCACTACCACGCGGTTCAAGGTGTACCTGTGCAAGTGCCGATCTCAGTCGAGCAGGTGGATAGCTTGATCAAGCAAGGCGCACTGAGAGTTACCCCCATGATTTATGAAGACTTCTTACCCGTGAGCGCGGCCGGTATTTTTCAATCCAACCTGGGTGGAAGCAGTCATGATCATTACGCCAGCAGCGCAAGCCAGCAGGCATTTGAGCAGGCCCTGGGGAGAGCCGTCATCGATGAAATCGAGCTGTATGCCCAGCGCCAGCAAGCATCGCTTGAACAGGCGCTGGTGCAGTTGGCGGTTTAAGTGATAGAACAGGTAGCTACGTCAATTTACCCACTAACGCTGAAGGTTGAAGAGAGTTATGAGTCAAGGAAAGGTATTGGTATTACATGGCCCCAACTTAAATTTGCTGGGTAGCCGTCAGCCAGAAATATATGGGTACGAGACGTTAGACGACGTGAATAACATCTTGCGGGAGAAAGCGGTGATGGCCGACTGGGATATCACATGCCTGCAGAGCAACCATGAAGGAGAACTGATTGACGCCATTCACGCCGCACGCCTGGATGGCACCCAAGCGATTATTATCAATCCCGCTGCCTACACGCATACCTCAGTGGCCATTCTTGATGCCCTCAATGCCTTTGATGGCAAAGTAATTGAGGTGCATTTATCCAATGTTCACAAGCGCGAAGCCTTTCGCCATCACTCCTACGTCTCGCTGCGCGCCAATGGAGTCATTGCTGGCCTCGGGGTTCAAGGCTATCGAGCTGCGCTAGAGGCAGTGATGTTAGAGGCTAATTGATATGCGCTCTTACTTGAGCGACTTTGTTTTGTAAAACAGGTAAGTAAACATTAATCAACGTATCAAGATCGACCCGAGCAGCGTTAGTGCTGATATTGATTGCGCCCATTAAATGCTGCTTGGCGTCATAGACAGGAACGGCAATGGAGCGCAAGCCGGAGTCAAGCTCTTGATCAGAAATCGCATAGCCCTGCTGCCGCGCTTTTATTATCTGGTTTCGTAGCTCACTAACATCTGTCACCGTTTTATCGGTGTAAGACTCTAGAGCAACCGACGCTAGGAAGTGATCAAGATCCGTATCGCTGAGCTGAGCTAGCAGCATGCGCCCCATAGAGGTATGAGCCGCTGGCAGCCGAGTGCCCACCGAAAGCGTAATCGCCATCAAGCGATGTTTTGCTGCCGAGCGGGCTACGTAGATGACATCATTGCCATCTAGCACGCCAAGCGATGAGGACTCCCCGGTTTCAGCGGTAATGTCTTCGAGATGTTGCTGAATAACATCTCGGTAATTATTAGCCGATAAAAAGGCATAGCCGAGCTGGAGCACGCGGGGCGCCAATTCAAAGTAACGTTGCTGTTTTCGCACGTACCCCAGTGCATGCAGAGTGAGCAAGAAACGCCTAGCCTTTGCTCTGTTCATTCCTGTCCGTGTCGCAACTTCGCTTAATGTCATACGCGGGTGTTCGTGATCGAATGCCTGTATTACCTCTAAGCCGCTAGCTAATGCTGTTACAAAATCACGGCTATCTTCACTCAACATCTCTTCCTGCATTGTTATCATCCCTTACCTAAACGTTTGATAGAAAAGATTAACGCAAAAATGTTCGCATTGCGAACTTGTGCACTTTAAAGCCTTTCCAATGGCATGCTGCGGCCCTTAAAACGTTTTTTGATCCCCCTGCTACTAAAGTTGTGTTTTTTAATAGGCTGGCAACAAAGTAACCTCACTGATCAAATTACGAATACATGTACGTATTGCGAACAATAATTAAGCATAATAATGGCTAAACAACGCATAGGACGAAAAATGAACAAACTCCTTGGTTCTGCATATCTGGCTGCTTGTGGAAGCGCTCTGGCGCTTGGCCTTACCGTTACTTCTGTTAGCGCTGATGAGTGGCCGACTAATGATGTGCGCTTGGTAGTGCCTTACGCTCCTGGCGGCACTACCGATGTACTGTCGCGTCGCGTTGCCGATCTTCTTCAGCAAGAACTCGATACTAATGTCATTGTAGAAAATCGCCCCGGCGCAGGTTCTACGGTCGGAACCGGACGTCTCGCTCGCGGTGGGCGTGATGCCGATCACACCATTTTGATGGCCTCGCCAGGGCACACCATTGGCGCTGCCATCTATCCAGATCTTAGCTACGACCCCATCGAAGATTTCGTTTTCCTGCAAAACATGGTCGACATACCTAACGTGATGGTGGTCCCCGCAGACAGCCCTTATGAAAGCGTTATTGAGTTCGTAGAAGCGGCTAAAGAAGAAAGCATGACCTTCAGTCACAGCGGCGTGGGCAGCTCCATCCACATGTCTGGTGAACTGTTCAAGACCTTGACTGACACAAACCTTACGGCGGTGCCTTTTGCTGGCAGTGGCGCGGCGCTTCCGGCGTTGCTGGGCGGCGATGTTGATGTGTCGTTCGAGAACATGCCGACGGTGCTTTCGCACATACGTTCTGGCGATTTGCGGGCGCTGGCCGTCACCTCTGCCGAGCGCTCCGAGTATCTGCCCGATGTCCCGACCCTGTCAGAAATCGGTGAATACAACCTTGACCAGTTCATCACAACTGCCTGGTTCGGACTGATTGCACACAACTCTTTCCCAGAAGAAGCTCAAAGCGTCATGCAAGATGCACTGGCCAATGTGATGGAACGTGAAGAGTTTGTGGACTTCGCTGATCAACTGGGCGCTGAGCCTGGTCAAGTGTCGGGTGAAGAGTTCAAGCAGTTCATTGTTGAAGACTTGGAGCGTTGGGAAAACGTAGCCCAGCAGGCGGGTATTAGCCAGTAAGCAAGGCAGCCTTTGATCCAGCGGAGAGGCGAGGGCAAGCGTCCTCGCCTCTCTTGTTTCGATGTCTCTTGGTTCTATATCTCTTAGCTCTATATCTCTTGGTTCTTTGGAGAAGGCAGTGATGACTACCTCGGATTTTAAGCGCAGGGTTAAAGACCCAGGTGACGTAGTGGCGGGAATTATTCTGCTTTGCTTTTCCATTGGGCTGATCTTTTATCTAGTGCCTAACTACATCAATGAACCGCCCATTCTGCAAAACCCCATGATGTCGCCTCGTTGGCTGCCGGGGATCGTTGGCTGGCTGATACTGTTGTTTTCTATTCTGCTCATCCTGCAAGGCTTCCTGTTGGACAGAAGCAGTGAGGAGGATGAACGAAATATTGAGAAGGGTTCGACACGGCGTTTTGTCTTGATGCTGGTCGCCCTGGTGATATATGTCGCTTTGTTTGAATCAATGGGCGCGGTGTTTACCGGCATTCTCGCGACGCTGGTGCTTTTTGTGGCGCACCCTGTTCGCACGTGGTGGGTCTATAGCATGGCATTTGTGTTCCCTATCGCTGTGACATTCATATTTGTAAAAGTCATGAATGTGCCGCTTCCGATATCGCCAATCGGTTTCTGATTGGCTACTTATTCTTCTGGGTGATCTATGGAAAATTTTTCGGAAGTCATAGAGATATTCTTTAGTTTAGATAACTTCCTGGCCATCGCTATGGGGGTCGTCATCGGTGTGGTCGTGGGGTCGATTCCCGGCTTGACTGCCACGATGGCGGTGGCGCTGGCGCTGCCCTTTACCTTCTCTATGCAGCCTGTCGCCGCTATCTTGCTGCTGGTGGGTATCTATAAAGGCGGAATGTACGGCGGTTCAATTACAGCCATTTTAATAAGAACCCCCGGCTCACCAGCCTCCGCCTGCACCTTGCTGGACGGCTACCCCATGGCGCAACAGGGGCATGCGAAGAAGGCACTCAAGGCTGCTCTTTATTCGTCGGTCATCGCCGATTTCATCTCTAATATTGCTCTGATCTTTTTTGCTGCCTATTTGGCAAAAATTGCCCTGAACTTTGGTGCGCCAGAGTTTTTCTGGCTGATCTGTTTTTCGCTTACCATCATCATCTCTTTGGCCAGCGGCTCTATGATCAAGGGCTTGATGGCTGCGCTATTGGGTATTCTGCTTTCCCTGGTAGGACTGGATGAAGTCTTCGGCTCTCAACGGTTTACCTTTGGCAACTACAACTTGATGGACAGCATCTCCTTTATCCCGCTGTTGATTGGTCTGTTCGCCATCCCCGAGATTATCGAGTTCTACCGCAAAAAAGCGCTTCCTCATATTAAGGCGAAGGCCAGCGGTGCAGGGCTTAGCTTTTCCGAACTGAAGCGCTGCCTGACCACCATTGTGCGGGGCAGTTTGATTGGCGTGATTATTGGGGCAATCCCAGGTACCGGCGCTACTGCGGCTGCCTTTATTTCCTATAGTGATGCGCGCAGGCGATCCCCCAATAAGGCTAACTTTGGCAAAGGCGAGGTAGAGGGTGTTGCCGCCGCCGAGGCTGGTAATAACGGTGTCGCCGGGGCGACGATGATTCCCTTGTTATCGCTGGGTATTCCAGGGGATGTCATCACGGCCATTATTCTTGGTGCCTTTATGGTTCATGGGCTTACGCCTGGTCCCATTATGTTCCAAGAGAACCTATCCCTGATCTATGCCCTGTTTATGGGGATTATGTTTAGCTCGGTGGTATTGCTGCTGGTGGGCAATGTGGCCATCAAGTACTTCTCTTTGATTGCCGACATTCCTAAATCAGTTCTCTTTCCTATCGTATTGATGTTCTGCGTTTATGGCGCTTACGCCGTTAATAACGACACCTTTGACGTGTGGTTGATGCTGGCCTTTGGCGTCATGGGCTATATCTTTAATCGTGCCGCGATACCGGCAGCGCCCTTTTTGATCGGGTTTATCCTTGGGCCGATGTTTGAAGATAACTTGCGCCGTTCATTACTGATCGGGCATAACGATCTTTCGATCTTTGTGCGTGGCCCGATTACCTGGGTTTTCATTGCTTTAACGGTGGGCTCGATTTCCCTGGCACTCTACCGCTTTATTTCAGCGCGTCGCGAAGCGCGCAATGCTGCCGCCAAATCAAAAAAAGTTTGATGTTCTTCGGAGAAGTACAATGGCGGGACCACTGACAGGGCTGCGGGTACTGGATTTAAGCCGTGTAATGGCTGGCCCCTGGTGTACGCAGGTACTGGCCGATATGGGCGCCGAAGTGATTAAAATTGAGCACCCGCTGCTTGGTGACGATACGCGCCATTGGGGGCCGCCCTGGTTAAAAGATAAAGAGGGCAGCGATACTCGAGAGTCGGCCTACTACCTTTCGGCCAATCGTGGCAAGCATATTCGGCCACTGTCGATATCAGTCAGCCAGAAGGGCAGGCGCTGGTGCGTGAGTTAACCACTGAAAGTGACATTCTGGTCGAGAACTTTAAAAGCAGAGGACTCGCGCGCAAGGGGCTTGACTACGCCACCCTAGAGGCGATCAATCCGGGTTTGATTTACTGCTCCATCACCGGTTTTGGCCAGACGGGGCCAATGGCCTCCATGGCGGGCTATGACTACCTGGTCCAAGCACAAGCTGGGTTAATGAGTATTACCGGCGCGGCAGACGGTGAGCCCGGTGCCGGGCCACAGCGGGTGGGTATGGCCGTCTCCGACCTGACCACGGGTATGAATGCCACCATTGCTATCCTCGGTGCGTTGCATCACCGGCACAGTACCGGCCTAGGGCAATATATTGATATGGCGTTGCTGGATGTCCAGGTAAGTTGGTTGGCCAATCAGGCGCTTAATTACTTCTGCAGTGGCACCCCGCCAACCCGTACCGGTGAGTATCACCCCAACCTGGTGCCTTACCAGCCATTCCCTACCGCTGACGGCGAAAAAGTCATCATCGCGATCGGCAACGATGGGCAGTTCAAGCGTTTCTGTGAAGCAGTGGGGCGATCCGAGCTAGCCGTTGATCACCGTTTCAGCACCAACTCCGAGCGGGTTAAACATCGACTCGAGTTGGTTCCGCTTATGGTGCAGATTACCCAGAGTCGTACTAGCCATGAATGGATAGAGATGCTGGGCGCCATTAGCGTGGCCAATCCGATCAAATACTCCAGAACCCCGCTGGAGTATCACAAGCCACCACCGCGACTGGGTGAAGATACCGATAGCGTGTTGGAGCGCTTATTGCACAAAGGCGCTGGGGAAATTAGTACCTTACGCCAAAAGGGCGTAGTGAAATAAGCCGTTGGTTTGCCTAGCCGACCGTTACACCGCCGCACACGAAAAGGGTCTGACCAGTGATAAAGCCGCTGCGTTCGTCGCAGAAGAAACTGACGGCTTGGGCCACGTCTTCAGGCTGACCCATGCGCTGGAGCGGGATATTATCGATGATGCGGCGAGCGCGTTCGGAATCGGGCGGGTTGTTCTGCCAGAAAGCGCTGGTGGCGATAGGCCCAGGGGCAACGCAGTTGACCGTGATGCCGTGTTCAGCCAGCTCCAGCGCCCACGTTCGGGCCATGGATTGCAGTGCGCCTTTCGTGGCACTGTAGATAGTGCGTGCCTCTTTGCCCAATACTACACGGCTTGTATTCAGCACGATGCGCCCCATCCCGTTTGCCTTCATAGAGGGCAGTAGTGCCTGTGTGCAGACCAGCGCTGAGCGCGCATTCAAGTGCATTAATTTGTCAAAGTCTTCAAGCTGTACTTCCTCAAGCAATGCTGGCGCGACAATACCCACATTATTGACCAGCCGGGTCACCGAATAACGCGTGCCAATGTCAGTCATCACCAATCGAGTAGCATCGGCATCGGCAAGATCGACCTGGCGCGCATCTGCTTGCAAAGATTTCGCTTCGGGCTCGACGATATCCACCACAATGACTTGATAACCATCCTGCTGAAGGCGTAAGGCGATCGCTTGACCGATGTTCCTAGCTCCGCCGGTAACAACAGCAACATGTTTTTGAGTATTGTGGCGTTGAGCAGCGTCTTGACTCATTCAGATATCCTTAGCGTGTTTAGGTCGAGTAGGCATTCTCTTCGGTAGGGCAACTCTGCACCAATCAAGCACCGTGAAGTGCTAGCAAGGCCTTCTATTAAGCATCATTCTCGCGTATTGAAGAAGGGTGACGGCAAGAGAGGCTTTACCTGGATATCCATGTAAGGAAATAGGGGTAAGCTGCTAATAAGGTCTTGAAGCTCGGCGTTATCAGTGACATCGAATATGCTTACATTGGCGTAACTGCCAGCGACTCGCCATAGGTGGCGCCATTTGCCCTGCCGCTGTAGTTCCTGAGCGTAGACTTTCTCCTTCATCTTGATGTCAGCTGCTTGCTCGGCCGGTATGTCCGGTGGCAGTTTCACTACCATTTCCACTTGAAACAGCATTGCATTGCTCCTATCTGATGACGTTATAAAGTGTTTTGCCGATTTAAGTAGGCCTGCCGCCAGCGCACAATGTGAACCTCGGCGAATAACTTTGCCTGATGAAATGGGTCGGCTTGAATAAAGCGTTCGGCCTCTTCGCGGCTCTCCAGATCGACCAAGTAAATGCCGCCTGACGCCGTGGCGCCGTCGTCAGAAAGCTTGGCGCCACAAGCCAATAAGAGGTTCGCGTTGGCGTCAAGGTAATCCAGATGATCGGGACGTACCTCCAGGCGCAGGGCCTGGCGGTCGGGCTTGTCGAACGTTTCAATCAGAAAAGGCATGTAAACATCCTGTGTTGATATGCGTGGTTAGGCACCGAGGTAGCCCCAGATCAGCATGGCACTGCCGTAGATAATTCCCAGATATATCAGGATGAGAACCATGTAGCCCATCACATCGCGCAACTTCAGGCCGGAGATGGCCAGTACCGGGAGGATCCAGAACGGCTGAACCATGTTGGTCCACTGGTCACCAATCTGCACTGCTAACGCCGTGGCTGCCTGAGAGGCGCCCAGCTCTGCGGCAGCTTGCACCATGACAGGGCCTTGAACTGCCCACTGGCCGCCACCGGATGGGGCTAACAGGTTGATAATGCCACCGCTAATGAACGACCAGATTGGTAGCGTTTGCGCGCTGGATATATCAACAAAGATATTGGCGAATGACACCACCAAGCCCGAGCTCACCAGAATCCCCATGATCCCTGCGTAGAAGGGGTATTGCACGACGATACCGGAGACAATACGAATCCCGTCCGCCAAGGCGGCCAAGTAATGGGAGGGCGAGGCAAATAGCAAGATACCCAGGAACAGGAAGGCGAAATTGACGGTATTAAGGTTCAGTGAGCCACCGTCCAACGCGTATAGCGCGATGTACAGCATGCCGAGCAAGCCAATAGCGATGCCCACCAACCGGCTACGATTCAAACGCTCGGCAATGGTGATTTTTTCGCCACTGGAAAGAGGGGGTTCGGTAGGCACCGCTACCGAAGCCGGATCGATTTCGACGATATCCTCGGCTTTCTTAGGGTGAAGCCAAGCATTGAAAAGTGGCAAGGTGAGAAGAATGAGGGCACTGGTGATCAAGAGAATAGGGGAAAAAATGGTGTCGCTTAGCGGTATCAGCCCGATCGCATCTTGCAGGAAGTGCCCTTCGGTAGCGATTAATAGCGGCACACTGCCTGATAGGCCAATGCCGTAAAGAGCAAAACCCGAATACGCAGCGGCGATCACTAAAGGATAATGCAATCCTTTCACGTTGAGCGCCAGCTTCTGGGCGACGATCCCGCCGATGACGAGGCCAAAGCCCCAATTTAACCAGCTACCAATCCCCCCCACCAAGGTAGCAACCACAATAGCGACGAAGGGCGTTTTGACACGAGCAGCGATACGGTTGAGAGCACCATCTACCAAGGGAGTCTTCGCCAGAATATAGCCCGCCAGAAGGATGATCGTCATCTGCATGCTGAACGCCAGCAAGTCCCAGAATCCGTCGCCCCAATAACGTACCGCATTCAGCGGGCTAGTACCCTGCATGAGCACCGCTAAAATCATGGTGAGAATGGTCAGGAAGATGGCAATGACCAATGGGTCGGGCATATAGCGATTGACGAGCCGGGTGAAGAAATTTGCCAGCGCATTCATTAGAAGCAGCCTCGTATTGTCGGCGTGGTTGTCATTGTCTACTATGTACGTATAGCGCACATAAGTTCGTTTATTGCAGTGATAGTTAACCCGCGAATGATTTTATTCAATTCGACATTTGTCTAGGGCCGACGTAAATACGGCTCGAGGCAAGTGAAATAGTAAGGAAAGCTGATGCAGGACGATGCATTACACGCCGTAGTGGTGGGCGCTGGTACCATGGGCACCACCTTGGCTAAGTTGATGGCGGCGCAGGGTGTCAACGTCATAGTGGTCGATACCAACCCACACGTGTTGGAAACCAGTCGCCTGAGTATGGGAGAGAGCGCAGCTGCTGTTGGCTTTGCCTCAGAGTTAACGGTCGGTCAGCGTCCCGATTTTGTGATCGAGAGCGTGACCGAAGACGTCGCGGTCAAGCAGAAGGTTATAGCCCAAATCGAGGTCAGCGTCGCCGATAGCACCATCATCATGACGAATACCTCGGGTATCCCGATCAATGAAATCGCCGCCAACATGCGCTTACCTCAACGGTTTTTAGGCACTCATTTCTTCAACCCAGCAGACATCATTCCCGCAGTCGAGGTGGTTCCCGGTAGCCATACCACGGCGTCGGTAGTAGAAACGGCGTGCCGTTGGCTGAAGCAGTTGGGAAAACGCCCTGCGATTCTAAATACCTGTGTGCCCGGTTTCGTCGCCAACAGAATCCAGCATGCGGTGATGCGTGAGTGTCTCGCCCTGCTAGAGAGAGGCGTTGTAGAGCCCGAGGCACTGGACGACATCGTGCAGTATTCCATCGGTGTACGCATGGCGTTAAACGGCCCACTGTGTCAGCGCGATCTCAACGGGCTAGATACCCACCTCAATATCGCTCATTACCTCTACCCAGATCTTGATGCGCGCGATAAGCCTGCGGCACTTCTTGAAGACTACGTTGCTCAAGGGCGCCTAGGTGCCAAGTCAGGACGAGGTTTCTACCGCTGGAGCGACGAGTCGCGTGCGCAACACCAAGCCCAGGAACGGGAAAGTCTGCAGTGCATCATCGATATTGCCACCCAGCATGCTAAGGGAAATGCGCCATGAATCAGCCACGTTGGAAGAAGCGTCCTGAAGGGAGCAACTGGGGAGATTTCGGCTCCGACGATCAGCTTGGGCGGGTCAATCTTATCGGATCTGAGCAGGTACTCAAAGGCGTCAAGGAAGTCCACGAAGGCATTACGTTCTGTTTATCATTGCCACTGGATATCCCTGGTGGCAAGGTGCTGAATCCTCGCCGTTCGCCGCCGAGGCTGTCGCCAACGGCACTCGGTGATGACCTATACATCAATTTTCCTTTGGCTACTCATACCCCCACCCTGCGTGACGTTATCAGTGATGATCAGGTTCACATCTCGTTGCAGTACTCCACCCAGTGGGACTCACTCGCCCACGTAGGCGCTCTGTTTGATGGTGACGACGACGGTAAGCCGGAATGCCGCTATTACAACGGCTTTTTAGCTGAGCAAGATGTCCTCAACTTGAGCCAAAAACCCCACCAACAGCATGACTCTTATGCTCAGCGACTGGGTGTCGAGACACTGGCGGTACACGGCATGCAGGGCCGGGCCGTGTTAGTGGATCTGGTAAGGGTGTTCGGTGGGGGAAGAACGCTGGTAGGGTATGCCGCGTTGATGGATGCGCTTGAGCACCTGGATGTGGTGGTTGAACGTGGAGATATGCTGGTATTACGCACTGGATTCGCTGAAGCACTGCTGGACATGCAGGGTAGTCCGCAGCCTGATGTGCTGAAAAATACCGGTGCAGTGCTCGACGGTAGCGACCAAGCTCTACTGGAATGGATTACCGAGAGCGGCATTGCGGCAATCTGTGCGGATAATTACGCCGTAGAGAACCTGGATCGTGAATTGGCACCAGACTGTTGCTCCAAGCTTCCCTTGCACCATCACTGTCTATTTAAACTTGGCCTGCCGCTGGCAGAGCTGTGGTATCTGAAGGGCCTCGCTGAGTGGTTACATAGCCGAGGGCGCACTCGGTTCTTACTAACAGCACCGCCACTGCGTCTACCGGGCGCGATAGGCTCACCAGTGACCCCGGTGGCCACCGTATAGTTTCATAGGTATATACTCGCTGCTTGTTTTTCTTACTTTCAGGTAAGGTAAAGGCCCTGGTGTTTTAGTGCATATCTAAAAAGCAAAGCGTTTTTAGAATGACAGCAAACCCGACAGTGTCATCAGCCAGATAATCAGACTGAGGGTGAAAAATGAGGAAATAGTGGCTACCAGCATTGCGGCGGCACTCATACCGCCTACGCCATAGCGTTGGCCAAACAGTGGATAAATGCTGATCATTGGCGAGGCCGCAAACAGCAATGCACCTGCCATATAAAGTGGATCAATGTCTGGAACAAAATAGAAGGCGATGAAAATGACCAGCGGGTGAATAAGCAGTTTGCCGACAACGATCTGACCAACATCACTCGCCATACCTTTAACCTGCAGGCCAAATAGCGCGCCGCCGATCACAAACAGCGCCGCTGGGCCCGCCGCTTCGGCGAGCATATCGATGGCTTTAAACAGCGGCGCGGGAATCTTGACGCCGGAAACGGCCAGAAAGATGCCGGTTAGTAAGCCTACCAATACGGGGTTTTTGATGAGGCTAAGGGCTGTCTGCTTAACCGTTTTCCATACGCTGGAACCTTGGTGGTTACCCATTTCGGCCAGAATCAGTGCTGCGGGAATAACCAGCAGGTTTTCAATGAGCATATTGAGCGCTAACAGAACCGCCGCAGGCGAACCGATGACCATGGCGGCCACGGGATAACCCACAAAGCCGCTATTGGCGGCCGCCATGCCGAGCGCCTGCATGGCGCTGGCGTTGAGTGGTTGGCGCTGTAGTTTTAAGCAGAGCAGTAACCCCGCACCGAAAACGGCGATAGAGCCCAGCGCGTAAGCCACCAGATAGTTGAGCTTGAAAACCTCTTCGAGAGGCTGCTGGGTGAGTGCGCGAATAACGAGCGCGGGCAACGCGCAGTAGAGCACAAAGACGCCCATCCCCTGCATCTGCTCGCGCTGGATAATGCCGCTCCATCTCGCTATATACCCTAAGCTAATGAGTAGGAATATGGGCGTGGTAATCCCAAGTATAGCGAGCATGGCGGCCCCTTAGCGCATGAAGGCAAATGATTAAGTTCGAATAACGAATAATTGTACGCTATTTCTCTTGCGCTTCATGGCATGGAGTGAGCAGAAGGCGAGACAAGTTGCTTGATATAATGCGTACGCAGCGGTATCACATGAGGATCGATCTGTTCGGAGGCGATGCAATCGGCGGTGAAAAAGCGAAACGCATCCACGCCCTGGAACACAAATAGATCAACACCCGAGAGTGTTTTGGCGCCCGCCTGGTGGGCGGCGTTTAACAGCTCGGTGTGGGCGGGGATGTAAACTGCGTCGAAGACCCAATGCTGGGCGCCCAACCCAGCGGTATCGATGGGGCAGCCGGGATGGTTGATGTGACCAATGGGGGAGCAGTTGACCACGCCCTGCCAATGAGGCAGTTCTCGCTGCGCCTGCTCTGATGTGATGCACGTCGCATTAATGCCCATAGCATTAAGGTCACGGCTGAGGCTCTCTGCCCGGGAAGCATCATGTTCGAGAATACGGATGTGGCTAACGGCAAGCTCCCCCAGCGCACACGCCACCGCACGCCCAACGCCACCGGCGCCAATCAGTAGTACCTCACCCGCGGGCTGGCGGCCGAAAGAGTGGCGGTAGGCGCTAATAAAACCGGTGTAATCGGTGTTTTCAGCGCGCAGCCCCTCAGCGTCAAACAGTAGGGTGTTGGAGGTGCCTACCCGTCGCACGCCTTCGCCGCGGATATCGGCGAGCTGTGCGGCTTTTTCTTTGAAGGGGAAAGTAACGTTGGTGCCCCGGTACCCCTCGTCACGCAACCTTTGTATCGCGCTGGGAAAATCAAAATCCGTCGATCCTCGGCTATCGACTAAATCGTAGCGTACCGGCTCGCCCAGCGACGCGCCCAGGCGCTCATGCAAATCGGGGGATTGCGATTTAGCAATGCCTTCGCCTACCAGTCCGAGTTTGATCATGCTTGGCTCTCTCCCGAGTCGTGGTTTGGCGTTGCTTGAGCTATACCATCAATTTCTGCTTCCAGGCGCTGCTGTGCAGTGACGCGCACAAAGGCGTTTGGTGCACCCAGCCCTTGGTAACCTTCACGCTGCACCAGTTCAAAGAAAAATGCCTTGCTGCCGGGTTGGGTATACAACTGATGGAAGTCACCGTCGCTGTCCTGATCAAAGAGGATGTGGTGCGCTTGCATCCATTGCAGGGTTTGCGCCGGTAGGTCGAAGCGAGCGGCCAGGTCGCGGTAGTAATTACCGGGAATCGGCAGTACCGGCGTGCCCGCCTGCTGCAGCGCAGCGCTGGTGTCGCGCATGGCGTTGGTGCGCAGGGCGACATGATGAATCCCCGAACCGCCGTATTGGCGCACAAAGCGGTTGCTGGCGGTGTCCGGCGAGGCACTGGCGTTAAGCGCCAGACGAAAGCGGCCATTGTCGTTCTGCAGCACCTGGCTTTGGATCAGCCCGCGGGGATCGGTGACATCGAAGGAGGGCGTGGGCGCCAGCTGGAAAATAGCGCGGTACTGCAGCATCAGCGAGAGGTAGTCGTGGTAGGAGAGCGCCACGCTGATATGGTCGATATCCACCAATGCACCCTGAGGAACCGGCTGCACATCGACAGGGAACTCGCGATCCCAGGTGCGGCTTAGCTGTGAGTCGTCAATGATATAGGAAAGGCTGCCATCCACATTGCGCAGTGCGCTCATGCGATGGCTGGCACCCACCTCTTCGGGCTCAACGATGGCGTAACCCAGTTTGTCCGCCCGCTTGAACGCTTCATAGGCGTTGCCTACGCGCAGTCCAATGGCAGTGATGGCGGTAGCGTCACGCCCCGGCACACGGCCGGTAAAACTCGCGTCGGTGTTGAGCACCAGGTTTACGTCGCCCGCGGCCCAGCGCTCGGCGTTAAGCGTGTGGTGGCGCCCCACGCAGGCCATACCCAACGCACTGAGCAACGCGCGTAGCGGTGCTAAATCCGCAGGCTCAACGGCGATCTCCAGAAAGGCGACCGACTCGATAGGCTGCGGCGCGGGAATACCACTGTCGCCCTGCATGCTGCGCAGCAGGTTGTAGGAGCGCAGCCCATCCCGGGCCGTCTGGTCGCTGTGGCCCATGCGGAAGACATCGTTAAAGATCTCGTGGGAGAGCGGGCCGTCGTAACGGGTCTCTTCCAGCATGGCCATGAAGCTATCCATCTGCAGCTCGCCCTGGCCAGGGAAACAGCGGTAGTGGCGGCTCCACGATAGGTGATCCATGGAGAGGCGCGGCGCATCGGCGGTCTGCACCAAAAAGATGCGATCCCCCGGAATGCGGCCAATGGTGCCCAGCTCGGTCTGGCGGGAGAAGATATGGAAGGTGTCCAACACCAGGCCGACATTGGGGTGGGCGGCACGGCGCACCACTTCCCAGCTGTCGCGGTAGTCGTGAATATGGCGGCCCCAGGCCAGCGCCTCATAGGCCACGCGCAAATTACGCCGCGCGGCACGTTCTCCGAGCTCATGGTAGTCATCGGCGGCGCGGCTTAACCCCGGTAGTGAATCAGGGTGGACGGTACTGCACGCCATGAGCAGATCCGTACCCAGCTCCTCCATCAGGTCGAACTTGTGCTCGGCGCGGTCAAATGCCCGCTCCCGTGCGCGCCCCTGCAGACCTTCAAAATCACGGAACGGCTGAAGTGTGACCAGCTTAAGGCCGCGGGCGCGAATCAACTCACCCGCTTCACGCGGCGTGCCGGTGAACGCCGTTAAATCGTTTTCAAACAGCTCAAGCCCCTCAAAGCCGGCTTGAGCAATGGCTTCTACCTTCTCTTCCAGCGAGCCGCTTAGGCAAACCGTGGCAATGGATGAGTACATGGCATCACGCTCCTTATATTGAATAGCATCAGTAACCCGCCAAGCGCGGCAGGAAAGTGACCAGCGCTGGTACGAAAGTAATCAGCAGCAGGATCAAAAACTGCACACCCAGCATTGGCAGAATGCGGCGGATAATCGGCCCCATTCCCACGCCGGAGACGGAGTCGGCGACAAATAGGCAGAGTCCCATGGGTGGCGTGATCAGCCCCATCATCAGATTGAAGATCACCACGATGCCGAAGTGCAGCGGGTCGATACCCAGCGCCATGGCAATGGGGTGGAGGATCGGCACGAGCACCAAGATGGCCGCTATACCCTCTAAAAACAGTCCCACCACCAGCAGGAGCAGAATCACGGCGATCAGGAAGGTCCACTGGGTATCGATGCTCATCAGCGCCCACTCGGTGAGCATGTTGGGTACGCGCTCGAACGTTAACACCCAGTTTGCCGCAGCGACCGCGCCCATGATGACCATAATCACCGCGCTATCGCGCATGGCCCGGGCGAAGATAGCGGGCAGATTAACCAGTTTGATATTGCGGTAGAGCACCACACCCAGAAGCAGCGCGTAGACCACGGCAAAGGCCGCCGCTTCGGTGGGTGTGACGATACCGGCAAGAATGGCACCGACCACAAACACCGGCATCAGCGCGGGCAGCAGGCCGTGGAGAAGGGCGTGGCGGCGCGACTGCTGTTTTGACTGGGTGGCGCCAAGGTCACCGGCAAAAAAGTAGACGTAGATGGAAAGCCCCAATGCCAGCAAAAAGCCCGGCACGATACCAGCCAAAAACAGCCCCGGTACCGACACCCCCGACACCGTCAGCGCATAGATAATCACCGGAATACTGGGCGGAATAATCGGGCCAATCACCGAAGAGGCAGCGGTGAGCGCAGCGGCAAAATCCCGGGGATAGCCCTCTTTCTCCATTGACGGTATAAACACCCGCCCAAGTGCGGAGGTATCGGCAATCGCCGAGCCGGAAAGACCTGCAAAAATCACCGAGGCCCAGATATTGACGTGTGCCAGTCCGGCTTTCAGGCGGCCAACAATGGCGGTGGCCAGGTTAATAATTCGATGGGTGATACCCGCTTCGTTCATCAGCTCGCCGGCCAGAATGAACAGTGGTATCGCCAGCAGTGGAAAGGACTCCATGCCGCCGAAAAACTGCTGCGAGACGATACGGATGTGGTAGGGCAAATCGCCGGTACTCATTAACACCGTCAATGAGCCGAGAATGGCAAAGGCAAACGGTACGCCAAGTAGTACAAGTGCTAAAAGCAGTATAAAAATCATGATGATGACTCCTCACCATGCTGATCACACAGACGCAGCGCGCCCATCACCAGAGCAGAGAAACTGAGCAGCCCGCCACCGATGAGCATGGAGGCTTGAAACAGCCACATCGGCATCCCAGTGCTTGACGAGGTGCGGCCTCCGCGCGCGGCGATGAATTCAACGGCTGACACCATCAAGCCAATGCCCACTACGAGTACTATCAGGTCGACAGCCACGGCTTGCCAGCGCACCCAGCGCGTCGGCAGCAGGCGTCGAATAAGGTCAAAGCCGATGTGCTTGTCCTGTAGGTACGCCCAGGACATGCCAAACATCAGGCCGTAAATCATCAGGTAGATGGCGGTATCTTCCCCCCATGTAATGGAGCCGCCAAAGGTGTAGCGCGCAAAGGCATTGCCTGCGACCAGCAGAAAAATCAGCACCATGGCAAGCCCTGCCAAGCTGCCATTGAACAGGATCAGACCGCGGTGTAACCGGGCGAGAAGAGGAGACATAAGAGCACCTTCGATCGATAGTCAGGCACGCAGGGTCGCGAGTGAACCTTCGAAGGCCCACTCGCAAGCGCTTTGTTTCGGCGGGGTTTAGAAGCGTGCGGAAGCCTCTTCCACAGCGGAAGAGAGACGCTCGATCCACTCTGCGTCATCGCCAAGCTCTTCGGTCAGGTACGCCTGCACCGGCGGTTGGGCGGCTTCGCGGAAGGCCTCCATCTGTTCAGCGTTGGGCTGGGTGATCTCCATACCCTCTTCTTCCAGCTTGGTGATCCCCTCTGCCGAGTTGAACTGTTGGATAGCACGGCCAGTGGTACCCGCCACCACAGCGGCGCGCTTCACCGCGGCTTGTTCCTCTTCGGTAAGCGACTGGAATATCTCATCGTTGATCAGCAGGTGATCGACGCCGTAAACGTGGCGGTCTAGCGTGAGGTAGTCCTGAAACTCATAGAAGTTATTGCCGTAGATCACGGAGATCGGGTTCTCCTGGCCATCGACTACGCCGGTGGCAAGAGCCGTTGGCACTTCGCCCCAAGCAATACCCTGTGGCTCAGCACCTAGTCCTTCTACCATTTCCAGGTAGAGTGGAATGGTTTGAACGCGGAACTTCAGGCCTTCCATATCCTCAGGCGTGTTGATCGGGCGAACGGAGTTGGTGAAGTGGCGGAAGCCCGTTTCGCCGTAAGCCAGTGTGCGTAGGCCGGTCTCCTGCAAGCAGTGCTCGGCCAATGCTGTACCAAACTCGCCATCCATCACTTGCCACGCCACTGGTGCTGACGGGAAGGTGTAGGGGATATCCGTTACGGCGACCGCTGGGCAAAAATTGGCATAGGCGCCGGAGACCATCGCAATGCTGATAGTGCCATCCTGAGCGCCTTCAATCAGCTCGGTTTCGCCACCTAGTGCTCCGGCGGGGTAGAGCTCTACGGTGAGATCGGTTTCAGCTTCCACCAGGTTTTTAAACACCTGTCCGGCTGCGCCTTTTTTCGAGGTGGTCCAGTCATCTGGGTCAACGTGGGCGAAGCGTAGCGTCTGGGCGGAGGCAGCTGCTGCAGCAACCAGTGTGGTGGCGGCAACAGCAGCTGCTAGTGTGCGTTTCATGGACGTTTGTTTTAGTGCAAACAGTGGGTGTAGAGACATTGTTGTTGTCCTCTTGTCGGGCCGTTGTCATGGGGTCTGGAGAAGCCTTCAGTCTTGGCGTGCTTGGCTCTTCCATCCTTTCCCGAGCAACAATGTACGAAATGGTACGTTCAGTCAAGCTGTGGCATACTAGACAAAAGACGACCATGACAATAAAAGGCACGCTTTATGACAGCCCCTTCGACCCAGGCCAGCCCCCCTCCCGCGCGGCGACGGCGTAAAAATGACCCCGAGTCCGTGCGCGCCGATATTCTTGCGGTGGCTAGCCGCGAATTCTCAGAAAAAGGCCTCTCTGGGGCACGGATCGATGAGATCGCCGAGAAAACCCGCGCCTCCAAGCGCATGATTTACTACTACTTTAATGATAAAGAGACGCTCTACCTGCACTCCCTGGAAGCCGCCTATCAGAAAGTGCGCCTGCAGGAGGCTGAGCTGGATCTTGACCACCTGGCCCCGCTCGAGGCACTTAGCCGACTGGTGCGTTTTACCTTCTGTCATCACGCCAAAAACCCTGACTTTATTCGCCTGGTAATGATCGAAAATATTCATCATGGCCGCTTTCTGGCGCAGTCAGAGTTGATTCAATCACTCAATGCCGGGGTGATTGATGTACTCACCAACGTCTATAGACGCGGTGTAGAGGAGGGGTGTTTTCGCGAAGGCCTGGATCCTCGGGAGTTGCACTGGCTGATTAGCGCCCTGTCTTTTTTCAATGTCTCGAACCAGCACACCTTTTCGCGGATTTTTGATTGGCACCAAGCCGCGCCAGAGAATCAGCAAAAATTAGAAGATCATGTTACCGATATGGTGCTGCGTTACGTGCGTCCTGACTAGGCGACCCCTTGATGGTGAGCAAAAATCAGTTCATGTTGATTCGCAAGCTTGCCTTCCTAAGTAGGTCGATGCTTGTGAGTTCACGCCTACCTAGCTAGCGTTTAGTTCGAAGAGCGAACACATGTACAATTTTGTCCTGGGCCCTGCTTATAAGCTATTTTGAGGCGCTGGACAGCGTTAAATAGGAAGCCGCCATGCCCGCTGCGTTTTTAAAACACCCCTTTATGAGCCAGCGCGCCGTCGCTGAGTGTGACGATGACGCCATGGTGAACGCCATGCTGGCCTTTGAGCTAGCTCTGGCCGAGGTACAGGAAACCAGCGGGGCGGTACCTGCTGGCGTTAGCCAGCAGATGCGCGAACAACTGGAAAGCGCCACTTTTAATGTCGCCGATATTGCCGAGGGCATCGCTAGCGGCGGCAATGCGGCAATTCCTTTCGTTAAACAGAGCCGTGCGCTGCTCGCCGATGAGATCAAGCGCTACTGGCATCAAGGCGCGACCAGCCAGGACGTGGTCGACTCCGCGCTGATGCTGCTGATTAAGCCACGCTTAGCCGCACTAAACGATCTGCTATTGCGCTGCCGCTCGGCGGCGGTAGCACTTATGGATACTCATATCGACACGCCCATGGTGGGGCGCACCTTAATGCAACAGGCGCTGCCGATCGTCTTTGGGGTGAAGGTGGCTCACTGGGCAATCGGCTTGGAGCAAACGCGCCGCCGTTTAAGCGCTGTTGAGCTACCCGTGCAGTTTGGTGGCGCGGTGGGCGTGCACTCGGGTTGGGATAACCTCGGGCTTGAGTGGATGGACGCGCTAGCCGAGCGTTTAGGCTTGTCGGTGCCGGTGCTGCCCTGGCATACCGACCGCTACCCGATTCATGTCCTTGGCACGGCGCTGGATGCGGTAGCGGGGGCGGCCGAGAAAATCGCCCTGGATGTGTCGCTGCTCACCCAAACCGAGGTCGGCGAAGTCGCGGAACCCTCGGCACCAGGGATGGGGGAGTCGTCATCCATGCCCCATAAGCGTAATCCTGTACGCAGCGCGCTGATTCGCGGTGCAGCGAGACAAGTGCATGGCCACACTAGCGTGTTGATCAACGCTGCCGCCCAACCCCTTGAACGTGGTTTGGGCGAGTGGCATGCGGAGTGGGCACCGCTCATGGAAGGCGTTTTGCTGGTGGAAGGCGCGTTGGAGCAAGTGGTCGTGCTGCTGGAAGGACTCGAGGTCTACCCCGACAACATGTGGCGCAACCTGGCGGCCACCGGCGGCGGCATTATGGCCGAGCCAGCCGCACGTTTGCTGGCGCCTACGCTAGGCGTGGAGAAGGCTAAAGCGGTTAGCGCGGAAGCGGCAGAAACCTCACGCCGGGAAGCACGCCCCTATTCAGAGGTGCTTGCCGAGCATCCTGATGTGAAAGGGGCCGTAGACCCCGATGCGCTGCGCAATGCCTGCGACCCCGCTTTATACCTTGGTAGCAGCGCCGCCCAGATCACTCGTGTCAAAAAATGGCTAGAAGCGCAATAAGTGTTTTTAAAAACAAAATGTTACGTTTAGGTTTGGAGTGGTGGGTGGATTCAGCAGGGTAATTAGGTGAGCGCCGTTGGGTTTGACCCCATTAGCGTTCAGCAGTAGATTGTTCGTATAGAGGATCTATGTTCGCTTAACGAACAATTTGCTAACCGCTAAGAGGCACCCATCATGGCCGAGTTTCTCAGCTTGCATGACGCGGTAGCGCGCTACGTCCAAGACGGCGCCACCGTGGCCATGGAAGGTTTTACCCACCTGATTCCGTTTGCCGCTGGTCACGAAGTGATCCGTCAGAAAAAGCGCGACCTGACGCTGATCCGCATGACCCCCGATATCATCTACGATCAGATGATTGGCGCGGGCTGCGCTAAAAAGGTGATCTTCTCTTGGGGTGGCAACCCCGGTGTGGGATCGCTTCACCGCCTGCGCGATGCGGTCGAGAAAGGCTGGCCGCGCAAGATCGAGATTCTTGAGCATAGCCACGCCGCCATGGCCTGCGCTTTTGAGGCGGGTGCCGCCGGTCTACCGCTGGCGGTTTTTCGCGGCTACATCGGCAGTGAACTGCCCAGCGTCAACGATCAAATCAAATTCATCGAGTGTCCCTTCACCGGTGAGCGCCTGGCCGCCGTGCCGTCGGTGCGCCCGGACGTCTCGATTATTCACGCTCAGCGGGCAGATCGCCAGGGCAACGTGCTGGTAGAAGGGATCGTTGGCGTACAGAAAGAGGCGGTACTGGCGGCCAAGCACAGTATCGTGACGGTAGAAGAGATCGTCGATGACCTCAACGCCCACCCCAATGCCTGCGTAATACCCGGCTGGGCCATCAGCGCGATTGCGGTAGCCGAGAAAGGCGCGCTGCCCTCGTACACTCACGGCTATTACGGCCGCAGCAACCGCTTCTATAAAGAGTGGGATGCCATCGCCCGCGATCGCGACAGCTTTACCCAGTGGCTCGACGACAACGTTTACAGTGCAGGGGAGAACAGCTAATGAGTCTCGAATATACCTCTTCTGAAATGATGTCGGTGACCGCCGCGCGGGCGCTGGAGAACGGCATGACCTGCTTTGTGGGTATCGGGCTGCCCTCGGAAGCCGCCAACCTGGCACGGCTGACGCACGCCCCCGATGTAGTGCTGATTTATGAGTCCGGCACGCTGCAGACCAAGCCCGATATTCTGCCGTTATCTATTGGCGATGGTGAACTGTGCGAATCGGCGCTCACCACCGTGGCGGTGCCAGAGATGTTCCGCTACTGGCTGCAGGGCGGTAAAGTCGACGTGGGCTTTTTAGGTACCGCGCAAATCGACCGCTTTGCTAACCTTAACACTACACTGATCGGCGATTACAAAGCGCCCAAGGTTCGACTGCCGGGTGGCGGCGGTGCGCCGGAAATCGCCACCAACGCCGGTGAAGTCTTTATCACCCTGAAGCACTCCAAGCGCGCCTTTGTGAAAGATGTCGACTTTGTCACCACGCTAGGCTTTGGACGCGACGGCAAAGGCCGGGACAACGTGCCTAATATCGGCAAAGGCCCCACCCGCGTGATTACTGACCTGTGCGTGATGAAGCCCGACCCGGACAGCAAAGAGCTGGTCGTGGTGTCACTGCACCCCGGTGTGAGTCGCGAAGACGTGATCGACGCGACCGGCTGGGAGATTCGCTTTACCGAACAGCTTGAGATTACTCCAGAGCCCAGCGAAAACGAGCTGACGATTTTGCGTGAGCTCAAAGCGCGCACCGAGCGGGCCCACGCGGACGCATAAAGGATCTATTTATGAGCGATGTTGTTATGCAAGACGTCTTTCTATGTCATCCCCGCCGCACCGCCGTGGGGCGTTTTGGTGGCACCCTAGCCAGCGTGCGCCCGGATGATTTTGCCGCGACGATTTTTAAAGCCGTACTGGCAGAAGCGCCGGATCTTGACCCTGCTGCCATTGAAGAAGTCTTTATGGGCTGCGCCAATCAGGCCGGTGAAGATAACCGCAATGTGGCGCGGATGTCGTCGCTGCTGGCAGGTATTCCTACCTCAGTGCCCGGCACGACCATGAACCGCCTGTGCGGCTCGGGTATGGATGCGGTCGGTACCGCGTTTCGTGCCATTAAAGCGGGTGAGATGGAGCTGGCGCTGGCAGGCGGCGTGGAGTCCATGTCCCGCGCGCCCTATGTAATGGGCAAGGCTGATAGCGCCTTCGCTCGCAATCAAAAGCTCGAAGACACCACTATTGGCTGGCGTTTGATCAACCCGCTGATGAAGAAAGCGTTTGGGGTCGATTCCATGCCGGAGACCGCAGAGAACGTCGCCGAGCAGTTCAATATCTCTCGCGAAGACCAGGACGCCTTTGCCCTGCGCTCCCAGCAGAAAGCCGCTGCCGCTCAAAAAGCGGGGCGCTTTGCCCAGGAGATTACGGCCATCGAGATCCCGCGCCGCAAGCAGGAGCCGCTGATCTTTGACCAGGACGAACATTTACGGGAAACCACGCTGGAAAAACTGGCAGGTTTGCCTACGCCCTTCCGTGAAGGCGGCAGCGTTACCGCAGGCAATGCTTCTGGCGTCAACGACGGTGCGGCGGCCATGCTGGTGGCCAGCGAAGCGGCGGTTAAACAGCATGGTCTTAAGCCGCTGGCAAAAATCATCGGTATGGCCACGGCCGGCGTTGAGCCGCGCATCATGGGCTACGGGCCGGTACCGGCAGTGCAGAAACTACTCAAGCGCACCGGTATCGCCATGGACGATATCGATGTATTTGAGTTTAACGAAGCGTTCGCTGCCCAGGCGTTAGCCTGTATGCGCGACCTGGGGCTGGCCGACGATGACCCTCGCGTCAACCCGAACGGCGGTGCGATTGCCTTGGGGCACCCGCTGGGCATGTCCGGTGCCCGCCTATTGTTGACCGCCGCCCATGAGTTGCAAAACAGCGGCAAGCGCTACGCACTGTGCACCATGTGTGTAGGTGTGGGTCAGGGTATCGCCACGCTGATTGAACGCGTTTAACGGAGGTAGCATGGCCTTTCATACCATCAATGGCCGCAGCGTCGCTTATCGATTGCTCGGCTCGGAAGTGAATCCACTTATTGTGCTGGCGCATCCGCTGGGCATGAGCCAAGCGGTTTGGGACGACATCATTCCCGCGCTGCTGCCCCGATACCGGGTACTGACCTGGGATCTGCCCGGCCATGGTGCCAGCCAGGCGGCCAGCGGTGAGCAGATCACCCCCGCTGACCTGGCCGCCGAGGCCTTAGCCCTGGTCGCGCTTGCGGGTGCTGAGCGCTTTCACTTTGCCGGTACGTCCATTGGCGGTGTCGTCGGCCAGCAGTTGATTGCTGCGCATAGCGACCGCCTGCTCTCCGCTACGTTGACCAACACCGGCGCAGTGATTGGCAACCCGGATCTCTGGAACACCCGCGCAGGCCGCGTGCGGCAGGAAGGCTTGGCGGCGATGTCTGAAGAGATCGTGCCGCGCTGGTTTGCCCCGGCGGCGTTTGAGGCAAGCCCGGCGCTGAAAGCGGGCTGGTGCACCCAGATGGGCCGTGGCGACGATGAGTCCTACGCCCAGTTGTGCGAAATGCTTGGCCGCGATACGTTCACTGGAAAGCTCTCCGGCAAGCGCGTCCCTAAAAAGGTCAGGGTACAGCTGTTTGGCGGCAGTGAAGATATGGCCACGCCGCCCGCGACGCTGGAAGGCCTGGCGGCAGAGCTAGATGGTGCACCGCTGGAGATTTTTGACGGCGTCGGCCATGTGCCTGCGGTAGAAGCCCCGGCGCTGTTCGCGCAAAAGCTCCTCGTCGTGCTGGCAACGGATCTGGGCGATGTGGCCAACCATGGCGTGGCGTACGCCACTGGCCTGGAAACCCGCAAGCAGGTATTGGGAGACGAGCATGTGGCGCGCTCGACCGCCAACGCCAACAGCCTGGATGCCCCCTTCCAGCAAATGATTACCCGCCTGGCCTGGGGCGAGCTGTGGACCAACGACGACCTAACCCGCCGCGAGCGCAGCATGATCACCACCGGGATTCTCGCCGCCCTCGGCCGTGAAGAGCTAACGCTGCACTTGAAAACCGCCAAGCGTATTGGCCTAACGGAAGCCGAGCTGCGCCAAGTGTTGATGCACGTGGCGATTTACGGCGGCGTTCCAGCGGCAAATCACGCCTTTGCTCTTGCCAAAGAGCTGGGCTGGGGTGAGTAGCGAATCAAAATAATTGATGAGAGGTAAAGGGCGATGACCCACGACAATAAACGCTTTGTGGCCCGTGACCGCAACTGGCATCCGCCTGCCTACGCGCCGGGTTATAAAACCTCGGTGGCGCGCTCGCCCCAGCAGGCGCTAGTGAGCATGCAGCAGCCAACCGCATCCGAACTGACCGGCCCCGATTTCAGCCACCTGCGCATGGGTCCCCACGATAACGATCTACTGCTGAACTTCCGCCAGGATCCAGGCCAGGGCGGTCTCCCCCAGGGCGAGCGGATTATGATGTTCGGCCGAGTGGTGGATCAGTTTGGTAAGCCGATACCGCATACGCTAGTGGAAATGTGGCAGGCCAATGCAGGTGGACGCTACCGCCACAAAAACGATAAGTATCTGGCACCGTTAGATCCTAACTTCGGCGGTGTAGGTCGCTGCTTGACCGATGAGCAGGGTATGTACCGTTTTCGTACCATCAAGCCCGGCCCCTACCCGTGGCCCAACGATATGAACAGCTGGCGCCCAGCGCATATTCACGTATCGGTGACCGGCCCTTCGATCTCTACCCGGCTGATTACTCAGATGTATTTTGAGGGTGACCCGCTGATTCCCCTGTGCCCCATCGTGCATACGCTGAAAGACCCGCTTGCGGTTGAGACGATGATTGGACGGCTCGATATGGCCCACAGCAGGCCGATGGATTGTCTTGCCTACCGCTTTGATGTGGTGGTCCGCGGCGAACTGCAAACCTTCTTCGAAAACCAATAAGGGCAGGGAATAGATCATGAATCAGCCAAACACCCAGCCGACCAGCGACCTGATGCTGCGGGAAACTGCCTCGCAAACTGCTGGCCCCTACGTGCATATTGGTCTTGCTCTCGCTGCGGCTGGTAATCCCGTACGGGATGAAGAGATCTGGAGCGAGATGGCTAAGCCTGACGCCGAGGGTGAGCATATCGAAGTGGTCGGCATTGTCATCGACGGCAACGGCGATCTGGTGCGCGATGCCTTTATTGAGGTGTGGCAGGCCGATGCTAACGGTGACTACCAAGCCGATTACGACCTTAGCAAACCGTTCAATAGCTTTGGCCGCACCGCCACTACCTTTGATCACGGCAGCGAGTGGTCGTTGACCACCATCAAGCCCGGCGCGGTGAAGCACCCCAGCGGCCAGCCAATGGCGCCGCACATTAACCTCACGCTGTTTGCCCGCGGGGTGAATATTCACCTGCAAACACGGCTCTACTTCGATGATGAAGCTGAAGCGAACGCCCAGTGCCCGGTGCTCACGCGTATCGAATCACCGGCACGCCGCCAGACCCTAATCGCCAAGCGTGAAGAGGTGGAGGGTAAGGTGCGTTATCGATTTGATATCCGCCTACAGGGTGAAGGCGAGACGGTGTTTTTTGATTTTTAGCCTTATATGGGGAAGTATGTCTCATTAAACAAAAAGTGTTGCTCATTTATGGGCAGCGCTTTTTTGTTTGGGTTCGACCATAGTCGTGAAGTGATATTGTAAAAGTCCAATTTTTTGTTGGCATTGTACCTTTTGAGACAGCTATGTAGTCTGCAACACTGAAAGCGACTTGCAATAGGTGAAGAAAGGCACACTGCGGCGCTTAAACATAGACGAATGTCGATTAGCCCTATGCCTGATAGTGGACTAATGTGGTTGCTTAAAGCGAACTAGTATTCGCCATGCGAACTTACAATAATCCAAGAAAGTCCTGGAGGCTCCTATGAAAATGTCCCTATCCCGATGCATTTTGGCAGCGGCAATTGCTAGCCTGGCCGTTAGTTCGGCCCAGGCAGATACCACCTTACGTATGGCCCACTTTTGGCCTGGCCCTTCAGGCGTTAATGAGGATGTTTTGCAGGCATGGGCCGATACCATTGCAGAAGAGTCCAATGGCGATCTGACGATTCAAATGTTTCCCGCCGGTACCCTAGCCAAGCCAGACTCCATTTATGAAGCGGCCGCCAACGGGATTGCCGATATTGGTGCTACCGCTCAAGGCTATACCGCCGGCCGGTTCCCGCTGTCACAGATTGTCGAGTTGCCTGGAGTTGCCAGCACGGCTACCCAAGGGGCCTGCGTGCTGCAAACGCTCTTCGACGACGGCCATTTAGATAGCGAATACGAAGATACCCGCCCGCTGTTTATGTTCACCACCGGCCCCGGTGGCATTCACACCATCGACACCGACGTGCAAACCCCCGCTGACCTGCAGGGCCTGCGCATTCGCCGCCCTACAGCGGTGGCGGGTGAAATGCTCGAAAATATGGGCGCAAGCCCGGTGGGCATGCCCGCGCCAGATATTTATACCTCTATGCAGCGCGGCGTTATCGACGGCCTGAGCTTTCCTTGGGAAGGCTTAAAGGGGTTCCGCGTTAATGAGCTGGTCAGTTACCACACCGAAGTGCCGTTCTACACGCTGATCTTCGTGGCCACTATGAACCAGCGCACCTATGACGGCCTAACGCCCGAGCAGCAGGCGGTCATCGACAATAACTCAGGCATGAAGTGGGCTGAAAACGCCGGTGCGGTGTTTGATCGTCTAGATGTGGAAGGTAAGCAAGAAGCGGTTGATGCGGGCCATACTATCCGTGAAATCGAAAACCCGCTTCAACACCCTGATTGGCAAGAGCCGCTCGAAACCGGTATCGAAAATTACCTAACGCAGTTGGAAGAGCGTGGTTTGAGCCAAGCCCGCGAGGTGTATGAGGCTGCACTGGCCGCTAGCGAGTCTTGTGGTACCCAAGAGGGGTAAGTTTTCATGCCGTCTACTCTCTCTTTTCAACATCTCCTCTATCGGGCCAGCCACTGGCTGGCCCTTGTTTGTCGCTTGGTGGCGGGTGTCGCACTGATCGGGCTATTGGCGGTGACCATTGCTGATGTCAGTACTCGCTATCTTTCCCGACTAACGGAAGGCGCCATTGCGTTGCGTGTTTCTGGGAGCGTTGAGTTGGTTAGCTATTTGATGCTGTTCGCGCTATTGGCGGCCATGGCCGCTAATGTCGAGAAAAGCCAAGTGGTGGTGGAAGCTTTCTCGCACCGCTTACCCCAGGCGATAAAAAATCGTATCCAAGGTCTTTTTTTGCTTGGCTTTACGGCGCTGGGGCTGATCCTGTTTGTGGGTTTATTGGATTCTGCTGCTGCTGCCACGCAGTACGGAGAAATCACCCAAGACCTGCGCTTGCCCATGGGCCCTATTTTCCAATTGGCAGCAGTGCTCAGCTTACTGCTGGGATTACGGAGCTTTATTCATGCGCTGCTGGGCATGATCTATGCCACAGGTGAGGAGGCGGCTCATGGGGAGTGAAGCGGTTGGTGCCATCGGATTAGGGCTGTTATTGGTGCTGATGGTACTGCGCGTACCTGTCGCCTTAACCATGCTTATTGTGGGGGTAGTGGGGTTTGCGCAAATCATTAGTTGGGACGCGGCCGTTGCGCAGTTAAAAACGGTGCCGGTAGAAGTACTCTCGAACTACAGCTTCAGCGCCGTACCAATGTTTATTTTAATGGGCGTCCTGGCTGCCCATTCGGGCATGGCCGGTAAGCTGTTTGATTCAACGCGGGTCATTTGCGGTGGCTGGAAAGGTGGCTTGGCGATCGCGGCGGTGGGCTCTTGCGGTATCTTCTCGGCGATTTCCGGTTCCTCATTGGCGACAGCAAGCACCATGACCCGGGTAGCGCTACCGGAGATGGAGCGCTATGGCTATAACCGTGGTTTAGCCACCGGGGCGCTTGCCGCAGGTGGCACGCTGGGCATTATGATTCCACCCAGTATTGCACTCCTTATCTACGCCATTCTTACCGAGCAGTCCGTGGGCGATATGTTCATGGCGGGCCTGATCCCTGGCTTACTGGGGCTGGTGATGTATTCCCTGACTGTTACCGTGGTGATGTGGCTGCGCCCCTCCCTTGCGGTGGCCGGTGAGCCTACGGCTTGGAAAGAAAAGCTGCTCTCTCTCACCGGCTTGGTGCCCTTTTTTGGCGTTTTCCTGGTGATGATTTTAGGCATCTATTTTGGTGCCTTTACGCCAACAGAAGGGGCAAGCGTAGGGGCATTTGCCACCTTGATTTATGCCCTGGTAAAAGGCATGCGCGGTGCGCAGTTATGGGCCAGCGTTCAAGAGACCTTGGCGCTCTCTGCCGTGGTGTTCTTCATGCTGGTGGGGGCGGAAACGCTGGGTTATTTCATCTCTGTCTCACGTATCTCGTTCTCGATTACCGACGTGCTTTACGGCATGGATCTCACGCCACTCGTCGTCGTGTTGTGCATCCTGGCGCTCTACTTTGTGCTGGGCATGTTTATGGACTCCATCGCGATGCTGGTGATCACCGTTCCCGTGGTGTATCCGATCATTCAGGCGATGGGCATTGATCCAGTTTGGTTCGGTATTCTTACTGTACTGACGGTGGAGCTGGGGCTAATGACGCCACCGGTGGGGATGAACGTGTTTGTGATAAAAGCGATGGCGCCGCATGTTGGGCTAGGTGAGATTTTTAGAGGCGTCGCACCGTTTGTGGTGTCTGATTTAATCCGTTTAACTCTTCTCATCCTTTTTCCCGTGCTCTCCACCTTTTTCTTGCTCTAAACGTTGTTAACGCTCTTGCGACTGGCGAACCCGAAACTCGCGAGGAGAAAGCGCTGTGTTGCGCTTAAAAAAGCGTGTGAAGTAAGCCGGTTCAGAGAAGCCTAAGCTGTCAGAGACTTGGCCAATGGTCATATTGGTATAAGTTAGCTGGCGCTTGGCTTCTAGCAGTAGGCGTTCATGCAGCAACTGCAGGGCGCTGCGACCGGCGATTTGGCGGCAGAGCATATTCAAGTGCGCACTACTCACACCTAGCTGCTCGGCTAACACTTCAATACTGGGCTGCTCGCGATAGTGCGCTTCGACAAGCGCTTGATAGTGCTCTATATGCTGCCGCCCCTTGTCGCTTTGGCGTGGGCCATAACGTTTTGCAGGATTCCCAGAGGCACTAAGGCGCGATAGCTCGACCACCAAGGCTTGAATCAGTGCTTCGAGCAGCCTATCGCGGCCAGGGGCAGGCTGGCGATACTCCTGGTCGATCTGAGATACCAGCGTGGCAATTCGCGCTTGCTGGTTTGACCCTCTGTGGCTCGAAGGGGATAGGCGGTAGAAGTCTGCTTTTTTGAGCGTACTGCTCTCACCCATGAGGCCATGTAAGTGGTCTGCCAGCGGTTTGGCCAGAGTAATAATGTGCCCTTGTACATCAGGCGAGAAATGGAAGCCGTGAATCGACATCGCGGGCACAATAATAGTGACGACACCCTGCAATTGATGACCCGTTCCTTCCAGCTCTAACTCAATGCTTCCTTGGCTTATAAAGAGAATGTGCACCAGATCGGCGTGACGATGCGGGCGGATAATCCAGTTATGCAGTTGGCTGCGCTCGGGGATGGATTCGCAGTGGAGCAAGTCTGGCGTGGGCCAATGCTGCGTCTCGCCATAGAGCTTAAATACGGGAACGGACGTTGCAGACGAGGTAGGCATCACCGGTATCTCCTATACGACTAAGGTGGGGTTAAAAAGCGCTAAATGTCCAATAATTGATCTAGATCATGCCTTATTATGCGGCGTGTTTCATTGAAAAATACAAGTCATAAGTTTTAGATAATGACAATGATGAGGCACTCCCTATGAAGACCCAGGTCGCGATTATTGGCGCAGGTCCCTCTGGCCTCTTGCTGGGCCAGCTACTGCATCGCCAAGGCATCGATAACGTGATTGTTGAGCGGCGTAGCGGTGAGTATGTATTAAGCCGTATCCGCGCCGGTGTGCTTGAGCAAGGTATGGTGAACTTGCTGCGCGAAGCGGGTGTTGACCAGCGTATGGATAAAGAAGGCTTGCCCCATGATGGCTTTGAGCTTGTTTTCGACAACCGCCGCGTGCGGGTTGCATTGGATGAGTTAACCGGCGGCAGCAAAGTCATGGTGTACGGCCAAACCGAGGTAACGCGGGATTTGATGGAGGCACGCGCCGCCGCTGGTGCGACAACGCTCTATGAAGCAAAAAACGTCCAGCCCCACGACCTGGAGAGTGACCACCCCTATCTCACCTTTGAGCACAACGGCGAAACGGTCAGGGTGGAGTGTGACTACATCGCTGGGTGCGATGGCTACCATGGCGTCTCCCGCCAGGCGATCCCTCAAAACCGCATAAAAGAGTTCGAAAAAGTCTACCCGTTTGGCTGGCTCGGAGTGCTTTCGGATACGCCGCCGGTCTCCGATGAGTTAATTTATGCACGCCACGAGCGTGGTTTCAGTCTTTGTAGCATGCGCTCTGCCACCCGCAGCCGTTACTACCTTCAAGTACCATTGGATGAAAAGGTAGAAGATTGGTCTGACGAACGTTTTTGGGAAGAGCTTAAGCGACGCCTGCCTGACGAGGTGGCCGCAAAGCTTGTCACCGGGCCTTCAATCGAGAAGAGTATCGCGCCGCTGCGTAGCTATGTGGTCGAACCAATGCAGTATGGGCGACTGTTTCTGGTTGGCGATGCGGCGCATATTGTACCGCCCACCGGTGCCAAAGGGCTTAACCTGGCCGCCAGCGATGTGAATACGCTCTATCGGCTAATGGTGAAGGTCTACCAAGAAGGGCGCACTGATTTGATCGAGCGCTACTCGCAAACGTGCCTGAAGCGCATCTGGAAGGCGGAGCGCTTCTCCTGGTGGATGACCTCCATGCTGCACAACTTCTCTCAAAACCAGTGCTCTGACCAAGAGGATTTCAACAGCCGCATGCAGTTGGCCGAGCTGGACTACGTGACCAGTTCTAAAGCGGGGCTGACGACCATTGCGGAAAACTATGTGGGTTTGCCCTACGAGTCACTCGAATAACCCTAGCCCTTCCCACCCTTCATCCTTGCAGCCCAAGCACCCGCTTGGGCTTTTTTGTGCTTTCTCGCTCAGTTTAAATAGCATTTTCGTGGACTATTTTCGGGGGACTAAGTGAGTAATGGCGGTGGAGGCTACATCGTGAGGAGGCTTTCGCTTGAGCGTGCCGAATTAAAAGCGAGCAGATCTGCTCCAATGTGCACAGTATTGGTGCGCTGTGATACTAACCAAGGCATCCGATGGTTTAGTTAGACGACTAATTTTTTTACGAAAACAACTTATCTTATTGATAATTATTGTTTTAATTTTAATAGGTGAGTTTTTTGCAAAAAGAAAATAGGTTCATGTCTGGGTATTTACTTTACTTTTCATGTGATGTTGAATGTTTCTGCTAGGCTTATATGACATTCAACACAAAAACAAATAGGGCTAATGACCAATGACCAGCCAAAAACAGCTGTGGCTCGAAACATCTCACCGACTGACACGCTTGAGCGGCGTATGCGCTGGGGTGTTGCTCAGCACCAGTGCGCTAGCGGATAACATCAACCTCAGCTATGCCTTCTTTGCGCCTTCCCAAACTTTTCCCGCTGTGCAGATGGAGCATTGGGCGAAAGAGCTTAACGAAAGAACCGATGGCCAGGTAAACGTCAACACCTTCCCAGGCGGAACGTTGCTGACGGCTGCCAACATGTTCGATGGCGTGTTAAACGGTGTTGCCGATATCGGTCTCTCTGCCACCTCATACGAGCCGGGACGTTTTCCGTTACTCAATTTGGCCGGAAATCTAACGGGTATCGACGTGAATTCGCAGACAGCCAGCCAGGCAGTGTACGAACTGACCAAAGAGTTCCCCGCAGAGACGCTGGGCTTGGAAGAGTTTAAAGTCATTACGGCGTTCACCTCAGAGCCAGGCTACCTACATACTCAAGAACCAGTGGCTTCGCTGGAGGATCTTGAGGGCCAAGAAATCAGGGTGCCAGGCGACAGTACAGCCGTTGTTCAAGCCCTTGGTGGCGTACCTGTGGGGCTCACCCAATCGGAAACGGGAGAAGCCCTTCAGGCTGGTATCGTTAGTGGCTATGTAGGTTCCCGTGAGACGCTGATGGATCTGCAGTATGCCCGCAATGTGAGCTATATCACTGACTATCCGCTGACCAACGTTGTCTTCGTTGCGGTGATGAATCAGCAGCGGTGGGACGCTTTACCTGAAAACGTTCAGCAGGAGATCGATGCATTGGGTGCTGAAATGGCCTCCTATGCAGGTAAGTATCTAGATGAACACATCCAGGAATCCTTGACGTGGGCTGCCGAGAACCATGACCTTGAGCAGCTCTCCTTGTCCGAGGAGGAGGCTGAGCGCTGGTCGACCTTGCTGGAGCCCATCAATGAGCAACGGCTGGAAGAGGTGGCTGCTCAAGGTTTTCCTGCCTTTGAGTTGCGCGATCGGTTTATTGAGCTGATCGAACAAAACCAATAGTGCCTCCGCTTTTTGTCTGGGCGCATATCTTTGCGCCCAGTAAGCGCCATGTTGATAGACCTAGGTAGTTACCATGAATAAATTTAATTGGGTAATTAGCCGTCTCTTACTCTATGTAGCCGGCTCGGCATTACTGATGATGGTATTTCTGGTGGTTGGTAACATCGTAATGCGCCAAGTTAGCTCTTCATTTGGTGGCACCACCGAAATGGTCGGCTGGCTAACAGCGGTGGTAGTGTCGCTATCACTTGCATACTCCCAGCTTACTAAAGCCCATATTGAGTTGGACTTGCTGGTCGAACATTTGCCCACCCGTCTGCAAAGCGTTCTCTATGTCTTGGTCTCAGGCGCAAGTTTTTTATTCTTCTCCATGGTGGCTTGGAAACTCTGGGAGTATGGCTTTAGCGCTATGCAAAGAGGCTCTTTATCGCAAACACTGCGTATTGCGTTTTACCCCGTTGTTTATCTAGTGGCACTAGGGTTTTCTGCTTTTTGCTTGGTTCTTTTAGCAGACTTTTTGAGTAGTTTAAAAAAGGTGGTAACACAATGAGTATGACGCTGGTAGCTTTGTTAGGCGTGCTCTGTTTGTTTCTTCTTATTTTGTTAAAAATGCCGATTAGCTTCGCTATGTTTATGGTAGGTTTTTTTGGCATGCTTTACATGACTAGTCCTATTGCTGCGTATAACGTTATTAGCTCAGGAATCTGGGAGCAGTTATCGGGTTACTCTCTTAGTGTCATACCCCTATTTATTTTTATGGGGGAATTACTGTTTCGCTCGGGGATAACGGAAAAGATATTTGCAGCTGCCTATGCCTGGATAGGCCATTTCCGTGGCTCCATGGCCACAACGACGATCCTTAGCAGCGCAGGTTTTGCAGCGGTTAGCGGTTCGAATACCGCCACAGCAGCCACTGTCGGCACCATTGCTCTCCCCGAAATGAAGAAATTTGGCTACAACCGCGCGCTCAGTGCCGGCAGTGTAGCAGCGGGGGGCACCCTGGGGGTCATCATCCCACCAAGTTCTGTGCTGATTGTTATTGCGCTGCAAGCCGAGCTGGCCATTCGCGACCTGTTTCTAGCCAGTATTGTCCCTGGTCTTATTCTGGTCGTGCTGTTCATCGCGACGATTGGACTACTCTGTCGGCGTCGCCCCGATATGGGGCCAGCAGGTGTGCGTTCGAGCTGGTCCGTAAGGTGGCGTTCGCTGAAAGGTATTATCGAAATTGGTGCCCTGTTTACACTGGTACTAGGAGGGCTATTTGCGGGCTGGTTCACCTCAACAGAAGCTGCTGCGGTGGGCTGCATTGGGGCAATGCTGATTACCCTGATACAAGGGAAGCTCTCCTGGGCCGTCTTGAGTGAGGCCATCGCTAATGCACTCAAGTCGTCGGCCATGATCTTGATGTTGGTTGCTGGAGCGGTCATTTTCGGGCGTTTTCTTACCATCACAAGACTGCCTTACATGGTGGGCGAGTGGGCGGCGGCATTGCCCTTGCCAGCCATGATGGTAATGGCCTGTATTCTGCTGATCTATGTGATCGGCGGAGCGCTAATGGATGCGATGGGATTTTTAATTATCTCAATCCCGATTTTCTTTCCCGTAGCGCTTGCCTTGGGTTACGACCCAATCTGGTTCGGCGTGGTGGTATGTATCGTTACCAGCATGGGGGCGATTACACCGCCGGTGGGGGTGAACGCTTTCATTGTAAAGAGCTTGGATGCAGAGTTACGAATGGGTGAGACATTCCGTGGAGTGGGTTACTTCATACCCCCTTATCTGCTGTGCATTGCCTTGCTGTTGGTTATTCCTCAACTCGTATTGTTCGTCCTTTAGCGTTCACTCGATTAGATGAATGGTTATAAATTTCATGCCTATTTACTTGAAGTTTCATGTGATAAGTCTAGCGAGGTGGCTGAGGTGACTATATTGACATCGAGGTTAAGCCTGGGGCAGGGACCGTGCAAAGTGGTCGTCAAAGATACGATCGATATCGCCGGTTTCCCCACCTGTGCAGGGTCCGCTGCCCTTGCTGACGCACCGCCAGCCGTGGCTCATGCAGAGATCGTCGAGCGGACGCTCGAAGCGGGATACCACATCGTGGGGAAGTCCAATCTGCATGAGCTGGCGTTTGGTATGACGGGCATCAATGCCTGGGCTGGCACGCCAGAGAATCCGCGTTACCCCACCCTTATCCCCGGCGGTTCTTCCAGTGGGTCGGCCGCCGCAGTGGCCGCTGGTCTTGCCGATATTGGTATTGGTACAGACACCGGTGGCTCTATTCGCGTCCCCGCTGCTTGCTGTGGTGTCTACGGTCTTAAGCCCACCTTCGGGCGATTGAGTCGCCAAGGTGTTATGCCAGCGGAAAGTAGCCTCGATTGCGTAGGCCCCTTGGCTTGCGACCTTCATATGCTGATGGCGTTCATGGCGGCGATTGACCCTAGTTTTCAGTTGCCAAAGGACAGTCCTAGGCCTGTTCTGGGGTGTATCGGCGTGAGTGCCGAGCAGGCCATTTGGGCAAGTATCGAGGAGCAGCTTAGCCTTTCTGGCTTGGCGCGAGGGGATATCGCGTTGCCCCTTATGGCCGAGGCGTTCGAGGCTGCCATGGTGATCATTAATCGTGAAACTTTCCGTGCCTGCGAAGCGTTGCTTGCCACTGGCAAGGTGGGCGCGGATGTCGATCAGCGTTTGCAGGCCGCTGCCGCGACGACCGATGCCGAGCTAAAGGAGGCGGAGCGCATACGTCGTGCCTTTACCGCCGAAGTCGATGCAGTGCTAGAGCGGCATGATGTCCTGGTGCTGCCGACGTTGCCGCATTTTCCCCTGACCGTTCAGGATGCGTTTTCGGGCCACCAGGATTTGAAAATATCGTCCCTTGCGCGGCCCTTCAACCTTTCTGGGCATCCCGCCTTATCGATCCCTCTTGAGTCTCGGCAAACATTCCCTGTCTCCATGCAACTGATTGGACGTCGTGGCGATGACGCGGGTGTCTGCAGGGCTGCTTTGCAACTCATGGCCCAGGTTTCGTCGGCGGGAGAGGAACAAAAAAAAGGAGCGAATCATGCAACAACACCTTGATAAATCACAGTGGGGAGGCGAGGAGCGTTTTGATGCGCTGCTCGAGTCAATCCGATCCCGGCGCAAAGAACTCGAGGAGTTGCGCCATATCCCCATGGATATCATTGACGAGTTCAAAGCCATTGGCGTCTATCGCGCCATGGTACCCGCCACCTACGGCGGTGATGAGAAGTCGCCCGCCGAGTTCCTGAAAATGGTCGAAGCGATCTCGGCGGCGGATGGCTCCTCTGGCTGGGTAGCGAGTTTTGGCATGAACCCCGCCTACTTGGCCGCGTTACCCGAGGAGACCCTAAAGGAAGTGTGGGGGGATTCCCCTGACATCGTCTTCGCTGGAGGTATTTTTCCGCCCCAACCCGCTGAGCGGGTCGATAACGGTTTCCGTATCAAAGGGAGATGGAAATTTGCCAGCGGTTGTATGGGGGCATCGCTATGTGGCGTGGGTATTCTCCCTGCCGAAGAGGGTGCTTTGCCGCGCATGGCAGTGCTGCCCCGCGACCAGGTGAAGGTCGACCCGACCTGGGATATGTTGGGCATGGTGGCCACCGGCAGCCACGACCTCGTGGTCGAGGACGCCTATGTTCCAGAGGCCTGGACCTTCGTGCGCGGTGGCAAACCCAACGTCGATACCCCCTTCTTCCGCTACCCTTCGCTCTCCTTCGCCGCTCAGGTGCTGGCAGTGACTACCCTGGGCTTGGCCCAGGAGGCACTGGATATCGTCCGCGCCATGGCCGGTGGACGCAAATCAGTCACCGGCGCCCCCAACCTGGGTGAGCGTGAGTATGCCCAGATTGCCCTCGGCAAGGCCGAGGCCAAAGTTCGCGCTGCTCGCGCCTTCTTCTATGAGAGTACCGACGCCGCCTGGGCAAGCATTCAAGCCGGTGGCGAGCCAAGCCGTGAGCAGGTCAACCTGCTGCGCCTCTCCACCACCCATTTGACCCAGGAGTGCGCCGAGTCGATTCGCAGCGTATATCAGATTAGCGGTATGACCGGTGCCGACAACGGCCACCCCCTGTCGCGAATCCTGCGCGACTCGCAGCTGTGCACCCAACACGCCTTTATGGGCGAGATCACCTGGAAGAACGCCGGCGCCATATTCTTCGGCCACGATCCTTTACCGGGCTACCTATAACCGCCCTACGTAGTTTAACCAACGGAGATCAACACTATGCATCGCGTACTTTTCTGCATCGGTATCAACCAAAATTTCATGAACGCTACGGCCGAGGAAGGCAAGCAAGTCTGGCAAGCCTTCAGCCAGATGATGCAAGGCATCGATGAACTTCCTGGCGTCACTATCCTGGGGATCATGGATGACGACCGCATCATGGTCGGTCCCTCCACCACCGCCCCATGGACCGCCTACATCATGGCCGATGTCCCTGATTACGAGGCCGTTGTCGCCGCCTGCAACTTCTTCCGCACCATCCCAGTGGGAGACGGCACCTATAAGCTCTGGAAATACGCCCGTGTCGAGGCACGTATCGGCCGTGAACTGGTGGTACCTGAATAAAAAGGCAACAACCGCTGGCTAAGGCATGAGGAGAACAAAATGAACCAATTAATCGACGTTAAAAACATCGCGCTCGAACCCGATCAACTGGTCAATAACGATAAGATTGCGACCCCGATGTACACCAGCTCAGCGCTATTTGAGCAAGAGCAAGAGAAGATTTTCCACAAGACCTGGGTGTGGGTAGCGCATGCAAGCGAGATCCCCGATAAGGGGGCTTTCAAGCTGTCCAAAGTAGGTCGTGAACCGGTCATCGTTGCCCGTGACCGCAAGGGCAATATTCATGTAATGGTCAATCGTTGCCGCCACCGCGCGGCAACGGTATGCGAAATCCATAAAGGCAAAACTTCCTCCTTTCAGTGCCCCTATCACGGCTGGGGTTATGGACTCGATGGCAGCCTGCGAGCCTTGCCGCATCCCGAACAGTACGGCGATGACTTTGACAAATCCTTGCATGGGCTGCTCAAGCTGCGTACGGAAAGCTATCAGGGCATGATCTTCGCTACTTTCAACGATGACATCGAGCCATTGGAAGACTTCCTTGGTGCTGCCAAGAAGTGGATTGATCTGTTTATGAAACAGGGCGGTGGATACCCTGTAAAAACCCTTGGCGAACATCAGTTTTCGGTGCCAATGAACTGGAAGGTTCAGCTCGAGAACACCACCGACGCCTATCACTTTCCGATCGTGCATAAATCCTTCCTGCAATCCCTCGATGAGGAAGCTGAAAAGACGTTCACTTTCCTTGATGGCGAAGGTTTCGTTGAAGACCTGGGTAACGGTCACTCCGTCATGGTCATGATTCCCGAACTCGTCGATCTAGAGGAGGATCTCGACCGCCAGATTCCCGAGCGTTTTGCAGAGCTGGCGCAGGCGCTGCGCGACGAAGACTACCCGGAAGATCAAGTCCGCCGCATTGTGCGCGCGGTAGGTGGCTCCGGGTTCAATCTTAATCTGTTCCCCAACGTGGCGTGCTCAATGGCCTTCTTCCGGGTGTTGACGCCCGTTGCTGTCGATAAAACTGATATTCGCCACATTGCCATTGGTATGGAGGGAGGTCCCGACATCGCCAATCGCGTACGCCTGCGCTTGCATGAACACTTTCAGGGGCCCATGGGCTTTGGTTCTCCCGACGATGCCGAGGTCTGGGAGCGAATCCAGCGGGGGGTCGATGGCGGTGCCGAACTGCCGATTCTGGTCAATCGCGGCATCGAGAAGGAAGTGCCGGGCGAGGCAGGGCCACGGGGCCATGTATCGGATGAAACGGGCATGCGTGCCGCCTATGCGATGTGGAAACGGATGATGCAGGAGTGAACGAAATGAACACAACCGACAATGAAAGCCTGCTCTGGCAGGTCACGCAGTTTATCTGGCACGAAGCGGCGATTCTGGACGCAAAAGAGTACGACGCTTGGCTCGATCTGTGGCAGCCAGAGGGCTTGTACATCATTCCTATCGAGGATGCCGACGATTACGCGGCAGTGCTCAACCTCTGTTACGACGATGACAAGATGCGCCGGGATCGTATCAAACGCTTCCAGGATGGTTTCTCGATCTCTTCGGCACCCCCTGCCGTCACCGTACGCACCTTGTCTCGTTTTGTGATCGATGCTGTCGATGGCAATACCGTCGTCGTTTCATGCGCGGAGCACCTGGTTGAAGACAAGTTTGGGCGTCAGCGCATTTGGGCCGCCAATGTGCGCTACACCCTCACGTCCTCCGATACCGGCTTCCGTCTTCAGGAGAAGGTGGTTCGTCTACTCAACGCTGATGGAGTGCTGAATTCGTTCAGCTATTTGTTCTGATGAGCGTACCACTACCCGACAAAATTCAGACCGCAGTGGTGACCGGCGGCGCACGTGGACTCGGGGTTCACATCGTACGCACACTGCATAAGGCGGGGTTTCGTGTCGTTATCACTGATATCGACACCGGACCCGCCGAAGCGCTGGCATCCGAACTCGACCTGGCCGGGGAAACCGCGGTGACCGCGACCCTCGATGTCGCCAAGCCAGAGGATTTCCAGTGCGTGCTGGACAAGATTGTCGCGCGCTGGGGCAGTTGCGAAGTGCTGGTCAATAACGCAGCCCGAACCGCTGTTCAGGGAGTGTTTGATATTGACCCAGCCCACTTTAACGAAGTGATGACCACCAACGCTGGCAGTGTCTTTGCCGGTTGCCAGATCTTTGGTCGCCACTTCAGAGAGCGTGGCTATGGCCGCATCGTCAACCTGGCGTCGTTGGCAGGGCAGAACGGCGGTACCGCCACTGGCGCTCATTATGCAGCCTCCAAGGGCGCCATTCTGACCTTGACCAAGATTTTCGCCCGCGATCTGGCGGCAGACGGGGTGACCTGCAACGCCATTGCGCCGGGGCCACTTGATACCCCGATGGTGCGTGAGGTACTCGGTGACAATCTGGATAAAGCGCTTGCCAATATCCCCGTAGGCCAGCTGGGCTCCCCTGAGCTGGTCGCGCAAATGGTGAGCTTTCTTGCCAGCCCTCAGGCGGCTTTTGTAAACGGTGCCTGCTGGGACGTCAATGGCGGCATTTACATGCGCTGAGCATCTGGAGATGACCATGCAAGATGACATCATGACCCTGCGCGTTGTGCGCCGCGATATTCAAACCAATGAGATCGCAGTGATCGATCTGGCTGCTGAGAGTGGCGCTGATCTGCCTGCCTTTGAAGCAGGCGCCCACATTGATATTCACCTTGATGAAGGGCTGGTGCGCCAATACTCGCTGAGTAACCCCCCAGGGGAGCGCCACCGTTATCGGCTCGGGGTGCTGCTCGACCCCGCTTCGAGGGGAGGGTCCAAGGCAGTACACGAACGCCTACACGAAGGTGTCCAGGTGAAGGTTGGCGTGCCACGCAATCTATTCCCACTGGATGGATCGGCACCGCATAGCCTGTTGGTGGGCGGTGGCATCGGTATTACGCCAATGATTGCCATGGCGTACGAGCTGCGCGATACCGGACATTCCTTCGAGTTGCATTACTGCTGCCGTGGGCGTGAAAAGGCAGCTTTTATTGACGAGCTTGAATCCGCCTTTGGCGATGCGTTAGTGATGCACTTCGATGATGGGGAGGCCTCTCAGCGGTTGGAAATAGAGGCTTTGCTGGGGTCACAACCAGCCCATACCCACCTCTATGTATGTGGCCCCACCGGTTTTATGGACTGGGTGATTAATGCCGCCCGCCAGGCGGAGTGGCCGCAGAGCCGTGTGCATTCAGAGTACTTCTCTGCAGAAGTGGATACCAGTGGCACTGCTTTTGAGGTGGAGGCGGTTGCCAGCGGCGTCACCGTTCAGGTGGAAGAGGGCATGTCCATCGCCCAGGCGCTCAAGGCGGCGGGCGTCAAGGTCAATGTTTCCTGCGAAGAGGGGGTTTGCGGCACCTGTATTTGCGAGGTGCTGGAGGGCACTCCCGATCACCGTGACCACTTTCTCAGCGAAGAAGAAAAGGAAGATAACGACCAGATTGCCGTGTGCTGCTCCAGAGCCAAAAGCGCACGCCTAGTCATCGACCTTTGATCTGCCAGCGTAAAGGGAAACCGTATGCACGCCGTCAAAACAAGACTCTGTGAGTCGATTCTAAACCTGTGTGGCCTCTGCCTGTTACTGATCGCCTTTGTCATTGGTGCGGGCGTGTTGATGCATCTGTTTGGAGTGTCGCAACTCATTGCGTTTGAAACGCCCCATTGGCTGGTGGGGGGAGCAATTACGTTCAACTCTTTGATGGGGTTACAGGTACTGCTTTTTGCAGTAGCCATCATGATGGCTATCGCCCCAGTCTTGCTGCTGGATCGGCACGTTAGGGTTGATGTGTTCCACTCCCGTTTATCGGCACGCTATCGGCATGCGATCGATATTGTCGGGCATGCACTGTTCGGTATTCCTTTCTTTGCGTTGCTACTTCTTCCCGCCTATCGATTTGTCGAGCGCGCCTACCTGACCAGTGAGCGCTCGACAGATGGGGGGCTGACGGACATATACGTTATCAAGGCCACCCTGCCTATCGGTATCACCCTGTTTTTGGCGGTGCTGGTGTATCTGTTAGTGAAACGAACTTGGTTATTTATGTCAGGGAGTTCGGATCATGCTTGAACTCTGGCTGCCTCTTTCTATGGTGCTGCTGCTATTTGCGGGTATTTTGTCGGGCTATCCGGTGGCACTGGTGTTGGGTGGGGTGTCGGCCATTTTTCTGCTGTTTTCAGACCTCCCCTTGGCCTTCTCCAATCTCATGTTGACACGCGTATACGCGAACGCGCTGAGCAACTGGCTCTACGTTGCCATCCCGATGTTCATCATGATGGGGTTGCTGTTGGAGCGTACCGGCTTGGCCCGCGATGCTTTCCGCGTCAGCGAACGCTTGCTGCGCAGGCTACCTGGCCATCTCGCGCTGACGGTGCTGTTCATCGGAGGGTTGATGGCAGCAACCACAGGTGTTGTTGGCGCTTCCGTTGTCCTGCTTGCGGTACTGGCGCTGCCTCGAATGCTCGATGCTGGCTACTCAGCATCGGCGTCGGCGGGACTAATTTCAGCCTCGGGCACGCTCGCCATTCTGATGCCGCCTTCCGTTATGCTGATTATTCTATCCAGCCTGGTATCGGTACCCGTCGGCCATCTGTTCAAGGCTGCCTTGATCCCGAGTGCTTTGTTGCTACTGCTCTACACCCTCTATTCGCTTGCCCTTGCATGGGGGCAGCGGCGTTCGCCATTAACGGATATCAAACGCCCAGATGAGCAGCAAGGTGGTGGCGTTTGGCGCAACCTGCTGGCTTTGTTCCCCTTCCTCGTACTGATCCCCATCGTGCTGGGCACCATCGTCTATGGGGTGGCGACGCCTACGGAGGCCAGCGGTGTTGGCGTGCTGGCGGTGTTGGGGTTTGCCGGTGTCATGCAGAAAATAGATGTGGAATCGGTAATGACAGCGGCGAGAGAGACCGTGGTATCGACTGCCATGATCATGATGTTGGTCATTACGGCGACCTGCTTCTCGCTAATTTTTAAAGGGGTCGGCGGTGATGGCTTAATTCGCAGTAGCTTGGGGCTGATGGGGGGAGGCAGTTGGAGCGTGTTAATCCTCATCCTATTGCTGGTCTTCGTGCTGGGGTTCTTCCTGGACTGGCTGGAAATATCCTTGATTCTGATGCCTATCTTTGTGCCTATCATCACCCAGTTGGAACTGTCGAATGGGCTTACCGGTGGAGCGCTGCTGGTGTGGTTTGCCATCCTGTTTGCTATCAATTTGCAGACTTCCTTTCTCACTCCCCCGTTCGGCGTATCACTCTTCTATTTGAAAGGGGCCGTGGGTGATCGCGTTGCCACCCTGGATATTTATCGAGGCGTACTGCCCTTCATCGCCATCCAACTGTTCGTCTTGCTATTGATCCTGCTGTTTCCCGGGCTGCTCATGCTGTAAGCCGTTGCATCAACAATCACCGCACAGAACTTACGAAACAAATAGAACAGGAGTTAACACTATGAAGATGTTTTTGAAGAGCACCATTATCGGTACTGGAGCGTCACTACTCGCCTCCACCGCGATGGCCCAGAATTTGACCCTGCAATCCGCTTTTCCCTTCAGTCTTGAGGTCATCGATACCTCAATACATCGCTTTGTTGAGGATGTCGCCACGGCGACCAACGGGGAGCTGACCTTCACTCCTTATGATGCCGGATCCTTTTCACCCCCGTTCGAAATTCTGGAGAACGTCGGTAACGGCAGCCTGGACGCTGGTTGGTCGGCCGCCAGCTACTGGGCAGGTCAGATTCCGGCCGCCGCGCTGTTTCAAAGCATTCCCTTTGGCCCCGACGTGCCGAAGTACCTGTCCTGGCTATATGGCGGCGGCGGTCTCGAACTTTGGGAGGAGCTATACGCACCCCATAATGTCGTGCCGATTCCCTGCGGCAGCATGATCTCTGAAGCGGGCGGATGGTTCACCGAGGAAATCACCAGTGTTGAAGACCTCAATGGCATGAGCATGCGCATTAGTGGTCTGGGGGGAGAGGTGATTAGTCGCTTGGGAGTGTCGCCGGTTTCCATTCCTGCTGGCGAGACGTTTCTCGGGCTTGATACGGGGCGCATTGGTGCCGCTGAACTCAGCTTTCCCACCATTGATACCAGTGCGGGCTTCTTTGAAGTTGCCAAGCACTACTACTTCCCTGGCTGGCATCAGCCCGGCAGCCTCAATGAGCTGCTGGTTAATGCTGACGTATGGGCCGGATTGGCAGAAAGCCAGCGCTTGGCCGTGCGCAATGCCTGCAGTGATTTGAGCATTCGCATGTTTGCCCACGATATGCAGGCTCAATCCGCCGCCCTGGAAGAGTTTCGCAGTGCTGGAGTAACCGTTGAACGCTTCCCTGAAGAGGTGTTGGCTGCCTTGCAGTTGGCCACAGAGGAGGTGCTGGAAGAAGCGGCTCAGCGTGATAACGACTTTGCCGACGTCATTGAGTCGTATCAAAACTTTAGCGAGCGCTATGACGAGTACCGCGAACTGACTGCTTTTTAACAGCCGTCAGCACATCAATCTAGTGCTGATGATGAGGATAGCTATGCCTACCGTTCACGTATACATGATGTCAGGAAGAACCTCTCAGCAAAAAGAGGCACTGATCAGTGAGGTGACCGATGCCGTGGTCTCTTCGTTAAGTGCACCTAAAGAGAATGTACGGGTGATTATCAGCGAGGTGCCCAAAAGTGAATATGGGATAGGTGGCGTCACCGGTGAAAAACTAGGCCGCTGATACTCCTCTGCATAAATAGTACAAGAGAGACAGTTTATGAGTATTGATACCAGAGATTTTAGAAACGCCCTGGGAAAGTTCGCCACTGGCGTAACAGTGATAACCACCCGTGATACAGAAGGTGAGCACTATGGCGTAACGGCCAGCAGCTTCAATGCCGTCTCCATGACACCGCCGCTAATTCTGTGGAGCATCGATAAAAGCGCCTACAGCCTGGATGCCTACTGCCAGGCAGAGCACTTTGTGGTCAATGTACTGGGCAGTGATCAGGTGCCCATCTCTAACCGATTCGCCCAGCGGGGTGAGAACAAGTTTCAGGGGATCGACCTTGAAGAGGGGGTTGGGGGTGGCGCACGAATAGTGGGTGCTGTGGCCCATTTTGAGTGCCGCACTTGGCAGGTATACGAAGGCGGAGACCACTTCATCATCGTCGGGGAGGTGCTGAAGTATGACTACCAGGATGGTCGGGGGGCTTTAGTCTTCCACAATGGGCGCTATGCCCTGCCTGAGCCCCATCCGATGACGATTCCTCAAGAGGAGGTCGAGACGGGAGAGGGGCTTCTGGGGCATCACTTTCTTTATCTGTTGCGCCAGTCCCTGTCTGCCTATCGTAAGGATTTCTATCCTCGCCTCGAGCACATGGGGGTGGATGAGAAGGAGTGGCGAGTGCTGACCCTGCTGCTTGACCGAGGAGCGCTGCCCCTTGAAACCATTGCCCAACGTGTTGCTCAGCCCATCGAAGACCTGAAGGACACTTTAAGCGGTCTGACCCGCCGGGGGCTGGTAAGTGACCGTGATGATAACGCCTCTACCGTTGCCCTGACGAATGAGGGAGGCGAGTTGGCGCGCAAGCTGCTGCAAATGGCGCGGGAGTATGAGCAGAAGGTATTTGAAGGCGTGAGCGAGGAGGAGATGAGCATTCTGAAAGGGGGACTTGAGCGTGTTATTGAGCAGCTAGGCCTCCCTGGCGAGTTACGGCGAAGAGTAGAAAATAGCGCTACCACCGGAGGAAAATGATATGACGGAAGTGTCTGCAGCAGCGTTTCAACGACTTATGGATCGCGTCGATACCCTAGAGGCCGAGTCCGCAATTCGTCGGATTCAAACCCGGTATATGTTTCTTTGTGACACCCCTATGCCGGAGTACGGTATCGAGAATGACGAGCAGCGCATCAATCAAATCATGGCGCTCTATACTGAGGATGCGGTTTGGGAGGGGGTCGGTGAGTATTACGATGGTCAGTTTGGACGTCTTGAGGGCGCTACGGCTATTCGACGCCACTTCGAGAATTTCTGGGGGCAGAAAAAAGATCCTCAATTACTCCTGAATGTGCACTACCTGACCTCTGAACAAATTCACGTCAGGGGCAATACAGCGACTGGGCAGTGGGTGCACTGCCAGCCGTGGATTTTTTCTGATGGTAGCTCGCTCCTGCGTTCATCACGGCTTAATAATGCCTTTAGAAAGCAGGATGACGGGCGCTGGCTGATTACTCGTACACGGACGGAAAATGTGTTTGTTGCCCCCTTGAAAGAGGGCTGGGCAACGGACTTTCCTGCTGCGTCGGTGTTAATGAAACCCTAAGGAGGAACCTAATGCTAGCCTCCATTGCTTCCCCAAGAATAGCTATCGTGGGTGCCGGCGCCATCGGTACTACCCTAGCGGCGCGCCTTGCAGTGGCAGGGTATACCGTCAGCGTGTTGGCTCGGGGTGGCACGCTGGCGGCCATCAAGCGAAAGGGTGTCTGCCTCATCGATCGGCAAGGGCAACACACCGCCAACGTCATTGCTTCGGATAATTGTGGTGAACTCGGTGAGCAAGATATCGTATTTCTGTGTACTAAAGCTCACTCTGTACCCTCCCTGTTGCCACAACTACAACCGCTGTTCGGCCAACATACATGCTTAGTGCCCATGGTGAACGGTACGCCGTGGTGGCTACTCATGGATGCCGTGGAGCCATGTGCCGCCAACACAGTCCCTATAGAAACAGCCCCTATAGAAACAGTCCATATAAAAGCGGTAGACCCTGAAGGTGAGCTGGTTCGCTGCCTACCTGCCAGCGCCATCATCGGATGCGTCGTCTATATTTCGGCACATCTGCAGGCACCGGGCGTCGCGATCTCGTATACCCCTCCCCGACTGATTGTTGGCGATATAGTTGCCACGCCCGACGCCGCGGATAGTCGTATGGAAGCGCTCGTTAATGTATTGGAAACCGGTGGCATCGCGACGCGCCATACACAGCGTATTAGAGATGCCGTGTGGAGCAAAATCGCTGCGAACCTGACGTCCAACCCCCTTTCGGTGATGACAGGTAGCACGCTGGCACAACTGTATAGCCACCCCTCCCTGCAAAAGGTCGTATGCCAACTTTTTGAAGAGACGCGTCTTACTGCAAAAGCCTATGGCGGGCGCCTTGAGATGACGTTGCAGGAGCTTCTTGATCTTGGCGAGCGCATGGGCGCTGTCAGAACCTCCATGCTGCAGGACTATCAACAGGGGCGTGTTCTTGAACTCGCAGCGATTGTTGAGGGAGTGATCGAACTGGCGGATAGGAAGCGTATTTCCGTCCCCACCATCAAGTCCATTCTTCACCTTACGCGATACTTTGAAGACAGCGCTCTTCGTCAGTCACATGCCCACGGTGGCAAGGAGAATTCTTAGATGACTATCAAGCCGTTACCCATGCCGAATAACGTTCTAAAACCCGATCACTGCAGCGAAGATGAGTGGCAGCAGCGCCTTAAACTCGCCTACTGTTACCATCTAGTCGATTTCTTCGGCTGGACGGAAACCATTTTCAACCATATATCTGCCCGAGTGCCTGGCTCAGACAATCATTATTTGGTTAATCCCTTCGGTCTCAACTACACGGAAGTGACACCGCTTAATCTGTTGAAGGTCGACCTGGACGGCAACAAGGTCGAGGCCTCTGAGTACAACGCCAATCCCGCTGGCTTTGCTCTGCATAGCGCTGTACATGGGGCGCGAGAGGATATCCACTGCCTGCTACATACCCATACCATACCCATATCGGCCATCGTGCAGAAGAAAAAGGGCTTTACCCACCACGATTTCTACGGTGCTCAGCTCTATGGTCGTGTGGGGTACCATAATTTTGAAGGCATCACGCTCTTCGCCGACGAGAAAATGCGCATGCTGGAGAGTCTGGGTAACAAGCACGTTCTGGTACTGCGTAACCATGGGATCGCTGTGGGAGAGTCCTCGATTGAGAAGGCGCTGTTCCTATTGTGGACCGTCCAGCGGGCGGCGGAAAACCAGTGCGCAGCAGGGGCTTTGGGTGGAGAGGATGTGGAAATCGACACCTCAATTAGTCAGAAGTGTGCAGATCTTACCGCCGAGCTGATTCGCGAAAGCGGCTTCGCCAACGAATTCTTTGTTGCCATGGTGCGCAAGCTTAAGTCCGAACGTCCACTCCCTTTCTAAGAGAGACATTAAAATGGGCTGCCTGTTTGCCTATGGCTGGCGATGGGCGGCCCACCGATCTATTCATGTTACTGCTGGTATTGCTCGATTAATGCCAACATGCGGTCGTAAAGCTCCCCTGCCGGTAGGCCTTGCGCCGAAACCTGCTCGATACGCTGTTTATTTAGCGGTTCGATACGCCCCGCCCAGCGCTTCTGCTCTTCTTCACTCAGGGTGACAACCTCCAAATCGTGGTTATCCTGCGCCCATATGATGGCTTCGCGAACATGATTATCAAGATAGTGCCCGGCGTACTGAGAGGCTTCAGCGCCTAGCTTATCAATAACCTGTTGAACATCTTCCGGCAGCGACTCCCAGCGTTGGCGGCTCATGACTGCCAACATCACAACATTGGAGAGAGGGTAGTCCACTATATAGTCGAGATAGCGGGCATACTGAAGATCCATCAGGGTTTCGCGGGAGGAAGCTACCCCTTGAACAATGCCAGCCTGGAGCGCTTCGCCGGTTTCAGCTTGAGACATGCCAATCGGCACGGCCCCGAGTGTGCGCAGGGTGTCGGACTCGCCCGGAACACGTATTTCCAGGCCGGATAGATCCTCAAGCGTGCTCACCTGCTCTCGCGTCTGGAGATACCCCGGCTCGGAAGTAAATACAGTAATCACTTTGAAATCCTCAAGACCGAACTGCTCTTGGGGAAACTCGCGTACCAATTGGTAGGCAACCTGGCTGGCCACTTCAGAGTTAACATCGATACCGCTGAAGTCACCGATCAGGTTCAGTAACGGAAAGCGTGCAGGCTCGTAGGAGGTTGTCGTGAGGCCAATATCAGCGACGCCATTAAGTACGCCATCCAGCATGTTGTTGGCGGTGAGTAGGGTGCCACCTGGAAAGGTGTTGACGGCGACCTTCCCCTCAGTGCGTTTTTCAAGCTCATCGGCCCAGAACTGCATCTGCACACCGGGAAACGTCTGAGCGGGAGCAAAGAAAGCGTAATTGAGACTGATATCACTAGCCAGGGCCGCTGAACTTAGCATCATACCCCCCACGAGACTGCTTAAACGCAGCAGTGAGAAATGGTGCTGCAAAAGCGCGTGTTTTTTGTGCATGTTGATCGCCATGGGGAACATCCTCTCTTTTGTTGTTTGTTGAATGCCGGTCATGAAGGAGCGTATAAACATTCAACATCACATGAAAAATAAAGTAAATTGTTAAGTGAATAGTCGTTATTTGAAAACGATGCAAGTTGAGTTCCAGTCGTTTAAAAACACCTAAATTATTATTTACTTAAAGAGAATCGAAGGTTGCTATGTTGAGTCAAGGTAACCCCGCATTTCGTCACTTCTTACTGGCAAAGCACCACTCAAGCGCACCTTGGTGAACAAAGTGCATACCTTGGTGCATTCACACTCACTTCCCCATAAGTTCGACACCTCGAATAGTCGCTAATTACGCTTATTCCCATAAAAAAGGGGGGGGCTTTATCGACAGACGATCAGTTTTAGCGAGCCGCTATTAGTTAGTTGCGTTTTTTGAATATCGGTTGCGTATTGTGGATATCCGTCAGTAACCCGATGGCTATACCGTTTAACGACCCTGAAGGCGTTAACAAGAAACGGAGATAAGCATGAAAGTCAGCGTTATTGGCGGTGGACATGGCTGCTACGCCGCAGCCATCGAGATGGTGGAGAAAGGTTTCGACGTGACATTGTGGCGTCGGGATGGCAATGCTCTGCAAGAGTTGCGTCAATTGGGCTATTTGGACGTCAAGGATGCGCAGGGCGAACGGCGTATTCATATTGGCACTCACAAGGATCAACTATCTCTAACAGATAGCCTGGCGGAGGCGACGCAACAGGCGGAGCTGCTGATTGTGCCGTTACCCGCCACCTCCCATGACACTCTAGCCGACCAACTGGGGCCGTTACTACGGAATGATCAGGTGGTCTTTCTACCTCCGGGTACATTCGGCAGCTACCTGTTCCACCGAGCGATGCGAAAAGCGGGCAACGACAGCCAAGTGGGCTTCTGTGAAACGGGAACGCTGCCCTATTTGGCGCGTAAGCACGGTGCTAATAAGGTAGTCATTAGCGTTTATGCAACCCGGCTCCCTACCGGCGTATTCCCTAGCGAACTGTCAGCACACGCCTTCTCTGTATTGCGGGAGGCCTACCCCAGTGTTGAACCTATCGAAGATGGCCTTAGTGGCGCCTTAATGAACGCTGGCCCTATTATCCATCCACCTTTAATTATGATGAATGCGGGGCCGCTGGAGCATTTTGAGGCCTGGGATATTCACAACGAAGGAACCCAGCCCTCTATCCGAAGCGTGACCACCGCGCTAGATAATGAGCGTATCGCGGTGCGCGAAAAGTTGGGTTACAAGCCCTCCCATTTTCCTCTTGCCAACCACTATGCCTCCGAAGGAGAGGAGTGGATGTATGGTCGTGGCGCCCACGGCAAACTGACCGATAGTGGCGACTGGCGAGAAAACATCGATCTTCATAGCCATCGTTACATGCTGGAAGACACACGAATGGGGCTCTCCTTCATCGTGTCGGTTGGTCGCTGGGCGGGGCAGCCCACGCCAGTGGCAGAGGGGCTTTTGAGCATTGCTTCGGCGATCACAGGCCAAGATCTCTATGCCCAAGGCCGAACGCTGGAAATGCTGGGACTGGATTCGCTCTCCCAGGCGCAGATGCACTCTTTATTGACGTATGGCATTCAGGCCTGACCTACCGATAGAGGAGACCGCATCATGCAGGACAACATCATCGTATTGGGAGCAGGAAGAATGGGAGAAGGTATTGCCCTCTCATTCATTCTGGCTGGCAAGGAGGTCGTGCTGGTCGACTTCAAGTCACGCAGCCCTGAAGAGCGTCAGCACTATTATGAGCAGGCTCGCAGTCGGCTAGTGACGGAGCTCAAATATCTTCAGGAGAAGCGGCTCATTCAGGAAGAGCAGATTGCTTCAATGGTGAAGCAACTTCGTATCGTGGATGATCAGCAGGTGCAGGTGGTGGCAGGGAGTCGTCTGGTTTTCGAGGCGCTGCCTGAAATCAGCGAGATTAAGCAGCAAGGGCTGGCCTGGGCAAGCCGTCATTTGGATAAAGAGGCCGTTATCGCCTCAACGACGTCCACTTTTCTGGTCACCGAGCTCGCTTGCATGGTTAGCCATCCAGCTCGTTTCATGAACGCCCACTGGCTTAATCCTGCCCATTTGATGCCCTTAGTGGAGGTAAGTCGGGGCAAGGATACCGAGCAGCGCTATGTCGATGCGCTGTTCACGGTGCTTAAAGGGATAGGGAAAGTACCGGTGCTGTGCGAGGCGGCGCCAGGCTACATCATTCCTCGCCTGCAGGTGCTGCTCATGAATGAAGCCGCGCGTATGGTCGAGGAGGGCGTTGCCAGCGCCGAGGATATCGATGTGGCCATCCGGGTTGGACTGGGGTTGCGCTATTCGGTGCTGGGGGTACTGGAGTTCATCGATTGGGGCGGCGGCGATACCCTTTTCTACGCCTCCAATTACCTATGTGACAAGCTGGATAACCGCTTCAAGTCACCTGAGGTTATTACCCGAAATATGCAAGAGCAGCGTCGAGGTTTCCAAGATGGCGTTGGCTTCTTCGACTACTCAGGGATCGATCTGTCGAACTACCGAAGGCAGCGCTCCGACGCTTTTCTTAAGCGTCTTGAGCTACTTGACCTGATGCCGACAGTCACTACCCGTTATTAATCCTTCACAGCCTATAAAGCGCCTATTGGAAACCATGCTGTTCCTGTAGGTCTTCGCCGAGGATAGTCATAATGAAAACGAGTACACAGATGGGAGCGTTAACAGCACTAATAGCTTTAGTGGCGTTGGTGGGGTGTAGCGATGCGCAGGAGGAGGTAGTCGATGAGCCTAGCGACGACGCCCAAGTGATTAACCTCAGCTACGCTTTCTTTGCCCCTGCGCAGAGCTTTCCGGCCATTCAGATGGAGCATTGGGCGAAAGAGCTCAATGAACGTACCGGTGGTCGAGTCGAGGTCGACCTCTTCCCCGGGGGCTCCTTACTCACGGCCAGCAACATGTACGATGGGGTGCTGAATGGTGTTGCGGATATAGGGCTTTCTGCCACCTCTTATGAGCCAGGCCGTTTTCCTCTCATCAACTTGGCTGGGAGTCTGACCGGCCAGGATGTCACTTCAGAAGTTGCCAGCCGCATGACTTACCAGCTGATTCAAGAGTTTGGTGATCAGATGCCCGAGTTCGACGAGTTCAAGGTTATTACAGCCTTTACATCGGAGCCTGCTTATTTCCAAACCATTGAACCGATTCATCAACTGGAAGATCTGGAGGGGCTGGAAATAAGAATTTCCGGCGATAACTCCAGGGCGCTGGATGCACTGGGGGTAACAGCAGTAGGCATGTCCCAGGCCGATGCTGGAGAGGCACTTCAGTCCGGCATTATTGATGGGTATGCGGCTTCTCGCGAAGTGCTAATGGATATGCAGTTTGCACGTTTGGCTAAGTACGTGACCGACTACCCCTTAACTAACACCATTTTTGCAGCGCTGATGTCGAGAGAGAAGTGGGAGGCGCTCCCTGATGATATCCAGGCGGTTATCGAGGATTTGGCGCCGGAGATGGCAACCTTCACCGGTCAATATCTTGATGAGCATATACAGCGTTCTCTTGAGTGGGCGCAACAGGAAGAGGGGGTTGAAGTGATAGCGCTTGACGATGATGAGGCTAGCCGTTGGGATGATCAGCTTGCGCCGGTCAATGAAACTATCCTGTCGGATGCAGAGCAGCAGGGTCTACCTGCGTACGCCTTTGCAGAACGAATGCGCGAGCTGATCGAGGAGTATCGTACTGAGGCTGAATAAAAAGAGCAGAGGCGACAGTAAGCTCAGAGCAAGACGTTGGCCAATTCGTTACCAGTAGTATGTTCGCGGTTTGACTGTAGTGTTTGCACGGGGGTCACCCCATAGACCTCCTTGTACAGTGCGGAGAAGTGGCCAGGGCTGTTGATGCCATGCTGCATGATGACATCGGTGACACGGTGGCCACGAGGGGCATTAATCAGCGCCTGGTGCACATTCTTCATGCGTTGCTGAGTAAAATAGGCTTTGGGTGAGAGCCCGACAAATTGCTGGAAGCCGTACTGCAGCGTGCGCTTTGACACCCCCACCATCGAGGCCAGTGTCTCGAGCTCGATACTCTGCTTGAGATTTTGGTCAATAAGCGTTTTGGCGTTTTTTACATAGTGCGGAAGAGGAGAGGGGTTACCATTTAAGAGCTGACTGTAGTTGTTAATGAACATCCCCAGCAGGCTGTCATATAAGTAGTCTTCCATCAGCTTGGTTTGCTGGCGCGGGATATTTTGCTGGTTAAGAGAGTCGGTGATACGGGCAAAATACTTGATGGTATCGAGGAGAAAGACCGTGCCGGGGTAATGCTCGGGAAAGTAGTGGTCAAAGATGATCGGAAGATCAATGCGCTGTTCAAGTCGACACGAAAGGCGTTGTTCCAACCGGTGGCGCGGTACTCGAACGATGATGTTATGGCAGTTCGGAGAGGTTTGAATGAGAGCGCGTTGACAGGGGGATGTGACGGTAACTCCTCCCTGAATCATACTTACCTGACGGTCAGCGTATACGATGGTTCCCTGGCCTTCGAGAGTGATACGAAACAGGTAAACGTTTGACTCTTCGACAGGATCAATTTCGACATTGGCACCATATTGCAATTCGATAATGGCCAATTGGTCGAAGCTGACGGCACTCAAACGTGAGGCAAGTCGCGGGCCGTCAAATAAACGCATGCGATGTGGGCAGAGGTAGTGGGTGACATGCTCACGAATGACCTCTTGTGAATCGGTGCGCAGAATAGCGTGCTTCTGCAGCAGAAACGGTGTTGTACCCATAGTTCACCTCAACAATGCACCAAGCAGGTGATGGTTTTGGGGTGTGAAGCCGAGGCAATATCGGCTGGGCCAGTAGATGGCACGCGCTATCCCTAGAGGCTCCAGGCGCTTACACTCGAATGGATATATGCTAGAATAATCCACTATTTTTTTGGATGGCGTGCTTCTTATGGTCGACAAGGATGAATTATCGTCTTCCTTTTTTCCTCTTGCCGATGAATTTCGCTCGCGTGATTTTCCTTTTTATTGGGTCGCGAGGCTGAATGCTAAATACAGCGCTGATGTCGATTTACTGCTGAAACCACACGGACTCAGTTCGTCTAAGTGGCGCATTCTCATGATCCTACATGAACATGGGCGCCTTAGCATGTCGGATATATCAGTACACGCTGTTGCAAAATTGTCAACTACAACCAAAATTGTATACCGAATGCAAGAGTCGGGTTTACTTAAAACAGAAGCCAGCCCTCAGGATGGTCGTGTCACGGAAGTGGAGCTTACCGATGCGGGTGAGGAAAAGCTGGATATTGCTCGGCAAGTCACTAGCCGTTTGGTAGAAAAAGCCTTTGCCGATTTCAGCAAGCAGGACATTGTTTATATCAATCAGTGCTTGAGTAGAATGTTTCATAACTTAAACGCGCTTTGAATGTCTAGAGGGGGCGCTGGAACTACTATCATCGCGGCAAAGTACTTACATTTTCCCTATAGGCTACCTAATAACCCTGCCCTTTCCTGAACTACTCTTTTTTTGTTCAAACTTCTGCTTAGCTATTTTGCTTAAACGTCATGTGGGTAGTGAAATTTGCCACGCTTATACAGTAGCTCATCCATTAGTCGTAAACTATACGTCGTAATAAAGCAGGATATTCTCTATCCCTTGTGGAAGCTACGAATAGGTTAAGTACAAAAATAGTAGCTTTTTAATGGTTAAATATCTGATTATATTGACTATATGGAGTTTTATGTATTCACGCCAATTTACTCAATTAGGTATGCACATCAACCTGAGAGGTATTGGTAGCGCGTCACTTCAAACGTAACACTCACCTGCACTGTTATTGCTATGCAGGTAAAACGATCATGTCGCATACCACAGGGGTCGTTGAACAAGCACCCTACTCTGAAGCCTCTGCTTTCAAGCCAATCTCACTTGTAATGGGTATCATCATTGGCTTGGGGGTTTTCTTCCTTTTGCCTGAAACGCTGGCCTTCAATGCTCGTCTAGTGGCGGGCATTGCTATGCTGATGGCCACCTGGTGGATGACAGAAGCGATACCTATTCCTGCCACATCGCTGTTGCCGCTTGTACTGTTCCCTTTTTTCGATATTGCCTCGGTCGGTGAGACCGCCTCGCCCTATGCTCACAGCATTGTCTTTCTAGTATTGGGTGGCGTACTGCTGGGCTTGGCAACGCAGCGCTGGAATTTACATCGCCGCTTCGCGCTACTGACGGTGCTCACCGTGGGTACTAAACCGGCTCAAATCGTCTTCGGTTTGATGTTCGCTAGCTGGTTTATCACCATGTGGGTGAGCAATACCGCCACCGCAGTGATTATGGTGCCCATTGGAGGTTCGATCATCGCGCTAGTGAAATCACTGGGTAACGGTGATGACACGCCCAAGTTTTCTGCCGCTGTGCTACTGGGCATTGCCTATGCCATCACCATCGGCTCCATGGCCACATTGATCGGCCAGCCGCCGATGGCGCTAATGCGCGCCTACATGGAAGACACCCACGGGCTTAGCATCGGATTTGGCCACTGGATGCTGGTGGGTGTGCCGTTCTCATTCACTATGCTAATGCTGGCTTGGTTTGTGCTTAACAAACTGGTGTTCCGCTCGGAAGTCGAGAGTATCCAGGGTGGCCGGGCGATGATCGAGACAGAGCTCAAGGGGATGGGCCGACTATCGCCTGAAGAGTCACGTGTATTGATGGTTTTTGCCGGGGCAGTGTTCTGCTGGGTATTCCTGCCGTTAATCGCGAGAATTCCTGTCGTGCAGAGTGCGCTGCCTTGGTTGGGTAACATCAACGATACCAGTGTGGCAATTCTCTCGGCGATTCTGATGTTTGTGATTCCCGCCTCTAAAGGAAAAGGGGCGTTGCTGGATTGGTCGGCTACCCGAGACGTGCCCTGGGGGGTGCTGATTTTGTTTGGCGGTGGCCTAACACTCTCAGCCCAGTTCACCGCCACTGGCTTGAGTGCATGGGTTGGCGAGAGCGTCTCGGGATTATCGGGGTTGCCTCCGATCCTGATTTTAGCCATCACGGCTATCGTCATTATCCTATTGACCGAGCTAACCAGTAACACTGCGACGGCGGCTGCCTTCTTCCCGATTATGGGATCTATTGCCGTGGGGCTGGGTATTGAACCTTTTCTAATGACCATCGTGGTTACCTTTGCCGTGAGCTGCGCCTTTATGTTGCCCGTGGCGACACCTTCCAATGCCGTGGCTTTCGCAACAGGGGATCTTCCAATCAAGAGCATGATCCGGGCAGGTATCTGGCTCAACGTCATCGGCTTGCTGGTGATTATGGTCGCGCTCTACACCATTGTCCCTCTGGTATTCGATGTCTCTTTTTAAACCGGGGCTGCAAACGTCCCTGGCAGTGATTTCGATTTGACGTTGGTTAATAATCGTTCTATTTTGTTCGCAATGCAAACTAGTGTTCGTAATAAGAACAAGGAGTTTTCCATGTCTCAGCCCTGCATTATTTGCGTCGCCATTACCGGCAGCCTGCCACGCAAAGAGAACAACCCTGCCGTGCCCATCACGGTTGAAGAGCAGATTGAAAGCACTCAGGCGGCGTTCGAGGCGGGAGCTACCATTGCTCATTGCCACGTGCGTAACGATGACCAAACGCCTTCTTCCGACCCAGAGAAATTTGCAAGGCTGATGGAAGGGCTCAAGAAACACTGCCCTGGCATGATTATTCAGCTCTCAACCGGAGGGCGCTCCGGCGCCGGTGAGGTGCGCGGAGGAATGTTGCCGCTGAAGCCTGATATGGCCAGTCTCTCGGTGGGCTCCAATAACTTCCCCAATCGTGTTTACGAGAATCCGCCGCAGCTGGTGGAGTGGCTGGCTGGTGAGATGCTCACGTATGGCATTAAGCCTGAAATCGAAGCGTTTGATCTGTCGCATATCCATCAGGCGGTTGCACTCTCCAAGCAGGGAAAGCTGAAAGCACCGCTCTATGTGCAGTTTGTCATGGGCGTTAAGAATTCGATGCCAGCGGACAAACCAACGTTTGATTTCTATATTGAGACGCTCAAGCGGCTAGCGCCGGATGCACAGTGGTGTGGCGCAGGCATCGGCGCCAATCAATACGTACTTAACGAGTGGTCGATTGCTGCAGGCGGTCATACTCGCACGGGGCTCGAAGATAACGTGCGCCTGGACAGTAATACGCTGGCGCCGTCCAACGCGGCGTTGGTTGAGCGAACCGTCTCCCTATGCGAAAGGTATGAGCGCCCGGTGGCTACCTGGCAGCAAGCGCGTGAGATACTTGGGTTATAAACAACACAAAAATGACAATTAATAAGCAGGAGTAAAGAGATGACAAATGCCACTGCCGTGGGTAATGCACCGGAGATTGATGAGATTAAGCGCGTTGTACAGCTGTATGTCGATGGCTTTCAGGGCGGTATAGAAAAGCTTCAGGAAGCTTTTCATAAAGACGCGTGGATCTTTGCTTTGGACGCGGATGGCGCGTTAACGGCTGACCTGATCAGCGATCGTTTCGAGCGTTGGGCAGCTAGCCACCGCGCAGTGAAGGGCCGCTTTATTGCGGTGACCCAGGCCGGGGAAATTGCCAGCGTGTTACTAGGCTTTGACAATAGCGAAAACCTTGAGGATTCTTGGGTCGATGCGATTGCTCTGGTAAAGGTCGACGGCACTTGGAAAATTACCAATAAAACGGCAGCCCACAGCACGCGTGCGGCGTGGGCAAGGCCTTAACCTTAACGGCCGTGCTGGATGCCGTGGCCGTTAAGGTTGCAGTGACGCTAGGCTAAATAGGCCAGAGCCCCTACTGCCATAGCTTCGATGCCAGTGCGTAGAGTCACGTCGTTGCCTGGGAAATAGTAGGGCGAGTGCGGCATTTCAAGGTGGTGCATCTTCATTGGTCGTGCGTCGATGACGTCCTACTCAGGGTTCTTCCTTCTCGATGGACCATGTGACCATCCGAACAACCAGTGGTCGGACAATAAGCACGCAAATGAATGCCACTGGCATGGTCAGTAAATAGGAGCGCAGCACCGTACCCACGAAGCCTGGAGTAATACCCTGGTTGATCAGGGTAATCACCAGCGTCATAAGAAACGCCGTGATCGAAGCCATATAGAAGGCGAACACTGCCGGCGTGAACCGTCGCGGGATTCTACGCTGGGCGATAAGTCTCCGTACCCTGGCCAAATATTCGCACTGCGTGAACGTTGTTGATCGGTTCATCGATCCTCCTTGGCGGGCATGAGCGCGCCGGCATTTTCCAGATAGTTGGTGTCACGCTTTGCTGGAGCGCTTTGCGGCAAATACGCCGTCACCTAGCAGTGCAACAACCAGAGCGGTGACGGACAGGTAGATCGGATATTCCCAACCCCCGTTGGCGTTGGTAAAACTCCAGCCATTACCGAAGTGTACCGTCGCGGCAACGAACAACTGTACGACGGCCACCGCGGCAACCCAGCGTGCATAAACGCCAAATACCAGCATTAGTCCTCCAATCACTTCAAAAGCCATGACCGGATATGCCAGAAAGCCTGGAAAACCAATAGATTCAAAGTAGCCGACGGTTCCTGCAGGCGTGAATACCAGCACTTTGGTCAAACCGTGCGCTACAAACATGATGCCGAGTGCCACACGCATGACGAGGGCTGCATAAGGTGCGGTACGTGAATCAATCATGGTGTAAAACCTCTCTTGAATTAGATATAGGTAATGTATTGGTCAACCACTGTGAAAAGTCAGCCAGTTCTTCAGCGACGATTTCGTGTGCCATATCATAAAAATGAGTTTCGTGGGTAACGCTAAGACGATTCAGCCAAGCGTCGGCTTCGTTAGCCCAATCGATAGGCAGGATGTCGTCGCGATTTCCATGGGCAATAAATGCTGAAGTCATCTGTAGCCGTTCTGCTGAGGCAATTTGGGGCTCAATCTCGCGAAGCATGCGTCCACTCAATAGTGCGAAGCCCCTGGCCAGTTCTGGTTCGGTGAGGCCAATGCTGGAACTCATGATGCCGCCTTGACTGAAACCAGCGATTACGGTAGGCAAATTGGGTAATGCTTCAATGAACCTCTTAAGCAGTTGGCGGCTGGCTTCGGCTTGCTGATAATCGAACGATGGGCCGCTGCTGGTGAAATTAACTTGATACCAGGCAAAGCCTTGCGGTCCAACTCGCAAGGGGCCACGCAATAGTAGGATTTCAAGGTTCTCTGGCAGCGATGCTGCGAGAGAAGCTAGGTTGTCTTCGTTAGAGCCGACACCATGGAGCAGCAGTAAGCGCGCCTTGGGAGTCGATGTGTTAGAGCCCTTGCGAAAGATAAGACCGGATTCCGATTCGTGGACAGGTTCGGAGAAAGTAATGTTCGCCATAATCAATTACTGCCTTATATAGTTTGAGCCGACGCGAATCGTTCATCGCCACTCGTAGAAAATAGATAGCTATCCATCGCCAATACGCCATGGGTCACGCCGCCTTCCACAACACGTGTTTCATAGCTTTCACCGGCTGCTCCCAGCGCGATGAATAACGGTAGGAAATGCTCGTCCGTTGGATGGGCGCGCTCCGCCGAGGGGGCGTATTGCTTGTAGTCCAGCAACTGGTCAAGGTTGCCCGATGCAAGCGATTTGGTGGTCCAGGCAGCGAAATCCTTGACGTATTGGGCACCATGGGTCGTCGCTCCGCGGAACTCATACAGGTTGTGGGTCAGGCTACCCGAGGCCACTATTAACACGTTTATGTCTCGCAGTGGCTTGAGGGTTTTTCCCAGTTGCCACGCGTCGCGAGTGTCGAGTGACGCAGGCATCGATACCTGCACCACGGGGATATCGGCTTCAGGCGCCAAGTACAACAAAGGCACCCAAGCGCCGTGATCCAAACCACGATGGTCGTCCAGGCGGGATTTCCAGCCAGTGTTACTCAGCATATCCACTATTTTCGATGCCAGTGCAGGCGCGCCCGGAGCGGGATACTGGATCTGATACAAGGCGTCAGGAAAACCGCCGAAGTCATGGATGGTCTCGGGAGAGGTGCTCGCCGTAACGCTGATTTCGTCGCGCGTCATCCAATGCGGAGACAGGATGACGATGGCATCAGGGCGCGGCAATTCGCGACCGAGCTCGGTGAGGTTCTTACCCGCCAGGCCGGGCTCGATGGCAAACATGGGGGCCCCATGAGACACAAACAGTAGAGGAAACGATGGCTTCATGGTGAATACTCCGAATTGAAATTACTTGTTCAGCCATACCGGGGCAATTGACGTGCCCAGACCCGCACCGTAACCGAGGTATATGTTCAGAGCTGCCAATGGCTCAAGGTAACGGGCATTGATAAGGCCACCTGCATCGACTGTATTCCAACCCAGGCTCTGTGCCAGCGAGACCGCAGACTGCTTGGCGCGCTCGCTATCACTGGCCACAAACACGCTGCCGCGCTGACTCTCGGTGAACAGCGGACCATCGGCCAGTACTTGTGCGAACAGGGTATTGAATGCTTTGACCACATAGGCCGTTGGCACCGCCTTAGCAATTTCCTCTGCGGCGCTGGTTTCGTGGCCGATGCTTAGCGCCATGAAGTCGGCACTCATTGGATTAGTGATGTCGATGACAACTTTGTCAGTCAAGTCGCCCAGGTTTTGTAGTGCTTTTGCGGCGTCCGGATAGGCGGTTGCCACTATAACGGCCTCGCTGTCACCTAGCGCGTCTGCGGCGGCGCAGGCGCTGACATTGGCAAAAGGCGCGGCTACGGTTTTGGCTTTTTCCAGATCTCGGCCCGTGATACGAACGGTGTGACCCGCGGCAGACAGTTGTTTGGCGAATGCTGAACCCATATTGCCGGTACCGATTACAGTGATTTTCATAGCGACCTCGTTTGAGTTGGTTTGTGTTTCGATGTGCTCATTTTATAGGTTTGAAATTAGATATAAATAAGAGTAAATGTGATTAATAATTCCACTAAGTGAGATAGTCATGGATCGGGCATTGGAAATGCAGGTGTTCTGTACGGTGGTCGACAAGGGGAGTTTCGTTGGCGCGGCACAACCGTTGGGGATGTCCAAGGCAGCCATTTCGCGCTACGTAAGCGCGCTGGAAGAGCGACTAGGCGCCCGACTGCTTCATCGCACCACTCGGAGGCTGTCGCTGACGGACGAAGGTCGTCAGTTCTACCACCAAGCCAAGGACGTGCTGTCCATGATGAATGCAGCGGAGGAGGCAGTATCTTCTGCGGCGCCAGAACCCAGCGGGGTGCTCCGGATTAATGTACCTGTCAGCTTCGGGATACTGCATTTGGCCCCAATCTGGGCGGACTTTATGAAAGCGTTTCCACACATTGAGCTGGATATAAGTCTGAACGACCGATTGGTGGATTTGGTTGAGGAGGGGTTCGACGCAGCGGTTCGCATCGCAAGAATGGAGAGTTCATCACTTGTCGGTCGCAGGTTGGCTGGCACGCGAATGTGCCTATGTGCGTCGCCTGCCTATTTGGCGAGTCACCCTGAGGTATTAAGGCTGGATGATCTGGCCGAGCACGGCGTGTTGGCGTACACCAACTTTGCCAGTGGTAATGACTGGCTGTTTCAAGGTCCCAGTGGGCCTGAAAGCGTACGCACGCGTTCGGTGGTTCGCTGCAATAATGGAGACACTTGCCGCAGTATTGCATTGGCGGGGGGAGGGATTTCGCTACAGCCTAGTTTCATGGTGGCTGAGGATTTGCGTGCCGGGGATTTGGTGGAAGTCCTGCCGGAGTATCGATCGATCCAGTTGGGGATCTATGTCGTCTACCCGTCTCGTAAACATTTACCGCCTAAAGTGCGGGTATTGGTTAATTTCCTCGTTGAACGGTTTGCTCAGCCTTGCTGGGAAGTTGGTTAGCAACGTGTAAATTCAGTCGGCTGGTAGTATTTGGCTCTTTTAAGTTCTGCGCTGCCGCCTTTGTGGTGTTCGAGGTTCAGGCGGACCCAAGTCGAGCCACCATGAAGTCCACAAATGCTTTGATCTTAGGTAAGGGTTGGCGGCTGGAGGGCCATAAGAGGCAAATGCGGCGGTAATCCTGAACATGCGCTGTTAGCACACTGTCAAGGCGCCCCTCCTGGAGCGCGTTGGCAATGGCGAAGTCTGGTAGCAGGGCAATTCCAACGCCTGCCTCGGCCATTGCCTGCAAGGGTTCGGTTCCATCAGCGATAACGGACTGGGGAATTTCAATAGCGGTAGGCTCCCCTTGTGTTTCCAGCGGCCACGAAGCGAGCTTCCCGCTGGAAGGGAAACGGTAGCGCAGACAGACATGGGAGGGCAGTTCCTCCGGGCGAAGGGGCGTTCCATGCTGTGCCAGATAGGCAGGCGCAGCCACCAGACGGTGCTGGTAGCCGCCCAGTTGACGCATGGTCAGCCGCGAATCGTTTATCTCTCCGATGCGGATTACGGCATCAAAGCCTTCCTCTATCATATTGACCAATCGGTCGGTGAAGCTCATCTCGAGTTCAATGCTGGGAAATGCGTGCTGAAAAGCAATCAAGTGGTGCATGAAATGATTACCGATTAGAGGCAGGCCCACCCGCAATTTTCCCTGTGGCGTGGAACCCGCCTCGCTCAATTCCGCCCTGGCAATATCGAATTCGGTCAGGATGCGTTGACAACGTCCCAGGAACAGCTCGCCTTCTGTGGTCAGGGTGATGGAGCGGGTTGAGCGATGAAACAGGCGTGCTCCCAACTCCTCTTCCAGGCGGGCTATGGCTTTGCCGACGGCAGAAGAGGAAATGCCCAGTCGGCGCCCAGCCTCGGTAAAGCTTCGGGTTTCAGCAGATTGTACGAATGCGCTTAGCGCACTGAAGTAATCCATGGCCACGACTTTCCTCCAATTATAGAATATCTTTCCGTTATGTTATGAATAGTAGCCTGTTTTTCCTTTGGTCAAAGCCTATTACAGTCGTCGCATCCTGAAATAACGGTGCCGCAAAGCGGTCGCCGAACATTTCCCTACTAGCGAGGCTCTCATGGCCACTTCCTCGACTCATCCTCCTGAACTGGCTCAGCACGCTGGTTATGCTCGGGTATTTCAACCTGGGCATCTGACCTTTGGCTTCATTGCGCCCCTGGAAAGTTACCCTAATACCGTCGGACCGACCTTGGCCGATCATGCCGATATGGCCCGCAAGGTCGACGAGGCTGGTTTTTCGGCGATTTGGCTACGTGATGTACCCTTCTATGATCCCAACTTCGGTGATGTGGGCCAGATTCTGGACCCGTTGGCCTATGCGGGTTTTCTGGCGGCAGTCACCCGGCGCGTTGCCATCGGCACTGCGGGAATCGTGCTGCCGCTGCGCGATCCGCTGATCGTGGCCAAGCAGGCCGCTACTGTGGACCAGCTGCTGGGTGGCCGCTTCCTGATGGGGCTGGCCACCGGCGATCGTCCGGTGGAGTACCCCGCTTTCGGTATGGATTTTGACAATCGCGCCGAGCGTTTTCGCGATGCGTTGGGCATTATACGTGCGGCCACCGAGCAGCACTGGCCGGTGCATGCCTCGCGCTACTACGGGGAACTAACTGGCGGCCTGGAGCTGGTGCCCAAGCCGGTAGCGGCGCGACTGCCGACCCTCGTCATCGGCCATGCCGGGCAGACGAACGAGTGGACGGCGCAGAACACCGACGGAATCATTTCCTATATCGCCAACCCGCAGCGCATCCCGGCAATCCTCGACCAGTGGCGCGCTGCCTGCCCGCCCGGTGTATTCAAACCCTATGGCTACGGCACCATGTTCGACCTGGACCGAGACCCAAACGCGCCACTGCAACCCGGCCGCGTGCTGCGCGCGGGTCGCAACGCATTGCGTGAGCTATGGCTGCGTCAGCAGGAGCAGGGTGTTTCCCACGTTGCCCTGCACTTCAAGCCGCAACGCCGTCCGGCGGCGGAAGTGATCGACGAACTCGGCGAGCACATGCTGCCGCTGTTTCCCAGCCATACCCCCGGAGAAAACACATGAATCGATCACTGCATCACATGGATTTTATCTTCCAGACCAAGCTCGGCACCTACCCGCTGGCCGTGCAATGCGAGATGTTGGCCGAGCTGGGCTACCAGGGGCTGACGGTATCGGCGTGGAGCAAGGAGCTGAAGTTGCTGCCGCAGGTCAAGTCGCAATGGGGGCTGGACGTGGGGGGCGATCTACCTGATCTATCGTCAGGGCCTGGAGTCCTTCGTCACCCACATCTTCGAGTCCATCGAAGGCTGCACCAGCATCGAGCTGGCCCTGCACTCCGGTGAGCGGGTAACTGATGCGGACCGTCGAATGCTCGCACAGCTGCTGCCGATTGCCGAGCGCCGAGCGCCGAGCGCCGCGGCATCGACATCGCGCTGTACCCCCATGCACGCTACGGCATGCAGATCACGAGCCAAGCGGTCGCGCTGTGTCAGGAATTCGACCACCCGAATCTGGGTATCGTGTTCAACGGCTACCATTGGTATGCGAGTCAGGAAGGGCGACTGGAACAACGTCTGGAGGCGATCAAACCCTGGCTGATGCAGGTGGATCTTTCCGGCAGCGCCATGTCACCGCTCGGTTGGGGCGGCGTCGCGACCATGGAACCGGTCGACCGCGGCGAGCTGGACAACTTCGCCGTGGTCGCCGCGCTGAACCGCATCGGCTATACCGGCAGGATCGGCATCCTCGGCTGGGACTATGGGGGTGATATCTACCTCAAACTACAGCGCTGTTTGGCCACCATGCGCGCCATCGACGCGCGTCTACAGGCCCGCCCGCACTGGGCGGAGATTGAGCCCCGGACCTGATCCGACTCTCTATTTTCATGAAGCACCGGGCCCCGTCTGCAGCTGATAGGTAGCGCGGCCCCCTAACCTTCAGGAGTCATGCGTGGCTACTATATCAGTACTTGATTTAATGATGATCGGCGAAGATAAGACCTACACCGATACGCTGGACGATGCAGTCATGCTGGCCCGCCATGTGGAGCAGCATGGGCTTCAGCGCTACTGGATTGCCGAACACCATGACCTGCCAGGCATCGCCTCCTCGGCGACTACTCTGCTGATCTCTCACCTGGCCGCGGCCACCAGCCACCTGCGGGTGGGCGCTGGGGGCATCATGCTGCCCAACCATTCGCCGCTGATGGTGGCGGAGCAGTTCGCGACGCTGGAAACGCTCTATCCCGGGCGGATCGACCTGGGGCTCGGGCGTGCGGCAGGCGCAGCCGGCCCCAGTATCCTTGCCCTACGCGGCGATGCCTCGGAGCGGGATTTCGAGAAGGATATCGACCAGCTGTCGGACTACCTGCTGGACAACGGCAGCCAGCCGGTACGCGGCATTCCCGGCACCCACAAGGTGCCTCTCTGGCTGCTGGGGTCGAGCATGCACAGCGCCGATCTGGCGGCCAGACGGGGTCTGCCCTACTCCTTTGCCTCGCACTTCGCGCCGCACTTCTTGCAGAAGGCCGTAGCCCACTACCGGGCAAACTTCCAGCCCTCCTCCGTGCTGGACATGCCCTACGTCATCGCCGGCGCCAATGTCATCGCCGCCGACACCGAGCAGGAGGCCCAGTTTCACGCCAGTTCGCACTTCCACTGGGTCAACCTGCTGCACCAGGGTCGGCCTGGCCTGCTGCCCCGACCGCAGGAAGGTTATTTACAGCGGTTATCAGAAATCGAACGGCATGGCCTGCAACAGTCAATGGCCTATTCGGCCGTGGGCGACACCAACCAGGTCGGCGACTGGCTACGCCAATTCATCGAGCTGACCCAGGCGGATGAGGTGATCATTGACGCCCGCATCCATGATCCCGTGGCGCGCTGCCGTTCCTATCAGTTGGCGGCGGAGTCGCTGGCCGGCTGAGCAGTGTTGATAACGACGTCTAGGGAGTGTTAGCAGGTTGCCATCCATAAACCTGCTTGTGTGGCTTTATACGTTCCCCCACCTCGCGTGCAAGAGCCAATGCTAGTGCGGCGGTCATCATCAACTTGGTCGGCTAAAACCGTAGAGGCAATGCGAGCAAAACGGCAGTGGTAATAACACTGCCGTTTTGGTTTTTGGCGACTTTAGGTTAGATATGCCAGAGCCCCTACTGCCATGGCTTCGATGCCAGTGCGTAGAGTCACGTCGTTACCTGGGAAATAGTAGGGCGAGTGCGGCATCTCAAGATGGCGCATTTTTTGCGACACGCTCGTCCCTGAGGTTTCCGCCCAGCGCGCGGCAGGGGTGGCTCCAATAAACCAGTAGACGTAAGGAATATCTTCGCCGCTAAAACCGCCTGCTTTGGCGTTGCCAAACAGCGGGAAATCTTCGCTGGCATTGAGACGTGGCATGGCATAGAGGTTGGCATTGCCAAAGTGCTCGGCGTGGGCACGGCGCACATGCTCAATCGCCATCGGGTCGTTGTGCAGGGCGATGGTCTCATTTAGCACTCGAATTTCCGGCGGTTTGGGCGAGCGGCCTGCCTCGCACTCCGCGCATATGATACGTTCGATAGATGTCACTACTTGGCGATGCAGTGCATCATCAAAGCTACGGATATTAATCTCAAGCTCTGCCGAATGGGGGATGATATTGGCCTGGGTTCCCGCGTGGAGTTTACCAACGGTCACCACCACGGTTTCTTCAGGTGGCACTTCCCGGGAAACGATACTCTGCAGGCGGGTGACCACATGTGCAGCAATAACTACCGGATCCACCGTTTGAGCGGGCATGGAGCCATGGCCCCCGTTACCATGTATGGTGACCGCCAAGTTGGTGCAGGCGGCCATAGCACTGCCTTCGCGGTGGCCAATAGTGCCTGCGAGAGCGGGCATGTTGTGTTGGCCAAGAATGATGTCTGGACGAGAGAAACGGCGATAAAGGTCGTCATCAAGCATTGCTTTGGCACCGCCAAAAATTTCCTCGGCAGGCTGGCAGATCAGCATCAATGTGCCGGACCACTGCTCTTTCAGTCCCGCCATGACCGCAGCGGCGCCAACAATACAGCTGCTATGTAGGTCATGACCGCAGGCATGCATCAGTGGCACCGTTTCGCCATTTTCAGCCACGGCGGTTTCACTGCTGGCAAATTCTAGGCCTGTTTCTTCCTTGATGGGTAGTGCATCCATGTCACCGCGCAGCATAACCGTGGGACCCTCGCCGTTGCGCAGCAGTGCTACCACGCCAGTGCCGCCGATGTTCCTATTTACCTCATAGCCGTAACGTTCCAAAGTGTCGGCAAGGCGAGCGCTAGTCTTGTGCTCCTGAAAGGGCAGCTCGGGGGTCTGATGCAATTGACGGTAGAGTGACTGGACAACTTCGAACGCCGCCTCTACCTGAGTGGCGATGCCACCCTTTAAATTCAAACTATCAATTTGGATGTTCATAGCGTTCTCCAGGCGATTACTGGCTGTGGGTGGGCGTTTTTTTAGTAAACATGGGCTTAACGAGCCACTGCCAGGCCGTCACAACGCCCACGTTGAGCAGCATCGCCCAGATGCCAGCGTGCCAGCCAAGTGGAGAACTCCAGGCGAATTCCATCAGCAAGTAGGCCAGGCTGCCGAATAGGGCGCCCGCCATGACGCTAGCGCGGCGTAGGTGTGGCATAAACAGCGCGCCAATTACCATCGGGAAGAGTTGGACAATTAAGCCATAGGCGCCGAGTAGGAGTAGTACCAGCGACGAGGGGTTGGCCAGCGCAAACAGGTAGGCGATCAACGACAAGCCGAGCACGCTCCAGCGTGTTGCGCAGATGACCGCCTTCTCGCTTGCCCCTTTCATCATGGTGGGGCCAGCCACATCACGCACCAACACTACGGCAGCGGTATGGGCTAGATTAGCGCCTGTAGACATGGCAGCGGCCAGCGCGCCAGAAAGCATCAAACCGATCACCCAGGGCGAGAAGTTGGCTACGTCCATCACCATGCGTAGGAGCACTGTATCGGAACGTTCTAAGGGAGAATCGGAGAAGATCAATATGCCAGCAAAGCCGATGAACAGTAGCGGCACCAGCAGGTAGGCGTAGAGTGGGTAAAAGACGCTAACCTTGCGCAGTGTCTTACCGCTGTCCGCCGAATAGAACTTCATAAACAGGTGCGGCCACATGGCACCGCCGAAAGCACTGACCAGCACCGCAGTACTGAAATAGCCCCAGTTCATACCGGTGGCCCCAGGCATGGTCAGGTATTCAGGCATGGTTAACTGGATCTGGCTGAACATTTCGCCCACGCCGCCGTAGAGGCGCTCGGAGATGGAGAGGCCCAGGAACCAAGCGATGACTATCATCATGATCCCTTGGAGTAGGTTGGTCCAGCCGATGCCGTTCAGGCCACTGCAGAAGACGTAGGCGGCGACCACCAGGAAGGCGAGCAGCGCTCCCAGCCAGAACGGAATCAGACCGTCGGTAGCCGCTTGAAACAGCAGCCCGGCACCGGCAATCTGAATCGTGAGGTAAGGCACCAAGGCGAGTACTCCAATGATTCCGGCCAACATACCCAGTGATTTGCTTTGGTAGTGATCGGCAATCATATCGCCTTGGGTGAGATAGCCCCGCTCGCGTCCTAACTTGGCCACTCGCGGCCCCATGGCCCAAATAGTGATGGGTATCAGCGATAGGTAAGCGAGAATATAGAAGGCTGGTGCACCGTGCTGATAGCTCCAGCCCGGCGCGCCCAGGAAGGCAAAGGCGGAGAATATTTCGGCGCCGAGGATGAAGAACAAAATCACCACGCCAACATGGCGCCCACCTGCTACATAGCCCTCCAGGCTTGAATTTTTCTGACCGCGAGCGCGGAGTCCCACCCATAGCACCAGAGCGAGATAGGTCAGGGTGATGCCGACGACAATGATCGAATCATTCATGGCGACCACCCCCGTGGCGAACCACATAGGCTATCCACATACCGACAAATAGAATCAGCATCCAAAGGATGTACCAGAAAAATAGAAAGGGCAGTCCGAGGACGGTGGGTTCTATACGATTGGCAATCAGTGCGCCGGGCCAGATCATTGCTAGGGTGCACACAGCAAAGTGCAGCCCGGTTAGTAGGTGATAGGTCTTGTTCATAATGTTTCCTGCTCGCCTTGGCGAGTCTTGTTATGGGTTGTTCATTCACTATGAAACAAGGATAGAGATACCAAAAATATAGATTTTAGATGCTAGCCATATCCTATAGGCATGGCTAGCCAGTATGGTGGTAATGTTGTTCTGCCCCTGAATGTGAGTTCACGAGCGTATGTGAGGTGATATCACGCTAATGGAATTTCGCCAGCTGGAATATTTTATAGCGGTGGTGGAGACAGGATCTATTTCTGCCGCCAGCCGAAAAGTGCATGTGGCTCAACCGGCATTAACACGACAGATGCGGCTGCTAGAAGACGATGTGGGTACACAGCTTCTGGATCGTCATGCTCGCGGTATTCGCTTGACCTTGGCAGGGCGAACGCTTTTTAGCGAAGCTACCCGGCTGATTGATGACCGTGCAGATATCAAGGCGCGCCTGCTGGCGATGGGCCGTGGCCAAACCGGCAAGCTCAGCCTAGGTGTCACTGTGACGCATTTGTGGGTGCCGGAAGTGGCCAAACTCATGGGTGGCTATCGTGGTCTTTATCCACATGTGGCATTGGATGTCTTTACATTACTTTCCGGCCCGCAGTTGGAGAAGCTGAACCAGGGGGGACTCGATGCAGGTATTATTTATCATGATGACCATACGCCTTCAGGCATTGAAGCCCACCTTTTGCAGCGTGACCATCTGATACTCGCCGTGCCCGCTAACTCATATTGGGCACAATCGCCACCGACACGCCTGGATGAGCTTGCTGAGACAGAGTTTGTATGGGGATATCGTGGGATCTCGCCCGTCTATTATGATCGAATGGTCGCGCATTTTTCTCGACTACACTTTGAACCCCGCGTTGTGCAGTATGGCGCTGATAACATCACCATTCTTAGTATGGTGGCCGCTGGGCTGGGGATATCCATTGTACCGGCCGCCAGTCGTAGCCATCCCATGCCCGGTATCCGTTTTATTGAACTGGAGGAGTTAACTACCTGTGATATGCCGCTATGGCTAGCGTGGCGAGCAGGCAATGTATCTCCTGTGCTCAATAATTTTATTCAAATGGCAATGGAGATATTTGAGTAAAATTAGCAACTCAGACTGAAATAAAAGCAAGCCGCTGCGGTTTCAATGCAACGGCTTGAGTCAATTCTGTCACTAGTGCTAGTGGCGCTAATCCAAGGGAAAGACCCGTACTAGCTCGATTTTTTGAGCGTTTCAGCAAAAATCTCGCCGGAAATGGCCCAGTTTTCCATTTTTACGTCATTGAAAATGACATATACGTATTGCGGGTCGATGTTGCCATGCTGAGCAATCGCATCGGTGACGGCTTTAGCAATAGCAGGTTTGGCTTCGTCACGGCCATCAAACATCTGAATATTTACGACTGGCATGTTGAATCCTCTTGGGGTTGTGAACGGTGTGCTTCATTGAGCTTGCTGCTCAAGGAAGCAGTTTAGCCCTGCCCTAAGGGGTGATAAACATGCTACAACCTGCTTCAGAGTAGCAATAAATTCTACAATCAGCCGAAAACATTCTTATCTGCCAATGAAACCAGTTCATTGATAATAAAGCGAACGCTAGGCAGACGTTGATATGAGCGTGGCCAAATAATATTCAACTCGGTGGGCGGGGGAGCATGCGCCGGGAGGATCGTCACCAGCTTTCCCTGAACGATAAACGGCCGCAGCAATGCCTCTGGAAACTGAACGATTCCCGCACCTGCCATGCAGGCATCCATCATCGCGTCGCCATCACTTATTTGATGAAAAGGTGAGGGATTAAACCTTACTTCCTGCCCATTATCGTCTTTGACTCGCCAGCTCAACGGTGACCCACCGCGCCAGGCCATCAGGCAGCGGTGTTGACTGAGCGCCTGTAAACTACTCTGTGGGCATCCATAGCGTTCAAGATAGCTAGGCGATGCACAGAGCACGAGATGCTGGTCATTGAGCTTCTTGGCTACCAAGTCGGCACTGTCCTTCAAAGCACCATAGCGGATGGCGAGATCAAATCCGGCATCCAGCGGGTCAATGATGCGATCATTGAAGGTGAGGGTAAGCTTCAGGTGCGGATAACGCTCGGTCATGCCTAACAAAATTGGCATCATCACCGAACGACCAAAGGCGGCGGGCATATCAATCCGAACTGTGCCGGATGGTTCATTCAGCTTTGAGCGTAGCGAGGTTTCTGCCGCCTGCAGTGTGTCGAGAGCGCTTTGACAGCTGGCAAAATAAGCTTCCCCTTCCGTGGTAAGGCTTAGCTTACGTGTTGTTCGATAAAGTAATTTGGTAGCTAAGTGCTGTTCCAGCTTAGAAACACTTTTTCCTAGCGCCGATTTAGAAACACCCAATTCATTTGCCGCAGCGGTAAAGCTGCCCGCTTTGGCAACGGCAACAAAATAGACAATGGCACGTGGGTTGTCAGAAAAAACCGGACTGCTCATGATAAGTGATCCTGTTTTGCTAGGCGGACGGCAATACGCATTACGTAAAAGCGATAACTGATAAACAAGCATTATTAGCCAAATTCAAAGTCATCCCAGTACGGCGGATTACCGAAATACCCGTCTAAAAAGTCGATAAAACACCTCACCTTACTCGCCAATAATTTACGGTGCGCATAAACGGCATAAAGACCTAGTGGAGCTGGTTCGCACTCAGGAAGAATCACTTTTAGGCTGCCCTTGGCAATCGCCTCGCCGGAAATAAAGGTCGGCTGAATAGCAATGCCAGCCCCCTGAATAGCCGCTTTGATCAACACATCTCCATTGTTACTGATGAAGTCTCCCTCCTGATGCCGTCCAGTGGTTGGGAGCCACTCTGTGGCGGGCAATCCCATATCATGCTCCATATAGCTGTAACGCAGATATCGATGTTTTTTCAGCTCACTGAGGCTTGTAGGCGTGCCATGGCGAGCTAAATAGTCAGGCGAGGCGCATATCACCAGTCGCACGGGGGCAATATACTTAGCGATCAGGGAGGAGCTTTTCAAATGACCAATGCGTAAAGCGATATCAAACCCTTCCTCCACGATATCCACTTTTCTATCGTTCAATTGTAAGTCTATGCTGACGGCCGGGTGTGCCTGCTGGAAGTCAGCCAGCAGTGGCGCTAAATGCAGTGTCGCGAAGGAAACAGGAGCGCTAATCCGCAAACGACCCCGCGCGCCTTCTTGCAAGTCATTGAGCTGACTGTCCATATCGTCAATGTCATCTAGCACCTGCTGGGCATGCTCAAAGTAACGAATGCCCGCTTCTGTAAGATGCACTTTTCGGGTTGTGCGGTTCAAAAGGCGCACTCCCAGGCGTTCTTCCAACTGAGACACATATTTACTGACGAGCTGAGGCGACATTTCAAGTCGCTCGGCGGCCTGGGTGAAGGTTCCTTCGCTAATCACGTTGACGAAAGCTCTCATGGCATCAATACGATCCATTCGTTTCCCTATCCCTGACGGAAATAAAGATTATCAACGTTTTGTTGTTAATCATGCAACATCTTCGACCTTATTGTTTCTTCATGACGAGAGTAAAGTGCGTTCATCAGTAACGCAAAGCTTGTTAAATAAACGACATTCGCTATTCGAGGAACAACTCATGAAAAACCAATTTGCACACACATTATTTAATTCCACTGGCGGCTATGCGGCCCTGGCTTTAAGACTACCGGTCGGTCTGATATTAGCGGCACACGGTGCGCAGAAATTATTTGGCTGGTTCGGAGGCTACGGCTTGGAAGGCACCGGGCAATGGATGACCAGTATCGGGCTTGAACCCGGCTATGCGATGGCATTACTGGCAGGCAGTGCCGAGTTTTTGGGAGGGATCGCTTTATTCCTCGGGCTTCTAACGCGTCCCGCGGCGATTGTCTCAGCCTTCACTATGCTAGTCGCCATTTTCAGCGTCCATTTGGGTAACGGCCTGTTCCTGACTAACAATGGCTACGAATACGCACTTGCTCTTTTCGCGATTACCACCGCGTTAGCGATTCAAGGAGCAGGGCGCTTATCAATCGATAGCCTGCTGCAGACACAGTTCTTTCCGGGTCGAAAATAACCCTCAGCATACCGGTCGCCCCGCCACTATTGACGGGGCTTACTCTGACGGAAGGAGATTACCATGTTGGTTAACGGAACATGGCAGGAAAACTGGCACCCTGTGCAGGCCAAAGATGAAGAGGGGCGGTTTATTCGCCAATTATCGTCATTTCGTCATTGGATCACGCCCGACGGCTCGCCTGGTATCACAGGCAAGGGTGGCTTTCAGGCAGAAAAAGACCGCTATCATCTCTATGTTGCTTATATCTGCCCCTGGGCTTCCCGCACGCTTATGGCGCGCCAGTTGAAAGGGCTTACGAATCTGATCAGCGTGACGGTCGTTAACCCCCGGCTATCCGATAATGGCTGGCAATTTGGCGGCTATCCCGGTACCGGTGAGGATAGTCTTAACGGTGCTCGTTATCTGCATGAACTGTATTCTCAAGCCGACCCGGCCTACACCGGTCGAGCCACCGTTCCCGTTTTGTGGGACAAGAAAACACAAACCATTGTCAGCAATGAGTCAGCCGATATTCTTCGCATGCTCAACACTGCGTTTGAAGCGTTTGGCCCGCAAGGGCCGAATCTATACCCGGCAGATTTAGCCGAAGACATCGATACGTTGAACGAGGTTATCTATAAAAACCTCAATAACGGTGTCTACCAAGCAGGATTTGCATCGTCTCAGCAGGCGTACGAAGAGGCGTATGACAAGGTGTTTCTCACCTTGGATGAACTCGAAGCGCGCTTATCTGATGAACGTTCTTATCTGTTCGGCGAACGGCTAACGGAAACCGATGTGCGGCTGTTTGTAACGTTGATCAGGTTTGATGCGGCCTATCACGGGCTCTTTAAATGCAATCGCAATACGCTCAACACCATGCCTTACCTGCACGCTTATATGCAACGCATCCACGCGATTGATGGTATCGCCGAGACGGTCAATATCGAGCACATTAAAGCCGGGTATTACTCCATCAAAGCGCTGAATCCCAGCGGTATTGTGCCGGTAGGGCCTACCGTCATTTAAGTTTAAAAATTAATGAATAGAGCGATGGCCGCGTTTTGCTATCCGTCAGTCTTAAGTAACCACGAGGATACGATGATGAACATCTCGCCAGATATTTTATTCCTCTCCCACGGCGGAGGGCCCTTGCCCCTATTGGGCGACCCAGATCATCAGGAAATGGTCGAGTCGCTGAAAGGGATCGCCAACGTCATCAGCAAGCCATCGGCTATTTTAATTATCAGCGCCCACTGGGAAGCGTCTGTACCCACGATCACTTCCGGGGCCGCCCCAGAACTGATCTACGACTATGGAGGCTTCCCACCCGAAGCCTATCAAATTCAGTACCCCTGTCTGGGGCAACCTGAGTTGGCACACCAGGTGAGCCGAGCGCTTGAAAACGCTGGTATCTCAGCGCAACTCGATGCTCAGCGTGGGTTTGATCATGGTGTATTTGTTCCGCTCAAAATCATGTACCCAGAGGCTGATATTCCTTGCGTACAGCTCTCGTTGGTTAACAACCTCAGTGCGGATACACACCTCGCCATTGGCCGAGCGCTCAAATCGCTGGAGCGCGAGAACCTGCTGGTGATTGGTTCGGGTTTTTCATTCCATAACATGCGGGAATTCTTTAGCCCTATCACGCAAGACAGCCAAGCGAAAAATAAGGCTTTTGAAGACTGGCTAGTGACTACGTGCTCCAGCCAAGACATCGATGAAGCAGAGCGCAGTCGACAATTGGCGAACTGGGATAAGGCCCCCTATGCACGCTTCTGTCATCCAAGGGAAGAGCACCTTCTGCCACTGCATGTCTGTTATGGCTTAGCGGGCAGGCCGAGTGATGAGCAGTTATCAGCCACTATATTGAACAAGGCATCAGGCATGTTCTATTGGTCACGAAAGAGTGCCAAGTAACACGCGCTGAGGGGCGTCGCCGAGTGAGTGATTTATTACTCTGAGAACATCTCAAACATAAGCCCTCTTAACCAGCGGTTGCCAGGGTCTTGATGAAAGCGGCGATGCCAGAAAAGATTAATCGGAATCTCGGGGAATGCCAGCGGGTGCTCACGAACGGCTAGTCCAAATCGCGCTCGTGTCGCCTCGGCCAGTTTGTTGGGCACCGTCACTACTAAATCACTACTACTGACGATATAGGGAACGGCTGCGAAATGCGGCAGTGTTAACCGAACAGGGCGCGTAACCCCAGCATGCGCAAGCTGCTCTTCGATAATGCCATGCCCGGTGCCCCGGGCAACCACCACGGCGTGATGCGCTGCGCGAAAATCCTCAAGGCTAAAATCCCCCGCAGCGAGCGGATGATGCTCGCGCATCAGACAAACGTAGCGTTGTACAAACAGACGCTGTTGGTAAAAGCCTGCTCCCAGTTGCGGGATCAGGCCAACTGCCAAGTCTATCTCTCCCTCCTCCATCTCGTGTTTCAGATCGTTATGGTGGCTGCGCACAGTGTTGAGTGAAATGCCAGGTGCATGTTGCGAGAGGTGCTGTAGCAGGCGCGGAAGAAACACTATTTCACCGATATCGGTCATGTTGATATGGAAAGTGCGCTCACTCTTAGCGGGGTTGAAATCGTCGCATAGGTTCAGCGTGTCGTTCATTCGCGCCAACGCATCCGCAATGCCGGGGTGAAGTCGACTGGCACGGGGCGTAGGTTGCAGACCTTGCGACGTGCGCTCGAAAAGTTCGTCCTCCAGCAAATGGCGTAAACGCTTCAGTGCATGGCTCACCGCCGGTTGGGTGATACCCAAGCGCAGCGCCACCCGTTGTGTATTTTGTTCTTGGTACAACAAGTCAAAAACAACCAGCAAATTCAGGTCAATGTTGGCAAGTTTCTCCATCACCTTGCGCCTCGCAACGTATTCCACAATAGTCGAATGCAGCCGTCAGAGAGGTTTTTAACTGGTTGATTCATATTGTTATTAGCGCCGTTTATAGTCTGAATGAAAGAGGCTGTGTGGTGGCTGTTGACGCTCGCGAATAGCGTTAGGGGTAGAGCATGACGCTCAACATACAACGATAAGCCCCTGAGCAGAGTGAAATCATGGTAGCTAACAATACAGTAGCAAATACACAGCAAAAACGTCTTTCGATTGGCATCGTCGGTGGCGGTATCGGTGGTGTGGCTTTCGCCGTCGCGTTATCTCGCGATAGCCAACTCAATGTCCAGCTTTTCGAAGCTGCTCCCCATTTCTCTGAAATTGGTGCCGGGGTCTCCTTTGGCCCTAATGCGGTAAAGACTATTCAGCGGCTTGGCCTGGAAGCTTCCTATCAACGCATTGCCGACTCTTCGCCCGCTCCCTTTGAAGATGTTTGGTTTGAATGGCGGCGTGGCAGTGATGATGCTTACTTGACCGCCAGCTTAGCGCCAGGTGTCGGTCAATCTTCGGTACACCGTGCCGATTTTCTGGACGCCATTGTCGCCAATCTACCGGAGGGCATCGCTCACTTTGGCAAGCGCTGTGTCGAGGTTAAGCAAGATGCCGATAGCGCCACAGCCTACTTTGATGATGGCACACATTTTACCGGCGATGTGATCATCGGCTTTGATGGAATTAAGTCCGCGGTGCGCCGTCATGTCTTACCTCCAGAGCAGTACGGCGAGATTACCCCGTTTTGGAGTGGCACTTACGCCTACCGCGGCATGATCCCGACCGATGAGCTAGAGGCCGCTTTAGAGGCTAAAGGTAGCGAGAAACGCCTAGCACTAGTGCCCCAAATGTATCTTGGCAAAGACCGACACATCCTGACGTTTCCGGTTAAGCAGTCGCAACTGATCAATGTTGTCGCTTTTATTACTGACCGCTCTACACCGAACCCTAAACTTGCCGAAGGTGAAGAGTGGGTACAAGCCACCAGCCAGCAGGAAATGCTGGAGGTTTTCAAGGGGTGGAGCCCAGCCTGCCAAGCAATCCTTGAATGCATTCCTGAACCAACGCGCTGGGCGCTGCATGAGTTACCCGAACTCGCCCGCTACCATCGTGATCGTGTGCTGATTGTTGGCGACGCCGCCCATGCATTGGTGCCGCACCAGGGGGCGGGAGCGGGGCAGGCGCTTGAGGATGCCTACGTACTCGCAAGCCTCCTCACGGATGATCATTGTGATCGTCACACAGTGAACGATGTCTTAGCCGCTTTTGAGCAAGTACGCCACGCCCGCACCTGCAAGGTGCAGAGAACGTCTCATGAAGCTGGTGATGTCTATGAATATGCCGGTGAGCATATCGGCGAAGACGAAGCCAAGCTGATTGAAAACCTCGAAAACCGCTTCGATTGGCTTTGGAACCACGACCCACATGACGATGTGATTGCAGCTCGGGAGCTGCGAGTAGCATTTAATTAATACCAATTATTCAGTTGATAACAACCTCAGTTTTACGATAACAAAATAATGGAGCACTTTATGAGCGTAAGAATCTTCGATACTCCTGAGGTCCAAAACTTCCTAAAAGCTATCGCTGGCTTTGATCAGTCTGGTGGCAACGACCGCGCCAAGCAAATTGTTCATCGGCTGGTCGGCGACCTGTTCAAGCTGATCGATGACTTCGATGTCAGTGAGGAAGAGTATTGGGCTGCGGTCAACCTACTCAATGCGCTGGGTAGCCAGACCCAATTCGGATTGCTCTCCCCCGGTCTCGGCTTTGACCACTTTCTCGATATGCGCCAGGACGCCATCGATGCCGAAGCCAAGCGCACCGGCGGCACCCCGCGC
>TARA_R100001369_G_scaffold31211_6_pt1 | contig 81341 bp, 86 predicted proteins | sample TARA_R100001369 | Tara Oceans TARA_R100001369 (sample SAMEA2621528) | marine metagenome | biome: marine biome (ENVO:00000447); feature: surface water layer (ENVO:00002042); material: "saline water (ENVO:00002010), including plankton (ENVO:xxxxxxxx)" | depth 5 m
CTCATTCTTTCATATAGAACAAGATTCTAGGCACTTCCGATTTGATTTTATAAGAAACTTTGAGTTTTAGTTAAGTGCAAAAGGTGCGCTCAATTTAAAAGAAGGAATAGATACTTTAAATTTATTAGTATTTGTAAAGTTTACCATATTGTAATAGCCTTGCATTGCACCAAAAGGTGATGTTAATAAACAACCCGAATTATAAGTATGAGATTCACCGGGCTTTAAAACAGGCTTCTTACCAATTACACCTTCTCCTTCTATAATCTCTTCTTTATTAAGAGCGTCTAGTATTTTCCAGTGTCTTGAGTTGAGTTGAACAGAATCTTTACTTTGGTTTTCAATAGTTACTTTATAACCAAACGCAAAGTGCACTTTATAGTTCTTATAAAATGTGCCTTCAAAGTTGGTTTCCACCGAAATTTTTATACCGCTTGTAACTTGTTGTACCATTAATTTTGAAATGTATGCTAAAATAGAATAATTTTTGAATGATGAATCACTATTTACGTTAAGAATTAAAAACTTTTAACATTTTATTTGCAACAAAAGCTTCTAGAGTACTAAAAAAGGCTAATATATCTTCTTTTTCTAATAAACTATTAATAGTGACCATGCGTATAAATTCTTGATTATTAAACTTTCCGAAACCGACCATTAACTCTGAGTTTTCATAAAGTGCTGTGCATAACTCTTTAGCATCAACACCTTTATAGTTAAAACATACTGATATGGAATCATCGAAACTATAAATATTATAATCTTCATTGTTTTTAATGTAATTTCTGGCAATTTCTGCCATTTCAAATTGTTTATCTACAATTTCTTCTAGTCCGTTTGTTCCAACAGATTTCCATAGTGTCCAGATTTTTAGAGCATCATTTCGTCTTCCGCATTGTAACGATGTTTTTCCTAAATTAAAGTCGTCTCCATCAGTTTGATATAAATAATCAGCTTCATTTGAAAAAGAATGATGCAATTGTGCTTTGTGTTGTGTAACTATAATAGAGCAACTTAAAGGAGTGCCTAACATCTTATGAGCGTTAATACTGAAGGAATCAGAGTATTCTAATCCACGAATAAGATGTTTATGGGTTTTGCTAAAAATAACACCACCACAATAAGCACCGTCAACATGCAGCCAAACTTTATTTTTATTACAAACTTCACTTATAGCTTCGGTATCATCAAATGCACCTATGACTGTTGTGCCAGCTGTGGCATTTACGAAGAAAGGTTGGTAGCCATTTTCTGAATCGTTCTGTATTAACTCTTCTAAGTGTTTGGCTGACATTTCACCTTTAGAATTTGTTCTAACCAACCTCACATTATCCCTTCCAATACCTGTTAAAGCTGCATTTTTAGAGATTGAATAATGGGATTCTTTGGAGGTGTAGAGTGTCATTGGCTTTGTTAAGCCTGCTGTTCTTACTGATGGGCTTATTGCATCTCTCGCCATAATAAGTGCCATCATATTACTCATAGAGCCTCCTGGTGCAACCGTTCCATCGCTGTTTTCTGCATAACCTGCGAGTTTGCAGATATTTTCAATTACTTGTTTTTCAATACCAACTTGTGGGCCTGCAACTTTATAGGTGTACATGCTATTGTTAAGCATTACTGCTAATAAATCACCAAGCGTTGCTTTGCCAATTCTACCTCCAAACAGTTGATTGAAAAATGATTTTGATGCTGTTTTAGGCGTGCTTTTTACAATATCATGAAGAATATTTATTAAGTTTTCTTCTATAACGCCCTTAGGATTTAAAGAGAGATCTATTTCTTTATAGAGTTTTGATGTTGGTATAGGGTACGCAACAGGTTGTTCTGTTTCTGATTTAAATAAAACATCACATAATTGAGAAAACAAGGCTATATCGTGTTGCATCTAAAGGTTGTTTCTAAGAAATAATTAAAATTGGTTCTTAGTCGTTAATTACGACCCAAATTTACAATTTAATTAGAAATATTTATTGAAGATGCTTCACCATATCCAATAAGACGATCATATCTGAAGCCTAAATCTCTATAATAAACTAATACTTTATAGTTGTTTTCTGTTTCCCAATAGTCACCACCAATAGCTCCCTCATCTAAAATGCCTGTCGATTTATCTACAGCGACATATTTGTAGTTATAAAACCCCTGTTTTAAACGTATTGTGCATTCGTAGCGGTTGCTTTCAGTATTGAATATCATTTGGTTGAGTTCATTCAATGCAAATGCATTATAGTTACCATAAATGTATATGCTCTTGTCTTTGAGCTGCTGCTGCGCTAGCGAAAAATGAATCATAGTATAATCTGCTTCAACATCAACATCACTTCTATCTATAGCTGTTGTGATGAAATTACCATTAATGTCAGGGTTATATGTATACGGACGGCCTTTACGTGGCTCATTAGTAAATAAATAGCCATGATAAAGTTCTTTTAAATCAATAAATTGTACTCCAACATTAGCTGCCCTAACATCCTTGTTTTCAAAAAACAAATATTCATTTCCACCCCAAAAAGCGGATTCTGTATCATAGCGATATATTAATTCGTTGCCTAATGTATATTGTGGTTTTAAATCTGAAATGGATGTATTGAGATTGTTATTTTGAATGATTAGAGCTTTAACGGTTTCTAAAGGGTTATTAAAATTGATACTATTTGTAAATATTTTTATATCTATAGATTGTTTTTCAGCGATTACTTTTACGTCTCTAGACCGTTTTACCATTACGCCAACATTTACGACATCTTCATAAATCATAAATTTTCGGCTAAACATTAATTCATCATAGTCATCGTAGATTAAAATCATATAATTACCACTTTTAAGAAGTGCTCGCGTTTGTGAGTTGGGTATCGTTAAATCGTAATGCGAGTATATTTGATAGGTGTTAAAAGAATTATCATAAGTTAAAATACGTTGATTATCTAACCCTTTAAGGTATTCTCCTTTTACTAACACAGATGGTGTCCAATCGTAGTTGTAGTGTTTTATGACATAATAAAAATCTTCTTCATCTCCATTTAGGGCATCAAATTCTAAAACTAAAGGTTCTCCTAACTTTAATATAGGGAGCTGACCTTGTGTGGTATTACTGTTAAATTTTATAGTTTTAATGAAATCGGGAGGATTAACTTCTTCGACTTGAGAAAATAAAATAAAAGGAATAACTAAAAATAATAAGACGCTATAAATATTTTTATTCATTGTTAATTGCTACAATTATTTAAAGATAGTCAAAATCTATGCCTTAATGTATTTAACTTATTTATAATCACTATAAATAAAAAAGATGTTTTAATATGAAAATTAATTAAGCAATAATTCGTAAATTTGCATCGATTTTTAGACAACTAATCTTTAAAGTATATGTCAAAAGACATCAGAATAAAAAAGGGTTTAGATATTAAGCTAGTCGGTGAAGCCGAACAAGCTACAGAAGCTGCCATTGTTAGCAATTTCTATTCTATTAGACCCGAAGATTTCCACAGTATTATACCAAAACTTGTTGCAAAAGAAGGTACCCATGTCAAGGCAGGTGAAACTTTGTTTTACAATAAAGACAATGAGGATATGAAATTTGTGTCTCCAGTTTCTGGAGAAGTAACAGAGGTTCAACGTGGACCAAGACGTCGTATAGACGGTATTAAAATTACTGCCGACAAAGAGCAACAACACTTAGATCATGGTAAATTTGATTTATCTGCCGATGCAGATAAAGTAAAGTCACATTTACTAGCTTCTGGTTGTTGGGCTTTTATAAAACAACGTCCCTATGATGTTGTAGCAAAAGCAGACAGAACACCAAAAGCGATTTTTGTCTCAGGCTATGCAAGTGCACCTTTAGCAGCTAATTTAGATTATGCTTTAGCAGGTAAAGACGCAGAGTTACAGGCTGCCGTTACAGCATTGTCAAAACTTACAGAAGGTGGAGTTCATATTTCTGTAGGTAGTTCTAATTCGCCACTAGCGAATCTAAATAACACAACAACTCATAATGTTTCTGGGCCACATCCTTCAGGGAATGTTGGGACTTTAATAAATAAAGTTAGTCCAGTAAACAAAGGCGAGGTAGTTTGGACGGTTAATGCACAAGATTTAGTAATTATAGGAGAGCTTTTATTAACAGGGAAATTTAATGCAGAGCGTATTGTAGCTTTAGCAGGTTCTTCAGTTAAAAAGCCAAGGTATTTTAAAACTAAGATTGGTTCTGAAATAGCAACTATGGTTTACGATAATGGAGTAGAGCAAGATGGTAATGATCGTATTATTTCAGGTAACGTATTATCAGGAAAACAGATTAAGCCGGATGGTAATTTAGATTATTACAGTAATGTAATTACGGTAATTCCTGAAGGTGATGATTACGAATTCTTTGGTTGGAATAAGCCGGTATTCGATAAAGTATCAACATCAAGAGCGTTAACATTTTCTTGGTTAACACCAAATAAGAAGTTTGCTTTAAATACAAATACTAACGGTGAACATCGTGCTTTTGTAATTACAGGGAACTATGAACAGGTATTTCCTTTAGATATTTTTCCGATGCAGATTTTAAAAGCATGTATGTATCAAGATTTAGATGAAATGGAAGCTTTAGGTATGTACGAAGTTGCGCCAGAAGATTTTGCACTGACAGAGTTTGTATGTGTGTCTAAACAACCACATCAAAAAATTATAAGAGAAGGTTTAGACTTAATGTTAAAAGAGATAGGATAATGGGTTTAAAAAGTAGTTTACATAATTTTAAGCAAAAGAATATAGATAAAAAGTGGCTTCCAGGTTTTAATGCGCTTTTTACATTTTTATATATGCCAAATGAGACGACTCATAATGGTACTCATATTAAGGCCGCTGACGATTTAAAGCGTACCATGAATACGGTAATCATAGCTTTAGTACCATGTTTAATATTTGGTATGTTTAATGCTGGTTATCAGCATTATTTAGCACAAGGTTTAATAGAGTCTGCAGATGGGTTTATAGGAGCTTCATTTTGGACATTAGATAACCTAATTATAGGTGCTTGGACAGTATTACCACTTGTAGCTGTTTCTTATGGTGTTGGTTTAGCAGTAGAATTTGTATTTGCTATCATTAAAGGACACGAAGTAGAAGAAGGGTATTTAGTGACAGGTATGTTAGTGCCATTAATTGTACCTATCGATATTCCATTATGGATGTTATCTGTAGCAGTTATCTTCGGTGTTGTTATCGGTAAAGAAGTTTTTGGAGGTACAGGAATGAATATTTTAAATCCGGCACTTACAATCCGTGCATTCCTATTTTTTGCTTATCCAACATGGATGTCTGGTGATAAAGTATGGGTTCATGGAGCAACTGAAATGGCAGGAACGCCAGATGCTATTTCTGGAGAAACGATACTGGGAAGTTTAGCTCAAAACAATGGAGCACTAGGTTACGATTATTGGGATATGTTTTGGGGAATTATACCAGGTTCTGTTGGTGAAACATCAAAATTTCTAATCATCATAGGGGCTTTATTCTTAATCTTTACCAAGATTGGGAGTTGGAGAATTATGTTGAGTACTGTAGTCGGTGCTTTAGCTATGGGCTTAATTTTTAATGGTGTTGTTGATGCAGGATGGATATCTGATTCAAGTAAATTCTACGGATTAATGAACGTACCATTCTGGCAACATTTAATTATAGGTAGTATTTTGTTTGGTGCTGTTTATATGGCAACAGATCCTGTTACCGCATCACAGACTAATAAAGGAAAATGGATTTATGGTTTCTTAATAGGTTTTATATCTATTATGATTCGTGTATTTAACCCAGCCTATCCAGAAGGTGTATTCTTAGCAATCTTATTAATGAATGTTTTTGCACCAACTATAGATCATTACGTTATACAAGCAAATGTAAAACGCAGAATGCAACGTTTAAAAGTTAAAATAGCATAATTATGGCAGTTAACACAGACAAAAATTCATACACAATACTATTTGCAATAGCAATGGTTGTAATTGTTGGTTCTTTATTAGCTTTTACCGCGTCTTCTCTAAAGCCGCAAATTAAAGAGAATGAGCGTATGGAAAAGCAGCAGAATATTTTGTATGCTTTAGGAGTAAATGAAAATGAAGGTACTGGAGATATTGTTTTCGTATCTACTAAGGAGGTAGCTGACAAGTTTTCTACTAATGTTTCTGAGCAATTAGTTTTAGAGTCGAAAGACGGAAAAATCATCAGTAAAATGACACGTCAAGAATTCATTGATTCTAAAGACGAAGGTAAAGGCAAGGAACCTTATTTAATTGATGTTAAAAAGCAGCAAGCAAGAGCAAAAAAAGGAGAATCTAGATTCTTACCATTATTTGTAGGTCAACAAGACGGTAAAACGGTTTATATAGCACCTATAAGAGGAAAAGGACTTTGGGATGCTATTTGGGGATTTGTTGCTCTAGATGAAAATATGGTGGTTAAAGGGACCTTTTTCGATCATGCAGCCGAAACACCTGGTCTAGGATCAAACATTAAGCAACGTTACTTTATGGATGATTTTTATGGCGAACGCTTGTTAACTGAAGCCGGTGTCTTTAAAGGTATTGCTGTAGCTAAAGGGAATAATGATCCTAAAAACGAAAGAAAAGAAGATCATGCAGTTGATGCCTTAGCTGGTGCAACGATAACAGGAGATGGTATATCGGCAATGATAAGGAAAGATTTAAAATTGTATATGCCATTTTTTCAGAATTTAAATATAAAAACGAATTAGTATGGGACTACTATCAAAAAAAGACGCTAAGTTAATTACAGATCCATTAGCAGATAATAATCCTATTACAATACAAGTTCTAGGTATCTGTTCTGCACTAGCAATTACTGCAGATCTTAAGGCTTCTCTAGTAATGGGAGTTGCTGTATTATTTGTTATGGGAGTTGGTAATGTTGTCATATCCTTAATGCGAAATATTATACCGTCAAAAATCAGAATTATCGTTCAGCTTATCGTAGTTGCTTCATTGGTAATTATTGTAGATCAAGTTTTAAAGGCTTATGCTTTTGAATTAAGTAAAACACTTTCTGTATTTATTGGATTGATTATTACGAACTGTATAATTATGGGACGTTTTGAAGCATTTGCTCTAGCCAACGGTCCTTACAGATCTTTCTTAGATGGTATTGGGAACGCTTTAGGTTATGCAGTGATTCTTGTGATTGTCGGCATATTTAGAGAATTGTTAGGTGCTGGTACTTTGATGGGATATCCTGTATTAGGAGATCCAATTGAAAAAACAGGAGTCTTTTCAATTGGTTATGAGAACAACGGTTTTATGTTAATGCCACCAATGGCATTAATAATTGTTGGTTTAATTATTTGGGTGCAACGTAGTAGAAATAAGGATTTAATCGAAGATTAAAAAGTAAGCGGTCAATAGTCACTCAGTTTACAGTCAATTGAAAGACTGAAAATTATTACTAAAAAAATAAAAAAATGATAGAACATTTAGAATTGTTTTTCAAAGCTGTATTTATAGATAACATGGTATTTGCCGTTTTCTTAGGTATGTGTTCGTATTTAGCGGTATCAAAAAAAGTTGCAACAGCAGTAGGTCTAGGTGCTGCCGTAATTTTTGTATTGGCTATTACAGTGCCTTTAAACTGGTTGTTAGATCAATATTTATTACAACCAGGTGCATTAAGTTGGTTAGGGTCGGAATATGCCGATTACGATTTAGGTTTCTTATCCTTTATAATGTTTATTGCAACTATTGCCACTATGGTACAATTAGTAGAAATAGTGGTAGAGAAGTTTTCTCCATCACTGTATAACTCTTTAGGTATATTTTTACCATTAATTGCTGTAAACTGTGCCATTTTAGGTGGTTCATTATTTATGCAATCTCGTGAAATTGAAACATTAGGATTAGCCGTAAATTACGGTATTTCTTCTGGTATTGGATGGTTTTTAGCCATTTTAGCAATTGCAGCTATTCGTGAAAAAATTAGATACAGTAATGTGCCTGCACCTTTAAGAGGTTTAGGAATTACATTTATTATAACCGGCTTAATGGGTATTGGCTTTTTAAGTTTCGGTGGGATGTTAACAGGTGGAGATGAAGAAGAAAAACCAGCTTCTGAACCAACCGTTAAAGTAGAACAAATTAAGTCTGAAGACAATGCTAAGAAATTAGCAGATAACACTAAAAATGTAGAATAGTATGATTTTAGCAGCAGGAACATTAGGAACTGTAATAGCAACAGTAGCAGCATTTTTATTAATTACACTCATGCTTGTGAGTTTGTTATTATTTGTTAAACAAAAATTATCACCATCTGGTCCCGTAAAGATTACCATTAACGGTGAACGCGAAATTGAAGTAGCCTCAGGAAGTACTTTGTTAAATACCTTAAGTGCTAATAAAATATTTTTACCATCTGCATGCGGTGGAGGTGGAACTTGTATTCAATGTGAATGCGATGTTTTATCTGGTGGAGGTGAAGCACTTCCAACGGAGACTCCTCACTTTTCGAGAAAAGAATTGGCACATGGAGCACGTTTATCTTGTCAAGTAAAGGTGAAACAGGACATGGAAATCACTATTCCTGAAGAAGTATTTGGTATTAAGAAATGGGAAGCAACAGTTGTAAGAAACTATAATGTAGCCTCATTTATTAAGGAATTTGTTGTTCAGATCCCTGAGGATATGGGTTACAAAGCTGGTGGATATATACAGATTGAAATTCCTAATTGCGAGATTAAATTCTCTGATATGGATATTACAGCTCACCCAGAAGAACATGATATTCCAGATAAGTTTCAAGCTGAATGGGATAAATTCGGAATTTGGCCTTTAGTGATGAAGAATACAGAAACTGTAGAAAGAGCCTATTCTATGGCGTCTTACCCTGCTGAAGGACGCGAAATTATGCTTAATGTACGTATAGCAACTCCGCCTTGGGATCGTGCTAATAACGGTTGGATGAAAGTCAATCCAGGTATAGCGTCATCCTATATTTTTGCTCAGAAGCCAGGGGATAAAGTAACAATATCTGGACCTTATGGTGAATTCTTTATTAATGAGTCTGAAAGCGAAATGCTTTACGTAGGTGGTGGAGCAGGTATGGCACCAATGCGTTCTCATTTATATGAATTATTTAGAACTATTAAAACAGGTCGTAAAGTAACTTATTGGTATGGTGGGCGTTCTAAGCGTGAGCTATTCTACATTGAGCACTTTAGAAAATTAGAAAATGATTTTCCTAACTTTAGGTTTTATATGGCACTTTCTGAGCCAATGGAGGAAGATAATTGGAAAGTTAAAACTGATATTAATGATGAAGCTGGTGATGGTTTTGTAGGATTTATTCACAATTGTGTAATAGATAACTACCTAAGTCTTCACGAGACACCAGAAGATATTGAACTCTATTTTTGTGGACCACCATTAATGAACCAAGCGGTCCAGAAAATGGGTGAGGATTATGGGATAGCAGATGAGCACATTAGATTTGATGACTTTGGAGGGTAAACTTTCATAATAGTTATAACATATAACAAAAAAACCAACTCTTAAGAGTTGGTTTTTTTGTTACATAAGAATTTTAATAATTTAAGACTGAGGCTCTAGTTGTTCTTCAAATTTAAACAACGCTGAGCAATCCATAACGTTTTCTATATTATCTAATGTACAGAGCTGTGAAACAACTTTACATAAGCCGTTAAATAAAATAGTATCATTAAAATGTTTTGGTCTGTGTAAACGTCTTGATGGAGTCAATTTATAATCACAGCCTTTTAAAAATGCAGCTTCAATTTGAAGCAACTCTAAAGGTGTATATCCATTAAATTTCCGATCTAAATTTTGATGAATTAAACCTAAATAATTCAATTTTTTTGTGCCATGAAAATCGGTTAAATGTTGCCAACTATCTTTATTGTCTAATATGTTGCCAACAGCACATTGTTTGCAATCCTCAGGATTTAAGGTGTTATTATGGAAGGCGTTGTATAATTTATTAATAGCGCTATCAAAACGAATTGAAGTAATCATAACAGTGGAGTTTTCTTTTTCAAGTTAAAAGATACAAAAAACGAAATGAATTTCAATAAATGATTAATCTTTTTAGGTCTATTTATATTCCATAATTAAAAAGACAGCAGTAGTTTCTCCTATATTTAATACTTCATGTGAGGTTATTTCATCTTTACTAAAACTATAGTCAGTTGGTACATCTACCTCTCTTGTGCCGTTGGTATCGGTAATTCTAAATTTACCACCAGTAATTGTATAGCCAACATGTGGATTGTGATAATGTTTCTCGTGTCCTACACCAGGCTCAAAAGTACATTTAAGTACTCTTAATTTAACGTTGTCTTCTAAAATTTCACATACAGCTTCACCATTCCAACCTGCTTCTAATGGGTCTGGTAATTTTTGGTTTTGGTCACAACTAAAAGTAGCCAAAATTAATACTGCACAGAAGAATATGCTTTTAAGGTATTTAATCATAAATTATTGTTTCAAACTATTCATTATCTCTTCAATAGCTTTATCTAATTGTGGTTGATTCCCTGTTAGTCTATCTTTGAAGTCTTCTTTTACATAAATGTCTGGCTTAACACCTGTAAACTCTAAATTGTCACCACTTAATGTGTAACAGCCCCAAGATGGTAAGCGGTAAAATGAGCCATCTACTAAACTTGCGCCTGATGTGAAGATAATCCAACGATATGTTTCTGTTCCAACCACTTTACCTAAACCTAACTCTTTAAAGTCAGCTGAAGTTACTTCTGCATCACTAAGCGTTTGCTCATTAATTGGCATGACGTAGACATCTTTATTTCCATATTGCGTAGCGCTAAAAGCTAACCACTTGCCGTCTGGTGATATTCGAGGAAGTGTTTCTTCTCCACGCATAGCTGTTAAACGGAGTGTTTCACCACCTGTTGCTGAAACCTTCCATAAATCACCATCATAGCTAAAGATAATTATTTGTCCTTTTGTTGATAACGTTGGGTCTGATGTAAAGTAAGTGTCTTGAGCTTTAGCAATGCCGTTAAATAAAAATAAACTTATAATTAGGGATAAATAATATGGTTTCATGCTGTTAGGGTGTTCTGTTTTTCTTGTTGTGTTAGATATTCAATTTATAATAATATTATTTTGAATTAAATGCTTTTAGAGCAACCAACGCTGGACTAAATTCTATGTTTAAATCCTGTTTTGCAGCATCATTTTGATAAATTACTCTACCATTACCTTTTGGTGCTTCGTTATTTAACATCGCAGAAATATCTGAAATCTTCCAGCTTTCACTGCTTAATAAATAGTTTTTTCCATGTAAGCCGGTTTTGGTTGTTAATTTATAGATTGCGTTTGCAACATCTTTAACATCTACCATCGCAAATTCTACATCATTGTCATACATCATCTGCATAAATGGATTAGGAGCAATTTTATTTTTAAATAAGAACTGCATTCCTGATGAAGTAGAATCTTCTCTTTTAGATAATTGTTTTCCAATAACAAAAGTTGGTGAAACACTCGAAATTTCGAAACCTACATTAGGATTATCTTCTATAAATTTTGAAACTGTCTGGTTAGCAATAAATTTTGCTTGAGCATAGGGATGACTTTCTTTACTTGTATAAGGCGTATCATTCTCGTTAACAGTTTCATTAGGATTTTTATTTCCTGCTGGCATTGGGAAATTGGTGTTATATGCAGCAACTGAAGCAATAAAAATAACCCTTTTAACCTGAGGAGCTTTGTTTACAATTTCAAGAAAATTCTCAGTGCCTTTTATTGTTGGGTCAAACAATTCTGCTTTGGCATCTTCAAAATCTAGTTTAAAAGGTGTACCACCATGAACTACAACGTCACAACCATTAATAAAATTTTGTAATTGCGCTTTGTTTTCTACTTTAAGTGGAACGATTTCTAAATGATCTGCGTTAGGAAGTTGTTTTAAGTGTTGATATTTTTCTGGTTTAGAAATATCTGTTGCAGATACTTTTACTTTGTAACCTTGCTCTAAAAATTGTTTTGTTGTGTGACTTCCTATAAAGCCAGATCCACCGATTATGCCTACTGTTTTCATAATGTTTTTGATTGCGTTAATTATAGTTTAATAAAGTCAAAAAGAACATCATGTTAAATGATGCTACCATAACGTATGTTTTAAGCAGATGAAGTAGAGATAGTAATTGGGTTTGTACTAATTATTGATGCTCTGAAATTAGAAATATAAAGTTACATAATTTTATTAGTCATATAACAATATCTAATTTTTTTACGTTCAAGTTACTATGAAGAAAGTACTATTGTTTTTATTTCTAATTATTGCATTTATAGTTTTAGCATTTCAATTAAAGCCTCTTACAAAAGTCGCAAATAGTGGTGCTGCAATTGTTGAAACATCAAGCTTAATTAATAAGGATAGTTTAACTATAAAATCTAGGGTTAATGTTCCTGAAAACTATAAACGTACAGCATATAAAAAAGGAAGTTTTGAAAATTACTTAAGAAATTACAAGTTAAAATCCTTCGGAAGCAAAATTATAAATTATGATGACACCAAATACTACTGGCAAGACGGTCATATAGGTATTTTAGAAATACCAGTGCCTAAAAATGGCTTACAACAATGTGCAGATGCTTTGATTAGAATTAGAGGCGAATACCTTTGGGATAATAACAGAAAGAATGAAATAGGTTTCAAATTTACGTCTGGTCATTATTGCTCATGGTTAAAATATGCCGAAGGTTTTAGACCAAAAATTAAAGGCAATAAAGTAACGTTTCATAAAACAGAAAGTGCTAATTATTCAAAAGAAAACTTCTATAAGTACTTAAATTTAATCTTTATGTATTCGGGTACTTTATCATTATATAATGAACTAAAATCAATTAAAGCAAAAGATTTACAAATAGGCGATATGCTCATTAAAGGAGGTTCTCCAGGTCATATTGTAATGCTTGCAGATGAAGCTGTTAATGAGAAAGGTGAAAAGCTTTTTCTACTATTTCAAGGCAATACGCCAGCCCAAAGTGTTCATTTGGTTAAAAATATAGAAGATTCTAATAGGTCTCCCTGGTATCAGCTAGAAGATGATGCTGTAGTTCCTATTTCAAATTACACGTTTAGTAGTTCGAAATTTGTAAGATTTAAATAGCAAGTTTGTATCTTTGTAATATGAGTAAACAACTATCACCACAAGAAATTCATAACCTAGCTATGAACCACGTAGGTAAGGACCTAGAAGCCCGTGGTTTTGAATTTGTAGCTATTAATAGTAAGTTAAAACGTCATCCACAATTTGTTTGTATAGATAAGAAAAGTCAATACTTTTTTGTGGTTGTTAGAGCTGTAATTCTTCCCGAGAATCCAAATAATTATGATATCGTTTGGATGGAAACTTTCAAGAAGCATGCTTACGAAAAAGATGCTAAGGTTTTATACGCTGGTGTAGGTATAGCAAACCCTAAAGGTGAAGATTTACCAATATATTTAAACGAAGAATATCTTATTGAATACAATGGTATTCAGATCATAGAAATGAATTTGAATTAATATGAATAAACTAATTGCAATTTTATTAATAATTACGCTTTTTTCCTGTTCTGAACAACCACCCACTAATGTGAAACTTTCAGGTCCAATATTTGGTACTGGTTTTAATATACAATACTATTCTGAAGATAATAGAAACTATCAAAATCAGATTGATAGTTTATTTAATATTGTCAATCAATCCCTTTCAACATACATTCCAAATTCTGATATTTCTAAATTAAATAGAAATGAAATAACGACAATTGATAATCATTTTAAACATGTTTTTGAATCATCAAAGGTGATTTATAGAGAAACTGAAGGAGCTTTTGACCCAACAATTGGTAATGTGGTTAATGCGTGGAATTTTGGTGCAGAGCAAAACAAATTTTTAACAGATAGTACAACTATAGATAGTTTAATGCGCTATGTTGGGTTTAATAGAGTTGGTATTAAAGACCTAACGGTTAAGAAACCTAAAGCATCTTATTTAGAGTTTAATGCCATCGCTAAAGGTTATGGTATAGATGTTATTGCAGAATTTTTGGACTCTAAGGATGTCGATAATTATCTTGTTGATATTGGAGGTGACTTGCGCGTTTCTGGCGTTAATTTAGAAAGCGGAAAAGGTTGGACAGTTGGTATTGATGATCCTAATTTTGATGGTACTCAATCTTATTCTAAAGTGGTGGTACTAATTGATGAAGCTATGGCAACCTCTGGAACGTATCGTAAATTTAAAACTGACGAAGAGGGAAACCGTTATGCACATATTATAAATACTAGAACAGGATATCCTACAAAAACAAATATTTTAAGTGTTTCTGTTATTGCACCAGATTGCATGACAGCAGATGGTTATGCTACTGCTTTTCAGGCCATGGGTTTAGAGAAGGTTAGAGATTTCTTGTACGCTCATAAAGAGCTAAAAGCTTATTTTATTTATGAGGATAAAGAAAATTCGCTACAAACACTTAATCTAAATGATTTTCCTGAATAGTATAAGTGACTTAATGAAAGTTATGGTGTCTTAATAATTGCTATTTATCATCATTTAAAAAAGTTGAGCCTTATTCGTTTGGTTCAGGTTTTTTTATTTGAATACTATAGGAATAATTTCATGTCTATTACAACAGAATTTTCTTAAAAAGCATTAATCAGTAATAATAACCAACCAATAACTAAAAGCAAACCACCTATTGGAGTAATAGGGCCTAAGAGCCGAAGCTTTTTCCCTTTAGCATCAGACAATACTAAGCCGTAAATACTAAAAGAGAATAATATAATACCTATTGTGAAGCACCAGTATGTTGCAGACGTTAAAGTATTAGGGTTAAAACCCAAAGCTAGTAATACAATAGCATGATACATTTGGTATTTTACACCAACTTCAAAACTATGTAATTGGTCTTTAGATAAAATTTTCTTTAGGGCATGTGCGCCAAAAGCACCAAGGATTACTGATAACATTCCAAAAAATGCAGCTGTAACAATTATAATTTGTTGTGTCATTAAAGTGATATTTAGTAAACTATTGTTATTTATAAACTAAAGGAATAATTTCACCTTTGGCTAATCTGTATTTATCAACCGCTTCATTTGAAAACTGAGCCGTATAATCAACTTCTTCAACTTTAAAACCTATAGCTCTAAGCTTGTCAAAATAATCACGACCATAAACTCGAACATGATCGTACTGACCAAAGATTTTTGCGCGTTCAGTTCTGTCAGTTATAGTATCGTCTTCAAATGTTTCTGCACGATTTAAATCTTGCGGAATCTGAAAAACACCATAACCTCTAGGTTTCATGACTCTGTATAATTCTTGCATTGCCTTAGTGTCATTTGTAATGTGTTCTAAAACGTGATTACACAGAATAACATCATAACTATTATCTTCAAACGGAAGGTCGCATATATCTGCTTTAACATCTGCAATAGGAGATAGTAAATCTGTAGTAGTGTAATCTAAGTTTTTTAGTTCTTTAAATCGATTTAAAAAACATTGCTCTGGTGCAAAGTGTAAGACTTTTAAGTTTTCTGCAAAGAAATCTGTTTCATTTTTAAGATATAACCAAAGTAATCTGTGTCGCTCTAAAGAAAGGGTAGAAGGTGATAAGACATTAGGTCTTTGTTTACCATAACCATAAGGTAGAAAGGTTCTAAAACTTTTTTCGTCTATTGGATCTGTATACTTAGTTCCCTTTAAAATTATGGCTAAAAGAGGTTTCACTAAATAGCTTAACTTAATTAATAAGGGTCTTGGAACATTATTAAGAACTAGTTTGAATAAATTTTTCAATGGCTATTATTAATCTAGTCAAAAATAGATTTTAATTTTCACTTTCTAAAGGGATTTTTCATTCGGTATAATAGATAGAATCTTTATGTTTTAAATGCATCATATGGCCTCCATTTGAAGCTCTAGATTTAGCATGCCATAATGTAATTTCTTCACCAATTAAATCATTATTAAAGCGTTGTAAATCAATACCATTTTCGAGCGCGCGATTAATGTAGTATATATTACTGTTATCTTTTAAAATAAAAACGAAATCATATACTCCACTTGAGTAAAGACTGTCAACAATACCAGTAACTACCATACTTTTTTCTTTATTGGTATCAACGGGACCAATTTTCACAACGAATATGAGCTATAAAATAAATAGAATAAAGAGTGTACTTATTTATTCCTAATGACCAGAACATTATTTTTTTCAGCATAGTGAGTTAGTTTATAATACTAACGCTTTTTGTCTAAAATGATTCTCTCTTTCACTAGTAATGCCAAGCGCTTCATGGACATAAGCAAAAGTCGAAAGAATTTCTGGTTGACCGTTTACAATAGCAATATCATGCTCAAAATGAACACTTGGTTTTCCGTCTAGTGTTACTATAGTCCAACCATCTTTTAGTTGCTTTACCTTGTGAGTTCCCATATTTATCATAGGCTCAATGGCTACAACCATACCTTCAATAAATTTTTTACCTCTACCACGTCTGCCATAGTTAGGCATTTCTGGGTCTTCGTGCATTTTACGTCCTAAACCATGGCCAACTAATTCGCGAACCACACCATAACCTTCAGCTTCACAATGTTGTTGAATTGCAAAACCTACATCACCAACACGATTTCCAACCTTTAATTGTTCAATCCCAACATATAAAGATTCTTTTGTAACACGGATTAATTTTTTAGTGGCTTCATCTACATTACCAATTTCGAATGTGTATGCATGGTCACCATAAAAACCATTCATTATAGAACCACAGTCTATAGATACAATATCACCATCCTTTAAAGGAATATCTGTTGGCAATCCATGTACTACAGCCTCATTTACACTACATAATAACGTAGAAGGGCAATCGTAAAGTCCTTTAAAACCCGGTAATGCACCATGATCCCTTATAAATGCTTCTGCAATAGTATCTAAATGATTGGTTGTAACACCTTCTTTAACTTCTTTAGCCAACATGCCTAAGGTTTTAGATACGATGAGTGCGCTTTGGCGCATTAATTCAATTTCGGCTGCAGTTTTTACTATAATCATGATTAATTAATTGAGCCGCAAAGATAGGTAATTATAATAATTTAAAGTTTCGTTAAAACATGATATAAAACAGTTTTTAACCCCCTTTTCTACCATAAATTTGCATTCTAAATTTAGAAGACATGTATAAAACGGTTAGTGCAGAAGACGCTGTAAAAGTTATAAAGTCTAATGATAAAGTCTATATTCAAGCAGCTGCAGCAGCACCTCAAGCTTTAATAAAAGCAATGTCTGCCAGGCATGAAGAGTTAAGAAATGTAGAAATATGTCAATTACACACAGAGGGTGAAGCTCCCTATGCTAATCCAGACTTAAAAGATAGTTTTCATGTCAATTCCTTTTTTATCGGAAAAAATGTAAGACATACATTAAAGGCAGGTAATGGTTCTTACACACCAGTTTTTTTGAGTGAATTGCCACGTCTTTTCAAGCAACGAATTATTGAACTAGATGTTGTATTAATTCATGTCTCTGTCCCAGATAAGCATGGTTATTGTTCTTTGGGGGTTTCTGTAGAAGCATCTTTAGCAGCTATAGATAATGCTAAGTGTGTGATTGCACAAATTAACACTAATATGCCGAGGACTCATGGTGCAGGTATAATACATCATACCGAAATTGACTATTTTGTAGAGTGTAACGATGAGCTTCCCATACATTTAATGGCTGAGCCTACTAAAATTGAAAGTAAAATTGGTGATTATGTAGCGCGTCTAATAGAGGATAGAAGTACATTGCAGATGGGTATTGGTTCTATTCCTAATGCGGTATTAACCCAGTTAACAAGTCATAAAGATTTAGGTTTGCATACCGAAATGTTTTCAGATGGGGTTATAGATTTAATATTAAGTAATGTTATAAATGGTAATTATAAAAAGATTAATCGTGGTCGAGCACTTTCCACTTTTTTAATGGGATCTAAACGTTTATATGATTATGTAGATGATAATCCATTTGTAGAAATGCGGGCTTCAAACTACACAAATAATACAGCGTTTATTAAGCAAAATCCAAGAATGGTAGCTATAAACTCTGCAATTGAAGTTGATCTAACCGGACAGGTTTGTGCAGATTCTATTGGGTCGAGTATGTACTCTGGTGTTGGTGGTCAAATGGATTTTATGCGTGGTGCATCATTAAGTGAGGGCGGTAAGGCTATTATTGCATTGCCATCTGTAACTAAAAAGGGAATAAGTAGATTAGTACCAGCATTAAAACCTGGAGCAGGAGTGGTAACAACGAGAGCTCATGTTCATTATGTGGTTACGGAATATGGTATTGCTAGTTTGTATGGTAAAACAATAAAGGAGCGTGTAAAAGCTTTAGTTAATATTGCACATCCAGATCACAGAGAAGAAATAGATAAGGCTTATTTTGAAATGGTTTAAGGCGTTAAAATTGCCACCATTTCTTTTTTTGGTTTTTTATATCTGGTGTTTCATTGGTAATTAATTGATAGACTTCTCCCCAACCGAGAATACCACCAATATTTCTATCATCGATGAATAAGTCCGCGTGAATTTTTCGGCTTCTGCTATAGTCAAAACGTTCTTGAGGAAAACTCGCGTTTACGGCATAAAACTCAATACCATTTTCTTTACAAAAACCTACAGCTTCTTCTAATTTTCCACCCGAGCGATACGTCCATAAGATTAGGCGATGTCCATCTTGTCGAAGGCGTTTCAACGTTTCAAATGCAAAGATTCTTGTTTTGCCAATTTTAGGATAGGCATCATCTACGATAGTACCATCAAAATCTACAGCTATTATTAATTTATCTTGAAAATTCATTATACAAGCTCAGTTAAAAAGCAAAAGTACAAAATTGAGCCTAAATTAGACTGTGTTGTGTCATTGCTTTGGGCTGAGGGAGACCAATTAATTTTAAAATTGTTGGTGCAATATCACCTAAAACACCATCTTCAATTGCTTTAATATCTTTATCTATTAAAATAATAGGAACTGGATTAGTAGTATGTGCTGTATTGGGAGAACCATCTGGATTAATCATAGTTTCACAATTGCCGTGATCCGCAATTAGTATGGTTGTATAATTATTGTCTAAGGCAGTTTTTATGACATCTTTGACACATTTATCTACGACTTCGCAAGCTTTAATAGCAGCTTCCATAACACCTGTATGACCAACCATGTCGCCATTCGCAAAATTTAAACACACAAAATCTACTTTACCTTTTTCTAATTCAGGAATTAAAGCATCACGTAATTCATAAGCACTCATTTCTGGCTTTAAATCGTATGTAGCAACCTTTGGCGAATTTCTTAAAAGTCTTGTCTCTCCTTTAAAAGGAGCTTCTTGGCCACCAGAAAAGAAAAAAGTTACGTGTGGGTATTTTTCAGTTTCAGCGATTCTTATTTGTTTTTTATTGTGTTTTTCTAAAACTTCACCTAAAGTCTCTTTTAAGTTGTCTTTATTGAAAATTACATTAATGCCTTTGTAGTTTTCATCGTAGTTTGTCATGGTGACATAATGAAGATCTAGTTTGTGCATATTATATTCATGGAAATCTTTTTGAGACAAAACCTCAGTTAATTGACGACCTCTGTCTGTTCTAAAATTAAAAAATATAACAACATCATCATCCTTTATGGTAGCGGTCGGTTTGTTATTATCATCTATGATAATCAAAGGTTTTATAAATTCGTCTGTAATGTTTTCCTTATAGTTATCATTAATAGTTTTTAATACGTTTTTAGTTTGAGTGCCTACTCCATTAACTAAAGCATTATAGGCTAGTTTTACGCGTTCCCAACGTTTATCTCTATCCATAGCATAGTAGCGACCAGTAACTGTTGCAAGCTTGCCTGTTGTTTTGTTTAAATAATCTTCGAGTTCTGAAATAAAGCCGTAACCAGATTTTGGGTCTACATCTCTGCCATCTGTAAAAGCATGAACAAAAACATCTTTTAATCCATAGTCATTCACAGCATCAATTAATCCATAAACATGATTGAGGTGAGAATGTACACCACCATCACTCACTAAACCTAATAAGTGTACATTCTTATTATTAGTTTTAGCATATTCAAAAGCATTTTTTAAAACTTGTTCTTGTTCTAGTGTTTTATTTTTTACGGCTAAGTTAATTTTTACTAAATCTTGGTATACAATTCTGCCTGCACCCAAATTCATGTGTCCAACTTCACTATTGCCCATTTGGCCTTCTGGTAACCCAACATGGAGGCCGTCAGTTCTTAGGCTGGCATTAGGATAGTTTTTATAAAGAGAATCTATAAATGGAGTCTGTGCATTATCGATGGCAGATACTTTTGGATCTGGTGATGTTCCCCAGCCATCTAGTATCATCAGTATAACCTTTTTGTTCATTAAAATAGTTTTAGTAATCCAAAGATAAGATATACAATACTATAATAAATTTACACAGAAGAAAATTTAAGATGTAAACTCCAAATTACTATTCTGAAGACCTAGTAATACACACTAATTCTTTTTGTGATACTCTTAACAGATTTGTTTCCAAATCGTTAAATATATGTTATATAATTTTTTAGGTGTAACAGATCTGAATAAATACCGTCTCCTATAGTATAATCAAAAAACAAATCAATTAAATTTTAAAATCTTTCATCATGAAAAAAACAGTAGTAGTATTTGCCTTAGCATTAGGCTTTTCAATTTCAAGTTTAAATGCATTTAACAGTACGTTATCTTTAAATTCTGAAGTAAACGTTGAAAAAAGAGTAGAAGTTAGTCCTTTGTGTAAAGCAGTAGCAACAGGAGATATTGTAACTGTAAAAAAATTAATTAAGAAAGGAGCGGATGTTAATGCAAAATCTAATGGTTTGCGTCCTATTCATTATGCGGCAAAGTACAACCGTGTAGAATTAATAAAAGTATTATTAACAGCCGGATCTGAGGTACATGCTACTTGTGATGAAGGTTATACAGCTTTGGCGTATGCTAAAAAAGCAAATGCCAAAGATGCTGAACTATTTTTAAAGCGTTTTAAAAAGAAAAATATCTAGGAGTAGATAATTATTTGAGTTAGTTAGTTGAAAAAGCGTCTTAGTAATTTAAGACGCTTTTTGTTTCTGTAATTTCTTATAGATTCTATTTTCTGGATCTGGATGCGAACTCTGAAACTCTGGTGCACGATTTGGACGATCTGCAGCCTTTAAAATTTCCATTACACCAATTATTTCTTCAGGGTATAACCAGCGTCCATCATAAATTGTACGCCAAGTTCATCGCTTTCTAATTCGTCACCTCTTCCATTTTTTAAAAGTTGACCTTGTCCCATTTTTTGAGCTACAATTCAAGTATCAATGACAGAACCATCCAGAGCATTAACGTTCCAAAAGTTAGCATTAGTAATACGTCCGTTGGAATGTTTTCCTAAAACATGTCCAATTTCATGACCTATAACACCTGCGAGTTGGTCTTCATTTTGTAGTTGAGAAAACAATGCATAAGTGATGAAGATTTGTCCACCAGGTAATACAAATGCGTTAATGGTTTGCTAATCAGCTAAGGGATGAAACTTATATTTGTAGTGTGTTTTTTTGGCAACACTATTATTAACTAGCTTGCTGCCCACATCGTCAACCAAAGCTTGATAATCCTTTCGAGGATGCAATCCACTGTGTTGTTGTGCCATACCACGAGCGCTTTGTTAACCAATAGTATCTCTTGTTCTGGTGATAGCGAAACGGCTTGAGTCTTTCCTGTGTAAGGACTAACCTCTTCTTGGCTACACTTTCTTTAAAAAAAGCAAAAGCAACAACAGCTAAAGCAATAAAAATTCTAATTTTAAATTTTTTACTTCTCATAATAATTCATTTACAAAAGTTTAACACATGATTTTATTGAAAAGTCATCCTTTTAATGGTAGAGTTGCCGTTTTATATAAGTATTTAAATTATTTTTATCCTATTAATAACAGACTATGCCTTATCAGTTTAGAATACTACCGAATGACGATTTAGATGTAATTATACCATTAGTGTATGAGCTTAATGAAGCTAAAGTTAGTAAAGAGCTTCTCAAATCTAGATTTAATGAAATGAAGAATCAAAATTATGAATGTGCAGTAATATTTGATGGTAAAGATTTAGTAGGAGTTACTGGCTTGTGGTTCTGTACACGTCATTATGTCGGCAAATCTGTAGAATTAGACCATGTTTTTATTCAACCAAAATATCGAGATGAAGGATTAGGTAAAAAATTCATGAACTGGATACAGAATTATGTTACAGAAAAAGGATATAATTCTATGGAGCTAAACACTTATGTTCAAAACTACCCTTCGCATAAGTTTTATTATAACAAAGGTTACGAAATTTGGGGTTATCACTTCTTTAAGAAAATTTAATTTATTTTAAAAAGCCTAAATCAGAATTAGGGTTTATTTCATAAGGAGCTTTGTTGTATTCAAAAATTCTTGCATCTAAGGTTCCTTTTAAAGTTAGATTATTTCCTTTTACTTCAATCCAACTGCCTTCTCTTAGTCCTATTACTGGTTGTGAGTTGTGTGCCAGAAATTCTTTAATCCGAGTTTCTCTAGTTTCTCCCATGTGTTTGCTGCCTGGTTTTGGGTCTAAATAGTGAGGGTTTATGTTAAATGGTACTAAACCTAAAGTCTTAAAAGTTGGTGGATAAACTATTGGCATATCGTTGGTGGTATTCATCGTTAAGCCACAAATATTACTACCCGCACTAGTGCCTAAATAGGGTGTGCCATTTTCTACGGCCTTTTTAAGTAATGATATAACTTTGTTTTTGTAGAGCTGATTAACCAAAACAAACGTATTACCTCCTCCTGTGAAAATTCCTTCAGCGTTACTAATCGCATCTTTAGGATTATCAAACTCATGTATCCCTTTAACTGTTTTACCAATTAAATGAAATGCTTTTGAAGCAATTTTAGTGTAATCATCATGAGAAATGCCACTTGGTCTTGCATAAGGAATAAATAGAATTTCTTGAGCAGATTTGAAATGAACTTTAAGCTCATCTAATAGATATTCTAAATAACCGCTGCCATGAATAGTTGAAGTACTCGCAATTAAAATTGATTTCAAAATTTAAATTTTAGCAAATTTAAGTAAACATTGAGTTGAATAAAAGTTTATGTAGTATAATGCCTACTAAGACAAACTTAAATAGTATCTTTAATAAAAGGAAAAAGATGAAAAAATTAGCGTTTTTATTTTTTATGTTGAGCTTAAGTAGTTTTCTCTTTTCTCAAGAAAACAATCAAATTAATGTAAAAGGTCAGATTATTGTTGAAGGTAATGATATTGAAGGTATTGTTATATTCAATAAAATGTCAAACAAAGGTACTGTTAGTGATACTAAAGGTGAATTTAAACTTAAGCTTAAGCTTAGTGATACTATTGAGTTTAGGGCATTAAAATATCAAGACTTTAATGTAGTTGTTAATGCTGCTATCATTCAATCTAAACGAATGAAGATTTTTTTAATTGAAGAAATTAATCAATTAGATGAAATAGTTATCAGTGACAGCCGTCTGTCAGGGAATCTGATAACAGATGTTAGTTCTGTGCAAACATTTAAGCCAAAATATGAAGCTATTTATTTTGGTGTAAAACAAGAAAGAAGACTTAATGAAAGTGAATCAGATTTTACAAGATCAGATATTGCTATTACAAATATAACTTCACAAAACAAACCACTTGTAAATGGTCTTAATATAATTAATGTTGTAGATCAGTTATTAATACCTCTATTTAGATCAGAAGTTAGAAATAAAAAGGAATTAGGTGTGCCAGATGTACCTGCAAAGTCTATTAAATACTTTTTGGGATCAGAGTTTTTATTAGATAACTTTGGTATACCTAGGCATAGAATAGAAGAGTTTATACGTTATGTTGAAGAAGAAAACTTTGATTTCAACCTTCTTAATTATGGAAAAGAGTTAGAACTTTTAGAAGTGATAAACCAAAAAAGTAAACTTTTTTTGAAAGATGAGAACAAGAAAACTGATTAATAGCTTATTCTGATTTAACATAAATTTACAAGCCTTTTCTATGGAATTAGGATTTTAAGCACGAAATTTATGTCTTACAAATAATTCAATGAGACATATAGTACTATTACTTTTTAGCGCTTTAACAATATCTACATACAGTCAAGAAATTGACAGAGTTAGGGTCAACGGAAAAATAGTTGTTCTATCAGAAGATAAAGAAGGAGTAAGCGTATATAACAGTTCGTCAAATAAAGGTACCACAACAGATGTAAATGGGAATTTTAAACTTAATGTAGCGCTTAATGATGTTATTGAGTTTGGAGCGCTTCAGTTTAGAGACTTTACTATAACTATAAATGATAGAATTATTGCATCTAAGCAGATGACTGTAATTTTAGTTGAAGAAGTGAATAAATTAGATGAGGTTGTTTTGCTTCCTTATGGCCTTACAGGTAATTTAAATGCAGATTTAGAAAATGTAAGAACGTATAATTCAGATTTAGATGCCATTTATTTTGGTTTAGATCACATAACCGATTTTGAGTTTTCAGCAGATTATAAAACCAAAGTAGAAAACCCAGCTTTTGATGAATACCAACCAAGAGTAGAAAATATGCTTAACATTGTAAATCTAGCAGGTTTTTTAATCAGTCAGGTCGTAGATGTTGAAAAGAAGTCTAAAAAAGAAATAGCGATTAAGGCTACACCATTCCGAAAAGCACTAGATCAGTATAGTATCAATTTTATCCATTCTAATTTTAATATACCATTAGATAAAGTCGAGGCCTTTATTGATTATGTAGAATTAGAAGGTGTTGATGAAGATTTATTAAAGAACAATAAAGAAGTATTACTTTTAGAACGTATTAACCAATTAAGTAAATCTTACCTAAAAAATCAAAGTGCTAAAGAGTAAATGTTTTATTCTTTATGTTGTGTTTTTTCTTTGTTTAGGATTAAGTGCACAGCATAAAAAACTTAAAGGTCTACTCATCGCAACGGATGACGTAGAAGGCATTCATGTTTTAAATAAATCTTCTATTAAATACACAGTTTCTAATGAAGATGGAAGCTTTGTAATACCAGCTAAACTTTCAGATACATTAACTATTTCTAGTTTAAAATACAAAATAAAAATGGTTATTATTACCCAATCTATTTTAGATTTAGGTGAATTTAGTGTTCAACTAGAGGAGCAGATAAATGAACTTAATCAAGTTGTTGTGGGTAAAATATATACAGGAAGTTTAGAGTCCGATCTTCAGAACTCTGATGCTGAGACAGAAATTAATTTTTATGATTTAGGAATTCCTGGTTTTACAGGTAAACCACTAACACAAAATGAACGAAAACTATTTGATGCAGATGCTGGGAGTATGTTTAGTTTAGGTGGAGGAAGTTATGGAGCAGGAGGTGGAGTTAACTTTCATAAGTTGCTAAACAAAATTAGTGGAAGAACTAAAAAACTTAAAGAAATAGTAGCACTAGATAATAGGGCTAAGTGCATAAATCGTTTAAGGTTAGAGTACGAATCTATAATTTTCGAGAAAGATACTCTAGCTGAAAACTTAAAAAGTGAGTACTTTTACTTTTGCGAAGAAGACTCAGATTTTAAAGCCTTATGTGATGCAAATGACGACTTAACTGCAATTGAATTTTTAAGAGCTAAATTAGTAGCCTACAAAAAAAACAGAGAATCAGTATCTAAAGATTAATTTTGGAATGCTTTTTGAAATTAACCAGTAAATTTTATAATTAAACATGAAATCGTTAACGTTAATAATTACTTTATTAATAGCTCCTTTATTTTCTATAAATACAAGTAATACGCACGAATATTATATTAGTGTAACTAAGGTAGAATACTCTAATGAGCAAAGTTCACTGCAGATTATAAGTCAGATTTTTATTGATGATTTTGAAAAATTACTACGCCAACGTTATGATGAGAGTATCACGCTTACCGAGTCTAATGAGCCAAAAATTATAGAAGATTACATGAAACGCTACTTACAAAACAAGTTAATGATAAATGTAAATGGTAGTAAAGTTAATTTCAATTTCTTAGGTAAAGAATATAAAGATGATATTGTTTATTGTTATTTAGAAATCGAAAATATAACAGAGATTAATTCTATAAAGATCACCAATCGTGTTTTGTTCGACGTAATCTCAGAACAACAAAATATTGTACGATTAAAATTAAAGAACAAAAATAAGAGTTTTCTACTAACTCCAGAGAATGACAATTGCATGTTAAACTTTAATTAAAAACTGTTAGAGACATCATAATTCATTAATTTAGACATCATTTTTTAACCAGACAAAAATCACACATGAAAATTTTTAAGTACTTATTATGTGCTTTATTATTTGTTTCAGCAAATATGTTTGCACAAGACGAAGTAAAGCCAGAACGTAAACAAGGTCACACCAATCAAAACAAGTTTAAACAACTCTATGATGAGTTTTCTACACCAAACATGTTTAGAACAGGCTCCGGTGCACCAGGTCCAGCTTACTATCAACAACAAGCTGATTATAAAATGGATATTGAAATTGATGATGAAAAGGCAAGATTATATGGAAATGAGACCATAACTTATACTAATAACTCACCAGATGAACTTAAATACTTATGGGTTCAGTTAGACCAAAATATGAGAGCAAAGGATTCTAAAACTCCTTTGGTTTCTAATGAAAGACCACAAGAAGCCACGTATGCGTCTAGTTTTACTAACACATATTTAAAAGATGGTTTGGAAAGAGGTTTTAACATTGAGCATGTAAAAGGTGTCAATGGTAAAGATTTACCAAACACTATTAACCGCACAATGATGCGCGTTGAGTTGCCTAAGGCTATGAAAACTGGAGATAAGTTTTCTTTCAATATAAAATGGTGGTATAATATAAATAATCACGTTACTGAAGGTGGTCGCTCAGGTTACGAGTATTTTGAGGAAAATGATAACAAAATTTATGTAATGGCTCAATTTTATCCACGTATGGCTGTATATAATGATGTTGAAGGATGGCAAAATTCTCAGTTTTGGGGACGTGATGAGTTTGCGTTACCATTTGGTGATTTTGATGTGAATATTACAGTGCCAGCAGATCACATTTTAGATGGTACAGGATATTTAACGAATAGATCAGAAGTATTTACAAAAGATATGATGAAACGATTTAAGCAAGCTCAAAAATCTTTTGATAAGCCAGTAATGATTGTAACTCAAGCTGAAGCTGAGAAAACAGAAAAGATGAAGAGTAAGTCAAAAAAGACTTGGAAGCTTTCTGCTCAGATGGTTCGTGATTTTGGTTTCGCTACATCTCGTAAGTTTTTATGGGATATGATGGCAGTAAAAATCGGTAAAAAAGATGTTATGGCTGTATCTTTATATTCTAAAGAAGGGAACCCTTTATGGGAAGATTGGTCTACTAATGCAGTGGCAAGTACATTAAAGTCCTACTCTCGTATGACGTTTGATTATCCTTATCACAAAGCAATATCTGTACATGCACCAATGGGAATGGAATATCCTATGATTTGTTTCAACTTTGGTCGCCCTGATAAAGAAGGGAAATTTTCTGATAGAACTAAATACGGAATGATTAGTGTAATTATTCATGAAGTAGGACATAACTTCTTTCCTATGATTGTAAATAGTGACGAGCGTCAATGGACATGGATGGATGAAGGTTTAAATACTTTTGTACAGTATGTTGCTGAACAAGATTTCGGTGAGTGGTATCCAGCCGCTTTGTCCCCTAAAGACAAGAAATACCCTTCTCGTAGAGGTCCGGCTAAGAATATCGTAAGATATATGGGTGGTGATCAAGATTTTATTGCACCAATTATGACTAAGGGGCATAATACATTCCAATTTGGTAGTAATGCTTACAGCAAGCCAGGAACTGGTTTAAATATATTAAGAGAAACGATTATGGGTCGCGATCTTTTTGACTATTCTTTTAGAGAATATGCAAACAGATGGATGTTTAAGCACCCAACACCAGAAGATTTTTTCCGTACTATGGAAGATGCATCTGCAGTAGATTTAGATTGGTTTTGGAGAGGATGGTTTTACACAACGGATTACACAGATATTGGTATTAAACAGGTTAAGAAATATCAGGTAACAAGTAATCCAACGACTGCGGTTAAAAATCAATTAAAAGAGCAAGGACGTTCTATAGATGACTTACCACCTTTAGTGTTTTTCGTAGAAGAAGGAAGTGAAGATTATGATGCTACAATGGTAGGTAAAGATGTTGCCGAGAATGCTAAAACAGTTAAGGAATACGTAATGGATAACTTTACTCCAGAAGAGCGTAAAAACTTAAAGGCGCCTAAATATTTCTATAATATAACATTTGATAAGCCAGGTGGTTTAGTAATGCCTTTAATTGTAGAATATACATATTCAGATGGTTCTAAAGAGAGAATTACATATCCTGCACAAGTATGGAGATTAAATGATGCCGAGGTGTCTAAATCTATAGGTAGTGATAAAGAAATTGTGTCAATAATGGTAGATCCAGATTTGGAGACTGCAGATGTAGATACTTCGAATAACTCTTGGCCTAGAGAAGTTAAAGAGAATGATTTTGATAAATTCAAAAACAAAGTGAAGGATTAATTCTTTACTTTTATAATATAAAGCCGACTTTAACGAGTCGGCTTTTTTTTTATTAGACAAAGTCACTCTATATTTGCACTGTGATACAATTAACTACATTATTATTTATCGGAGGTACCGAAATCATCTTTATACTTTTTATAGTGGTTATGGTTTTTGGTTCAGATAAAATTCCTGAAATAGCTAGAGGTTTAGGGAAAGGTATGCGCCAACTAAAGGATGCCACAAACGATATTAAACATGAAGTAACTAAAAGTGCGAAAGAAAATAATATCGTAGACACAGATGCCGCTAAAGAAATTCAACAAGAATTAAATAAAGTAAAGGATGAACTTGAAGATTTTACAGGATCATTAAGACGTAATAAGTAGTTTATAATCGTCTACTTATTGTTAAGCCATCTCTTATTGGTAAAAGTACTGTTTCTACACGTTTATCAGTTTTAAGAAGTGTATTATACTCTAAAACAGCTTTTGTAGACTTATCTTTTTCTTCTAACGGCTCAACTACTTTTCCGTACCATAAAACATTATCAGAAAGAATAACACCTCCTTTATTAAGCTTTTCTATAATTAAATGGAAGTAATTACTGTAGTTGGGTTTATCTGCATCTATAAAAACTAAATCGAAGGTTAAATCTAATTTTGGGATGATATCAATGGCACTACCTGTATGTTGAATGATTTGATGACCTCTGCCAGATTTATCGAAGTATTTACGTTGAAAATTAACTAACTCCTCATTCACGTCAATGGTATGTATTTGGCCGTCAATTTGTAAGCCTTCTGTTAAACAGATGGTAGAGTAGCCTGTAAACGTTCCGAGTTCTAGTATTGTTTTTGGATTTATTAACTTAGATATCATGCTCAAAACCCGTCCTTGATAAGGACCACTTAGCATTATAGGCTGTAAAACCTTTTGATAGGTTTCTCTAGTTAATTTTTGTAATAAATCCGGTTCTTGCTCGGAATGCGCCACAATGTAGTCATCTAAGACTTCAGGTAAAAAATACATATTAATAAATATTAGTAGAAATTAAAATTTAAACTATGAGTTTGTATCGTTCTCAGGTAAATCTAGTTTAACAGCTTTTCCTTTAAACTTATTCGAGAAAAATATAACTGTACCAACTACAATAAGGCTTATTTTTATAATCCAAGATATAACGTCTCCCCAATTGTCGATCCAAGATAAAATATAGAGTTGTCTATCAAAATAAGGAAGAGCTATAGCAGCAACTCCGAATAATGTTATATAAACACCGAGTCTTTTCATAGTTTAGGTATCAATTAATTTTTAAATGTATTTATAACTTTAAGACAGTATTCTAGAAATCAGTTTTTTCTTGGAAGCTTCATTATCTCCGCACAGCCACTGAATAACGTTGTCTTCCCAAATAGCATCACGCTCTGTTTCTGTTATTATTTTCCGTTCTATGGCTAAGTCTAAAATTTTACCAGGATAAGAAGATTGTTGTTCGCTTTCCATTTCACCAAGCGGATAAGGATCATCTAATCCCATTAAAACTTGTTTAGAACCTTGGTTTCTAATTAATAGTTCTAAACCACCAGTGTCGTGTACAAGTGTATCAAAGAATATATTTTTATGACCTACAGCTTTTCTAGGATGGCTTTTTCCTTCAAATAAATCTGGACGTCCGTCAAACCCTTGAATTCGTCTTCCTAAGTTAATTTGTGCTAATTGACCACCGTGAGCAAAACATGTTCGCATGTTAGGATATTTATCTTGGTAGCCGTTTAATGTTAAGAAATGATAGGCATCTGCACATTGAGCTAACATCCATATTAAATGAAATCGCCATGAGGTGTTTTCTAGTTTTATGAATTTCTCACCATCGTAAGGGTGTACTTCGATAGCTAAATTGTACTTGTTAGCTAATTCGAAAATAGGTTCATTTTCTTCATCAAAAATACAACGCCAAGTTCCAATGGTGTCCATGTAATGCGTTGGTAAGCATAGTAGTTGCAAACCTAATTCTTCAACACAACGTTCAATTTCCCAACAAGCACCTCGAACAAATCCAGGATGTACAACAAAACCACAAGTAAACTTACTCGGGTGATTTTTTTGCACTTTAGCATTAAAATCATTCTGAAAACGCAACGCTTGTTTCATTTCTTCAACCCGAAGCCCATTACCATATAATTGTGATAAATTTAAAACTACGGCGTGATCTAGCTTGTTTCGCTCCATCCATTCTAGTTTTTCATCTAAAAAGAAACTAGAATCTGTGATTGGACGATTCCAATCTTTTTGGAGCATAAACTTACGGTCTTTATCGACCCAGAAAATACCTTTATCTTTCATAAACTGAGGAATATCTTCAGGGTAGGGAAGAAGGTGTGAGTGGCCGTTTATTCTTAGTTTGCGTTTTGTCATACTATTTCCTGCAAAGGCAGGAATCTTATTAATTAGAGTTTCAATTATTATTGAATCTCAGAGGTTAATAATATCTTTTTTAGATATTAATTCTTGGTAATTACCTATCACTAATTTACAGCTAAGAGATTCCTGTGGAATTAGGAATAAATCAATCTATCTGTACTTTCTCTGGTGGCTGCATTACTGAACTACAATTTGGACAACTACGCTTGTCTGTATCACCATAATAATTATCGAAAATTACAGGCATATCGGTTTCAATATTTTCAACTGTAAAATCTTCTTCATATAACTTGGTTGTACAATTTTCGCAAAACCAAAGTAAAGCATCTTTAACACCTTTGTCTCTTGGGTATTCTATAACTAAACCAACGGTATTTGCACCACGTTGCGGAGAATGCGGAACCTTTGGTGGTAATAAAAAGATCTCTCCCTCTTTAATATGGATATCTTTTGGTGTGCCTTTATCTATAATTTTTAAAATAATGTCACCTTCAACCTGATAGAAAAATTCAGGTGTTTCATTATAGTGATAATCTTTTCTGCTGTTTGGTCCTCCAACAACCATGACTATAAAATCACCATCTTTCCAAACGACTTTATTGCCCACAGGTGGTTTTAATAAATGACGATTTTCCTCTATCCAAGCTTTGAAATTTATAGGTGGGAATAATTGGCTCATAATTCTATTGTTTTGTCATTCCTGCAAAGGCAGGAATCTACTTTTTGTTTTATTAATTATTAGATTAGCTTTCGCTGAATCTTCGATTTCTGGACAACTGCGGAATGACAAGTCGTATAAAGTTACAAACTTTTTGTGCGTCCACCATCAACGGGTAGGTTAATTCCGTTTATATAACTTGCGCGCTCGCTCGCTAAAAATGTAATAGCAGCGGCTAACTCTTCAGGTTTTGCAAAGCGTTTTGCTGGTACTGCATTTTTCATTGCATTTGCAGCTTCCTCTTCAGTTTTACCAGTTTTGGCAGATTTGTTTTTTATAATTTCGGTTAATCGCTCTGTGCCAGTCGCTCCCGGTAAAACATTGTTTACAGTAATACCAAATTGACCCAATTCGTTAGCTAATGTCTTGCTCCAATTGGCAACAGCTCCGCGAATTGTATTACTTACACCAAGTCCGTCTAAAGGTTGTTTTACAGAAGTAGAGATTACATTAATGATTCTCCCAAAAGTTTCACTTCTCATAAACGGAACAACAGCTTGTGCTAAAACATGATTGCATTTTAAGTGTTGGGTAAATGCGCTTTCAAATGCCTCAATTTCAGCAGAAAACACAGGTCCACCAGCAGGCCCGCCTGTGTTGTTTACTAATATATGAAAACCATGATGTTTTGAAATGTAGTCGCTTACTCTTTGTTTTAATTCCATAGGATTAGAAAAATCAGCAACAATATAATCATGGTTACGATGCTGAGGTAATTCAGCAAGTGTAGCTTTTAGCTTATCTTCATTTCTTGCAATTAAGGTTATAGTTACACCTTCTTCGGCAAGAGCTAAAGCAGTGGCTTTTCCTATTCCTGCTGTACTTCCGCATACTAATGCGTATTTATTGTTTAATTCTAAATTCATTTACTTAGCTAATTTAAAACTGTTAAGAATTTTATCTCCAACTTCAATATATTCATCATATTCGGTTGTAGTAGATGAAAAAGTTAAAATATAAGCTTTACCATTATTGATAAGAAATATTTGCTTAAACTTTAAAGCCATTCCATTACCAAAATCAGCTGTCCATATAACTGCTATTGCTTCCCAACCATCTATTTTAATGCTTTCATTAGATATAACTTTTGCACTTGGAATCTGACCTGTTATTTGATCTATTGAAAGTTTAGAATAGTCTTCGAGACTTAGTGTTTGTAAAGTTAAATCTTCTAAGGTTAGATTTATATTTTCCCTAAATTTATCTTCATTTTGCGATTTTTCATCAGACATTAGTAAGAATACCATTGAAGGCTGAGGCTTTTGTTCACTAGATATCCAGTCTTTAGGATAGCTTACAGCATAATTGTCTTTTGTTAACGTCTCCCAACCTTTTTGTGCAAAAAGTGTTGAACTTATAAAAAATAACAGTAGTGTTGTTAGTTTAATTTTCATGATATTTGATTTTTCGGTTCATACTTAATTTTATTTTACCAGGTAATCGTTTTGTAAATTTAATATTTTATACAGACATTCTTAGCTTCAGTAAAAAATCTTAATGCTTCAAAACCACCTTCGCGACCAACTCCAGATGCTTTTACACCACCAAAAGGGGTTCTTAAATCGCGCATCATCCAAGTGTTTACCCAAACAATGCCTGCTTGTAGTTGGTTACTCATTCGCATGGTACGCTTTAAATTGTTTGTCCAGAGCGTAGCTGATAATCCGTATTTAACTTTGTTAGCCATCTGAAGTACTTCATCTTCAGAATTGAAAGGCATAATTGTAACTACTGGGCCAAAAATCTCTTCTTGGTTGACGCGACATTCATCGTTTGTCACTTCAATAACCGTTGGTTCTAAATAATAGCCATTTTCGAACCCCTTTACAGTGACTTCATTTCCACCATATAAAATAATTCCGTTTTCGTCTTTTGCAATAGTGATGTATTCTTTCACTTTCTCTAAATGAGACCTTGAAACTAAAGCACCAATATTGGTGTCTGATTCAGAGGGATGGCCAATTTTTAAGGCTTTCACTTTTGCAACGAAGTCCGTTTTAAACTTTTCATAGATTGATGCTTCTATGAAAATACGACTTCCACATAAACAAATCTGACCTTGATTTGCAAAAGAAGATCGTACTGTGGTGTTCAGCATATCTTCATAATCGCAATCTGCAAAAATGATGTTTGGGTTTTTTCCACCTAATTCTAAAGATAGTTTTTTAAACATTGGAGCAGCTACTTTGGCAATATATGCTCCAGTTGCTGTACCACCTGTAAATGAAATGGCCTTAATATCGGAGTGTTTTACAATAGCTTGTCCTGTTGAACCTCCAAGACCATGAACAATATTTAAAACACCTTTAGGTAAACCAGCTTCATTACAAATTTCACCCAATAAATAAGCCGTTATTGGTGTGACTTCACTTGGTTTGGCAACGACACAATTTCCTGCTGCTATTGCTGGTGCAATTTTCCAAGTAAATAGATAGAGAGGAAGATTCCAAGGACTAATGCAGCCCACAACTCCAATGGGTTGACGTAAAGTGTAATTAATGGCTTGTTGACCAACACTTTCATGACTTTCACTGGCAAACTGCGTAATAGCATTACCGAAGAATCTAAAATTACTTGCTGCTCTTGGAATGTCTACAGCTTTTGCTAATGCAATTGGCTTGCCGTTATCTTTACTTTCTGCTTCTGCAAAACGTTGTAAGTTGGCTTCTATTAATTCTGAAATCTTTATAAGAATGCGACTGCGCTCGTCTAATGTAGTTTGTGACCAACTTGGGAAAGCTGATTTCGCAGCGATGTATGCATTCTCAACATCTTCTTCTGACGAGTTAGGTATTTGTCCATAAATCTCACCATTAGAAGGATTGTAGTTGTCTATCCAATTATCTTGAATTGGATTATGAAAATTTCCGTTTATGTAGTTTTTAATTTTCATAACATTTTCTTAATTAACTCTTTGGCTTATAACCTTGTAAAACTTGCAACTATAATTTTTTTTGATGTATAATAAGTCATACCCATGTGACATAAAATAACCCATAGAAAGATAAGCTTTATTTAGTTCTTTATTGAAGATTGGTTTATGTAACATTAATTGTCCTTCTTTTTCGTTATCTGTAATTAACCTTTGAATTTAATCTTTAGAGACAAGAATGATTTCGTTATGATTATCATCGTAGTAACGGATTTTTGACTAATCTACAATGTTAAATCCGTAATTTGAAAGTTTATATACATCTAAGCTTTCATTATTCTTTAATTGATTAACAAATTCTGGCAAAGTTGATGGCTTTACTAATGCACCAATGTATGCAACATCTTTATTTCCTTTGTATTCAAAAGAATAAAATATTAGATGTGGTTTTTTATACCCATAAGGATATAAATATTGGTCCTCTTTATTGTTTAAAATTTCATTTAAAAACGCAAGCTTAAATTCATCAGTAATTACAGGTTTTTCAATGATCGCTTCATCAACTTCAATAGATAATATTTTCTTTTGTAAGTTTTCATATGAAGAGCATAAAAAGATAAAAAATAGAACATAGCAATATTTTCTAAAACTATTAACGGAATTATCGAAGTTGCCGTTTATGTAGTTTTTGATGTTCATCAAAAATTTATTTGTATTTGGTTTCGGTTAATATTGCGTCTATAACGTTTTCTATCTCATTCAATTTTATTTCGGCTGAAATGACTCTATATAAATAGTCATCTGTAATATTCTCAAATTCAATATCGTTAAAAATTTCGTATTTATCTATTTGCAACGTTGAGTTCTTTTTCCAATTTAAATTTCCATATTTATCAATATCCCTCAATGCATAATTTTTTGATAAATAAGGTATTAGTTCATTATCAACTTTTAGTTCTACTCTATTAAAACTTACAGTTAAACTCTTTAAGTCCTTCTGCCATTGGTATAATAGTGTTTTAAGTTTTTTATTTTGAAGTAGTTTTAATCTGCCCGATTGAATTAAATCACTAATGGTATTTTCATTTGGACGAAACTCCCCGCTTTCTAGTACCATAAATAATAGGCTGTCTGCATTACGTTGGTTTATAATTGCTTCAGGCTTACCAAACAAATCCATTATTAAAAAACCTGCATTTTTAATAGCTACAGATTCTAATTGTGTCGCTTTTAATATTTTCTTACTTTCAGAAAACTCATCATTAATATTTTGTAAAATGAAATTCTCTTCTAACTTTTCTTTTCTATTTTCATTCCATGTGTTAATCTGCAAAGCAATCAAAATACCAATAACTACAAGAGCTATTTCACCAATAGCATATTTAAAGTATTTACCTGTTTTGTTTTCCATGAGTATTGATTTACGAATACGTCTAAAGAATTTAATCATTATGAATTTATGTCTATAAGTGCTCTTTCTATAGCTAAAATAATAGTATTAATGTTTTTTTTAAGCCACAATCTCTATCTGTAAGAAAATCTATATTGTGTTTGTGATACCAAATTACATTTTCAAACTTAAGTGTGTTTAGTTTTAAAAAATTGATGCTATTATTAAATTTTTCTGAATAGATCTTAATTTTATCATTATCCCAACTCTTTGTAAGCTCAGCATTTGCCAAAGGAAAATAGTCTATTAAATTATCGTTGTAATTAGCACTCTTAGTGAGTCATTTTTTAAAATGTCTAATTTTCCAGAATTTATAATTTCATCTGTTATTCCGTATCCGGCATTAAAAGTTCCAATATATCCAAGACGTCCCAAAAGACTATCTAATGCTGTAGATTGTTTTTCTAATGTATAGTCTCTAATCATTTTAGTAATTCTAAAACAAGTATCTGTGTTTTTTTTGATTTACGACTATGTTTGCATCAATATTTTCTAAGTTATTATTGAATTCATTTTGTAAACCTATCAAAAGATTTTTTTCTGTTTGGTTGTCTTTACGTTGTTCATTACAATTGTTAATTTGAATTGCAACCAGAATCCCAATGAACACAAGGATGATTTTGCCAATGGCATAGAGTAAATACTTTAAGAATTTGTTTTCAGAAAGCAGTGATTTACGTATATGTCCAAAGATTTTAATTACATTTTAAAATTAAAACGTGATTAAGTGATGGTTGGTTTAAGGTTGGTAATATTAGAAGAATTAAAAATAGTTTATTCTATTTAAAACATCTAATTATGATGTAACTAGCTTGAGTTAGACATAACATATAGTTTTATTCATGCTATTCTTGCCAAAGTTCATCCTCAGCGATAGTCAAAGGCTAGGAATAAAAGCTATTGTTTTTTATAAGCCATAACTTTAATTTCAACCACTAAATCTGGATGTGGTAATTGATGTACTGCAACGGTTGTGCGTGTTGGTCCTGCTTCTTTTTCAAAGAACTCCGCATAGGCTTTATTATAACCTGCAAAGTCATTCATGTTTACTAAAAAGGACGTAACATCAACCACATCTTTTAAAGAGGCTCCTACTTTAGCTAGATTACCTTCTATATTTTTTAAAACTTCTCGAGTTTGTACTTCCGCATTTAAGCGTTTGGTTCCCATTTCGTCAATGATGTCCACACCAGCAATGGTGTTATCTGGTCTTCGAGAACTTGTTCCTGAAACGAAAATGAAATCGCCTACTTGCTTTACGTGTGGATATGCTCCTCTTGGTGTTACTATTTTTTCTTCCATAATTCTGTCATTCCTGCGCAGGCAGTAATCTAGTTTTAATAATTTTATATGTCATGGATTCCTGTCTTCGCAGGTATGACAACTTATCTCAATCCAGCAATTTTATTGTCTTCTAAAATAGCTTCAGTTGCAATTTTTACTTTATCTAAAATGGCTTTCATGTCACCAGTTGTTGAAATAACACCATCAGATAACATATTCAAAATAGCTTTGTCTTGAGCACGTCCTCTAAGCATCGCTTCTCTGTAGCCAATTTGCCCATTAAAAGTAACTAAACTATATTTTGATGAATAGTCGTTTGGAAATTCCTTCTCTAGCGCCATTTCAATTTTTCGTTTTTCTTGAAATATGGGTTGACCAACATGGCTCTTCATTTCATGAAAATTATCAACAGCTAAATCTGCAATAGCGTCGGTATCTTTCTTTCTGTTTTTTTCGTAGGCTGTAAAAGTAGCTTCCCAACTGTCTAAATTTTGGTCGAGTACTTTATCAAATTCTACAACATCTTCAAAAGAGGCATTCATGCCTTGGCCATAAAAAGGAACAATTGCATGGGCAGAATCGCCCATTAGTAAGGTATTTCCTTTATAATGCCATGGCGAACATTTTACGGTTCCTAATGGAGCTGTTGGGTTTTCAAAAAAGTCTTCTACTAGATTTGGCATTAACGCTAAAGCATCAGGGAATTCCTTTTTGAAGAACTCCATAACAATCTCTGGTGTTGTTAAATTATTGAAATTGTATTCACCTTCCGCATAACTTAAAAAGAGTGTTACTGTAAAACTACCATCTAAATTAGGCAATGCAATAACCATAAAGTCTCCCCTTGGCCAAATATGTAATGCATTTTTATAGGTTTTGTAATCTCCAGTTTCGGTTGGTAAAATGCTTAATTCTTTATAGCCGTGTGTTAAGTATTCTTGCGAAAAACTGAATAAGAATTTGCGTTCTAAATAGTAGCTTTTTCTTAAGGCAGAACCTGCTCCATCTGTTGCAATAATGCAATCTGCATCTTCTATAAATTCATGTTTAGTTTCATAATCTTGAAACGTGGCTGTTGTCTTTTCAAAATTAACGGACTTACATTTTTTATTGAAGTGAATTGTGACATTATCGTGCTTTTCGGCTTCAGTTAAAAGTAGGGCGTTAAGTTCTCCTCTAGAGATAGAGTTGATGTATTCGTGGTCTCTACCACTGTAATTTGATAAAAAGGTATTGCTTTCTTTATCGTGAAGCATACGGCCATTCATTGGAATACAAAGTGGCTTTACTTTATCTACCATGCCAACGAGTTTAATCGCTTTATTGCCACGATCTGAAAAGGCTAAATTGATAGAACGACCAGCTGAGATATCTGTTTTTCGTAAGTCTGTACGCATTTCGTAAACGGTAACGTTGTAGCCTCTTTGTCCTAGTCTTAATGCTAGTAAACTTCCGCAGAGTCCAGCTCCTATAATTAGTATATTTTGTTGTTTTTTCATTCTTTTTCTTGTTATTCCTGCGTAGTCAGGAATCTACTTTTATTTTCAACTTGAACGGATTTCGCATCAATTACGAAATGACAAGCTAGTTTAGTATTGCTTTCATTTTTTCTACCATTAAATACACATCTTCAAACGAATTGTATAAAGGCACAGGTGCACATCTAATAACGTCTGGTTCTCGCCAATCGCTAATGACACCAGCTTCGGTTAATTTAGTATGTAATAACTTATCTGCGTTTAATACTTGAATTGATAATTGACAACCACGCTCATCAGGATTTTCAGGGGTGATAATTCTAATGACATCGTCTCCTAATTGATTCAATAAAAACTCAAAATAGCCTGTTAGTTTTTTAGATTTTTCAAGAAGTTTAGTCATACCAACTTCATTAAACATATCTAGTGAGGCTTTAATTGCTGCCATGGACAAAATAGGAGGATTACTTAACTGCCAACCTTCTGCTCCAGGTAAAACATCAAACTCATGTCGCATATTAAAGCGTGTCGCTTTATTGTGACTCCACCAACCTGTAAAGCGATTTAAAGTTTTATCGTGGGCATGTCTTTCATGTACAAAACAACCAGACAAACTTCCTGGCCCTGAGTTCATATACTTATAAGTACACCAAACTGCGAAATCAGCACCAGAATTATGTAAATCTAAATCTACGTTCCCTGCGCCATGTGCACAATCAAAACCAACTTTGCAGCCGTGTTTATGTCCTAGATCTGTAATACGTTTAAAATCGAAAAACTGGCCAGTATAGTAGTTAACTCCACCAATCATAACGAGTGCAATTTCATTACCATGTGTTTCGAGAATCGCTTCTAAATCTTCATAATTTAGTATTTCTTCCTCTTTTCTGGGTGTCCAAAGAATTAAGCCTTCTTTATCGTCATAACCATGATGGCGTAATTGCGATTCTACAGCATACTTATCTGAAGGAAATGCATCACTTTCAATTACAATTTTATAACGTTCTTTTGTGGGTTTATAGAATGAAGCCATCATAAAATGAAGATTCGCCGTTAGTGAATTCATTGTTACAACTTCAATTGGTTTTGCACCGACTAACTTTGCTGTAGCTTCTGTTAAAAACTCATGATAAGGCAACCAAGGGTTTTTTGCATCAGTATGACCTTCTACACCAAGATTTGCCCAATCTTCTAGTTCTTGATTTATATAGTATTTCGTTGACTTGGGTTGTAATCCAAGCGAATTTCCGCAGAGGTAAATCAGTTCGTTTCCGTTTTTGTCTTTCGGAATATGAAACTGTTGTCTATAGCTTGATAATTCGTCTAAAGTATCTTGTTGCTTAGCGTAATCAAGACCAGATTTATAATTGGACAAAGTGAATTAATTTTTCGGTTGCTAACAAAAATAAGGATTTTAAAGCACAAAAAAAGCGCCTTGAAAACAAAGCGCTAGGAATATATATATATAGACGCACGAGGCGGAAAATGTAAGTTATGCGTTTTAAGTCTAAACTTTAGACGCGAATCTTACATTATAGGTTATAAAAGTAGTACATACTCCTACTTGTTTAAAGTTATACTTACGTCGGTAAAATTTAAATTCCAGTTACCACCTGCCATTTTATGATCTGTTGCAATTTTAATACCGTTGTAGTTTTTATAGTTTTCAAAAGTAGTTGCCATTGTAGGTTCTTCTGTGTTACTTTTTCTAAATACCCATTCTTTAATTAAATAATCGTCGCTGTAAAAAATATCATAAGCATCACCAGGTGTATAACCACCTTCATTTGAATATAAAAGGGTAATCATGTTTAATTCATCTTTGCTAATTGGTGCTTCAGCTTTTTTAGATTCTGAGATTTTTGCAGATGCATCCCAAATGAGTTGAAATGGCACTAATAACCAAAACTTGTCGTTAATAAAACCTTTGTCAGTGCCAACGTGTGTGCTATCCATTTGACTTCTCGTATATTCAATTGACCCATAATTTGCTTCAAAAATAACGCTACCCTTTTTAGGAGACCAAGTCCAAGATCTACTACTACCTTTTATGGTGTCTCTGTCTACTTGAAATGTAAATTTTACTTCTTCAACATTTTTCCAATTTTCAAAACCATGTGCATTAGCTATTTTTTCGGCAATAGTTGCATCTTTGATTTCTTCTGTCGTTGGTGTTTCTGATTTACATGCTGAAACTAGTAATAGACAAATCAAACCAAGGTATAATGACTTCATATTAAAAAGTTGTTTTAAATTACATACAAAATTAACCAACGATGAAGGAGAACACTAATTATTTTGATGTAAATAAAGACACTTGGAACAAGAAGGTAGGGATACACGCAGAAAGTGAAATGTATAAAATGAACGCTTTTAAATCTGGCGAAACCTCTTTGATGCCATACGAGTTGAAAGCTTTAGGCGATGTCAAAGGAAAATCACTATTGCATTTGCAATGTCATTTTGGGCAAGATACTTTGAGTTGGAGTAGGATGGGAGCTAATGCTGTTGGCGTTGACTTAAGTGATGAAGGCATTAAATTAGCTAAGCAATTGAATGAGGAATTAAATCTTGAAGCTGAGTTTGTGTGCTGTAATGTTTTAGATACTTCTAAATACGTATCAGAAACCTTTGATATTGTATTTACAAGCTATGGAACCATTGGGTGGTTGCCAGATTTAAAACCTTGGGCAATAATGATTGCTGAACGATTAAAGGTTGGTGGTACGTTTTATATCGTTGAGTTTCATCCTATAGTTTGGATGTTTGATTATGTAGATGGTGTGTCTAAAATGAAATACCATTACAATAAGAAGGACGTGATTTATGACGAATATGAAGGGACTTATGCTAGCAAAACCTCAAAGATGGTGAGTAAAGAATATGGTTGGAATCACGGCTTAAGCGAAGTTGTAAACGCGTTAATCGAAGCAGGATTACAAATAGAATATCTTAATGAATATGATGAAAGTCCGTATGATGTATTTCCGGATTTAGTGAAACAGGATAATGGCTTATATAAAATGAAAGATCAGCTTTTTCCTATGGTATTTGAGATAAGGGCGACGAAGAAACATTGATAAGTATACCGTCTTTAAATTGATTTTTTATGAGTTTATAATGCCAATTACTAAGGCGCTTAGCATTATGATCTGTCTCTATCATTTTAGATACTTGATCAAAACATTTTGAGTCAGAGTGTCTAAAAATAAACCAAGTATCTAAATTTGGGCGATTTATGTGTACTCCACTAATTCAACCATATTCTTTTGTTAGTTCAATCAGTTTTTCAGTATTAAACTTGTCAATTTTTCCACGTATTAGTTTTAAAGAGTTAATCTCTTTTTAGAATAACGACGATCATCTTTATTAAAACTATTAGTAGCTTTTTAACCTTATTTGACAGTCTTTACTTAATTATTTCACACATTTCAGATTTATTTGAAATTGATTTTTGTGCGAAACTTTTATGCAATAAGACGAGTAGGGCAATTGAAAATATGTGTTTAATATGGATAAGCATTTTTTATTAATTTGATAAAACTCTTAAAGAAGAAAACGTTTCTTAATGCTTTTCGTCTTTCTTCAATAATTCAGGCAACTTGGCTTTAAATTTATTTAACCGAGGTATTGAAACATTTCTTATATAGCCATTGTTAGGATTTCTGCGCTCATAGTTTTGATGGTAACTTTCTCCAACCCAAAATTTTTGAAATGGATAAACTTCTGCTGCTATTGGTGCATCTAATTCTTTAGATAAAGCAGCTTTCTTTTCTTCTATAATTTTCTTTTGTGCATCATTTTGATAAAAGATAATTGAGCGGTATTGAGAACCTCGATCTGGTCCTTGTCCATTTACTTGTGTTGGGTTTTGAGATCCAAAATAAACATCTACTAAAGTAGAGAAACTAACCACTTTAGGGTCATAAATAATTTCTACAGCTTCTGCGTGTCCCGTTCTACCAGTATTACTCGCTTCGTAGGTTGGGTTTTCAGAATGTCCGCCTGCATAGCCGCTAATTGATTCTTCAACTCCTTTAACACTTTCGTATACAGCTTCAACACACCAAAAACAACCACTAGCAAAATAGGCTCTTGCTTTGCCTTCCTTTAATGGAATAACGATAGGTTCAGCGTCAATAATTGCTTGTTGATTTTTATTGACTTGTGCCTGATTATGATAGCTAAAAAATAAGCTTATGCTTAAAATATAAAGTAATTTCTTCATGGTGATTTTTTCTTTTTCTAATAGTCGTATAAAATTACAAATCCTTAAACGTAATTCTTTTAAAGTTTTATTAAAAAAAAAGAGCCTTCACGTTAATGAAGGCTCAATATATTTTATGGAATAAAGAATTACTTTGTAAGCTTAGCAAATAATTTATTCATTTTTATTTTTTCTTCTTCAGCTAAAACAGCATCAACTAAGATGCGTCCACTATGCTCATCAGTAATTACTTTTTTACGAGAAGCAATTTCTACTTGTACTTGTGGTGGAATTGTAAAGAAAGATCCTCCAGAGGCACCACGTTCTATTGCAACAACTGCTAAGCCATTTTTTACGTTGTGTCTAATTCTATGGTATGCTTTTACTAAACGATCATCGATTTTCTTTTGAAAATCTTGAGATTTACTTAAAAGCGCTTCTTCTTCTTTTTCAGTTTCTTTAAGAATTTCATTTAACTCACCTTTTTTATGTTTAAGGTGTGTTTGTCTATCTTTTAAGCGACTTTTAGTTTCAGAAATAACTTCTTTTTTCTGATCTATTTGAACCTTAAATTCTTTGATGTTTTTCTCAGCCAATTGAATTTCTAATTCTTGGAATTCAATTTCTTTAGTCAACGAGTTGTATTCTCTGTTATTTCTAACATTGTTCTGTTGCTCGCTATATTTTTTAATTAAAGATTTTGCTTCTTCAATTAAGTTCTTTTTACCTTTAATATCATCGTCAATTATTGAAAGGTTATCACTTAACTTATCTAATCTTTTGTTAAGCCCTTCAACTTCATCTTCTAAGTCTCTTACTTCTAAAGGAAGTTCACCTCTGACATTTCTTATCTCGTCTACTCTAGAGTCGATTAACTGTAAATCATATAGTGCTCTTAATCGTTCTTCAACAGAAACTTCAGCTTTTTTTGCCATAATTATAAATACTTTACCGGATTTGTATTTTTCTTTGATAAAATGATTGCAAAATTAGGCATTTTTTTCGAGAGATAGTCCACTAAAAATGTTTTTGTGAACTGTTCACTTTCGTAATGTCCTATATCTGCCAATACAATGTCATTTTCTGCACTAAAAAAATCGTGATACTTAAGGTCTGCAGTTAAGAAGAGGTCTGCTCCTGCATTTTTTGCAGCATTAATAGCAAAACTGCCTGAGCCACCTAAAACAGCAATACGTTTAATGGATTTTTTTAATAGATTAGAATGTCTAATGGCGCTTGCATTCATTTTGGTTTTAACCAATTTTAGGCATTCATTTGCATCCATCGCTGTTTCTAAATCACCAATCATTCCCATCCCTATATGTTGGTTAGTGTTTTCTAAAGTAGATACCTCAAAAGCAACTTCTTCATAAGGGTGCGCTTTAAATAGGGTTTTTAAAACTTTAGATTCTAAATGTTTTTTAAAAGTGACTGAAATTGCTGTTTCGTTTTCAGTATGTAATTCACCTTTTTTTCCAATTACAGGATTTGATTCGGCATTGCCTTTATAGGTACCCTCACCATTAACATTAAAACTGCAAGATTCGTAATTACCTAAACTACCCGCTCCAGCATTGAAAAGTGCTTGTCTTAGTTCTTCTGCATTTGTTTTTGGAACATAAGTTTGTAGCTTTTTAATTGTACCTGCTTGCGGAATTAATATCTGTTTGTTTTTTAAGCCTAATTGATCACATATAATTGAGTTGACACCTTCAAAAGCATTGTCTAACGCCGTATGAATTGAAAAAATAGAAATATTATGTTGTATAGCTTTAATCACAACACGTTCAACGTAAGTTTTACCAGTTAGCTTTTTAAGGCCTTTAAAAATTATAGGGTGAAAACTAACAATAAGATTGCAGTTGTTTTCTATTGCTTCATCAACAACAGATTCTAGGGTATCTAGAGTTACAAGCACACCAGAAACAGACTTGTTTTTATCGCCAACTAAGAGACCAACGTTATCAAAATCTTCTGCATATGCTAAAGGTGCTAAGTCTTGAAGGTGATTAATTACATCTTGTACTATCATAAGTGCTTATTTGTTTCAAAAATAATATATTTTAGTGCTCATGAAGTTTATACGCATCATATTATTCCCTATTGTACCAATTTATTTTATCGTAACATGGTTTCGTAATTGTTTATATGATAGAGGAATTAAGCATTCTCAATCCTATGATTTTCCGCTAATTTGTGTCGGCAATTTAAGTACTGGTGGTACTGGAAAAACACCTATGATTGAGTATTTAATACGTTTACTGAAAGATAAAAAATCACTAGCGACACTAAGTAGGGGCTACAAAAGGCAATCAGAAGGTTTTGTTTTGGCTGATAAAAATACTTCTGCGTCTATTATAGGCGATGAGCCTTTTCAGTTTTATAATAAATTTAATTGTATTAAAGTTGCTGTCGATGCTGATCGCCTAAATGGAATCTCTAAATTGATGGGATTAAAGGAAAAGTCTGAAGTTATATTATTAGACGATGCTTTTCAGCATAGACAGATTAGGGCAGGTTTTAATATCTTATTGACTGCATATAATAATTTATATTTTAAAGATATTGTATTGCCAACTGGTAATTTAAGAGAGCCAAGATTTGGAGCGAATAGAGCTGATATTATTGTAATCACAAAATGCGATAAAAATATTTCTGAAATAGAAAAGGTGAAAATTGTAGAGCGATTAAAATTGAAGTCTCATCAACACGCTTTTTTTAGTTACATTGACTATAATGATTCAGTATTGTCCTTTGGTAAATCAATAAAGCTAGAGCATTTGCCTAGGTTTACTTTAGTTACAGGCATTGCTAATGCAAAACCGTTGGTTGATTTTTTGAGTGCTAAGGGTCTTCAATTTGATCATTTAGAATATGCAGATCACTATGATTTTAAAGTATCTGATGTTGATAAATTAAGATCTATAGATTTAATTGTGACTACGGAAAAGGATTTTATGAGATTATCAGGTTTTAAGAATCTCGAAGAAAATTTATATTATTTACCGATTCGTTTAAAGTTACACAATGCGGAAGCTTTTGATAAAGCTGTAGAAACTTTTGTTAATTAGAAAAAACTTGAAGTTACTTCTTTACCAGAAAGGACATCGTATAATTTCTGTTCAAAATCTTCTTGCTTAAATGGCTTTGAGATTATGTCATTGAAACCAGCTTCACCAAACTCATGCATCTTATCTTCTAAGGTAACGGCAGTTAAGGCAAAAACAGTTAAGTCCTTATCGAATGTTCTAATGATCTTTGTAGCTTCTAAACCGCTGATTCCAGGCATGTGAATATCCATGAGTACAACATTATATGTTACAGATTTAACTTGTTCTACGGCATCTTCACCATTATCTACAACATCACAAGAAAGTCCCATTTTATTTAGGATTTTTTTTGTAATCATCTGGTTAATTTTGTTGTCTTCAACAATTAAAATTTTAATTTCACTTAAATCCAAATCTTCCATTTTACTAGATTTCTTAACTTCAACAACTTTCGTTTCTTTAACTTCTTCAATGTGTTCTAATGGCAATTCAAAAAAGAATGTTGTGCCTTTGCCAAGCTCACTCTTTAAGTAAATTTTACCTTTTAGAATTTGAATAAGTCCTTTTACAATAGACAAACCAAGACCTGTTCCTCCGTACTTTCTGTTAATTTGCACAGAACCTTGAGAGAAACTCTCAAACATGTGATCTTGTTTTTCTTTTGTAATACCAATACCATTATCTTCAATTTCAAAGCGAAGCGTGTACAAATTGTCTTTTACATTAATTTTGTATGCTCTCACCCAGATGTCTCCATCTTTTGTAAATTTAATAGCATTACCAAGTAGGTTAATTAAGATTTGGGAAATTTTTAATTGGTCACCGTTATAAGATTCAGGTATACCGTTATCGTAATCACAATGTAATTTTGTACCATTATCTTTTGCAGAATTTGATAATGCTGAAATTACATTTTCGATTTTATTTTTAAGGTTGAAACTTTCAGGGTCTAGCTCAACTTTATTAGCTTCAATTTTATTTATTTGAAGTATGTCATTTATAAAGGTTAATAAATAGTCACCCGAGAACTTTAAAGATTTTAAATGTTGTACTTGATGCTCCTTAGGTTCCTCTTCTAATAGCATATTGGTTAAGCCTGTTACCGCATATAATGGTGTGCGTAACTCATGCGTTACTGTAGATAAAAAATTGGCTTTTGTCTTAGAGGCGAGCTCGGCTTTTTCTTTTGCAACGATAAGCTCATCATTCTTCTTATGAAGCATATTGTTGGTCTTAAGCCTAATATTATTATTTTTATAAAGTGATAATGTTAGGAGTGATAAAATTGTAATTAATGCTATACTAAGAACCGTTGTTATTCTTGTAAAATTACCTTCAGCTTTAACTTCATCCATCTGGTTTTTTAAATCTTCATATTCTTTTTTGTATTCATTAATAGATTCTCCAGTGTCTCCAGAAGCATAGTTTTTACGTTTTGCTTTTGAAAGTGAGTCGGACAACTGATTGTATTTTTTAATATATAAGAAAGAATTTTTGTAGTCGTTATTGTTTTCGTGTATAGTACTGAGGGTTAAATAAGCTTCGTTAATATTCTCAGCATTATTAGATTCTTGAGCTATGGTTAAGCCTTTTTCTGCCTCAGTTAATGCTAAGTTAATATTGCCTAAACTACTTGATACTATACTACTTTGTATTAGAGCGCTACTTAATCTGCGCTTTTGTTTATATTTCTTAGTAATTATAATTGTGTTTTCTAATTCAGATTTAGCATCATCGTAACGCTTTAGAGCTATATATACTTTAGCTTTATTTAAGGTAACTTCTGAGATGTATTCTTCTAAATCTTCTTGTTCGAATAGGTTTTTTGCTGATTTAAAATAGTCTAAAGCACTATCATATTCTTCTCTGTTGCTATGAAATACACCTTTTATGTTATATGATATGGCTTGGCTTCCGTAGTCATCTATTTCTCTTTGAATTTTAAGTGCTTTACTTATAGAAATATTGGCTTGGTCTTCTTTGTTATCTATGTATTGAACTTTTGCAATCTTGGTTAAGATTTTTCCTTGGTTAGATTTATCATCAATTTTTTCAGCAATCTCTAATGCTTTACTTAGATTGTCCGAAGCACTATTATAGTTGCCACGGTCACTGTCTAGCTTCGCTTGGTCTACATGACTTTGAAGCTCGATTATGAGCATATCTTTGTCTTGAACATTATCTTGCTGAGCAGAGACAAGTGTGCAAAAACATGCTAAAAAAACAAATAAGTGGTATTTGATCTGGGACATTTCAGCTCTTTTATGATGAACAAATATAATTATTTATTCGACAAAAGTGCTCTTTTGTCCGATAAATAGCAGATTAAATCTAATATTCTCGAGCTGTAGCCCGTTTCATTGTCATACCAACCTACAATTTTCACCATATTACCAATGACAGAAGTCATTAGAGAATCAATAATGCAGGAGTGAGGATTGCCAACAATATCAATTGATACAATAGGATCTTCAGTGTATTCTAAAATGCCTTTAAACTCATTTTTAGCTGCATTCTCAAAGATTGCATTAACCTCTGAAATAGAGGTGGGTTTTTCAACATTAATGGTGATATCTGTTAATGAGCCGTTAGCAACAGGTACACGTATACCGCAACCACCAATAACGTCAGATAAGTCAGGAAAAATTTTAGTTAATGCTTTTGCTGCACCAGTCGTTGTAGGTACTATAGATTGCCCAGCAGCTCTAGCTCTTCTTAAGTCTCTGTGTGGTTGATCGTGTAAACTTTGATCAGTAGTATAAGAATGTATGGTTGTAATATAAGCTTGTTTTATACCGAAGTTTTCTTTAATTAAAGAAATCATAGGTGCTGCATTGTTTGTTGTACAAGACGCATTAGATAAAATCGTTTCCGAGCCATCTAATGTATTTTCATTGACGCCAAGTACAATAGTTTTAATATCATCTTCTATAGCAGGAACTGATAATATGACGCGTTTAGCTCCGTTAGTTATATGATGTTGTAATTCTGGTTTAGTCTTAAATTTTCCTGTAGATTCTATAACATAATCTGGTTTAACCTTAGACCAGTTTAATAATTTTGGATGATTTTCATTATATAACGGAATAGAAATGTCATTAACTATAATGTGGTTATCATCACAACTAATTTTTTTATTTAGTACACCATGTATACTGTCATATTTTAGTAAATGACTTAGTGTCTTTGCGTCTGCTAGGTCATTAATGGCTACAACTTTAATTTGCGGGTGATTTAATGCTAGCCTAAATACACGACGACCAATTCTGCCAAAACCATTAATGGCTATAGTGATCATTAATTAATGTGTTTTTGCGCTTTATATGAAGATCTTACCAAAGCACTACTTTCTACATGTCTAAAACCTAAGTCTAAACCGATAGCTTTGTATTCATCAAATTGATCTGGATTTATAAACTGCTTAACTGGTAGGTGCTTTTTACTAGGTTGAAGATATTGGCCAATTGTTACAACATCGACATCATTTTCTCTTAAATCGTGCAGAGTTTCAATAACTTCTTCGCGCTTTTCTCCTAGTCCTAACATTATGCCAGATTTGGTTCTACGTTGTCCTTGTTGCTTTAAATATTTGAGAACTCCCATGCTTTTGTCGTACTTGGCTTGTATACGAACTTCGCGAGTTAGGCGCCTAACGGTTTCAATGTTATGAGATACAACTTCTGGTGCTACATCTACGATACGGTCTATATGTTTTTCTATACCTTGAAAATCTGGAATGAGGGTTTCTATAGTAATCTCAGGATTCATTCGCCTTACAGCATTAACAGTTTCCGCCCACATAATGCTTCCCATGTCTTTTAAATCATCTCTATCAACACTCGTTAATACAGCATGCTTAATTTGCATGATTTTTATAGAACGTGCAACTTTTTCTGGCTCATCCCAATCTACAGTTTCTGGTCTACCTGTTTTAACACCACAAAATCCACAAGAACGTGTGCATACATTACCTAAAATCATGAAGGTTGCAGTGCCCTCTCCCCAGCATTCTCCCATATTTGGGCAGCTTCCTGAAGTACAAATAGTGTTAAGCTTGTATTTATCTACTAAACTTCTTAGCTCAGTATATTTTTTTCCGGTAGGTAGTTTTACCTTTAACCACTTAGGTTTTCTTTCTGGTAATATGTTTGATGCTACTTGCGTTTCCATAGGTCTTCGTTTCAGAAATACAAAGATACAAAGTAAATCATTAAAATTAGCTATAGTGTTGTAAGGTACCAGAGGCTAAAACCAATTAAGAAAATTATGCCTAAATAAGAAAGAATGTGCAATTTTAGAGTTGGTCTCCATACCGCAGGTGTGTGCTTACTAGAAATTAGTTTATAGTTTACTATAGCATAAAAAGGAGCAGTAATAAAAGATAAGATGGTTGCTATTTTAATGAGTAAACCCATTTCTGATGCAAATAGAAAGAAAATTATTAGCGTGCCTAAGGTTAAAACGATAATCCAATTACGATAACCATTTTTATTAGTTTTGTTTGTTAGACTATCTAAACTTTTTGACATCGCTCTTGGTGAAGCGTCTAATGTGGTTATAGTAGTACTAAACATAGTTGTAAATGCTGCTATCCCGATTATAAGATATGCCCAATTACCTAAACTTTTAGTGTATAAGTCTATCAGTTGATTTGAAAACACAGCTGCTTTATTGCTAAAAGCTTCACCAGATTGAAACATAACAAGATAGCCAAGACTTAAAAAAGCAATGCCTAAAACAATGGTGCTTACGTAACCGATATTAAAATCTAGTAACGCTTCTTTTGGCGTAAATGTTTTTTGAGTTTTTTTCTTTTCAATAGTCCAAATAGAATGCCAGACAGAAATATCTAAGGGTGCAGGCATCCATCCCATAAACGCAATTAAGAAAGCTATTTCTGTTCCATTTTCAGGTAGTTTCTGAACAAATGAGAGTGGTTTGTCAAAACCAGAAAAAGCAAAACCAACAGCGATAAGTGTGCTTATCGTTAATGTAATTATAATGATTTTTATAAGTTTATCTAGGACATTGTATTTGCCTACAAATAGAATTATTAAACAAATTATAAGGATTATGACAGTCCAAATTTGTATACTAGAAATTGAAATACTACCTAAATTTATTGTTCCAATATCTCCAAATAGCGAGTTAGCTAAACCCGCGGTTACAATAGTTACTGCGGCTTGTATAGTAAACATAGTTCCCAAGCTTAATACGAAATAACTTGCTAAGACTCCTCTGCCTAATTTTCTGTAACCTTCAATTAAGCTTTCACCTGTTGCTGATGCATATCTAGGACCAAATTGAAAAAATGGGTATTTAAATAAATTCACTAATAGTAAAGCCCATAGCAAGCCCATTCCAAAATCTGCTCCAGCTCTAGTAGATTGGACTAAGTGAGATACTCCAATTGCCGCACCAGCAAATAATAAGCCTGGGCCTAATTTTTTAAGGTTTGTAAGCATCACTCTTAGTAATTATCTCGGCAAGTAATTTTTTAGCTCTTAACAATTTTACTTTGACATTATTAATAGGTTCTTTAAGCTCAACAGAAATTTCTTTATAACTTAATTCTTGAAAATACCTTAAATTAATCACCTTTTGGTAATGTGGTTTTAGCTTTTTTATATCTTTTAATAATTTAGCTAAATTCTGTTCTGTAATTATTTTATCTTCAGGTGTGGGTGAGTCATCTATGATTTGAAAGTAGTTCTCATCATTATCTTTAGATGTATTTTTTATTGTCTTCTGTTGTTTTCTAACTAAATCAATATGAATGTTTTTTGAAATGGTAATTAACCATGTCTTAAAATTATAAGTTTCATCATAGGTGTTAATCTTATCAAAAGCTTTAGAGAAGGCTTGAATGGTTATATCTTCAGCATCATTTTCGTTTTGAGTACGTTTAAGCTGAAACGCATATACAGCATTCCAGTAGTTGTCTAGGAGAAAATTAAACGCAATTTGGTCATTTTGTTTAGCTTTATGTATTGCGTGCTTTATTTCCAATGTTTCGGTTTAGATATTAGGTTAGCACTAAAGATAATTAATTGGGTGCTAATTAAAAATAATTCTAGTAGTGGTGCTAAAAATAAAAGGTCAACTTCATTTAGTTTTTTTGAAGAAAGTCCGAATGTGGTTAGCTGAACTAAGAAACGAAAAGCAATCAATAGGATTACTAATTCCCATTCATATCCCAAAGCTAATAAAACGATGCCTAAAAGCCAAAACAGAAGTTGAGAGGTATAGAAAACACCTAACAACATCTGATGTTTTTTTTTGTATAGTTTAGCAGTGCTAATATGTCTGCGTTTTTGAATGAGCCAATCTTTTAAAGATGTTTTAGGTTCTGATAGCGTAAAACTATTTTGACTTGTGCAAATAGCCGTATTTTTTTTGTCAGCCACTTCATTTATAAATAAATCATCGTCACCAGAATTTATCTTCATATGACTATTGAAACCAGAATTATTAAAGAATAATTCTTTTCTGTAGGCCATATTTCTACCAACACCCATATAAGGTAAACCTAAATTTGTATAAGAGAAATATTGTAGGGCAGTCATTACGGTTTCAAAACGTATAAGTTTATTTAAAAATGAGTGCTTCTTTTTTTTGTATCCACCATAACCTAAAACGATTGATTTTTCATTTGAAAATTCGCTGCTAATTTCAGTCAACCATTTATTAGAACTAGGATGGCAATCTGCATCAGAAAATACTAAAAAGTCATACTTTGATGCTTTTATACCCAAAGTAAGTGCGTATTTCTTATTTCCCCAAAATGCTTCAATATTCTTAACATCAACAATTTTAATGTTCTTATGGTTAACTTCAAAAGACTTCATGACTTCCAGAGTATCATCAGATGAGCCATCATTAACTAAGACAATTTGAAATTCTGAATGATTCTGACTTAAAAATAAAGGAAGATTATTATTTAAACTTTCTGCCTCATTTTTGGCACAGATAATTAAAGAAAGTGGAATATTACGTTTTGTTTTAGCTTCTTGTTTTGTTATTGAAAATGAAAAAAGGAAACTTAAATAATAAACAACCTGTATAAAAACAATGACGATAAAAAGATAAAACAGTATCGAAAAAAACGTCATTAAACCTTATGAATGTTGAGGTTCACTACAGTCTTCATATTCATCTGGTGCTTTGCCGCAAAAACCACAAGATTCTCCTTCTGTGTTTAGCATTGGGTTTTGACTAGCGCAAGTACCAGCGAATTTGCCGTCCTTTTTAGCCCAAATCTTAATGGTGATTCCTGCAACTGCAAGTGCTAATAAACCTAGAGTAAGTAGTAAAAGTTTCATTAATTTATTAAATTTAATGCAAAGATAATACTTTTACTTTATTTCTTTGCCCTTCTTCAATGTGACTTAACGCCTTATTGTTGTGTCTTATAACTATTAATTATATTATTAACTAACTATTTTATTATGAAAAAACTATTAGCAGAATTTATTCGTACTTTTTGATTAGTACTAGGTGGGTGTGGAAGTGCAGTATTAGCTGCAGGTGTTGCAGGTGTTGGAATAGGACTTGTAGGAGTCTCTTTAGCATTTGGTCTTACTGTTCTAACTGGCGCTTATGCATTAGGCCATATTTCAGGTGGTCATTTTAATCCAGCAGTTTCTATTGGATTATTTTTTGGAGGTAGATTTGAAGGTAAAGATTTACCAGGATATATCATTTCCCAGGTATTAGGTGGCACTGCTGGTGCAGCTATTTTGTATTTGATTGTAAGTAGTTCTGTCGATTTTACCGGCTTTTCTGATAGTGATGGAGTTGTAAACGCAGGAGCATTTGCAAGTAATTTTATGATGCAAATGTTTATGGTGTAAACTTTGGTTTAGTAGGTGCGTTAGTTACGGAGATTGTAATGACATTTATGTTTTTAATCGTTATTCTAGGTGCAACGCATAAAAATGCATCACTAGGTTTTGGTGGTATGGCAATTGGTTTGGCTTTAACGCTAATTCACCTTATTAGTATTCCTGTTACAAATACATCAGTTAATCCTGCTAGAAGTACTGCTACTGCAATATTCGCAGGTGCAGACGCAATGGGGCAATTATGGTTGTTTTGGGTGGCTCCAATTGTTGGTGCTATTTTGGCAGGTATTGTTTATAAGTTTATGGCTCCAAATAGAGATTAAATTTTAAACAGATTTTTAAGTCTTAAAAAACCTGAACACTAAATTTAGTGTTTAGGTTTTTTCTATTTATCTTTTAGAGATATTTCTGCAACTTCAGTATTATTTTCGTTTGCAACATCTCCCTTTTTGCTTATTTTAATGCTAAGGGCTAACGCGTCTTCCATATATGGGATTTGCTTTAGCTTACGGTCAGACTCATCTAAGATACCTAAGTTTACCATTCTGTCCTCTAGCTCTGCCCATATTTGATAATGTTGTTCTGCTGGTAATTGTGGTAACGTAATAACATCAATCATAGATGTTTTTTCAACAGAATTAATGTATGCTACAGTCTTTAGGTCTTTTGCACGATCATTGCCTGTGATTACATATTTTCTAGCATCAGGATTATTTAATTTCAATAACTCTTTAGATAGGTCATATAACTTAGAATTATTCTTTTCGATATCACTTCTTAAGTCAAAAATTTCATCAATAACAACATTGTTTTCGTCGTTTAAATTTTGATTTTTTTGATATAACATAAAAGAAGTTACTGCAAATAATACCGCTGCTGCACTTGCTGCAATGCTGTACCAAGGTGTTCTTCTATTTTGTACAAGCTGAATAACCTTAGTCTCGTTAGACGCGTCTAATGATGTTAGGATATCTGATAAGATATGATTTGGTATATCAACAGCACCAACTTTAGCTATTATTTCTAAATTATCTTGGAGCTTTCTGTAAGCTTCAGAAGCTTCAGGATATTTGGCAATAAAAAATTCTACTTCAGCAGTTTCAGTAATATCAGACTCACCTACTAGGTATTTGTTAAGTAGGTTAGAGTCTAAAAAGTTATGTAATTTTTTTTCCATCTTAATAAAATTTATGGATTGTAAACTTTTTTGAGTTCTCTCAATCCTATTTTTAATCTAGATTTTATAGTACCCAACGGAATGTCTAATTCATCGCTAGCTTCTTGTTGTGTCATACCTTGAAAAAATAATGCGTCTAACACTATTTGATACTTTTCTTCTAGTCTCCCAACATGTTCTTTAATATCCAAGACATCTTGGTTTAAATTGTTTGTTGGTAAGAGATATACGTTTGAATTATCGATTTGGACTTCTTTATGGTATCTATTGTTGAAACTTCTTAGTTTGTCAATGGCAGTATTTCTTGCAATTCTAAATAGCCAAGTAAAGAGTTTAGCCTTTTTAGCATCGTATTTTGTAGCATTTTTCCACACTTTAATGAAAGTTTCTTGTAAGGCGTCCTGGGCAATTTCTTCGTTAATTATAATTTTTAATATAACACCGTAGAGACTATTAGAATAGTTCTCATACAATAAGTTTAAAGCGCGTTTATCACCTTTTTGGAGAAAGTCGATAATTTTTTGTTCTATAGGTGTAATACTCAAAATGTTAAAGTGTTATTTTTCTTGTTTTTAGAATGTCTAAAATCTGTTTTAAAAGGTAAATATAACAAATACACCAAACGAGGTGGTCATCATATAATAGAATAATTTTTCTTCAAGATCTCAATAGGGACAGATTAATAGCAAACTAAGATTATTCTATAAAACAAAAGTCATAATTAATATTATGGCTTTTGTTTTATAGAATATTCACTTCGGTATCTATATTAATATTAAAAATACGCTTTACTGTTTTTTGAATAAGCTTAGCCAAAGCATAGATATCTGTTCCTTTTGCATTACCATAATTAACTAAAACTAAGGCTTGTTTATTGTGTACTCCGTAATCTTTAAATCGCTTGCCTTTAAAGCCTGATTTTTCAATTAGCCAACCAGCAGGAACTTTAACTTCTTGATCAGATAGTTTATAAGAAGGTGCATCTGGAAAGTTAATTTTTAAGTCCTTAAGTTGTTCTATCGAAATTACTGGGTTTTTAAAAAAACTTCCACTATTACCTATGTCTTTTGGGTCTGGTAATTTGCTTTGCCTAATATTTATAACCGCTGTAGAAATAGTTTTAATCGTCGGTTTTTTTATTTTTAACGCAGCTAACTCTGTTTTAATCGCGCCATAATCTAAACGTAATTGGTGATTACTTTTTGTGAGTCTAAAATTCACACTTGTAATGATATACTGGCCTTTTAATTCTTGTTTAAATATAGATTCGCGGTAGCCGAATTTACAATCTAACTTCTTAAATGTTCTGTTGGATTGATCCTCTATATTAATGGCTTCACAGCTAACAAAAACATCTTTAAGCTCAACACCGTAAGCACCTATATTTTGAATTGGTGCAGTACCAATATTACCTGGAATTAATGAAAGGTTTTCAACTCCACCAAAATTGTGATTTATGCACCACAATACAAATTCATGCCAGTTTTCTCCAGCATTAGCTTTTACAATTACAGTATCTTCTGTTTCATCAACAACTGTTATTCCTTTAAGATTTATATGTAGAACCAAAGAATCTATGTCTTTAGTTAGTAGCATATTACTCCCGCCACCTAATATAAAAAAGGGACTGGTATATTGCTCTTTTAATATAGTTTTTAAATTTTCTAATGAGTCTATATCACAATAAGATTCAGCATTTACATCAATACCAAAAGTATTAAACTGTTTTAGGGAAACATTGTGATTAATCATAATTAGTCTTTATAAACTTTTAGGGCTTCTTCTAGTACTTTTATCGAAATTTTCAAACTAGCTTCATTTAAAACATATGCGATACGAATTTGGTTTAAACCAACTCCATGTGTAGAATAAAAACCAGCAGCAGGAGCAACCATTATAGTGTTGTTTTCAAAATCGAAAGATTTTAAAAGCCATTTTGCAAAATCATCCGTGTTTTTTACTGGCAATTCTGCAATACAGTAAAAGGCTCCGTTGGGTTTAGCAACTTTTACACCTTCGATTTTTTCTAGACCTTCAATTAGGATATCTCTTCGTTTTACATATTCTTCTATAACATCATCAAAATAACTTTGTGGTGTATCTAATGCAGCTTCACTAGCTATCTGAGCTAGAGTGGGTGGGCTAAGTCTTGCTTGTGCAAACTTTAAAGCCGTTTTCATAACGTCTTTGTTTTTAGATACTAAGTAACCTATACGAGCACCACACATACTGTAACGTTTAGATACAGAATCTATAACAATAGCATGTTCTTCTAGGCCTTCTTCTTGTAGAATTGAATAATGAGAAATACCATCATATACAAACTCTCTATAAACCTCATCTGCTATTAAAAATAAATCGTATTTTTTAACTATTGCAGCGAGTTTTTTTATTTCTTCTTTAGAATAAAGATACCCAGTCGGATTGCCAGGGTTACAGATTAATATAGCTTTAGTTTTTGGTGTTATTAGTTTCTCAAATTCTTCAATAGGTGGTAATGCGAAATTATCTTCTATTTTAGAAATAACAGGAACTACTTTTACACCAGATGCAGTTGAGAATCCGTTGTAATTTGCATAAAAAGGCTCAGGGATTATAATTTCATCGTGCTCATCCATGATGCTTCCGAAAGCAAATAATAGAGCTTCACTACCACCAGTTGTAACGATAATATCTTTATGAGTAACTTCGATTGAATTGCGTTTGTAATATTTAGCAATCTTTATTCTGTAATTTTCAGAACCTTCAGAACGAGAATATGCTAAAATATCTAAGGAATGTACTTTAACAGCATCTAAAGCAACGGCAGGCGTTTTAATGTCTGGTTGTCCTATGTTTAGGTAATAGACAGTCTTGCCTTGGTTTTGAGCTTCTTCAGCGAAAGGCACCAATTTTCTAATTGGTGACTCAGGCATGTTAATTCCTTTTTTTGAAATACTAGGCATAGCGTTAGTTTTAGGAAGCTAAGTTCCGAAATTTCTTAAAGTTTACTAAAAAAATAATGGTAAAATAATCATTAAAGATAAAGATTTGTAATTTCAGTAAAACATAGTTCATATTGAAGCTGTTATTCCACTATATTATTTTAGTGTTTTTCTTGTCAGGATATCAAGTTAATTGTGTGCAAGACGGTTTTGAATTAAGACAGGGTATTAGTAATGAAATTAATTTGTTAAGTCCTAACGAAAACAAATCTAATAGTTTAATTAAAAAAGATTACTGTTTTAAACTACATAATGTCCTTGAAGCCAGTATATAAAATAGTAGAAATAAGACCATTTTCAAATGCTTTTAAGGTAAGTCAACAAATAGGTGGTGTGCTTATAAATATTAATGGCAAACCTGCATATAATTATAAGCTTTCAAATATTATATTGAGGTAAAGGTGTTGTCGTTCGTCTTAAAATAGAAAGAAAAGGAGTTTCTAAAACTTTTAAATTTAAGCTAGTTAATGCTTTTGAAAAAAAAAATAAGCTCCCAATAATTTGAGAGCTTATTATAATATTATATAGATTGATTTTTTATTGCTCAATCATACTTTTTTCTTTTTTTTCTAAAACACTAGTTTTATTAGGGTCTATTACTAAACCTTTAATTTTTAGTGCAACTGTTGGAGTTTCAGCATTAGAAATTACTGTAATGGTTTTTCTTATAGGGTTTACTCTATTAGTGTCATATTTTACTTCAATTTCACCAGTTTTACCAGGCATAATTGGACCTTCAGGTTTTTTAGGTACTGTGCACCCGCAAGTAGACTTTACACTAGATATTATTAAAGGCGCATTACCTGTATTAGTAAACTCAAATACTCTTATTCCATTAGAACCTTTCTCTATGGTACCATAGTCAATGATATCAGTCTTAAACTCAATCTTTGCTACTTTTTCTTGAGCGTATGATCCGATACTAATTAGTCCTACAAATAATATTGCTATTAAATTTTTCATCATTTTAATTTTTTAAATCTATTATTCAAAGCTAGTTACTTTTTCATTCCAAACAAAATTTATTAGACGTAATACACTTCATTTAACAGAATTTATGGCTTTTGAACCCATATTCTTGCACTAATACTATTTCAAAAAAGGAATTATAAGTACTTTTACAAGTTATAGGTCAAAAACAATACCAAACATGGATATTCCTTCTAAATACAATGCATCTTCAGTAGAAAATAAGTGGTATGACTACTGGATGCAGCACAATTACTTTCACTCTAAACCAGACGAAAGAGAACCTTATACCATTGTAATTCCTCCACCAAACGTAACTGGAATATTACACATGGGACATATGCTTAACAATACGATACAAGATGTATTAATTCGTCGTGCTCGTTTATTAGGTAAAAATGCTTGTTGGGTTCCAGGTACAGATCATGCTTCAATTGCTACTGAAGCAAAAGTAGTTGCGAGATTAAAAGAACAAGGCATTGATAAAAATGATTTAACGAGAGACGAATTTTTAAAACATGCTTGGGATTGGACAGAAGAATATGGTGGAGTTATTTTAGAACAACTTAAAAAATTAGGATGTTCTTGCGATTGGGATCGTACCAAGTTTACGATGGATGATGATATGTCTGAAGCTGTAATTAAAGTGTTTGTAGATTTACATAATAAAGGTCTGATTTACAGAGGTTACCGAATGGTGAATTGGGATCCAGAAGCAAAAACAACACTATCTGATGAAGAAGTGATTCATGTTGAAAAACAAGGTTTACTTTATTATTTAGAATATAAAATTGAAGGAAGTGACGAAAAGCTTACTATAGCAACAACACGTCCCGAAACTATTTTTGGTGACACTGCAATTTGTATTAATCCTAATGACGAACGTTTTACACATTTAAAAGGAAAGAAAGCTATTGTTCCTATTTGCGGGCGTGTTATTCCTATTATTGAAGATGAGTATGTAGATGTTGAGTTTGGAACAGGTTGTTTAAAAGTAACACCTGCGCACGATGAAAATGATAAAGTTTTAGGCGATAAGCATCAACTAGAAGTTATAGACATTTTTAATGACGATGCTTCTTTAAATAGCTTCGGGTTGCATTATGAAGGTCAAGATCGTTTTGTAGTTAGAAAAGCAGTAGTTAAAGAATTAGAAGCTGACGGAATCTTAGTAAAAACAGAAAATCACATAAATAAAGTAGGAACTTCTGAGCGTACAAAAGCAGTTATAGAACCACGATTGAGTGATCAATGGTTTTTGAAAATGGAAGATTTGGCAAAACCTGCTATTGATGCCGTTTTAAAAACTGGTGATGTAAAACTATTTCCAAAGAAATTTGAAAATACGTATCGCCATTGGATGGAGAATATTCGCGATTGGAATATCTCGCGCCAGTTACTTTGGGGACAACAAATTCCGGCATATTTCTATGGAGATGGAAAAGAAGATTTTGTAGTAGCAGAAAATATTGAAGAAGCAGTTAAACTTGCAAGAGCAAAAACTTCAAACTCTGAGCTTCAAATTTCAGACTTAAAACAAGATACAGATGCTTTAGATACCTGGTTTAGTTCATGGTTATGGCCTATGAGTGTTTTTGATGGTATCAGAAATCCTGAAAATGAAGAAATAAAATATTATTACCCAACTAATGATTTAGTAACTGGTCCAGATATTTTGTTTTTCTGGGTAGCACGTATGATTGTTGCTGGCTATGAATATAAAGATGAACGCCCTTTTGAAAACGTTTATCTAACAGGATTAGTTAGAGATAAACAACGTCGTAAAATGTCTAAATCTTTAGGGAATTCTCCTGATGCTTTAAAGCTAATTGAAGAATATACAGCAGATGGCGTTAGAGTTGGCTTGCTTTTAAGTTCTGCCGCAGGAAACGATTTAATGTTTGATGAATCGCTTTGTCAACAAGGTAGAGGTTTTGGTAATAAAATATGGAACGCATTTCAACTAACAACACTTTGGAAAGTTAAAGATATAAAACAACCAAAATCTAGTAAAATAGCTTTAGAGTGGTACGAAGCTAAATTTCAAGCAGCATTAGTAGAAATCGAAGATCACTTTAGTAAATACAGATTAAGTGATGCATTAATGACTATCTACAAACTTATTTTTGATGATTTTTGTGGTTGGTTATTAGAAATGGTAAAACCAGCATATCAACAACCAATAGACGCAGCAACCTATAATAGATTGATGTCTATTTTTGAAGATAACCTTAAAATAATACATCCATTTATGCCATTTCTTACTGAAGATATTTGGCAGTATATAAAGGAGCGCTCACCAGAAAACGCTTTAATTATTTCAAAATGGCCAGAAGCTAAACCAATTAATGAAACCTTAATTTCTGAGTTCGACTTTGCTTCAGAAGTAATTTCAGGTCTAAGAAACATAAGAAAGCAAAAGAATATTGCTTTTAAAGACGCAATAGCATTTTCTGTAGTGAATAATGAAAATGTAGCAAATACGTTTGACGAGATTATCTCAAAACTAGGAAACTTAGAGACTTTCGAATATTTGACTGAAGCTCTTGAAGGTGCTTTAACCTATCGTGTAAAATCTAATGAATACTTCATTCCTATGGAAGGTAGTATTGATATAGAATCAGAAATTAAAAAACTCATAGAAGAATTGAATTATACAGAAGGGTTTTTGAAATCTGTTCAGAAAAAATTATCTAATGAGCGTTTTGTTGCAGGTGCGCCAATACAAGTAGTAGCTTCAGAAAAGAAGAAAGAAGCTGATGCGTTAGCTAAGATTGAAACTTTAAAAAGTAGCTTAATCAGCTTAAAATAGTTAAAAACTCTTAAAATAACGGATGTTGATTCATAGCTTTTTTTAGGAAGTCTTTAGTTAAAACCTACGTTTTTATCACATATATAAGATATGTTAATGATTTATATAAAAAACATATATAAAAGTATATGATTTTTTATAGTGATTTTTGCGGTGCAATAAAAACTACTGCAAATTATGATAAAAGTATCACTAGCAAAAGGAGATGGAATTGGCCCAGAAATTATGGATGCTACACTTAGCATTCTTAGCGCTGCCGGAGCAGATTTAACTTTTGAAGAAATTGAAGTTGGAGAAAAAGTTTATCTCTCTGGAAGTTCAACCGGAATTACAGATGAAGCTTGGGCAACTATAAGAAGAAATAAAGTGATTCTTAAAGCTCCAATAACAACACCTCAAGGAGGTGGGTATAAAAGTCTTAATGTAACTATACGTAAAACGTTAGGATTGTATTCTAATGTTAGACCATGTAGAAGTTTATATCCTTTTGTTACTACTAAACATCCTGATATGGATGTGGTCATCATAAGAGAAAATGAAGAAGATTTATATGCAGGTATAGAGCATCAGCAGACTGATGAAGTTGTGCAATGTCTTAAATTAATTAGTAGACCTGGTTGTGAAAAGATTGTAACGTATGCTTTTGAATATGCAAAAAAATACGGTAGAAAAAAGGTAACATGTTTTACTAAAGATAATATTATGAAGCAAACAGATGGTTTGTTTCACCAAGTCTTTGATGAAATAGCTTCACGTTACCCAGACATTATAAATGAGCACTGGATAGTTGATATAGGAGCGGCATTAGTTGCAGATACACCAGAAAATTTTGATGTTATTGTTATGCCTAATTTATATGGAGACGTCATATCAGATATTGCGGCTCAAATTACAGGATCTGTAGGTTTAGCTGGTTCTGCAAATATTGGTGAGGAATGTTCTATGTTTGAAGCTATTCATGGCTCTGCGCCAGATATAGCTGGTAAAAATGTAGCTAATCCATCTGGTTTAATAAACGGAGCAGTTATGATGCTTAATCATGTTGGACAAAATACTGTTGCTGAAAAGGTTCAAAATGCATGGCTAAAAACTATAGAAGATGGTGTGCATACTAACGATATATATGATCCAATAATGAGTATTAGGCGTGTTGGAACTAAAGAGTTTGCTGAAGCTGTAATTGCTAATTTAGGCAAAACACCTAAGCAATTGCCAGAAGTCTTTTATGAAGATAATACTCCTTTAGTTTTACCAAGATATCAAAGAAAGCCTTCTAAAACTAAAAAAGTTGTAGGTGTAGATTTGTTTGTAGATTGGAATGGTTATGATGCAAACATATTGGCAGAAGAACTGAAGAAATTAAATAATGATGAATTAGAGCTTTCTTTAATTACAAATAGAGGAGTTAAGGTTTGGCCAAATGGTTTCGATGAAACATTCTGTACGGACCATTGGAGGTGTAGATATCTTTCTAAAGAAGGTCAAGAATTATCTAAAGAAAAAATAATTAATATTTTACAATCGGCAATCGAGAATAATATTGATGCCATTAAAACAGAAAACTTATACACTTTTGATGGTGTAAGAGGCTACTCATTAGGCCAAGGGCAATAGACATAACATATGTTAGTGTTTATATCCTAGAGTTAAATTTGAGTTAGTTAGTAGATTTTTAAGATATAAATAATATACAAAGACACCATGATTTTGGTAGATACATAATTGGTAAATTTATTGATAGGTTGTTAGATACTGATTATACGGATTATAATGTTTCTGTGCAACGTTGTGCAAAGATCGCAGGAAACTTATAAGTAAGGTTATTAGTTAATATTATTACTATTACTACCAGTGATTGGTGTCTTTTTTTTATATAATGTCTATTAGGTTTAAAGAATAAAAAATTACAAAATATTGATTATTAGAATAACAAAAATATTCCCATATTTGGTTGTCTTTTTATTTACCATTCATTAATCTTATTACTATCCAGTTTTACAAAAATAAATAGTAAAATAGTGAAACCCCAGAGTCCGGAGCCTCCATAACTAAAAAACGGTAAAGGGATTCCGACTGTCGGTATTAGTCCCATCACCATACCAGTATTAATTGTAAAATGAACAAAGAATATTGAAGCAACTCCATAGCCATAAACCCGACTAAATTGTGATTTTTGAGATTCAGCTAAATATAAAATCCGAATAATTAGTGTCAGAAATAATAGCACTACAAACACACTACCCAAAAACCCCCATTCTTCGCCAACAGTACTAAAAATATAATCAGTGTGTTGTTCTGGCACAAATTTACCTGTTGTTCTAGTGCCTTGTAAAAAGCCTTTGCCTGTTAATCCGCCAGAGCTTATTGCTTGTTCTGATTGAATAAGGTTATATGCTTCACGTTTCTTCATTAGTTCCAACTTAGCAGGATCTTTTTCTAATCTCAGCCATAAACTAATTCTGTTTTGTTGGTGTGCTTTTAGTCCATGTTCGTAGAATGCTTTTATACCATAAGAAAAGCCTACACAAATACCTAAAACTAAAAGATATTGTAAAATAGATGCACGTTTCTTTTTTCTAAGAAAATATCTGGCTAATAGTGCCAATAATGCGACTAGCGAAGCGATTAATACTCCAAATTTTAAAGCCAAAACAGTTATTGCTATCAGCGATAATGCAACGACTAAATAGATTTGTTGTAACCCTTCTCTATAAAACACAAAGAAAAATGCGAGATAAACAATGGTACTACCAGCATCATTTTGAAGTAATATAAGTATAGCAGGAGTAAAGATAATCGCAACAACTTTTAATTGATCTTTAAGCGTTTGCATATTAGTTTGCATGTCACTTATGTACTTGGCTACTGCAAGTGCTGTAGCAAATTTAGCAAATTCACTAGGCTGAATCGTCATGCTACCAATCCCATACCAAGAACGCGCACCATTAACATCTTTTCCAAATATAAATAAGCCTACTAGCGCTAAAATGGCTATGACATATATAATACTCGCAAACCGTTCGTAAAACTTTGCTTCAAATGAAAGAATAAGAATAATTAGAACAAATGTTAAACCCAAAAATATGAGATGTTTACCATATAGTTGTGAGGTGTCAAAATAACTAGTTATCTCGCCAACGTGAGATGCAGATAAAATATTTAGATAGCCAAAACTTACTAATAATAAAAATAGAATTATGGTGAGCCAGTCGAATCTAAAACGTCTTTGATTTTCTCTTAGCATTTTCTACGACTTAGGGATTTCTGCTTTAAGCTTTAAAATATTATGAAACTCTTTCTCATCAATAGGAACTAATTTTGTTTGTCTATTAATTCCAAATGGTTCATTAGAATATGGTTTTTTATATTCGTGCTCTAAGGAATGCCTTAGTACAAAATTCTCCATGTCAGTACGCGTTATTTCACCATTGATATAGCGTTCAATCATCAAACTTGCCATTCGGCCTGCAAAACGACTTCCGAAGTAGCCATTTTCTACAAAAACAGCAATCGCTATTTGAGGATTGTCTTTGGGTGCGAAAGCAACAAAAATAGAGTGATCTGTCAATTGTGTTTTTACACTATCTATAATAGTAAAATTTTCTGCAGTACCAGTTTTACCACATATTTCTATGCCTTTAACTTGTAAGGTTGAAGCAGTTCCTTTATTGTAAACGTCAAACATACCTTGTACTACAGGTTCAAAATGCCGTTTATCTATAGTGGTATACTTAGGTGTAGTGTATGCATTAGGGACAGTATCTCCTTCTATGTTTTTAATAATATGAGGAGTATAATAATAACCGCGATTACCAATTGCAGCAGCCATGTTAGCCAACTGAATTGGTGTTGCTAAAACCTCACCTTGACCAATAGCATTAGAAATAGTAAAGGTGGTATACCATTTGTTTTCACCATAAGCTCTGTTGTAAGTGGCAGCATTTGGTATCTTACCTGGTTGACCAACAGATAAATCGTTATTTAGATAACCACCTAATCCAAAGCTCTTTATATGGTTACTCCAGTTATCCATACCTTCCGCAGGTGAGTCATATTTATCTATTATCCTTCTATAGACATTGGCGAAGTATGCGTTACAGGATTGATATATACCAAGATTCATATTCACAGGACTTCTATGGGCATGACATCCCATTTTTCTATTTCCGTAGCGATAACCCATAGAGCAACTAAAACGTTCTTCAGTGGTAACAACTCCTTCTTGTAATGCGATTAAAGCATTAAGTGTTTTAAAAGGAGAACCAGGTGGGTACATGGCTTGTAGTCCTCTGTCAAACAAAGGTTTCGCTATACTATCTCTATATAACTTCGAGAAATTTTTAGAACGATCTCTTCCAACTAGTAAATTAGGATTGTAAGAAGGTCCCGATATCATAGCTAAAATCTCACCAGAATTAGGTTCAATTGCAACAATACCACCACGCTTATTTTTCATTAATAACTCACCATAAGCTTGGAGATTAGTATCTATTGTAATTGTAATATCTTTTCCTGGTTTTGGCAACGTATCATAAATACCGTCTTTATAAGGTCCAATATTTTTATTGAAACGATCTTTCTGAATAAATTTAATCCCCTTTACTCCTCGTAATGTATTTTCATACGTTTTTTCAACACCCAGATTACCAATTAAATCCCCAAGTTTGTAATAGGGTTGTTCTGCTATAATACGGCGATTTACTTCAGCAATATCTCCTAAAACATTAGCTCCTATTGTAGTCTGATAGGATCTTAAAGATCTTTTTTGAATATAAAAACCTTGATATTTTCGCATCGTTTCTTGTAGTACTGCATAATCTTTTTTTGAAAGTTGAGGTACAAATGGTGATGGTAATCTTGGTGAATAGTTAGTCGCTCTCTTTAGTTTTTTTATATAATCTTCTTTTGTTATTTTTAATAACCTGCAGAATTCTTTAAAATCTGTTGAGTCTAATGGTTCAACCTCTCTCGGAATTACCATAACATCATAAGAAGGTTGATTGGCTACTAATAGTTTTCCGTTTCTGTCGTATACATAGCCACGTTTCGGATAATTGAATTCTTTTTTAATAGCACTGTCTTCAAATATATTATAAGCAGTATTACTATAAACTTGAAGGTAAAATAAGCGCGCAATAAAAACAAGACCAACTAAAACGGTAGACGTTAAGAGTAGTAATTTTCTCATTTTCGATTTCGGCTAAAAAGAATTATTATTAGTACACTAACTATTACAGTGAAAATAGTAGAAAATAACGTTTTCTTAAGTATTAAAATTACACTTGAGATGTTAAAAATTTCTAACGCAAATAGAATAAAATGATGTAGTATAGTTGCCAATGTAACATAAGTGATTAAGTTACCGATGTCAGTATTACTAAACTTTATACTTTGATGCTCATAGAGCATACCAAAAGAGCTTTTAAGAATTACTGGTCTAGAATAGGCTAAAGCAACAGATGCTGCTGCATGCACACCTCCAGAATCTGAAAACATATCTACAAGCATACCCAATAAGAAACTAACTAATAAAAGGGTAAGTCTAGTATCTCTAATTGGAAATAATAATATAAAAACGATATAAACGTATGGATTAACATACCCTAAAAAGTTAATATTATTACAGATAAGTACTTGTACTAGAAGTAGCAGTATGAATCTAATTATATGTGTTGCTGCTACATTATTCATTAACACTATTCTCTAAAGTTTCAATTTCCTTTTTGTCTAAATTTTCTAATATATAGACTGTCCCAATATTTGACATATCATTAAATAACTTTACCTGAATTGTATAAGTATCTCCAATAATATCTGTATCGTAACTCTCAACAATTCCAATCCCAATACCTTTTGGGAAAATAGTTGATTCTCCACCTGTTTCTATGGTATCACCAACTTTAACGGGAGCGAAATTTGAAACATCTACGAGCTGAACATATAGCGGAGAGTTACCATTCCATTTAAGTGATCCAATATGTCTTGTCGCTTTTAACTTTGCGTTAATTCTACTTTTTTTATTTAGAATAGATAGAACTGTAGCATAACTTTTAGAGGTGTTATCTATAATACCGATGATTCCTTTAGATGTAATAACACCAAAATCTTCCCTTATACTGTCTTTTTCACCTTTATTTATAGTAAGATAATTATTACTTAAAGAGTAACTATTTTTATAAACATTGGCAACTGTAACTCTATATTTAGAGCTTATGAATGTAGAATCTATATAAGAAGAATCTGTGTCTGTTTTATAATTATAGATGATTTGTCTCAACCGTTTATTTTCTTCAACTAAAATTTCATTTTGATCGTTTAAATCAAAGTACTTGTCAATTGAGTTGAATGTTCCATAAACACCACCAGTTAATCCATTGGCAGAATTAATAAATTTACTTCTGTGGTAAGAATGGGATTGAATGGTTAAGGCAAGCGAAATACCAAAAAGCAGTAAAAACAACAGAAATGTTTTGTTTTTAATAACAAAATTAAAAATTTGTTGCATTATTTACGCTTTATTTAATCAATACGCTTTTGTATTTAGGTAAGTTTTTAAGAACAATACCAGTGCCTCTAACAACAGCTCTTAAAGGATCTTCAGCAATATAAACTGGTAAATCTGTTTTCTGTGAGAGACGTTTATCAAGACCTCTTAGCATAGATCCACCACCTGCTAAATAAATGCCTGTGTTATAAATATCTGCAGCTAATTCTGGAGGAGTCTGTGAAAGTGTTTCCATTACAGAATCTTCAATTCTTAAAATTGATTTATCTAAAGCTTTAGCTATCTCTCTATATGAAATTTGAACCTGTTTAGGTTTCCCTGTTAGTAAATCACGTCCTTGAACGCTCATATCTTCTGGTGGCAACTCTAAATCTTCAGTAGCAGCACCAATTTGTATTTTTATTTTTTCAGCAGTTCTATCTCCAACATACAAGTTATGTTGCGTTCTCATGTAATAAATAATATCGTTTGTAAAGACATCACCTGCAACTTTTACAGATTTATCACAAACAATACCACCAAGAGCAATTACAGCAATTTCTGTAGTACCACCACCTATATCAACAATCATGTTTCCTTTAGGTTGCATAATATCTACACCAATACCTATAGCTGCTGCCATAGGCTCGTGTATTAAATACACTTCTTTTCCGTTAACACGCTCACAAGATTCTTTTACTGCTCGCATCTCTACTTCTGTAATACCAGACGGTATACAGACAACCATTCTTAAAGCTGGGTTGAAGAATTTTTTCTTTAAAGCAGGAATGTTCTTAATAAACAAACTAATCATTTGTTCAGAGGCATCAAAATCTGCAATCACACCGTCTTTTAATGGACGAATGGTTTTAATATTCTCGTGCGTTTTACCTTGCATCATTTTGGCTTCTTTACCAACGGCAATAATTTTACCACTAATTCTGTCTCTTGCTACTATAGAAGGGCTATCAACAACAACTTTGTCGTTGTGTATTATTAGAGTATTTGCGGTTCCTAAATCAATGGCTATTTCTTCCGTTAGGAAATCAAAAAATCCCATGTGCTATTCTTAATTATTTGGGTTATTCTAGTCTTCTTTTTACGACTATATGTAAATGTAATAAATTATACGATATTTCAATGACAATAGACGTTTATTGCGTGATTATTTTTGTTTTTTATTTTGAATTGAATAAGGTACAAATTTAACATAAACATTTTCTAGAACTATATCCTCGAAATTAGTACAAAATAAGTCTATTTTCTATCGTTTAAAAACATCTAAATATTACCGAAGCCTTGGTATGAGATTCCTTTTTCAAAGGAATTTGTTTAATGTTTAAAATGACGTGTTCCTGTAAATACCATAGTAATATTATTAGCATTGCAATAATTAATGCTCAATTCGTCTTTAATAGATCCACCTGGCTGAATAACAGCAGTAATACCTGCATTATCTGCAATTTCTACACAATCAGGGAATGGGAAAAATGCGTCGCTCGCCATAACGGCTCCGTCTAAATCAAAGTTAAATGATTTTGCTTTATGAATCGCTTGGTTTAAAGCGTCAACTCTACTTGTTTGCCCTGTTCCACTTGCGAAAAGCTGTTTATTTTTAGCTAAAACAATGGTATTCGATTTTGTGTGTTTACAAATTTTTGAAGCAAATATTAAATCGTCTAATTCGTTTGAAGTAGCTGTATTATTTGTTACAGATTTTAAACTTTCAAGTGTGTCTGTAATGTTATTTCTGTCTTGTACTAAAACACCATTCAAACAACTTCTTACATTGGTTTTAGGCATTTCAATGTCTTTTAAAATTAAGAGTATGCGATTCTTTTTCCCTTTAAGAATTTCTAAAGCCTCCGAAGAAAAAGATGGTGCAATTACAACTTCACAGAATAATTTATGAATTTCTTCTGCAGTAGCCGCATCAATTTCAGAATTACTAATTAAAACACCACCAAATGCAGAAACCGGATCACCAGCTAAAGCATCTACATAAGCTTGGTGTAATGTGTCGCGTTGAGCTAAACCACAAGCATTATTATGCTTTAAAACAGCAAAAGTTGGTGCGTCGTTTTTAAACTCTAACATTAAATTTACAGCGGCATCAACATCTAAAAGATTGTTATAGCTTAATTCTTTTCCATGAAGTTTTGTGAAAACAGCATCAAATTCACCAAAGAAAAATCCTTTTTGATGTGGGTTTTCTCCATAACGTAAAACTTTACCTTCAGTTTCGGAAATTTTTAAAGAAGCAATCTCACGGCCTTTATTAAAGTAGTTGAAAATAGCAGAATCGTAATGAGAAGATATATTAAACGCTTTGGCTGCAAATTGTTTTCTATCTTCATTAGAGGTCTCTCCATTTTTAGCTTCTAATAAGTCTAAAAAATCTGAATAATCATTTACAGAAGATACACAAGTAACGTCTTCGTAATTTTTGGCTGCAGCTCTAATTAATGAGATGCCGCCAATATCAATCTTCTCAATAATATCTTGGTTGCTTGCTCCAGATGCTACTGTTTTTTCAAAAGGGTATAAGTCAACAATAACAACATCTATTTGCGGAATTTCAAACTCTGCCAATTCTGCAACATCACCTGCATGATTTTGACGATTAAGAATACCGCCAAATACTTTAGGATGCAATGTTTTTACACGACCACCAAGAATAGAAGGATAGGATGTAACATCCTCTACTGGGACAACATCTATTCCTAAATCTTTTATAAATTTTTCTGTACCACCTGTAGAATATATGGTAACATTAAGATTGTTTAATTTTTTTACAATTGGTTCTAATCCATCTTTACTGAAAACGGAAATTAGTGCAGATGAAATGGTTTTATTGCTCATAGTGTTGTGTTGTAATTTATATGCCGCAAAAATAAGGATATTCGTAATGAAGTTCTTAGTGTAAAAAGCACTTTGTTTAAGTTTTTTGTAACAATGAATTGTTGAAAACGTCTTATAAATATAATACGGTAAACTTACCAGTCTATGCTTGTCTATTTAAGAGTTTTTAAAGAGAGTTTTTCTTTTGCATTAAATGCACTTAGAAATAATAAATTACGAACATTTTTATCCTTACTAGGAGTTACTGTTGGTATTTTTTCAATTATATCAGTTCTCGCAGCTGTAGATTCTTTGGAGAGAAACATAAAAGATAGTTTGTCTGGTTTAGACAAAAATACAATCTACATTTCTAAATATTCTTTTGGGCCAACAGATGTGCCACGCTGGAAACGGGATAATTACCCTCAAACTGGCTACGACGATTATGAATTTATTAGGCGTAATATACCAGGTATAGAAGCATCTGCTTATGTTATATTTGGAGGTAGTGAGACTATAAGATATCAGGCAGAAACTTTAGCTAACGTTAATGTAACACCAGTTTCTTACGGCATATATGAAATTGATGATTTAAAACTTGAAGAAGGTCGTTTTTATTCTGAATTAGAATCTGATACAGGTGCGCCTGTGATTGTTATTGGCTCTAATTTAGCAGAAAACCTATTTGCTAACACAAACCCAGTTGGAAAACAAATTCGTGTTTATGGAAGAAAATTGACAGTTATAGGAACTTTAAAAAAGATAGGAGCAGGCTTTGGAGATTCGCCAGATGATAAAGCCTTTGTACCAGCAAATTTTGTAAGACGTTTTAAAAATGGAGGTATTGGTGGTTTGCCAGGTGCAGTAGCTATTAAGCCAAAAGCAGGAGTAGATTTGGCTGGTTTTGAGCAAATTCTTAAACAAAAAGTAAGAGTGTTTCGTGGGTTAAAAGCAGATGAAGAGGATGATTTTTTTGTAAATAAAATAGCTGGTTTAATGACTTTAATAGATGAGATTATTTCTGTGTTAAATGGAGCAGGTTGGCTTATTAGCGGATTCTCATTGTTAGTAGGTGGTTTTGGCATTGCTAATATTATGTTTGTTAGTGTAAAGGAGCGAACTAATCTTATAGGAATTCAAAAATCATTAGGTGCCAAGAATAGATTTATTCTATTTCAGTTTTTATTTGAAGCAACAATTCTTGCTGTTGTTGGTGGATTAGTAGGCTTATTTTTTGTCTACATAATATCTCTCGTTATGAATGGAGTCGTAGAAGATTTTGAGTTTATATTATCTTTTGGAAATATGTTCTTAGGCTTTTTTCTTTCCACAATTATTGGTCTAGTTTCAGGAATAATCCCAGCAATTACGGCCTCGCGTTTAGATCCTGTTGAAGCTATAAGAACTGGTATGTAATATATTTATACTTTTTGTAACACGATAATTATATAAAAGCTATTATCTTTCAAATCCAAATAAGAAATGGCTAATGTTTTTATATATACGTTTATTTAACGAGAGTTTTGCTTTTGCTTTTAATGCTTTGCGAAATAATAAACTCAGGACGTTCTTGTCTCTTTTAGGCGTTACTATTGGTATCTTCTCTATTATTGCGGTTTTAGCAGCTGTAGATTCATTAGATAAACAAATTAAATCTCAACTAAATTCTTTAGACAGTAACACCATGTATTTGGCAAGTTTTTCTTTTGGACCAACTGATGTACCACGTTGGAAACGAGAACAGTTTGACCAAATATCCTTTAATGAGTATAAGTATCTTAAATCTAATCTATCAGGAGCAGAAGATGTCGCTTTTCAATTGTTTGTGAAACGCGAAAATATAAGGTATGAATCTGAGCTCGTCAGTAGTGTTAATACAGTAGTAGTTTCAAATGAGTTTACAGATATTCAAGTGTTAGAATTTGACAAAGGTAGATTTTATACAGAGTCAGAGTCTAATGCAGGTAGACCAGTCGTTGTTATTGGTTCTGAAATAGCAAAATCATTGTTTGGAGAATTTGAGCCTATTGGAAAAAAGGTAAGACTGTATGGTCAAAAATTCACCGTAATTGGAGTGGTTAAAAAACAGGGCTCAGGGCTTTTTGGAGATAGTAATGACGTTTCTATTTTTTTACCAGCTAATTATGTAAGAAATAGATTTGGTGATAATAATAAGAACTTTAGCAATATTGTAATTATTAAGCCTAAAGAGGATGCTGATATAGAAGGTTTAAAGGCAGAGATCTCACAAGTATTAAGAAACAAACGAGGTTTAAAACCAGATGAAATAGATTCATTTTTTGTAACTGTTATAGCTGGGTTACAAGATACCATCGATGGAATTATTGGTACAATGAATCTTATAGGTTGGATTATCAGTGGCTTTTCATTACTTGTTGGAGGTTTTGGTATTGCAAATATTATGTTTGTTAGTGTAAAAGAACGTACCAATCTTATTGGAATTCAAAAGTCTTTAGGTGCTAAAAACCGATTTATTTTATTTCAATTTTTATTTGAAGCAGTAATATTAGCTGTAGTTGGTGGACTTATTGGTTTATTATTAGTTTGGCTAGGGACATTAGCTGGTAATAGCTTTTCTGATGATTTTGAATTTATATTATCATTAAAAAATATGCTAATAGGCTTTCTTATAGCATCGTTTATAGGATTAATATCTGGAGTCATTCCTGCTCTTTCTGCATCGCGTTTAGATCCTGTTGAAGCCATTAGAACAGGTATATAGTCTATTGTCTAAGCCATTAGTTTTGCAACTTCCTTGCAAACAAATTCTAAGAAACGCTCATCTGCTTCTGTAAAAGGATCTGGTGTATTAGAGTCAATGTCTATTTGGCCAATGTTTTCTCCATTAATAAAAACAGGAATTACAATTTCAGCTTTTACCGTAATACTACATGCAATATAGTTGTCTTGAGCAGTAACATCTGGCACTACAAAATTCTGATTAGTAACAGCGACTTGCCCACAAATTCCTTTTCCAAATGGTATTATGGTATGATCTGTTGGCTCCCCAACATAAGGTCCAAGCTTAAGCTCGTCTTTGTCACCATTTTTAAAATAAAAACCTACCCAGTTATAGTATTCGATATGTGCTTCTAGGATTTCGCAGATATTCAATAAACGTTCGTCAATACTCAGGTTTTCTTCTTTAATAATTGATTTTATTTTAGGCTTTAATTCTTGCAGCGTCATCGATTTATAAAAATTTTTGTAAAAGTATTCAAAATGTACAGTTATAAAATGCAGTTTTTATAAATTTAACATCAAACTAACATTACTTATTTTTTTGAGGGAGTTATTAAAACAATATAAACTAGTAATTAGATTTATAATCACTTTTTCAGGGGTTTATATAGTGTTGATTTATGCGTATAATCTATATTTAGATTTATCTAATAGTTCTGAATTTTACCCAGATTATATTACAAATTTGGTAGCAAACCAAACTAATTCCCTACTAAATAGTATTGGTTATAATGCAAGTGTTTTACCACACCCTAATGAGCCTTCAATAAAAGTTATAATTAATGGAAAATATGTAGCTAGAGTTATAGAGGGTTGTAATGCGGCGAGTATAATTATATTATTTATAGCATTTATTACAGCTTTTGCAAGTAAATTTAAAACAACTATAATGTATTGTCTGGCAGGTAGTATTATTATCTATACGTTTAATCTTATCCGTATTGTTATTTTATCTGTAGGTTTATTTCATTACCCATGGAGACGAGAAGTGCTTCATACTGTTATTTTTCCATTATTTATTTATGGTACTGTTTTCTTACTTTGGATGTTTTGGGTTAATAGGTTTTCTAAAAACATAAAAAGCAATGTCTAAATTAATGCGCTACATATGTGTTGCTATTTTATTTGTTGTGCTAGTCTGCATACGTGTATTTGAAGATGTGTTATTCTATGATCCCTATCTTACCTTTTTTGAAAACGACTATCTATATATGGATAATCCAAGGCGAGAAGTTGCTAAACTTGTGTTTTATACAACCCTAAGATATTTGTTTAATGCATTAGCTTCGTTAGGAATTTTATACCTAGTATTTAAAGATAATGGTATCATTAAATTTTCAGTTTTAATATATGCTGCAGCTTATGTATTTTTAATAATTCCATTTCTGTATTTTGTAATTAATCCGAGGCAAGAAGATTATTATTTATTCTTTAATCTTAGACGGTTTTTAATTCAACCAATTCTAATATTAATATTACTTCCAGCATTTTATTATCATAACTTAAAACGTTAATAATAGTCTAATAGCAAAGTTAGATATTTAATTATTTTGTAGGTTTGCACTGTGAAATTTTCAGTAGCATATAAAGTCTTTTCAATTGCATTATCGCTTTTGGTTTTGTTTTCTACGTTTTCTTTAACGATAGAAAAGCATTTTTGTGGAGATGTGTTGATTGATGTTGCTGTATTTACTGAGATTGAAAAATGTACAGACGATACTGTTTCTGTTTTTGATAAAACGGACATATCAAAAAAATCGTGTTGTAAGGACGAAATAGAAGTTATAGAAGGTTTGAGCCAATTAACAATCAATTCGTTTGAAGACTTAGAAGATATACAAAAACAATTACTCTTTTCATTTAGTTATATATACTTAAACCGTTTTGAAGACATACTGTCTTCGGTTATTCCAAAAGATGATTACTTACCACCTTTACTCATTAAAGACATACAAGTCTTAGATGAGTCCTATTTAATTTGATTCACCTAATATTTTAAGATTCAGTGTCTATAACTAGATACTACTTAAGTATTAAAATTTCAAAATTAAATAAACAAATGAAACATACATATAACGTTTCAGGTATGACCTGTAACGGTTGCAAATCTTCGGTCGAAGAATCACTTTCAGTACTCCCAAATATTGAAAATATTTCTGTAAATCTTGAAGCTAAGGAAGCAATCATAAGCATGAAAACACATTTAGACCTCAAAACTCTTCAAAATGTGCTTTCAGACAAATTTAAAATTTCAGAAAAAATAGAGGCAAATAGTTTTAATAGTACTGAAACTAAAAGTCAAAGTGAATTAAAGCAACTGTTTCCATTATTTTTAATTATAAGTTACCTCATAATAGCAGCTTTATTATTAAATAGAAACCCTTGGGATACGAGTGGTTTTATGCTTGATTTTATGGGCCTATTTTATATCGTTTTTAGCTTTTTTAAATTATTAGATCTTAAAGGCTTTTCCAATAGCTTTAAAATGTACGATCCTCTTACAAAAGCGATTCCGGCCTATGGTTGGGTTTATCCTTTTATTGAAGTTGCTTTAGGTCTTATGTTTTTATTCCGTTTTCAAACGGATATCGCACTAATAGTTACACTAATAGTTTTGGGTATTACAACGTTTGGAGTTACCAAAACGTTACTCAACAAAAAATCAATTCAATGTGCTTGTCTAGGTACAGCTTTAAAACTACCAATGACAAAAGCCACATTTATAGAGAATACAATAATGATAACAATGGCAATAATAATGCTATTTAAAACTATGAGTTTATGAAAAAGTTAATAGTTTTATGTCTGATGCTGCCTTTGTTTGCAGTTTCTCAAGAACAATTAGAAGGCGTTGTATTAGAAGCGAGTAGTGCTAAAGAAAGTCCTTTGCCAGGTGCTAATGTGTATTGGGCAAACTCTACCGTAGGTACAATAACTAATGAAGATGGTTCATTTACACTACCTTATAAATTCTCATATAGTAAGCTTGTTATTAGTTATGTTGGTTTTAAAACGGATACCATAACAGTAACAGAGAATAAATATATTAAGCATGTGTTACAAGCGTCAGACGAGTTAGATGCCGTAACGGTAACCTCTAGGAAAAAAGCGACATCGAGATCTTACTTAAGAGCAGCTAATACGCTTTTTGTAAGTAGTGACGAATTGTTAAAAGCAGCCTGTTGTAATCTGTCAGAAAGTTTTGAAACCAATCCGTCTATAGATGTTAATTTTGCAGATGCTGTTTCAGGTACACGACAAATTAAGATGTTGGGATTAGATTCACCGTATATTTTAATTACAACTGAAAATGTGCCTGCAATTCGAGGTGCATCACAAGCTTATGGATTGAGTTTTATTCCGGGTACTTGGGTAGAAAGTATTCAGATTACAAAAGGATCTGGTAGTGTGGTTAATGGTTTTGAAAGTATCGCAGGTCAAATTAATGCAGAAATGGTTAAGCCAACAACTGACGATAGGTTATTTGTTAACGCTTATGCTGGTGCAAATGGTCGTTTAGAGTTAAATACGCATATAAATCAAAAGGTGTCCGATAAGTGGAGTACAGGTTTGTATCTACATGGTAATTTAAGAGATCAGAAGTTCGATAGAAACGATGATTCATTCTTAGATGTTCCTTTAAAGAAACAAATAAATGTGATGAATCGTTGGCAGTACACTAATGGAGAAAAAGGTGTTGTGAGCTTTATTAACTTGAGATACCTTAATGATAACACACAGTCTGGTCAAGTAGATTTTAATCCAGAGCGTGATAGAGGTACAACTAACTTTTGGGGAAGTGAAATCGATACAGAGCGTTTTGAGGTAACTACTAAATTAGGCTATGTAAACCCAGCTATACCTTACCAAAGCTTAGGGTTTCAGACCGCTTTTAGTCACCATAAGCAAGAGTCTTATTTTGGTTTGAATACCTATGATATTAAACACAACAGTTTCTATTCAAACTTGGTTTATAATAGTATTATTTCCGATTCTAGGCATAAGGTAAAGACAGGTCTGAGTTTTACTTACGATCATTATAATGAAGTCGTAAATACAGATACTTACGAGCGTACAGAGAATTCAGTAGGTGCTTTTTTTGAATATGCTTACGATAACTTAGATAAATTAACCTTTACAGTAGGTCTAAGAGCAGACCAACACAATAGGCTTGGTTTCTTTATAACTCCACGTTTTCACTTACGCTACACGCCTTGGGAGAAATCTGCATTGCGATTTTCTGTGGGTAGAGGTAAGCGAAGTGCTAATATTTTTGCTGAGAATCAGAACATGTTTTCGAGTTCTAGGCAAATAAATATTACAAATGCAGGTGGAAAAATTTATGGTTTAGATCCTGAAATTGCTTGGAACTATGGTGTAAGTTATTTGCAAGGCTTTAATCTATTTGACAGAAAAGCAGATATTACTCTAGATTTTTACAGAACCGATTTTCAGAATCAAATTGTTGTCGATTGGGAAAACCCGTTTGAAGTGAACTTTTATAATCTTGAAGGTGATAGCTATGCCAATAGTTTTCAGTTTGAATTTAATTATAACGTATTTGAAGGTTTCGATTTAAGAACAGCCTACAAGCATTATGATATTAAAACGGACTACACATCTGGCCAATTAGAAAAACCATTAATACCCCAAAATCGTGTATTTGTTAACGGTTCTTATGAAACAGTTGAAAAAGAAAATGGAGCGCATTGGAAATTTGATGCGACTTATAATTGGCTAGATTCACAACGTTTTCCGAGTACAGAGTTGAGTGCTACAGAATTTCAATTAGATGACTATTCGCCAACTGTAGGAACCTTAAATCTCCAAGTTACAAAGGTGTTTTCTCCGAAATTTGAAGTATATTTAGGTGGTGAAAATGTAACTAATGTAAGGCAAGACAATCCAATTATTAGTCCAGATAATCCATTTGGTTCAAATTTTGATAGTAACTTTGTGTATGGCCCAATTTTTGGAAGTATGTATTACGCAGGCTTACGTTATAAAATAAAATAAATACCTGCTAAAGCAGAAATCTTAATAATTAAAAATAAAACAACATGAAAAAAGTAATTTTAATATTTACGTTATTAGTAACAACACTAGCATTTGCACAAAACAAAAACGAAAAAACTTCAATTGAAGTCGATGGTGTTTGTGAGATGTGTAAAGAGCGTATCGAAAAAGCTTCAATAAGAACTAAGGGTGTAAAGTCTGCGGTATGGAATGTAGATACGCATGAGTTAAAACTAATTTTTGACGCTCGTAAAACGAACATAAAAATAATTTCTAAAAACTTAGCTGCTGTTGGTCATGATACCAAGGAGATAAAAGCGACCGAAGAGCAATATAATTCTGTACACCCATGTTGCAAGTATCGTGATGCAGATGTTAAGAAAGATCATGAAGGTGGTAAAACAAAAGGAAATTAGAATTTACTATAAACCAACATTTAAAATAGTTTTATGAAACTTAACTTGTTTTTCATTATTTCACTTTTTTACGTGCTCAACCTAAGTGCTCAAAAGGATTACATTATCACTATAGATGGCGAATCTTATGAAATGGAGCTAGATGGTAGCCGAAAAATTAAAGTTAAGGGGAAATCTGTAGAAATTGAGCTTAAGAAAAAAGACACACTTGTATTAGATGAAGATTTCTTTCAGCTTAAATATACGAAGAAGCACAAAGTTTCAAGAGTTGTTGTAGAAGAAGGTATAGAGCAATTAATGTTAATTACCGCAGGAGGTTCTGGTATTATTGTTCAGAAGTACGATTCATTTAATCCTTCTATGCTTCAAGAAATGATGCTTAATGAAGTGACAAAAGAGAGTGTTAGTTATGGTTACACGATGAAGCGTGAAGACTACGAAAAAACATTAATTTCTGGTGAAATTATTAAAATCTTAAAAGCTGTTTTAGAATATAAAGGGGAAAGAGAAATCTATGAAATTGCCGCGCATGGCATAAAGGATGAAGGCTTGCTTATTATGACAATGAATGTTAATGTAAATCTTGATGTTGAAGATGGTGGCCGAGATTTAATTAAGCTCATGTGGAATTCCTTAAGAATTAAGAAATAAAAAAAGCCTGAATCTAAATTCAGGCTTTTTTTATCCAGTTTTTGTTCTGAACTTGGTTTGTAATCTTATTAAATTATTTGTCTTTTTGAAATTTTTCATCCAACTTCGTTAATCAACTGCTAAAGTGCGGATTTAGTTATTAACTATATTTAATTGTTACCCAACATTTGAAAACCGACTACAATGTTTTGGAAAAAATTGAAAAATAAAAAACGAATTGAAAAGGTTGAATTGACTGAAAACGGATTTGTCGTTAATTACAATGGAGAAATTACTCAATTCGAATGGAATGAAATTGACAAGCTAATTGGTTTCAAATTTGATAGATTTACAGTTGATGAAATTTGTCTTAATATCGAAGCTGAAAATAAAATAGCAATCACAACAGAAGATTTTATTGGTTGGCGGGATTTTATGAATGAATTGCTAAAAAAATTCCCCGAAATAGATGAACATTGGGAGGGAATTATAGCACAACCACCTTTTAAGAGAAACGAAACTGAATTGTTCAACAGAATAAAAACTGAAAAAGAATTTCGTTGCAATGAATGTGGAAAAGTGCATTCGGAATGGCCTGCTTTGGCTTTTAAATCACCAGCTAATTACGATTGTCTTTCTGATAATGAAAAGTCGGAAATTGGACAATTAGACACGGACTTTTGTGAAATTCAACACGAAGACCAAGTTGATAAATTTATAAGAGTAACTCTTACTCAAAAAATAAATGACGCTTGCGAAACGCTGGAATATGGGCTTTGGGTGTCGTTAAGCGAAAAAAGTTATTTAGATTATAAAGAGAATTTCAATAATCTGAATTACGAAACTGGATTTTTTGGTTGGTTATGTAGCAATATCGCTGAATATGGAGATACGTCTTCAATTCCGTGCGATGTAATGACAAAAAGCGGAAATGACAGACCAGAAATTTTTCCACATGAAGATTTTGATCATCAATTTGTTAGAGATTATTACAACGGAATTTCAAAAAAAGAAGCAGAAAATCGGATAAACGAAATGATGAAAAACGTTGGGTAACAACGTGTATAATCAATTGCTCAGTCCTCGCCTACTTGGAAATTCCTTCGGAATTTCCTCTGGTTCGTTTTCTTTTGCTAAATTAGTTGCTAGCCAACGCAACTAACCATACACGAACCCGTTGTAAAACATTTTGACCCGTCTTGAAATAAGGCTACATAATTTTAAACATTATGTATAGAAATGACA
>TARA_R100001369_G_scaffold3540_8_pt1 | contig 80830 bp, 88 predicted proteins | sample TARA_R100001369 | Tara Oceans TARA_R100001369 (sample SAMEA2621528) | marine metagenome | biome: marine biome (ENVO:00000447); feature: surface water layer (ENVO:00002042); material: "saline water (ENVO:00002010), including plankton (ENVO:xxxxxxxx)" | depth 5 m
AAATAAACTAATAAATAATTTAAAAAAAAAGGCTGTTCAAAATAATGAACAGCCTTTTTATATTATATAATACAACAACTTATTTTACAACAGCTGGTGTATTTAGTTTTCTACTCATTTCCATTGAGATTGCAGAACGGTCAAACTTTATTTTTCCGGCTAATGTCTCGATAACACAACTGCCATCCTTATCGTTTAACTCCATGACTTTACCATGCATACCACTTTTAGTAATAACACGATCGCCACGTTTTAATTCGCTTGCAAATTTCTTTTCTTGTTTACTACGTTTCATTTGTGGTGCAATCATAAAGAAATACATCACTGCAAAAATCGCAATAAAGGGTAAAATTGAACCTAATCCTTCCATTAAAGTCTAATTAATCGTGGTTATGTCCTTCGTGACCAGGTTGTGCAGATGACTTTACAACTGAGTTACCACCATTAGCAATAGGATTAACTATTGCTGTACCTGGTTGCTTAACTGCAGCATTAGGGTCTTTCTCTACAAAAGCAGAAATCTTTACAACCTCAGAACCTTTTTCTGAATTTGTTGTCATTGTAATAGATTTAGAAACTTTATTACCGTTTCCTTTTCCATTAAATTTTACTGCAAATTCACCAGTTTGTCCTGGGTCAACTTCTCTTGTCCAGTTAGATGGTACAGTACAACCACATGTACTTTTAATGTTACTAACAACTAACTTAGAATTACCAGTATTTGTATATTTAAATATTGTTTCAACAGGTGTTCCGTTTTCAATAGTGCCAAAATCGTGCTCTATTTTGTCAAATTTAACTACTGGAAAATCTCCTGCGTTAGCATCTCTTTCTGCTGCAATTGCAACATTATCAGATTTTACTTTACTAGCAGCATCTTCTTTACAAGATGTAAAGGCTACCATACATAATGCTCCAAGTCCTAAAATTACTTTTTTCATCACTGTTATTTTTAATTAATTATATTCTATTTATTGTATCAGCTAGCAAAGGTAACAATTATTTTAATGAATTAAAATTTTTAAACATTTCTTAACGTGTCTACCTTCATTGCTATACCTATTATTAAATCAAGCCTCGACCCGATTTTAAGTCCATATTATTAGCTTGATACTCTTTTACTATTTTATCTAATATCCCATTAATGAACATACTACTTTTTGGTGTAGAATACTCTTTGGCTATTTCGAGATACTCATTAATAGTTACTTTAAATGGAATAGAAGGAAATTTTTGAAACTCACAAATCGCCATTTTTAGTAGTACTCCGTCAAGGCTAGCTAAACGATCACCATCCCAGTTTTTAGCTTTATTAGTAATCTCTTCTTTAAACTTAGAGCTGTTTAATAACGTCTTAATCAATAAATCTGAAGCAAACTTTTTATCATCTTCGTCTTTATATAAGTCTGGTAATAATGTTGTGTCTGGAGATGTTAATTTTAGTTTCCTAAAAACTTTTAAAATTGCAGTATTCACAACTGGTAAATCATCTACCCAAGTTAATCTCTTATCTTCAAAATAGTCGTAGAGTTTTTCATTAGGCGCAATAATTTCTGTGTAAACAGCTATTATAAACTTCTTGTCTGTTGCAAAAGACACCTCTTCGTCAGCCATATAATCTTCATACAAGGCACTCTTGAGTATAGATTTAAAAACAATATCAACATATTCAAAATCTAAATCCCAAAAATTTAATTTACGCTTAGTAATATGCTCTTGCAGCATCTTATTTCCACTTATTAAATGTAAGAGTTGGTTGTCTTCAAACTTAACTCCACTAACATTGTGTGACGCTGTGGTCGAAAGTTTATTCCCAACTTTGGTATTATAGTCTTTACTCTTTTTATGAATCTCCGTTATTAGAGCTAATATTGACAGGTATAAATCGTACATGCTATCTAAGCTGTGAAGTAGAAATTTTTCATCTTTAGAAAAGTCATCACTCTCTGTTCCTTTAAAAGCATACATGGATTGCATTACTTTTATTCTGATGTGTCTTCTGTTTAGCATGGTGTAAAGAACTGGCTTTTTATTGTGGTTTAAAAAAAGGTGAACCGTTTTAGATTCACCTTGCAAACATACTATTATTTAATTCTGAAATAAAACTTAAATAGTGTCTATTTAGAATTTTCTCTCTTACGTGTTTCAATTCGTTCTCTAGCAATATTTAAAGCTGCGTTGTGCGTTGTTAAATTATTCACTTTTGCATTATCTAAAATCTCTAGAGTGGTATTGTAAATGTTTTCAGTCTTACGCATTATTTCTTGTCTATCATAATTCTCTAATTCTGCATAAACATTAATAATTCCGCCTGCATTGATTAAAAAATCTGGTGCATAAACGATGCCTATATCTTGCAAAATCTTGCCGTGTTTAACTTCATCTGCCAATTGGTTGTTAGCAGCACCTGCAACAATTTTAGCTCGTAATTTATATATAGTATCGTCATTTACGGTAGCTCCTAAGGCACAAGGTGCATAAATATCCATAGGTTCACTGTAAATATCATTACCACCATAAATAGTAGCTCCATACTTAGAACGCACTTCTTCTAATCGCTCTTGACTAATATCTGCAATAGTTACATTAGCACCTTCGTTAACTAAATGCTCTACTAAAGCTTCACCAACATTACCAATACCCTGAACAAACACACTTTTATCCTCTAAAACGTCAGATCCATACTGAAACTTAGCAGCAGCTTTCATTCCCATAAAAACTCCATAGGCTGTAATTGGGGAGGGATTACCTGCACCACCCTTGCTTTCAGAAATACCAGTTACATAAGGTGTTACTTCTCTAACAGTATCCATATCTTCGGTTGCCATACCAACATCTTCTGCCGTAATATATCTCCCGCTTAAAGAATGTACAAATTCACCAAAACGCCTCATTAATTCTGGTGTTTTTTGAGTTTTAGCATCTCCAATAATAACTGCTTTTCCTCCACCTAGGTTTAAACCAGTAATTGCAGATTTAAATGTCATACCACGCGATAGACGCAATACATCATTAAGTGCTTCCCACTCGTTGTTGTATTGCCACATTCTAGTACCTCCTAATGCAGGTCCTAAAACTGTATTATGAATACCAATAATAGCTTTTAAACCAGTATCTTTGTCATTGCAAAATACTATTTGCTCATGATCATCGAATGAATGTTGACCAAACACTGGGTCCATTTTTTTTAACTCCTTTGGAGTGATTATATTTGAAGTCATTTGAGTTAAGGTTTAAGGCTGTTTTATGAATCTTTAAAAAACAGAGAGCAAAAATAAATTATAATTAAAGGATTAGCAAAATATTAACCACAAAATAAGATTATCATAATACTTTTGCCAAACCAAATTCAATATGAAAGCATTAAAGCATCTAAATAAGTACTTTTTCAAATATAGATATCGTTTAATAACTGGCATAATAATTACCATTATAGCTAAAGTATTTATGCTGTTTACTCCAAGATTAGTTGGTGATTCAATTAATATAGTTGCAGAGCGACTTGCTGGTAAAATAACACAAGACGTTTTTGAGAGTGAATTATTATTGAATGTTCTATACATTATTGGAGCCGCAGTTGTTGCAGGTGTTTTTACTTTTTTAATGCGTCAAACCATTATAAATGTATCTCGTTACATTGAATATGATCTTAAAAATGAAATCTATCAACATTACCAAGTTTTATCTCTAAATTTCTATAAATCTAATAGAACAGGCGATTTAATGAATCGTATTAGTGAGGATGTTGGTAAAGTACGCATGTATGTTGGGCCAGCTATTATGTACACCATGAATACAATAACATTATTTGTTGTAGCCTTGATTTACATGACAAGCACAGCGCCAAAATTAACCTTGTATACACTATTACCACTCCCCTTATTATCTGTTGCTATTTACCAACTGAGTAGAATGATTAATAAACGCAGTACAATTGTTCAGAAGTCATTATCTACATTATCTACATATACACAAGAAACATTTAGTGGTGTTTCAGTCATAAAATCTTATGGTATTGAGCCAAGGACAAATACTGAATTTACAGGTCTTTCTAATGAAAACAGGCAAAAGCAAATCGATTTAACTAAAGTTCAAGCTTTATTTTTTCCGTTAATGATTCTTTTAATCGGTATTAGTAACCTCATTGTTATTTACGTAGGAGGTATGCAATATATTGATGGTGAGATAGAAAATATAGGAACTATAGCTGAGTTTATAATCTACGTAAATATGCTAACATGGCCAGTAGCTACTGTCGGTTGGGTAACGTCATTAGTACAACAAGCCGAAGCATCACAAGAACGTATTAATGAGTTTTTAAAAACACAACCAGATATAAAGAATACATCTATTGAATTAACACCTATTAAAGGTGATATTGAATTTAAGAATGTTTCTTTTATATATCCAGACACTAATATTGAAGCTTTAAAAGACGTTAGCTTTTCCCTTAAATCTGGTGAAACACTTGCTATATTAGGAAAAACAGGTTCTGGGAAATCTACCATATTAGACCTAATAGGTCGACTCTACGATATAAATAATGGTAGTGTTTTAGTCGATGATAAAATAATTTTAGACTTAAATCTTTATAGCCTTAGAAAAAGTATAGGTTACGTACCACAAGATGCGTTCTTATTCTCAGATAGTATTAAAAACAATATTAAATTCGGTAAAGAAGATGCAACCGATGACGAAGTTATTGAAGCTGCTAAAAATGCAAGAGTGCATAAAAACATAACAGGTTTTACCAAAGGTTACGATACCGTTTTAGGTGAGCGTGGAATTACACTTTCGGGTGGACAAAAACAACGTGTCTCTATTGCACGTGCTATTATTAAAAAACCAGACATTCTGTTGTTTGATGATTGTTTGTCTGCCGTTGATACAGAAACTGAAGAAAAAATTCTTAAAAATTTAGTAAAACTCACCAAAAATAAAACGACGATTATAGTAAGTCACCGTATATCATCTGCTAAAAATGCTGATAAAATAATAGTTTTAGATGATGGTAAGGTTATTCAGACCGGAAACCACGAAAGCTTAATAAGTATTAAAGGCTACTATAAAGAACTTTATGCCAAACAACTCTCTGAAAAAGAAATGTAATAATTAGTTGGTTACTTTACTTTTTTTTAAGATTTTTGAATTGAAAACATAAAATATAAGATTGAGCTATGAGTGATTATGAAATGATGGACAAAGAAGAAATATATTCTAAAGTACTTCGTGCTGGGAGAAGAACTTATTTTTTTGATGTTAGAGCGACTAAAGCAGGTGATTATTATTTAACGATTACAGAAAGTAAAAAGTTCACCAACGACGATGGTTCTTTTCATTACAAAAAGCATAAAATCTATCTTTACAAAGAAGACTTCACAGAGTTTAGAGAGATATTAGCCGAAATGACAGATTACATCATCAATGAAAAAGGTGAAGAAGTTATAAGTGAGCGTCACCAAAAAGATTTTAAGCGCGATGATGATTTTGTTGCGAACGAAGCTAAAACACCAGAAGACACAGAACCAAGTATAGATAGCTTTACTGATATCAGTTTTGATGATATTTAGTATAACTACTGTTAAATTATAATAAAAACCGTTACGCTTCGTAACGGTTTTTCTATTTTTAGAACTTAACTAATCATCCTTACATTTATGCAACGTATTGCTCTACTGCTATTTTTAGCAACCTCAACTTTATTTTCTCAATCTCAAACAGACTTATCGTACTACTTACCACAAGATGTAACTTACGACACAAGCATACCAACTCCAGAAAGCATCGTTGGTCATAAAGTTGGAGAATGGCATATAACACACGATAAGTTGGTACAATATATGTATGCATTAGCTGAAGCATCAAACCGCATTACGATTGAGGACAGAGGAACAACATTTGAAGACAGACCTTTATTACTAATGACCATAACTGCTCCTGAGAATCATAAAAATATAAGCGCGATCCAAACCGCACATATTAAAGCCACAGAATCAAACGATGCAAATACAGAGAATAGACCAATAGTTGTTTATCAAGGATTTTCAATTCATGGTAACGAGCCAAGTGGGTCTAATGCGTCTTTGTTAGCTGCTTATTATTTAGCTGCTGCACAAGGTTCTAAAATTAATGATCTACTCAGTAATACCGTTATTTTATTTGATCCGTCTTTAAATCCAGATGGTTTACAACGTTTTGCATATTGGGTCAATACGAATCGAAATAGTAGTAAGAATCTTAATCCAGATCCAAACGACAGAGAATACAGCGAAATTTGGCCTGGTGCACGTACTAACCACTATTGGTTTGATATGAACAGAGATTGGTTACCAGTTCAACTACCTGAATCTAGAGCACGTATAAAAACATTTCATAGTTGGATGCCAAATATTCTGACCGATCACCATGAAATGGGTACGAATGCTAGTTTCTTTTTTCAACCTGGTATTCCCTCGCGTACACATCCTTTAACTCCAAAATTAAACCAAGAATTAACTAAAGGTATTGCAACCTATCATGCAAAGGCATTAGACAAAATTGGTTCTCTGTATTATTCTGAAGAAAGCTTTGACGACTTTTATTATGGTAAGGGTTCTACCTTCCCAGATATTAATGGTGGTATTGGTATTTTGTTTGAACAAGCTAGTTCTCGTGGTCATATACAAGAAAGTGAAAATGGAATATTAACCTTCCCTTTCACCATAAAGAATCAGTTCACAGCTGCTTTATCGACACTTGAAGCTGCTAATGGTATGCGAAAAGACATACTAGACTATCAGCATAATTTCTTTAGTAATGCACGTAAAGAAGCGTCTAAAGAAGGAAACAAGGCCATTGTTTTTGGTGATGAAAAAGATGCTGCAAAAACCTATCATTTAGCAGAAATACTAAAACGACACAATATTAAATTTCATAATATAAAATCAGATTTTTCAGAAAACGGAAAAAACTATAAAAAAGGTTATAGTTACGTTGTACCAAAAAATCAGAAAAACACAAGACTAATTAATGCTATGTTTGAGAAGCGCACAACGTTTCAAGATAGTTTGTTTTACGATATTTCTGCTTGGACATTTCCATTAGCTTTTAACCTAGATTATACTGAGACAACAACAGCTAATGCTGGAAACGTTGTTGAAGATTTACAGCATTTAAGAGGAGGAGTCAATACAAAAAGCGACTATGCTTATTTACTAGAGTGGAATGAATATTACACTCCAAAATTTCTAAACCAAGTTCTAAAGAAAGGCCTTAGGGCTAAAGTGAGTATGAAGTCATTTAAAGCAAATGGTAAATCTTACGATTATGGTACGATAATGATTCCTGCTAAAAATCAGGATATGTCAACTTCAAAAATTTATACGTTTTTAAATAAGATGGCTCAAGAAAGCCATATTAATATTGACGCTGTATCTACTGGATTAAACGAAGGTATTGATCTAGGAAGCCGAAATTTCAGAGCTTTAGAATTACCTAAAATTGCCCTTTTAGTTGGTGATGGCATTACCTCTTACGACGCTGGCGAAATCTGGCATTTATTAGACACACGTTATGATATTATAGCAACAAAGCTAGACACTAAAAGTTTTGGGCGTACAGACCTCAGTAGGTACAATACAATTATAATGGTGAACTCGTCTTTTGGATTAAACGACGGCAATACAGAAAAGATGAAATCTTGGTTACAAGATGGTGGTACTTTAGTGGCTTATAAAAATGCATTACGTTGGTTAAATTCTAAAAAGCTAATGACTATTGACTTTAAGAAAAGTAAACTCGTTGCTAAAAACATCAGCTATGAGCAACGCGGAGACTTTAGAGGAGCCCAAGTTATTGGTGGTGCTATTTTTGAAACGCAACTCGATCGCTCTCATCCTATTAACTTTGGGTATAAAAATGCGACGTTACCCATGTTTAGAAATTCAACTTTATTTATAAAAGCTGATAAAAACAGTTATAACAATCCAATACAATACACTAAAAACCCTTTATTAAGTGGTTATATCTCAGAAGAAAGATTAGACAGTATAAGTAGTAGTGTGCCTTTAAAAATTAGTAATGTAGGTCGTGGCACTATTGTGGCATTTACAGATAACACTAATTTTAGAGCCTTTTGGTATGGTACTAATAGGTTGTTAATGAATGCTATTTTCTTTAGGGATGAGATGTAGCTGTTAGCGAGAATAATTAATTATGTTACTTTGAGTGATTTTCGATATTTATTTCTAAACATTACGACATCTATATTAAAAGAAAAACCAAATAGAAATCTATTGGGTTTTTCTTTTAATGACAAATCTTATAAGTCATTTTGATAGTTAGTTAAGATTTTTAATCCATCTTCACTTTCTTTTAATTTTTCATCTATATTTTTATAAATAAGCTTACTTCCAAAAAAAGTAAAAACAAACAATAGTAAACTACCGCCAACTATACCTATGCTACTGACTAAATCTAAAACAGCGTCTGCACCTCTAGTCCAGCGATAGAAACCTAAACCTGCTGTAACCATCCAAATACTAACAATAGTGAGATCGTAAATAGCAGTTTTTGCAGTATGCATTCTAAATTTATAGATTTCTTTTTGTAAGGCAATGATGCTCAAACTTCCTAAATCTAATTTCTTAAGTGGGCCATGTTGAAAATATGAAAAAATCATTGCGGCTGCCCCAAGTCCGACTATAAACACATAAAAATAAGTGCCCCAAGCTTTATACATTAAAAAGATAGAACCTAATGCATATACTAAAGCCATGTTTTTCCCAGCAAGTGAGATTTTTAAAAATTTATCAAACGTACTAGATGCTTTATTAAACTCTAGTTTTTTTATTTTTTCTTCATTGACGCGAACACGATCTTCGAGTGTATTCATGTCTTCTTTCCAAATATTTTTTATATCATCTATATTCATAAGTTCTAATTTGTTTAAGATGTTAGCTCTTGCTTCCATCGGTTTTTAATACGACTAATCTTAGTCGCCACATTGGTTTTTGAAATCCCCAAAACTTCAGCTATAACTTCGTAATCCTTATCTTCTAAATAAAGGAACATTAATGCTTTATCAAACTCATTTAGAGCCAATAATAACTTACGCAACACCTCTTGTTCGTAACTCCTTTCACTAGTCTCAGGCACTGGTGTAAACTCAAGCAAACCTGTATCTAATCTTACAGTTCTACCTTTTGTTTTAAACGTTTTACGATAATGCGAAATAGCAACATTCATAGAAATACGATACAGCCATGTAGTCATAGCATATTTATCGTTGTATGTCTCTAGAGATTTCCAGATCTGGATTAAAATTTCCTGCTCTAAATCCTTTTTATCATTTTCTTCAATACAGTACATTGTGATCACTTTATATAAAATGCCTCTGTACTTTTGAATGATTTCAATAAATGTTGCTTTCTTACTCAAGCTATTTTGTCCTTTGGGCTTACCTAATTATTCGCAGAAGATTTCAAAAAATCACAAAACGATGAAAAAAAATTAAAAATAAACGATCTAAATGTGAAGAACACAATTAGTAAATGGCGAAATTAATTTACAGTACTACCATTCTTAACCGTATTTTCAGGATGTAAAAGAAAAACATCGTCTTCTTTCACAGCACCTATGACTAAACATTCGCTTATAAAATTGGCAATTTGTTTTTTTGGAAAATTCACCACAGCGACAATTTGTTTATTAACTAAATCGGCTTTCTTATAAAGCATAGTGATCTGAGCAGAGGATTTTTTTATACCTAAATCTCCGAAATCTATAGTGAGTTGGTACGCAGGTTTGTGAGCATTTGTAAAGTCTATGACTTCTAAAATTGTACCAACACGTAAATCTACCTTTGTAAAGTCTTCAAATGTTATTATCTTTTCCATATATATTATCCATAAAAAAGGATATCTCATTAATTAAAAAATAAAGATAATAAATCTATGTCATTAACACCTTCTAACATGTTGCCTCTGGGAACCTCAGCACCTGACTTTACTTTAACAGACACTAAAGATGATAAACAAAAATCTTTAAGTGACTTAAAAGGCACCACAGGGACTTTAGTTATGTTTATCTGTAACCATTGCCCTTTTGTAATCCTCGTGAATGAACAATTAGTGGCATTGGCTAATGATTATAAATTAAAAGGTATTACTAGTATTGCTATATCTAGTAATGATGCAGAAAATTATCCGCAAGATGGGCCAGAATTAATGAAACAACATGCAAAAGAAAATAATTATCCATTTTCTTATTTGTATGACGACAACCAAGACGTTGCAAAAGCTTATGATGCGGCTTGCACGCCAGATTTCTTTTTATTTGATGGTGATTTATCTTTAGTATATGCAGGTCAGTTAGACGATTCTAGACCTGGTAATGGTAAACCTGTAACAGGAAAAGATCTAAGAGCAGCAATAAATGCTTTAATAAATAATGAGTCTGTGAATTCTGAACAAAAACCGAGTATGGGTTGTAATATTAAGTGGAAGTAATTGTGTAAAAACAAAAAGTTACTCATATCCTTTAAATAGTTAAGGATAAAACTATATTTATAATTATATAATACGTTGTACTTTATTACCACAGAACAATTAACAATGATAAAAAATGAATCATTGAGAAATAACTAAAGGCTAACATTTATATATAACAAATAAAAAAGTACTACTTCCACAACACAAACAACCTCAATAAATTTGAAACAAATAGAAACAAAACGTCTAATCTTAAGACCAATAACAGAAGATGATGCACAAGACTTCTTTGAGTTAGACGCTAACCCAAATGTTCATATCTATTTAGGTAATAATCCTGTAAAGACTATAGACCAATCTAAAGCTGCAATAGCTAATATCTTAGAGCAATATAAAACCAATGGTATTGGTCGTCTCGCAATTATAGATAAAGCTACAAATACTTTTTTAGGCTGGTCTGGTTTGAAATTTGAACAAAACCTACGCAAAGCATTCGATTATTATGATCTTGGTTACAGACTTAAAGAACAGCATTGGGGAAAAGGCTATGCTACAGAAGCTGCTATAGCATCATTGGATTATGGTTTTAAAGATTTAAAACTCAAAGAAATTTGTGCGGCTGCAGATATTGGCAATATAGCTTCTAATGTTATTCTAAAAAAAGTTGGTCTAAAACCTTCTGGTCAATTTACGTATGAAGGTGATGTGTGTAATTGGTATATCATTCAAAATCCTTATTACTAAAATTACAAAACCTCATTTCTGGGGCTTTATAATTAATTAAAAAGGCTTAAACCTTTTTATTAGGTATTTATTTACTATTGTTCTAGCTTAAAATTAATTGGTTTTGGTGGAGTTGGTGTTATATTCAAAACTATAATAGGAATATCATCCTCTATTTGATCTGCCAACATTAAGATATCAGTCTTAGTAGCATTTTTGTCGTAAGTCTTATGTTCTAAGACTAAATATGTTAAGATTAACATTACGTTTAAGCCAATAGCAAAATATAAACTACTGTTTCGACCGATATTGGCTTTTGAGTTTTTCTTGAGTTTCATGACTTTTAATTTTATAATCTAAAGCTAATCATCAGATATCACAAAAGATATGATAAAAGTCATAATTACTTAAAATTTAATACTTTAAATTATAAATTATCCAATTGGTTATCGGTTCCGTTTTCACTGATCGTCCAGAAGAAACCCACAAAAAAGAACTGATCTGCAGCAGGTGTTAGGGCTTGTCTGCTAAACTGTCCATTCATGTCTGTTGTATTAGCATATTGGTAACCATTAATGTTTGTAAACCCTAGAACGTTATTCACTGAGAAGTAAAGTATTTTCTGCTCATCTAATAAATACGCCCAATTTAGACTTAAACTGTTAAATGCTTTAGTGCGTTCACCCAAGAAATCTATAGTGTTTGGGTTTGTATATGGTCTACCAGATGAAAAGCCATAAGCCAAACCAATCTGGCTCTTCCAACTCTCAACCCAATACTTACCTACTAACGAAAAATTATGTTTAGTAGCAAAATTTGGCTGTGCTGCTTCTCGGAAATTTCTATGATCGCGCTCTGTATCTAAATACGAATAGCTCACCCAATAATCTAAATTTTTAATACTTGTATTATCTCGCCAAAACAGATCTAATCCTTGTGCATAGCCATCACCAGATGATGTGAAGTCACTGTCGAAACTTTCAAAATCAGTATCAAATTTCACCAAATTATCATAATCTTTTCTATACACTTCAGCTCTAAATATTTTTCCATCATTTACATACTGATAGTTAAAAATATAGTGTGATGTTTTCTGTGCTTTCAAATCCTGTTCAAATTTTAAAGCACTACTATTCGGATTCTGAAAGAAGTTACCATAAGCTAAAGAAAACTGCCCATTCTTTGATATCTTATAAGCCAATGCGATTCTTGGCGCAATATCAGTGTCATTGAAAATAGAGCTGTAGTCTGCACGTAAACCAACTTTTAAAGCTAAATCTTTAGAGAAAATAAGATCTGCTTCAGCAAAACCAGCGGTAATATTATTTTTAAAACCATAAGTTGCATCAATTGATCCATCCTTAAAATTCTCATCAAAATCTGTACTAAATTGCTCTACACCAAAGCTTAATTTAAACCGACTATTAAAACGTTTTTTAAGTTTCAATTTTATGTGTGCTGAATTTTCTGTATCGTCAATATCACTACTAAGAATTCCTGTTTTAGTATTGGCATAGGTATAACTCAAACCTGTAGTTAGCGTCCAGCTATTACCTAACACACCTTTATAGGATGTATTGAGGTAGAAATTGTTATTGTTCAATTTAAGATTTAAACCATCTTCTAAATTGATATCTTCTTGTGTTAACCTAAACTTAGAGGTATCAAAAGCAGCGTAGAATTTTAGTATACCACTATCTAACCGTTGCCTAAACACCAACTCACCCTGTGCACCTTGATAAGGAGTTTCCCAATCGTTTCTATCTTCAAAAACAGCTAAATAAGGTGATAAATTAATGTAAGACGCATTAAAACTAAGTGATGATTTCTCCCATTTTTGCGTATTTCCTAACGTTGCACCAACCGACATAATACCAATATCTGTTTTTTCTTGATCTGGTTCATCTATGGTATTTAAAAGCAATACACTCGATAAGGCTTGTCCATATTCAGACGAATAACCACCAGTCGAAAACGTAATACCATCGAATAAAAAAGGTGAATAACGCCCTCGTGTCGGAATATTATTAGTTGTTGGTGTGTAAGGTGTAAATACTCTAATACCATCAATAAAAATTTGCGTTTCGTCAGCATCTCCACCACGTACAAATAAACGACCATCTTCCGCGACGTTTGAGGTACCTGGTAATGTTTGAAGCGCTCCAACAAAATCACCTAAGGCACTTGCAGTGGTTACAACATCTAAAGGTTTTAAGACTGAAACTTTACTGTTATCGTTTGCTTCAAAAGTACCAGCACTTAAAACTACAGTGTCTAATGTTTCAACATCTTCTCTTAATTTAATTAGGAGGTTAGATAGTTTTGAAACATCCTCTACTATTGTTTTTGTTTCGTAAGACATAAATGAAACAACTAGAGATTGAATACCGTCTTGTTCTGTAGTAAATAAAAACTTACCTTCTTCGTTAGATGTTACACCATCGTAAGTACCATCTAAATATACATTTGCACCATATATTGGTTGGTTTTTGTTGTCTACTACTTTACCAGATATGGTGGTTTGTGCATGAGTAACTAATGCTAGAGTTAATACAAGGATTGTGATTAGATTTTTCATTTATTGATTGATGATTAAAAGTTCGTTTCTTGATTGTGAGACAAACTTCAATCATTTTTAACTATCTAAAAATTCTATTATACCGAACTGTGAAATTTCAATGACGAATTGAATATATTTGGCCAAACCAAACACATATGCTAACCAATATTGAAAAACAATTTTCAATTCTATTCTTTATTATTGTTTTAATAGAAATCTTAACAGGAAGCACAGAAACCCTTAAAACTGCTCATTATATAGCGAAGCCTGCTATAGTAATAAGTCTTATCTTTTTGTTTATAAACAGATCAAAATCATTATCTAAACCTATTAAAAACCTTACAATCTCAGCATTGGTATTTTCTTTAATAGGTGACGTTCTACTACTATTTGTAGATAAATCAGAACACTTTTTTACAATAGGTTTAATTGCTTTTTTACTCGCTCACGTTATGTATATTATATTATTTCTTAAACATAGAAATAAAGAGAACTCACCTTATGGTTTTATTATATTAATTTTAGTTTATGGAGCAAGTTTATTCTATTTTTTAAAGGATGGCTTAGGCACTATGCTAATACCTGTTGCTGTATATATGATTGTTATCTTAACTATGGCAACCACTGCTTATTTAAGAAAAAACAACGTTAACATTGTTAGTTATGGTCTTGTTTTCTTAGGTGCATTGCTTTTTATGGCTTCCGACAGTATTTTAGCACTAAATAAGTTTAATCATACAATACCCTGGTCTAATATTAGTATTATAGTAACCTATGCCTTAGCTCAATATTTAATTATTATAGGAATTTTAAAAATAAGTGTAACAAAATAAAACATATAACTACTAATTAGATAACTAACCAATCTCATCAATTGAACAAAGAACTCGAACATAGTTTTGTAGAACAACTGCGAACAAATCAAAACATTGTGCATAAGGTATGTCGTTTATATACCAACAATGCAGATGCGCATAACGATTTGTTTCAGGAAATAACAATTCAGTTATGGCGTGCGTATCCAAAATTTAGAGGAGACTCAAAGTTTAGTACATGGATGTATCGTGTAGGTTTAAATACAGCTATTACGTTGTACAGAAAATCGAAACGTAGAATTAACACACAAGAGTTTGATGCGGTTGAGTATAAGGTTAAAGCTGAAGAATATGATGATACTGAAGAGCAACAATTAAAGCTCTTGTATAAAGCAGTACATCAATTAAACGATATAGAAAAAGCCCTTGTGTTCTTGTATTTAGAAGACAAAGACTACAGAGAAATAAGCGCTACTTTAGGCATTAGCGAAGTTAATGCACGAGTAAAAATGAATCGCGTAAAAAAGAAATTAAGAACAATACTTAATCCGTAACATTATGGATGAATTAGATTTATTAAAGAAAGATTGGAATAAAGAAACTGATACGTTTAAAAACTATTCAGATTCTGAAATCAAACCAATGATACATAAAAAATCGTCTACAATTGTTAAGACTTTATTTTATATTAGTATTGCCGAATTAGGTTTTTGGCTTTTAGCTGGTATCCTTCCTTATTTTCTATCCTCAACTTTTAAGGAGAAGTTAGATACGAGCTATGAGAACCCTCTTTTTGTAGTGTTTAATACACTTAGCTACCTAGTGATTTTACTTTTCATTTACCTACTTTATAAGTCTTACAAAGCAATATCTAGTACTGATAGCTCTAAAAAGCTAATGGAAAGTATCCTAAAGACCAGAAAAATTATTAAATATTATGTAATTTTCACCTTATCACTCATTTTTCTTTCAATTCCACTTTCACTATATTTTGAGTATAATGAAAACCTAGAGTTTCATCAACAAATAGTTGAAGCAAATACGACTCAAATGATAATTCTCTATTTATTTGCGGTCTTTATTGCAGCCGTTTTTTTAATTCTAATTTGGTTATTTTATAGATTGATCTATGGTGTGCTTTTAAAGCGTCTCAATCAAAATTATGATGAATTAAAAAAACTCGAAATTTAGCTTAATTTAATTTCACACGAAGTGTAGGAAAAAGTATTTAAACTTGAAAATAACTTAATCATACTAGTAATGCCATTGCTCATCATTAGCGCAATGATCTTAATAACATAATTATCAATATTTGCTACGCATCCTAATAAATTGAGTTTAGCTATAACTATAGATTTGTTATTAATTACACCTTTTATTTACTTTTTACTTATTCGAAAAAAGTCTATCCCAAAAACTACAGTAGTTCCTTTTCTTATACTTTGTATTATTGTCTATTCATTTATTATTCCTGCAGAAAAACCATTACTATCTAAGCCTTTTAAAAACTTGGATACTTCCAATTGTAGAATTGTTTTTATTATCAGTAGTAACTTATAGCATTATAAAAGCGATACGATTATATAAGCAAAACAAGACAGATGCAGAATTTTATATAAAAACTGCTAACTGAAGACTGCTAAGAGTAGACTAAACTACCAATCCCTCAACTCTTTATTCAATCGTTCCTTTTCTTCTATTTCCTCTTGTGGAATTACTTTTAAAAACGAGGGGTGCTGCTCAATGGCATATTCAATCTTTTCAACGATATCTGCAATAGATTCGTTTTCGTAGTCTATTTTTAAAGGTTCTTTAATTTCAAAAGATTGATAGATATTCTTCTTTTTAATTCGAAGTCCTTTTTTATCAAATGAACGTCTAAAACCGTCAATAACAATAGGAACTACGATTGGCTGGTATGTTTTAATAATATGTGCTGTACCTTTTCTAATCGGCTTAAAAGGTGTTGTTGTACCTTGAGGGAACGTTACTACCCAACCATCATCTAAAGCTGTTTTTATGGCTGTGATATCACTCATTTTAACTTGGCGATTTACATCTTTACCTTGTGCTCTCCAAGTTCGCTCAATACTAATAGAACCTGTGTAAGCGAAAATTTTAGGTAACAAACCAGATTTCATAGTTTCTTTAGCTGCTACATAATACATATTCAGCTTAGGATTCCATAAATAACCTACATTTTTTATATTATCTAAACGACCACTTAAACTAGCGTTAAAGACATGAAACATAGCAATAACGTCTGCAAAATAGGTTTGGTGATTCGATATAAATAAAACGTTAGTGTCTGGTAAATTCTTTAATATTTCTGAACCTTCTACCTTCAACTCATTAAAACCTCTAAAACGTCTGTGCGTGGCGACACCTAGGATTCTAATCAACCATTTCTTAACGAAAAGTATATGTCCGAAAGGGTTTTTTTTAAATAATCCCATAGTTTAATTTTCAATTTTAGTCAATTACAAATGTAACAAACAGGATGGACTATAAAACTTGTTTTAACAAGTCTTTTACCTCACCAAGCATCATCGCTGTCGCACCCCAAACAATATATCCGTTCAATTTAAAAGCTGGGACATCTACTTCAACATTAAAAGACGTTGGTACTCTTGTAGTTATAATATTACTTTCATCTATAAAATCTATTAACTTCACTTCTATTATACCTTCAACTTCTTCATCTTGCTTTACAAAATTTGGAGTAGTCTCAGATACTGCTAAATAAGGATGAACCATAAAATTACTTGGAGGTATGTATAACGGAGACATCGTTTTTATAACCTCAACCATAGATTTTGGCACTCCAACTTCTTCTTCTGTTTCTCGTATTGCAGTAATCATTAAGTCGTTGTCTTTATCTTCATATTTTCCACCAGGAAAACCAACTTGACCAGAATGTACACCTTTATATGTCTTTCGTAATATTAAAATAAGGTAGGTTTCTCCTGCTTCATTCGGGTAAAATAAAGCCATAACACCTGCCTTTTTAACTGATTTTGCTTTCCCTTTCATTTTCTCTGCCAACTCTAATCGGTAAGGTGGAGACATTTTTGCATGCGAAGCTTCGCCAAAAAGATTGAGATGTTTTATTTTTACTACAGATTCTAAAAACGAATTAAAAAGCATTTATGAGATTTCTATTAGTTATTTGTATTGCGCTATTGGTATTGAATTGTGAAGATAAACAAACTTCAAAAAAAAGTGACGCTAGTGCTGTAAAAGATTCTATCGTAAAAACCGAATCACAAAAAAAACTAAAAGAAAAAACAAGACGAGAATACCCCAAGCTTACTGATAATAATGCTATGGAATTCTTTTTAGAATACGAAAAAGAACACAAAGAAAATAAGGTACGGATTGTCACAGATTTTGGAAATATAGACATTCTACTCTACGACAAAACCAAATTCCATCGTGCTAATTTTATTTTCTTAACCAAGCAGAATTATTTTAATTACACCCAATTTTACAGAGTCGTTAATAATTTTATAATTCAAGGTGGTAATAGCGATGGTTATGATGTTGCAAAACGTAGACAAAAAATAGGACGCTACCTTTTACCACTAGACACCAAGCGTGGTTACACACACAAAAGAGGTACTATTTCTATGCCAAGTGGAGACATAGAAAACGCCTATAAATTAGCCTCTCCATATCAGTTTTTTATCGTACAAAAAAAGGAAGGAGCTTATCATTTAGATGGTGAATACACTGTTTTTGGTGAAGTTATTAAAGGTATGGATGTTGTAGATGAAATTGCAGCTGTAGAAACTGACCAAGGTGAATGGCCACTTAAAAACGTTTTTATTAAAACCGTAGAAATTATAGACTAATTAAGATTCTTAATTTCTATTTTTAGGAGCTTGTTTTACCGTTTTTTAGAAACTGAATTTAATTTAGAAGTTGAATTTGGAAAACGATGAGCTTGAAACCAATGGTGATTTTTACATATCGGTTTAAGTCGCTTACTTTGTTTGTTATGAAAAAACTAAATTCATTAAAAGACTGAATAAAAAACGTAGACAACACTGTGTATAATTAATTGCTTTGGCAATTAATTATCTGGAAAATTCTGCTGGAATTTTCTCTAGCACCTATTTGTTTACTAATCTAGTTGCTTAACAACGCTGCCAACCATACAAATAAAGTTGGCAAACGTTGAAACTAAAACATAATATTTCAGAAAAGAGCAAGTTCATAATTCAAATTGCACAACGATTGTGAAGAAAATAATTAATTTATAAATAAATTGTTGAAATAAAAAAACCTATGTTGTTATCCTCAAAGAATTTCATATTTTTTAGTAAATTAATCTTATTTAATATCAACCAACTCTAGGTCAAACACTAATTCTTGACCAGCCAAAGGGTGATTTCCATCAACAATAACATGGTCATTATCAACCTCTATAATTCTAAATTGATGCTCATTCCCTTGTGCATCTTTGGAGACTAAACCTAATCCGACTTCTGGCTTTAATTCTTCCGGAAGTTGTTCATTTTCTACTTTATGGAATAATTCCTCACGAACATCACCGTAAGCCTCGGTCACTGAAATATCTACAGTTTTTTTATCATTCACTTTCATATCCATAACTGCTTTTTCAAAACCAGGAATCAACGTACCTTGTCCTAAAGTGAACTCTAATGGCTCACCATCTTTAGAGCTATCAAATATTTTTCCATCTTTTAATTTTCCTGTGTAATGTACTTTTACCGTGTCATTTTCTTTTACTTGACTCATAAAATTCTAGTTTTCATTTAATTAAAGTACAAAACTATCCTTTATCAAAGACAATAAAGAATGATGGATAAAGTTTTCCGAGTATTTAAGAAAAACTTAACATCATCACAAAATTTCCGCTTGTAAATCACAAAAAAAAAGAAAATTACTCTGTTAACTTAAACAGAGGCCATCAATTTTTCATTAGAGAAAATGGAAGAACAGATAAACGAGTTTAAAAAACAAACAACAAATGTAGTTCCCAATTAACACAAGAACAGTATCCAATGAATAGTCAGAAATGTAGAGAGTAAGCACACTCAAGACCTTACTATTATTTAACTATAAGAAAAGCTCCTAGAAGATGCTAAAAGATTATCACTATCTTTTATAGTTTCTATAAAAACTATATTAATTTTCTAAGTAAATAAAACTATTTATATCCCTAAAATAGTTTTATTTTCGGTTAACTTAAAAATATATACGCTGTGAAATACACTGAAATTCTTATAAAACTGCGCAAAATTATACGTTCTATCAATCTAGAAAGCAAAAAAATAGAGAAAGAATTAGGAATAAGCATACCCCAGCTTTTAGTGCTTCAATATCTATCTGACCAAAATGATTATAGAGCTTTTGCCAAAGATATTAAAGAATACATCAATCTAAATGCTAGTACCGTTTCTGGTATTATTTCCAGATTAGAGGGCAAAACCTTAGTTGCTAAGTCCCAAAAACCTAATGACAAGAGAGCTATATATGTTATTTTGACAGCTAAAGGTGCTGATTTACTTTATAAATACCCACCCACACTTCAAGAGAAACTATCAAAAAGATTAGAGAAATTAACCGCGGAGCAAATAGAAGAATTAGATAGAAATATAGAATTACTAACTATAATAATGGATGTAGAAGATATAGATGCAGCCCCATTACTTACAATAAAAGAAATAACAGATCATCCCGAATAATTTGTATTGGCTAAATTCTATAACACCTACATCATGGTTATATAGTAAAAAGGTGTTATTTTTACAAAACCTTAAATACCAGCTACTTAATGTTTTAATTCTTATATTAAAACTTTTAAATAGGTTCTATACGAACTATATTTTGTATTTTTAGATAAAGACCCTGTTAATAAAGAACTTTTATCATAGTTTCAATAAAAAAATATATGAAGAAAGATGCATATCTAGAAAAGGCTGTTGTGTGGGCAAACAATAAATCTACAATTTCTTTTAAGTCGATTTCAAAGGGATATGAAAGCCCTAGAATATTTACTAGCAAAACTACTCATGAAGAAATTCAGGCTGATTTATCCTTTGTTACTCATGGTGGAGTTAAACATTATTCAGTAATAGCTTTAAAAAATGAGAACCAAAAAAAAACAGTTGCTAAATGGAAAGTGCTAAGTTTCCTTGCTTCAATAAAGAGAGGAAGACTCCATTTACTGGCACCTCACGGTCACAAAGCATACGCTGAAAAATTAGTTGATACCCACAATATTGACGCAATAATCCATGCGCTTTAGCTTCGAAAAGCGATAGATTAATTTCAAAAAATCTACATAAATACAGTAATAAATAAAAAAACGCATTAAACAAAGCAACGCATTAAAGATTATAGGTTATAGGTTATAGGTTATAGGTTATAGGTTAATAATGTGATTTATTTGGCAGCGGCATTAAGCAAGCTCTTCAACGAACTCAAGAAATATTGAAATTATTATACAAAGCAAAAATTAGTTTATGAAAATTATTGATATTAAAAGAAAGACAAAAACTGAGAAAAGATATAGTAAAAAAATGGGAGAACTTTTAACCAAAGTTACCTATATAAAAAAACGCTTTTTAGGCTTGCCTATTAAAACACTACATAAATATCGAGAAACCTATTATGGTGAAGTGAAAAATTGTGATGATTGCGTAATCTAAATGACAGTCTGTTTTATTTAAATAATTAATAAACTCATAATATTTAATGAAAATACTAGTAATTGGAGCAGGTAATATGGGCCTCGCCTATGCCGAAGGAATATCTAAATCAAAACTACTCAAGAAGAAAAACATCATGGTATTGGACAATTCTGACGAAAAATTAGAAGAACTTTATAAAATTTCACACTTCGATACCTTTAAAAAACTGGAAGACTGTGTGCCAAAAGCGGATATAATTTTTGTTGCGGTCAAACCACATCACGCTGAAGAGCTATTCAAAAAAATCCACCCGATGGTCACATCAGATCAAATTATAATTTCAATTATGGCGGGAGTTACTTTAGACGCAATAAAGGAATTTTCTGCTGCAAAGAAAGTCATACGCGCGATGCCAAACTTACCTGCAAAAGTTGGGCTTGGATTAACATCTTATGTGGCTTCATCAGAAGTCTCACGAATAGAGTTATTAACTGTAGAAAATTTGTTGAACACTACAGGGAAGTCTATTTTGGTTAGTAATGAAAGTTTAATAGACGCTTCCACCGGAATTTCTGGTAGCGGACCTGCATACGTATTTTACTTCATGCATAGTATGTTGGAAGCTGGCTTGGAAATGGGATTTTCAAAGAATGAATCTAGGGTATTGGTTAGTCAAACCTTTAAAGGTGCTATAGAACTTTTTAATCAATCTGATTTATCTCCTAATTCCTGGATGGAGAAAGTAGCTTCCAAAGGCGGAACAACGCGAGCTGCACTAGATTCGATGGATGATAATAACGTAAATGAATTGATAAAGGAAGCCGCATTCGCTGCGTTTACGCGTGCTATTGAATTGGGCAAAGAAAACGAATATGCATAAAGAAATAATTATTATTAAAGTTGGAACGAATGTAATGACCAATAAAGACAATAGAATAGTGAAACCAGTCCTCAGAAGATTGGTCAAACAGATTGCAGAACTTTATAAGCGTGGTATTATTTCTGTATTGGTATCATTAAATCTGTAATTGATCCAACAAAACGATAATATATAACCTCTGAAATCAATTTTGTATTTGCTCTTATCTCAAGTATGGTAATTGGTGGAGGGTATTAAAAATAAAAACGATTTGCCAACACGGTGAATAATTAATTGCTTTGGTGAGTGCTCATCTGTAAAATTCCGTTGGAATTTTCTCTAGTCCGTATTTGTTTGCTAATTTAATTGCTTAACCACGCAACTAAACATACACATTACTTTGGTATTCATTAAACCCAGCATGAAAATCTCCACTAAAACTGACTAATTGAAAAATAATTGAATTTTCTTGTCATATTTCCACAACTCTTGTCACTAAAGTTAATAGAAAACAGGAAATAGAAAAAATATAATATGCAAAAACAAGAAGAACAACTATTTAATCAGATTCTGGAAGACAATAAGACCTGTATTTACAGAATATGTAGAATATATGCTGTTTCACCAATTGAACCACAAGATCTTTTCCAAGAAGTAATATTTCACATTTGGAAGTCATATTCAACATTTAAAGGAAAATCTAATATCAGTACTTGGATTTATAAAATTGCACTAAACGTATGCAATCGTTCTAAAATGCAGTTTGAAAGCTTGAACAACAAAACCAAGCGATTAGAATCCATCCAGTTCAAGCTTTCGGAAACTATTCCAGATGAAATTGAAGAGATAAAGTTCAAGGCACTACGTGAATGTATTTCACTTTTGGATGCAGTTGATGGATCAATTGTTATTATGCATTTAGACGAACTGCATTATAAAGAAATAGCAGCAATAACGGATTTGACTGAAAATCACATTGCTGTAAAAATGAAAAGAATAAAAAAAATATTATTGGATTGTATAACCCCTAAATTAAAATAAAATGGCAAAACAGGAACAAAGAGAAACTTGGCAAGACATAAAAGAAACCTGGGGAAATTCATCCGAAGGAGAAAAAATTAATTTTCTTTTTTCAACTTTAATTGAAGAATTAAAGGCTAATACAAGTCAATGGGAAAAAGATTCAATTAAATCTGATGTAACAAAAATCAAATCGGCTTGGAAACAATATAAAGGAAATGTGAGCCAATGGGAAAAGGACTCTATTGCTAGGGATTCATCAAAAATGTCTCAATTATTAAAAAAGTTTTTAAAAAAATTAAAAAGAAAAAAATAGTAACAATTATGAAAAAAATTATATCAATAAGCTTATTTGTTTTGATTACAAACATAACATTTGCACAAACTGAAAAACCTACTTACAAAGTCGTTGTAGAGGCCTTTGTAAAAAACTACAATACTAACAATTTTGAAGTTGTTTTCTCTATGTTTTCAAGCGATATGAAAGTAGCAGTGCCCTTAAATAAATTAGCACCCTATTTAACAAATTTGAAAAAACAAGCTGGAAACATAACCAAAAGAGAATTTGTAAGTTATAAAAACGAGAGTGTTGCGGTTTACAAAACAAATTTTGAAAACGCCATTTACGCCCTAAATATTTCTTTAGACAATAATTCTAAAATTAATGGTTTTGCTGTAACACCTTTTGCAGAAGAAAATACTTCAGAAACTGTGATAAATAATTTATCTATTAAAGCTAGTAGTATTTCAAAAAAGCAATCTCAATTAATATTTGAAAACGCTAAGACTTTTCCTAATCAAACACAAGTTTCGATAGCTTTTATCAATAATGGAAAAGTGAGTTATTACGGCACAAAAAAGAATAATGATACCATTTCGGCAATTGATAATCATAAAAGTGTCTTTGAAATAGGTTCTATTTCAAAAGTGTTTACATCCACGCTACTTGCTAATTTTGTTATAGACGGAAAAATTAAACTAAATAATAATATCAATGATTATTTAAAAACACCTTTTCATAATAATATAAAAATAGCGTTTATCAATTTAGCTAATCATACTTCTGGACTTCCTCGTTTGCCTTCAAACTTAGATTTAGCAAAAGTAAATCTTGAAAATCCGTATAAAGAATATAAGGAAAAAGAATTGGAGGAATATCTAACAAACCATCTTGAATTGTCAAATAAAGGCGACTATCAATATTCGAATCTAGGAGGAGGATTAATGGGTTACACGTTAAGTAAAATTGGAAATACTACTTATGAAAACCTATTACAGAATAAAATATTTTCCAAATACGAGATGCAAAACTCAACAGCAGATATTAATAAAGTAAAAGGACATTTAGTAAGAGGACTAAATAATGAAGGAAAAGAGATTCCAAATTGGGAATTTTCAATTTTGGCTGGTGCTGGTGGAATACTATCAACGCCAGAGGACTTATCGAAATTTGTTATTGCTCAATTTAAACCTTCAAACAAGGCATTAGAATTGACAAGGCAGAAAACCTTTGAAATAAACGACACTATGGATATTGGTTTAGGATGGCATTTATTAAAATCCCAATCTCAAAACATTTGGTACTGGCATAATGGTGGGACAGGTGGATATTCGTCATCAATGGTATTTGACGAAAAGACAAAAAACGGTATAATAATACTTTCAAATGTGTCAGCATTCAATCCGAATATGGGAAATATTGATAAACTATGTTTTGAGTTAATGAAAACATTGGAAAAAAAATAACGAAATGCCAACACAGTATATAATTTATTGCTAGTCCTCGCCTACTTACGAAAATCTTCGCGGATTTTTTATTCGTTTTTTATTTGCTAAATTATGCGCTTAACCATGCAACTAATCTTATACAATCACGTTGGCATGTAATTGCCTACGGCACTTAGAATCGCGTTTTGAAAACGCTTCCCGTCTACTAATTATATACCAACGTCTACTGTTAATTGCACCTCGCCAATTTATTGTATATTTAATGTAGTATACGAGGAGACTCCGAACAAAACTAAACACAAAAGTATGTATAGCGAATGAGGCGCAATTATAGCCTCATTCGCTATAAATAGTGGATGTTAGGGTTCATTACTAAACGGTTGGAAAGTAACACTTTCTCACCAACAGTATTTTTCTACAAAAATGGTAAATTACGAAGGAAAAGGAATTGAGCCCGATTTTAAAATATTAAACTATAAGAACGATAATTCTGATGCTGTTCTATTAAAAGCAATTGAGGTATTGAATAAAAACTATAGGTAACAACAGATAAAATTAAACAAATTTAAAAAGTATGAAAGATAAAACTAGTTACCCTAAATCATTTTCGCACATCGGAATTACCGTACCAGATATAAACAAAGCCGTTGGTTTTTACAAAAACGTCATGGGATGGTATGTTATTATGGCACCATCTAAGGTGCAAAAAGAAAGCGATACAGCAATTGGACAAATGTGTATTGATGTCTTTGGTGACGATTGGGAAACATTTGATATTGCACATATGTCTACCTCTGACGGTATTGGTATAGAATTATTCTCTTTTCCACACGGCAAAAAAGAAGCACCCGCTTTTAATCCGTTTAATACAGGCCTATTTCATTTTTGCGTTCAAGATCCAGATATAGAAAACTTGACTAAAAAAATAGTTGAACATGGTGGTAAACAACGCATGCCAATACGAGAATATTACCCTGACGATAAGCCTTATAAAATGGTTTATGTACAAGATCCTTTCGGAATTGTATTTGAAATATACACGCATAGCTATGAACTCACCTATTCTTCTGGCGCTTATCAGAAATAAAATTTTAAACTTAAAAGGGATCAATAAATATTGACAAGAATAAAGGTCTTAGCAATTAATAAATTTCCATCTATTTATTGCCTTCATCACCGTATAAAGTTGGTAAACTAATTTTAAAAATCACAGCCAATAACCTAACCGTTATAACCACACTTAGTGAAATAACAAAAATTAAGTTTTGATCTGTAATAAACTCGCGTAAAATAAAATAAGTACTCCCACCAAATATACAAGCTGTTGCGTATACTTCTTTTCTGAAAATCACAGGGATTTCATTACATAAAATGTCCCGTATTACACCTCCAAAGCAGGCAGATATTGTACCTAAAGCAACACATATTATGGGATGTAAGTCTGCATTTAAACCTTTTTCAATTCCGATAACTGTATATAAACCAATTCCGATAGTATCGAATAAAAAGAGTGATTTCCTTAAGTGCTTTATTTGATTTCTAAAAACTACAGCCGCAAATGTAGCTGCAGCTATAACATATATAAATATCATATCTGCCATCCAAAACACAGGTGTAGAACCTATTAGCAGATCGCGTAATGTACCACCACCTACAGCAGTAACGAAAGCAATTATAAACACACCAAACGGATCCATACGTTTATTCATGGCGACCAACACACCAGAAATGGCAAAAGCGATGGTTCCTAAAATATCAATAGTTTGAATAAACATGGTTTTTTTATATAATTTATATTTATCATTCGGTACTAAATGCAGCATCTAATTTATATGCAAGATTTCTGCCTTCACAGTAATTGTGTCTATCTACTTACATATTCTGAGTATAGTAATTATAATCCTTTATGACCTTAGCTACAAAATCTAAAGGTTTTTCATTGGTCTCAATAGACATTACTTTTAAAAGACGATAATGTAAGTTTACAATAATATTATGGTTTCCATTTCTAACGGCATCATCGTATAAATTTTTAATGGTCTGCATATCACTATCTTTTAATACGGTGACTTGGCTGTAGGTTGGCAAATAGTTTAAAGGTAAATCTTTTACCAAAGTGTCATTAATCGTTAGTTTTTGTTTTTCGCTTATAACAGTAGTTCCTGCTGCGATATCGCCTATACGTTGGCCATTTCCTTTTAATAAGATAGTCAGCACAGCTCCACCTCCAGTTGTTAATGCAACATCAATAATTCTTAAAATCCATCTCACAAAATAATTTGCAAAACTTGGTGGCGAACCATCTAATTTCACCACTCGTGTTTTCATTAAAGTCTTTCCAATGGTCTTACCATTTAAAAAGGTTTCGAGCAAAACATAATACAAAAATGCTGGTAATGAGACTAATAGATAAATTGTCCAAGAATCACCTGGCTCTAAATTCAATTTAACTAGAAGTAATATGGCTAAGATTCCATATAGAAGAATAACAGCACTGTCAATAAGATAACCAAGCAAACGATCTCCAATACTAGCAACGTTTTGATTTATACCTACATTTTGAGCAGTTTCTATTTGAAATTCGTCCATATTTTCTTTTCTTTGAAAGCTAAAGGGATTAGTATATGCGCGAAGCGGCTTTTGTAAAGCAAAATAAAGACAAATGGTTAGAATTTGAAAGCGTTCTTGCAAATAAAATCAATATTGATCCCGATTTGTTGTCTGACCTGTATATTGAAGTCACAGATCATTTGAGCTATGCTAAAACGTTTTACAAAAATAGTAATACAGAACGTTATCTAAATCAATTAGCATCATCAGCACACCAGAATATTTACAAGACTAAAAAAGAACCAAAAAACCGCCTTATTTCTTTCTTTAAGACAGAGTTCCCTACTATGTTTTATCAACATCAGAGAGAACTTCTAATTACTTTTTTAACCTTTACCTTATTTGTTATTGTTGGCGCATTCTCTGCAGCTAACGAAGGTGACTTTGTACGCTCTTTTTTAGGGGATGGTTATGTAAACATGACTTTAGAAAACATAAAAAAAGGAGACCCAATGGCTGTATACAAACAGCAAGGTGAGTTTAATATGTTTTTAGGTATTACACTTAATAATATTAAAGTTGCACTTTTTGCATTTGGCTATGGTATTATGCTTGGTGTTGGCACATTATATATAATGATGCAAAACGGTATTATGTTAGGTAGTTTTCAATATTTTTTTTACGAACAAGGCTTACTTTGGGAATCTGCTCGCACAATTTGGATACACGGTACCATAGAAATATCGGTAATTGTAATAGCAGGTTGCGCAGGTCTTGTTATGGGTAACGGAATTCTTTTTACTGGGACATTACCTAGACTAGAATCTTTTAAGCGCGGAGTTATTAATGGCTTAAAAATATTAATGAGCACCATTCCGTTTTTTATTATTGCAGGCTTTTTAGAGGGCTTTGTAACCAGACATACCGAAATGCCAGATTGGCTGGCTATTTTAATTATTGGAGGTTCATTAGCACTCATCTTATTTTATTACGTTATTTACCCAATTCAGCTACATAGAAAATTAAAAAAACTCACTGAGTTTAAAAATACAATTGAACTAACCAACTAAATTTAACCAAACACAATATGAATAAACCCTACATAGAATTTAGAAAACAAAGTGATTTTAGTGCTATACTAACGGATACTTTTGGTTTTATTAGAAATGAATTTAAACCTTTAATGAAAGCTATATTTAATATTGCAGGTCCTGCAATATTAATTTTAATGGTGTCTCTTGGTGCTTATAATTACGTCGCTGGCGATATATTTGATTTTACGTCTTTAGGAGAACCATCGTTCAATTCAGGTAATATCTTAGCTACAGTAATTGCCGGAATATGTTATTTTATATCTGCAATCACTGCTTATATTTTAACTACCTCAGTTACTCTATATTATATAAAATCTTATGTAGACAATAAAGGAGATACTAATTTAAGTGAAATTAAAAAAAATGTTTATAATACGTTTTGGTCATTTTTTGGATTGAGTTTTCTTAAAGGCATAACGTTAATCATTGCGACAATGATTTGTATTTTACCTGTATTTTATGCTATGATACCAATGGCTGTTGTCTTTAGTATTTTTGTTTTTGAAACTAGACGCTCTACAACAGATGCGTACAGCCAAAGCTTTACGCTAGTAAACGCAGATTTCTGGACTGCATTTGGCTCTTTTATTGTTTTAGGTATCATATACTACATCGTTGGTTTAGCACTTTCTATTCCTTCAATTATTTATGCTTTAGTTGGTACTGGTGTTTTTTCTGGTGAAATTGACCCATCAAATATGGATAGTTTTTATGCTGACCCAGTTATCATCTTTTTAAATATCCTTAATACCTTTTTTCAATTTATACTAAATACAATTTTAGTTATTGGTGGTGCTGTTATTTATTTCCATCTTCATGAAAAAACAAACTTTACAGGTACTTACGATCGTATTAGTGAAATTGGGAAAATAGAAGAATAAATGTATATATACAGGTTGTTATTTTTTGTTTTTTTTATTGGTCAATACGCCTTTGGTCAACAAAAAGAGCAACCCGTAAATTACGATGATACCACTTTAGAAAAACAAACCATTACAGAAGACGACTTAGAAACCTACAAAGCAGACGAAGATTTTAACTATTTCGAAGTTGAGGCCGAAGACGGTTTTTTAGATAAAGCTTATCGTTGGCTCCAAAACTTCCTTCTCGAATTTTGGGAAACTATTTTTGGCGTAGGTACGGCAACTGGTTTTCTTTATTTTGTGTTTCGAATTCTACCTTATATTTTATTAGGTTTTCTGGTTTTTTTACTCATTCGTTTTTTCTTAAAAGTGAATTCAAATAACCTAAAAATTAAAGCACAACAAAACGGTTCCGTTATATTAACTGAAGAAGAGCAAATTATTCAGAATGAAGATATTCCTGCTCTAATAAAAGAAGCTATAAACCAACAAAATTACAGACTCGCTATTCGTTACTATTATCTATTATCACTAAAATATCTTAGCGATGGTGGTAACATTATTTGGCAACCTCAGAAAACTAATGATGATTACATAAATGAAATAGAAAAAAACGATTTAAAAGTAAGTTTTAAAAACATTACAAGAATTTACGATTATGTATGGTATGGAGAATTTGATGTAGACGTCTTAAAATTCGAAACCTTAAAATTACCTTTTGAAACTCTAAATAAAACCATTGAAACGCGATGAGTAAAAAAGGGAAACTATATATCGTATTAGTTGCATTGTCAATTATAATCATTGTGTTTTTGGAGATGACCAAACCGAAAGATGTAAATTGGTATCCATCTTATGCTACGCATCATAAAATTCCGTTTGGCTCGTATGTCTTTAATGAGCAGCTCAACCGTATTTCTAATAATATTACTCCAGTTGAGCGTCCTCCATTTGAGTTTCTAGAAGAAACTAATGTAGAAGGCACTTATTTGTTTTACAATGGCGGTATTAATTTTGGAAAAGAGGAACTGAATACACTTTTAGATTGGGTTGATAATGGAAACACACTAATTGTTTCTGCTGTAGATTTTGAAGATAAACTATTAGATACTTTAAATCTGAAGACAAAATCAGTGAAAACGTTTGAAAATTTTAACAACGAATATCAAGTCAACCTTGTAAACCCATTATTAGACAATAAGCAAAACTATAAATACGATAAAGCAAACACCTTTTTTTATTTTGATGAAATTGATACAACACAGACCACCATACTTGGTTTTATTGACACCTACAGAGGTGAAAACACAGTAATTAAAGATTCTTTAGTAAATACGATAAAGCAATCTTTTGGAGATGGAGAAATTATCCTCAATACATTTCCGCAGGCTTTTACAAATTACTTTATGCTAACATCCCCTAATCAAGATTATACAGCTGGCTTAATGTCTTACATAGATACAAGCAAACCTGTTTTTGTCGATACCTATTATAAAAACGGAAAGAAATTTTATACATCACCAATGTATTTATTTTTAAGTACTAAATCTTTAAAATGGGCGTATTACATAATGCTTATTGGTGTTTTAATTTATATCATTTTTGAAGGAAAGCGAAAGCAGCGTGCTATTCCGATAGTGAGACCTTTAAAAAATAAAACCGTAGATTTCACAAGGACTATTGCCAATATGTATTATGAAAACGGCAAGCATAAAGACATTTCTAATCATAAGATTACCCATTTCTTAGATTATATAAGAAACATAATGCATCTAAGTACTTCGGAAATTAATGACACATTCATTACCAATTTAGCTGCAAGAAGTAATAATACAGTTGAAGACACAAAAACACTATTCAATCATATTAATAGTTTGAATAGTAAAGCAACGATAAATAATTCAGAATTAGAACGGTTAAATACCTTAATAGAACAATTTAAATCCCATAACCAATGGAAAACGAAGCAGTAAACGACGATTTAAACTTTGATAATAGAATTCAACTAGAAGGCCTTAAAAATGCAGTAGAAAGCATTAAAGAAGAGCTTAGAAAAGTAATCATAGGACAGGACAATTTTGTAGAATTACTTATTGTGGCCTTATTAGCCGATGGACATGTTTTAATTGAAGGTGTTCCCGGAATTGCAAAAACGGTTACAGCAAAATTGTTTGCAAAGGTTTTAAAAACTGATTTTAGTCGAATTCAGTTTACGCCAGATTTAATGCCGAGTGATGTTTTGGGAACTTCGATCTTAAATATGAAGTCTTCGGAATTTGAATTTAAAAAAGGTCCTATTTTTTCTAACATCGTTTTAATTGATGAAATTAACAGAGCACCGGCTAAAACACAAGCTGCTTTATTCGAAACTATGGAAGAACGCCAAGCTACGGTAGATGGTACAACGTATAAGTTTAACAATCCGTTTATGGTCTTAGCAACACAAAACCCCATTGATCAAGAAGGTACGTATGCATTACCAGAAGCACAATTAGACCGTTTTTTATTTAAAATAAAAGTTGATTATCCTTCTTTAGAAGATGAAGTAAAGATTATTACTTCGCATCATAAAAGACAAGGTGAGCAACCACAAACCTTAATCAATGCGATACTAGACACAGCATCTTTAGAAGAGTACAAGTCTAAAACACAAGCTATTGTTGTAGAAGAAAAAATTATAACATATATCGCAGAAATTGTGTCTAAAACACGTAACCATCCGCATTTATATCTTGGAGGATCACCAAGAGCATCAATCGCTATATTAAATACTGCTAAAGCCTTTGCAGCGATTAATGGCCGTGACTTTGTAACACCAGAAGATATTAAGAAAGGTTTAAACCCTGTTCTTAACCATAGAATCATTTTAACACCAGAGCGCGAAATGGAAGGTATGACGACTGAGAATGTTATTGAGATGATAGTGCAATCAGTAGAGGTGCCTAGATAAAAAGCAGTAAGTAAATATGAAATTCTTAAAGTCTTTATACATTCACAAACAGCTCTATATTTATTTAGCTGTAGCTTCTGTATGCTTTTTATTATCGTTTTGGTTACCTGCTTTATTTTCTGTAGCATGGACATTGATGGTTTTAATTGTGGTTATTTTACTAATTGACTTGCTTCTACTTTATCAACCAAAAAACGCGATTAATGCTAGACGTATTTTACCAGATAAGTTTTCTAACAGTGATAGCAATCCTGTGCCAATAACAATCACTAATAAATATGGCTTTAAAACCTATTTAGATGTTATTGATGAATTGCCTGTTCAATTTCAGAAAAGAGATTTTTCATATAAAACGACATTGAACCCAAATCAGAATCATGATTTTGACTATTTAGTGAGACCAGTAGACAGAGGTGAATACTATTTTGGGCATCTCAACGTTTTTGTGTCTTCTATTTTAAAAATTATAAAACGCAGGTATCAGTTTCAGAATAAGCAAATGGTTATGGTTTATCCTTCTATAATTCAAATGCAGAAATATGACTTTTTAGCTATTAGTAATTCTTTGACTGAAATTGGACTCAAAAAAATTAGACGTATTGGTAATACTTCAGAGTTTGAACAAATTAAAGAATACGTAAACGGTGATGACTTTAGAACTGTAAATTGGAAAGCAACTGCCAAACGTGCGCAGTTAATGGTTAATCAATACCAAGATGAAAAATCCCAGCCTATCTACTCTATTATAGACACAGGTCGTGTAATGAAGATGCCTTTTAATGGTTTAAAACTTTTAGATTATGCCATTAACTCAACACTAGCTTTTAGTAACGTAGCATTAAAAAAACATGATAAGGTTGGTATGATTTCATTTTCAAAAAAGATTGAATCCTTTCTACCAGCTATACATAAACTCACCTATCTCAATCGTATTTTAGAAAACCTATACAATATAGACACCCAATTTAACGATAGTGATTTTGGTTTACTCTATGCCCAACTAAAACGTAAAGTAACCCATCGTAGTTTACTTTTATTATATACAAACTTTGAACATTTAAGTGCACTAAAACGTCAACTACCTTACTTGCAAGCCATATCTAAAAAGCACATGCTTGTTGTTGTACTCTTTGAAAACACAGAATTAGATACCATTATTAAAGAAAATGCTGAAGATTTACAATCTATATATCATAAAACAGTTGCAGAGAAATTTGCTTTTGAAAAACGATTGATGGTTAAGGAACTTCAGAAGTATGGTATCCAGGCCATATTAACTCCGCCTGAAAAATTGACGATTAATACTATTAACAAGTATTTAGAGATAAAAGCCCGAGGATTGCTTTAGTATTAAGTGCTCAGTAACTGAATAAAATATACTTTTTTGTTTATTAGCTTCTAAATTCTAACAACTAAAAGCTAACCAAACCACAACTCATCCTATTAAAATCACAGTTGGGTAACAACAATTATTTCTACACGGACATTTGTTAGATATTTGAATCATCAAACAAACACAAACCATTAAAACAAAAATCATTATGAAAAATTTAATCTTAACAATCGCACTAGTTTTCACTTCATTATTTGGCTTTTCTCAAGAGGACGGCATTACTATAACAGTAAGTATTGACAATGTAAAAAGTGACACAGGCAAAGTATCTTTCGCACTACATACAAAAGACACTTTTATGAAAGGTCAAGGTATTATGAATACTGAAACTAAGATTAAAGATGGTAAAGTTGAAATCACTTTTGAAAATGTACAACCAGGTGACTATGCGATAATGGCCTTACATGATGCAAATGAAAACAACCGTATGGATTTTAGAGAAAACGGAATGCCTTTAGAAGATTATGGAATATCTAACAATGTTATGGCTTTTGGACCACCACAATATGGTGATGCTAACTTTACAGTAGCTAAAGAAGATTTAAAATTTGAAATCCGTTTCTAAAACATAACTCATCAATCAATCAATCAATCGAATAAAAAAGCCATTAAGAAATTAATGGCTTTTATTAATTTAACACTCTTATTACCAATAGAGTCTAAACATTAGATTTGGTGTAATACCAATAGAAAAAGTCTCTATTTGCTCAATTGGATCGTCTAAGCTATTGTTACCTCTATATTCTCTACTAATTAGGTTTTTTCGGTTATAGATATTACGAATAGATAATCCGACCTTACCTCTTAAACTATTGGTATTTGAAAGTTTAAAATTATAAGTTGAAGAAAAGTCTAATCTATGATAAACAGGCAATTGCCCTGTGTTAATACCGTTATTAAACTCTAACCCGTCACTACCTTGCTCTGCGATAGTGTACGGTTTTCCCGTTTGCCATTTCCAACCTAATGCAAACTGAAAATCATCTAACTTATAACTTAAAGCCGTCGATACAGCATGTGTAATATTAGACTTTGATGTGAAATTTATATCATTATTTAAGTTTTCAAAATTACTTTTAGCTCTATTAAACGAATAACTAATCCAAGAATTAAAGCTGTTAAAACGTTTTTTAATAAAAATATCTGCGCCTAAAATATTCTGTTCACCAATATTAAAAGTACTATTGTTTGGGTTTAAAAAACCTAGAGATAAAGCCGTTATATTTCTCAATCTTTTATAATATGTATCAAAATCTATACTTAAATTATTCTTATTGTAGATAAACCCAGCTGAAACTTGCTGGCTATTTATAATCGGAAATTCATTACCATTAGCTAATCGCCAAACTCTATTTTCTAATGATAGACTGCTTAAAATTGTCTCATCGATTTCACTGATAATTTGATTTTTAATTTCACCTGTTACTTGAAGCTTTAAATGTTTAAAAACAGGAGCTAAAACAACTAATCTCGGCTCTACTCTCACTGCATCTAATTCTTTAAAGTAAGTACTACGTAATCCAAAAGAGACATCAAAAAGCTTAGCATTATTATAATTGTAATTCCCATATAAACTATGCGTTTGTACAGTATTATCTTCAGTATCTAATACAAAGGAAAGATCTGTAGTGTTTAAAAATGCATAAGCAACATCTTTAAGCGTGTATTGATAACCGAATGTGTAATTACTAGTATTAGATGTATTAATGTTTACTTCTGTTGCTATACCAGAATCAAAAATGGTGTTTCGCTTCTCAAAATCTGAAACTTGCTCATTGTTTTCTGTAGTAATAAAATTATAATTCAGTTTGTAATCCGAAAAAAAGGCTGTTGTGTTTTGAGATATTTTGTCAGTCCAATTAAGTACCCACCCGAACCCGTAACCTATATTACTTGTTTGTAACTTATCATTAAATTCGCTATTAGTTTCTATATCATTCTGAACATGGTCTAACTGATTATCTATAGAAATAATACTAGCATAAAGACTGTTGTTTTTGTTAGGCTTGAAATTGAGTTTTACGTTGTAGTCTAAAAATGAAAACGCATTACTTGCATTTTCAGAGTTATTAATCTTAGTACTTTCGAAAACTTTGTCTGACAATTGATTAAAAGCAAATGTTTCTAGAACATCTACGTAACTTCTTCGAAGAGATGCCTGAATATTCATCTTATTTTTTATAATAGGAATGTCTATTAGAGCATCTGCATTGACTCCGTTTACTCCTATTTCTGCTTTTATCTGATTAGAAATCTCTGAATTTGAAGACATGTCTATAACACTAGACAAGCGCTCGCCGTATCTAACATGCGCTCCTTTATTTATAAATTTAATTTCTGAGGTTACATTCGGGTTTAATGGTGAAATCATTCCAAACAAATGCCCTTTGTGGTATAAATTAATACCATCCCATATTAATCGGTTTTGGTCAGAAGCTCCACCTCTTACAAAAAAACCGGTTGCAGTTTCATTCGGGCTTATAACACCAGGCAATAATTGAATACTCTCTAAGACATCTGGTTCTGTTAGACCTGGTAATATTGCTAACTTAGAAGGATACAGTTTATAGGATCCGTCTCTATTTTTTTCAATACCTTTTGTTAGGTAACTTCTAACAATTACGGCTTCAAGCTTATATAAATCTGTTACTTTTTCTAAAGATTCATTAATAATGATATAACGATCGTTAAGGATTTTATAATCTAACTGTGTCAATAACTTAATAGCTTGTAAAACTTCTAAAAGTGTACGTTTGTCTCTAACTAAAGTGACACGTTTAGTATTAATATAGTCATCCTTATAAGAAAATAAAACATCGTAAGTATCTTCAATCTTTGAAAACACGTCAGACAAAGGTTCGTCTTTAAACGCAATGTAAAAAGCCTCTTCTTGCGAAAAGGCTGATAATGGAAGTAACATTAAAACAAAGATATAGATTAACCTCATCTTTAATACCTGAGCTTAATGTTACGTTTCTCTTCTTCAATATATCTTATCTCAAATGTTTCAAAAACAGTTTTTAATGCCATATTAAGGTTATTATGTGGAAAACTACCAGAAAACAATACAGAATCATCAATAGCTTCTGCATCGAAGTTTATATTATATTGATCTTGTAGAGAAGTTATTACGTAACGTATTGGCACGCTTTTAAAGGTGCTTTCACCCGCAATCCATGTTGGCTGTTTTTCTTGTATTTTAAATGACTCTGATGCATCACCATTTATTTTTCTTACAGCATCGTTGGGTAACAGCACATAATCTGATTCTAAGGTTTTTACACCAACTTTACCTTCATAACAAACAACATCAAAAAAATCATTAGTCGCGTTGACATTAAACTGCGTTCCTAAAACTCTAACTGAGCCATTATTAGTTTTCACTGTAAATGTTTCACCTTTTTTAACTTTAAAATAAGCTTCACCTTCTAAGGTTAACAGTCTATTATCTTGCCATTCGTCTTTACTATAAGAAATTTTAGATTTTGAATTTAATATTACTTCAGAGCCATCTAAAAGTGTAATAGTTTTTTGTTCTCCAAAACCAGTTTCTATAATAAGTTCATTAGTATCTAACATGGTAAAAAGGCCAAATAATAGGACAATAGACGCAGCAACACCAATAATCCAATTTGTGTTTAAAAATTTTACTTTCTGCTCTTTTTTAGCTAATCGTTGTTTAATTTTATCAAAGCTTATATCAATAGGTGCATTTAATTTGTTAGAGATGGCAATTCCTTTTTTCAACTTTAAATACCCTTCAAAATCATCTTTACTAACACGGCTTTTTAATTCCATATCAGTAATCTCCCCTTCTAACCATTTGGCTAAAAACGTATCTGAATTATTATTTGTATTATCTTCTTTCATCGTGTTCTATAATTAAGACAACTCATTATATAAAAACCCTACTTAAAATAGTAAAATTATACATTACCTATTTCTTTTCGCATTACAACTAAAGCCTGATGCATTCTTTTTTCTACTGCCTTTACTGATATATCGAGTAGTTCTGCTATCTCTTTATATTTTTTATTTTCAATTCTATTCAATAAAAATACTTCGCGTTGTTTCTCTGGCAGATTAGAAATAGTCCGTTCTAACTTTTCCATAAACTCTTTTTCTAGTAAAATAAATTCTGGTGATTCGTTAGTACTTTCTTTTTTATTTGAGTCACTATAGTTTTTTACAACTTTTTCGTGTTTCTTCTCATTTAAAAATAAATTATTAGCAACAGTATAGGTGTAACTTTTTATTTTATTATAATCTACCTTACTACAATTATCCCAAAGTTTAATAAACGTGTTCTGTAATAAATCTTCGGCTGCATCTATATCTTGAGTTTTAAAAAAAAGAAAACGCCTTATGTCTTTTGCATAGGTTTTATAAATAAACTCAAAGGTTTTTGAGTTACAAATATTACGGTTATCTTTTGACATTACGCTTTTATTAATTGAAGACTCAAAACTATGAAAAAAAAATCTTGTTAAAAAAGTAGGGTTTTTAAATTGTGAGTTGTCTTACTACTGATTAACCCAATAACTAGTTTTAACCACATAAAAAATTACAAAAATGAAGAATTTAAAATTTACACTCTTTAGTTTATTTATGGCTTTAATGGTATTTACATCTTGTACCAATGAAGAAGCTGTGATAGATGAGCAACAAACTACAGAAGAAAGCGCCTCAATCACAAAATCTTTAAATGAATTAAGTCAACAATTTAACCAAACTGGTAACTTTACTACAACTAATAACCCTGCTGGTAATATTGTCTTTGACTTTTGTTTTGACTTTGTTTATCCGTTAACATTGTCTTACAACAATGGTTCAACAGTAACTGTTGATGGTTTAGGAGGCTTAGTGAATATAATATTAGGTTCTAATGAAAATTTATTTATTAATGGTATTGCATTTCCTTTTGATGTAGAAACTTACAGTGAAAACAGCAATACAATTGAAATAGTTACAATAAACAATGAAGATGAATTTGTAAGCTTAGTAGAAAACTGTGGTTTTGATGATATTGAGGTTTGTGAATGTTTTGAAGTTTTTGATCCTGTTTGTGTAGAAATAACAGATCCTAATGGCGAAATTTTTACAGTAACTTATCCAAATGCTTGTTATGCAGAGTGCGATGGTTTTACTGAAAATGATTTTGTTGATACTTGTGAAGATGATTATTATTCTGGCAGTACAGAATGTTTCACGCTTAACTACCCATTATCAATTATTATTAATGGAGATACAGTATTAATTAATTCTCAGGAAGAATTAGGCAATTCATTATATGATGTATATGACTTTGATTTTGTTTATCCTTTTACTGTAACACTAGATAATGAAGAGGTAATTACAATAAATACACCAGAAGACATAGAAACAATACTAGAAGATTGTTATGGTGATATTGATGGTGGAGGTGAGTGCGAAGAGTGCGAAAACACACCAGTTGATTTAGTTTGTATTCAATACACAAATGAAGCAGGTGAAACTGTTATTGAAGTTTTTACAAATATGTGTTACGCAATTTGTGAAGGTTTTACTGAAAACAATGTCGTTAATTGTGAAGATGATAATAACCCTAGTGATTGTTCTGAAGACGCAGTTGCATCTGCATTAGTAGAATGCCAAATATGGTTTGCAACGGTAAATAATCAGGTATATACGTATGTGTTTTCATCTGATGGCACAGTAACAGTAAGTTTAAACAATAGCGCCGTTACTTCAGGAACTTGGAGTCTAACTAATGTGAACGGCACATTAACGGCTATCATAATTATGGACTCAGAAAACTTTAGTGATGAATGGTCATTTTATTGTGATACACCAATTTTGATCGTTGTAAGCTCTACATTCTGGAATATAGAATCTGGTTGCGATTAATATAAGTCTTAAAGATTTAAAAATTATTTTAGACACATATTAAAAGTTAAGTTTATTTATTAAAAAACCTTCAGATTAAATTCTGAAGGTTTTTTTTATCTATAAAATTAACTTCAAAAATTAAACTGTTTCTCCTAACCAAGCCTTCATCATCCAAACTGTTTTTTCTTGCTCAGTAATAAAATCGCTCATCATTGAGTTAGTCCCTTCATCATTAGCTTCATCAGAAGTATTTAGAATGGCTCTTTCAACTTTCAGTAATTCTGATAATGATTCTACAATAAGTTGCACAGCATTTTCATCTTTAGAGATATTTTTACCTACTGGTACTTTTGCTGCTTTAATATAATCATCAAAAGTATGCAGCGGTGTTTCGCCTAGCGTTAATATACGCTCAGCTATAGCATCTACTTTTGTATTAGCATCCGTATATAGTTCTTCAAACTTTACATGTAAGTCAAAAAAGCCACGTCCTTTAATATTCCAATGTATACCTCTTAAATTCTGATAGTAGAGTTGAAAATTAGCTAGTAACTGATTTAAATCATCAGCTAAGGCCTTTGTTTTTTTTGTATCTAATCCTATACTATTTAGTGTCATAATCTATTATTTTTATTTATTCAAAGTTACAGTTCAATTAACCCAAATTTACTATAGTTTTCATGAATAGTTTTAATACTTTTATAGCCTAAATGAATGCACTATGACAATCACACAATTGAAATACGCTTTAGCGATAGCTGAACATAAAAATTTCACCAAAGCAGCAGAAAAGTGTTTCGTAACACAACCTACACTTAGTACACAAATACAAAAGCTTGAAGATGAATTAGATATAATTATTTTTGACAGAGGTAAAAAACCTATTGAACTTACAGAAGTTGGTCGTAAGATTGTATACCAAGCGCGTAACATTGTTAACGAAGCAGACCGCATAAAAGATATTGTAGATCAGCAAAAAGGATTTATAGGTGGTGAATTTAGATTAGGTATCATCCCGACCGTTATGCCAACCCTATTACCAATGTTTCTAAAAAGCTTCATTAAAAAATATCCAAAAGTGAAGTTAAAAATTGAAGAGTTAACTACCCAAGAGATATTAACACGAATTAATGATGGTCATTTAGATGCAGCGATCGCAGCAACTCCCTTAGAAAGTGATAATATTAAAGAACGTGTATTGTACTATGAGCCATTTGTTGCATATATACCAGATAATCACAGATTAAAAGATTATAAGACTATTGAAGTCTCAGATTTAGATATTGAGGATATGCTTTTACTTGAGGATGGTCACTGTTTTAGAGATGGTGTTATAAATCTATGTAAGACTTTTAAAGATCAAGTAGATGAAACGTTTCAGCTAGAAAGTGGCAGTATAGAAACCTTAATAAAACTCTCTAACGAAGGCATGGGAATGACGCTTCTACCCTATTTACACACATTAGATATAAAGGAAAAATTAAGTCCTAATCTAAGACACTTTAAAGAACCTTCACCTGCCAGAGAAGTCAGTATCATTTATCATAAAAGTGAGCTAAAAATGCAAATTATAGACGCTATGCATAATGTTATTTCTGGAATTATACGCGGTGCAATAGCTTTTCAAAATGTAGAAATTGTGAGTCCTTTACCCAAATAAAAAAAAAGCGACAAATGAGTCGCTTTTTTTTATGCTTTTAAATATATTAAACATTGATTTAATTCTGGGTTTTGATTAATTAGGGACTGAATATAAATTCTTAAATCTTCAAGTTCGTGAGGCAGTAATCGTCTTACTGCTTTTTGCACTTCCTTGCAAAATAATGTCGTATCAAAACTAACTTTGCTTAGTACAGTCTTAGTGTACTCATACATTGCTCTTGCCATAGTAAAGTTTTAAATTTTAAGATTAAAAAAAGTAGATTTTCTATATAGGCTAATGTTTCAATTACTTCTCTAAATTAGACAAAAAACAAATGCCATAATGAAGTTTAACAGCTTTTTATGTTAAAAGTAAAATAACATGTTGAATTTCAAATAAACTAAATAGAGATCCTTAAAACGTAAGCTACTGATTAACAAAATATTAAATAAATTTAATTTTAAAACCTATTATCACCATCTAACAAATCACCTAAACCGCCAAGAATACTTCCTTCACCTTTAGATTTACCAGCTCTAGGAACTGACGCTAAAATACGACTAGCTAATCTGCTAAATGGTAAGGATTGTATGTAAACTTTTCCTGGACCTTGAAGCTTTGCAAAGAATAAACCTTCGCCACCGAAAATAGAATTCTTAATACCTCCTATAAATTCTATATCGTAATCGATGCCTTGTGTAAAACCAATGATACAACCTGTGTCTACACGTAATATTTCACCAGCAGCTAATGTCTTTACAGCTGTAGTTCCTCCTGCGTGTACAAATGCCATACCATCACCTTCTAACTTTTGCATAATAAAACCTTCACCTCCAAAAAGACCACGACCCAATTTCTTAGAAAACTCAACACCAATACTTACTCCTTTGGCAGCACATAAAAATGCGTCTTTCTGGCAAATAAACTTTCCGCCAAATTCATTTAAGTCAATAGGTATAATTTTACCTGGATAAGGAGATGCGAAAGACACATTTCGTTTTCCGGTGAGGTCGTTATAGAAAGCCGTCATAAATAAACTCTCACCTGTAAGGATACGTTTTCCTGCTCCTAATATTTTACCTAAGAAACCTGTGTCTTTTTGTGAGCCGTCACCAAAAATAGTATCCATTTTAATCCCATCATCCATCATCATAAAACTCCCAGATTCTGCAATAACTCCTTCTTGCGGATCTAACTCTATTTCTACGTATTGCATCTCCTCACCGTAAATACGGTAATCTATTTCATGTGCATTTCTGTCTGTAAAATCGGGTATTTTTTCCATAATATTAAAGTTGTTGTTTTAAGATTGATTCATTTATATGTTGAACAAAACTTGATTTTGTTACAACTTTTTAAAATTATCAATACTAAATTTGAAATTCCAACACTAAAAACTGTGACTGTGACTGAAAAATTCTATCGTCCATTAATGAGATTACCGCTTCCTTCGTCCTCGCAATGACGTTACACTTTAACTTTTAGCGTCCATTCAAAATTAAAAGAAGACACTTGTACTCCATCTGAATTTAACCCATTAGCATTTAACCAAACCGTTTGGCCTTCTCCGGTTTCAATAGCCTTGTTCATTGCTTCATCAATTTTTAAACCGTCTTCACATTTAAAAGTAATTCTTCCTGTTGCCTTTTTGGTAAAAGAAGCATTATTAGTTACGACCAACATCGATGTTTTTTTTCCGCTTTCTTTTATTTTTTTCATTACCAAAGCACCAGTAGCTAACTCAGCTGCCATGCCTTGTACTGCCCAGAACATAGAATTAAATGGATTCTGATTTATCCAACGGTGTTTTACAGATACAATACAAGATGTGTTATCTAAATGTTTTGTTCTTACACCTGTAAAGTATGCTGCAGGCAGCTTAAACATTAGAAATTTATTGAGTTTAGATGGAGTTATGTTCATGTATGTTGTATATAATTTCACTAAAATAATTCAAATATTCAAGGTGAACTAATGTTAATTAAATGTTAATATTTAGTACTATGCGTAACATAATACCTTTTTAAAGACATATATTTGTATAAACAACTATTATATACTTTTAAATATGTTAGATAATCATCATAAAAATTTAGCCACATTTATACACCTTTCGACCTTTTCGAGATTTGTAATTCCTTTTGGTAATTTCATTGGCCCAATAGTTTTATGGGCAGCAAATAAAGATAAATCAGAATTTATAGATCAGCATGGCAAACAAGCCATTAACTTTCAAATTAGTGTATTGCTTTATGCAATTATTATTGGAACTATAAGTGTACCATTTTTCATTTTTAAGTTACTTAGAAATATGGATGTTTTAAATTTTAATGGGTTTCATGACTTTCATATTAATGTAGGTCAACCTTCTCCTCTATTATACATTGGAGGTGGCTTAGGAGCCTTAGCTGTAATTGCATTTATAATAGAACTCGCACTCATAGTGCGCGCAAGTTTATCGGCAAGGGATGGAAAAGTTTATAAATACCCATTGACCATCAATTTTTTAAAGTAAAATCGAATTTTCATCAATAATCAAATCAATCAAAAAATGAACAGTTTAATCGAATTAAAGACGCACACATGAAAATAGAAAACACAAAAGCACAAATGCGTAAAGGTGTTCTGGAGTATTGCATTTTATCAGTCTTAAAAGATGAAGATGCTTATGTCGCAGAAATTCTTGGCACACTAAAAGACGCAAAAATGCTTGTTGTAGAAGGAACCATATACCCACTATTAACAAGGTTAAAAAATGCTGGATTACTCAATTACCGTTGGGAAGAATCTACATCTGGACCGCCAAGAAAATATTATGGTCTTACAGAAACCGGAAAACTGTTTCTTAAAGAATTAAACACCACTTGGAGTGAACTACAAAATGCCGTAAACCTAGTAACAAGTACAAAAACAACAAAGAAATGAATAAAACAGTCAATATAAATTTAGCAGGTATATTTTTTCATATCGATGAAAATGCATATCTAAAGTTACAGCGCTATCTTGAGGCTATAAAACGTTCATTTACAGACTCTCAAGGTCAATCTGAAATCATCTCAGATATAGAAGCACGTATCGCAGAACTATTTACAGAACGCATACAAAACGAAAAACAAGTTGTTGGCGTAAAGTTAGTTGACGAGGTAATCACCATAATGGGACAACCAGAAGATTACTTAGTAGATGATGAAATCTTTGAAGATGAACCGCAACCAAGACAGAGACAAAGACCGAGTTCTAATCCGTCTAAGAAATTATATAGAGATACAGACAACTCTTACATAGGAGGTGTTGCTGCTGGCTTAAGCCACTATTTAGGTATAGAATCTATCTGGACACGTTTAATCTGGCTATTACTTGGTATAGGCTCTGGTGGTACATTTATCTTAATATATCTTATTTTCTGGGCTTTAGTACCAGAAGCAAAGACTACAGCAGAAAAACTAACCATGACTGGCGACGCTGTAAATATCAGTAACATCGAAAAAAAAATTAAAGATGGGATTGATACTGTTTCAGAAAAAGTAAAAAATGTCGATTTAAAAAAACATGGAGATAAACTAAAAGAGAGTTTTGATCATGTATCAGATAACATATCCGACACGGTAAAAAGTGTAGATTTTCAAAAACAAAGCAGCCGACTAAAATCGAGTTCGCAAACCTTTTTTGATTCTATTGGAGGTCTATTAATGTTCTTTTTAAAAGTAATCGCTAAGTTTATTGGTATTATCCTAATAATTGTTGGCATTAGCACTTTGCTAAGCCTAATCGTAGCATTCTTTACCATAGGCATAACTGATGCTGTACATTTTCCACCAATCAATTTTATTGACGCGGCAAATGCAGCACATATACCAATGTGGTTAATGTCTATGTTATTATTTTTCGCCATTGGTATTCCTTTTTTCTTTGTCTTTTACTTAGGGCTTAAAATATTAGTAAATAACTTAAAGTCTATTGGTAACGTTGCTAAATTTACATTATTAGGAGTATGGCTAATGGCTATTATTGGTCTAATAATCATAGGAGTTAAACAAGCAACAGAACATGCATTTGATGCCGAAGTTATTTCAAAAAATGAACTAAATATAAAAGCCAACGACACTCTAAAAATCAGCATGGCAGGTTTTGACCGCTACAATAATTACTATTACAGCGATAATAATAATTTTAAATTATTTGAAGATGATAAAGGTCGTAGCATCGTATCATCAGACATAAAACTTATCGTTTATTCTACTACAGATTCCGTAGCTAAAATCACAATCGTTAAAGAAGCTAGTGGTAGTAATTATAATAGTGCTAAAGAACGTGCTGAGAATATAAATTATAACTACACTTTTTCTAATAATGAATTACAGCTTGAAGCTTATCATACCACAGATGCTAAAAATAAATATAGTGACCAAGAAGTAAGAGTGATTGTTTATTTACCAGAAGGTACCATACTGTATCCTAATAAAAACACAAATAAATACCAAAGAAGAAGTTATAACAATTACAATAGTATTTTATCAAATATTAAAGATGGAAATTATTTAAAAGTCATTAAAGATGATGTAGAATGTCTTAGTTGTATAGAAGAAATTGAAGAGGAAATTGAAGAGGAAATTGAAGAGGAAATTTACACCATTGAAGAAGAAATCGAGATTATTGAAACCTCTGATAACAATCCTACTTCTATTGAAGATAAACCAGATGTTAGTCTTAAAATTAACGAAGATGGAGTAGATATCGAAGTTAATGACAATTGAAACTAAAAATTTAACAGTTCGATAGTTTTAAATTTAAAACAGCTAAAATCTAACACATCTTTGTAAGATAATTCATCAATCAAAATTAAATCAACCTGTGCTGAACTAGTTTCAGTATCACTAAAAATCAAAAATCATGAGTACATTAATCAGAATTATTATTACTAGTATTATTAGCATACTAATGCTATCCTGTAATTTTTCAATGAATTTAGGAGAAGGCATCGATGGTAACAGAAATGTTGTCAGCGCAGAGCGTAATATCTCTAGCGACTTTAACTCTATAAAAATAAGTCAAGGTTTAGACCTTTACATAACTCAGTCTAACACTGTATCATTAAGTTTAGAAGCTGACGAAAACCTTCATGATATTATTATGACTGAAGTTAAAAATGGTGTTCTAAGCATATATACATCCGAGAATATTAGAAGAGCAACATCAAAGAAAATCATACTTAATATTACTGATCTTTCTTCAATAAAAGCAACAAGCGGAAGTGATGTCTACTCTACTAACACTATTAAAACTGAAGAACTAATACTAAGCTCCACGAGTGGTGCAGATATTGAATTAGACGTAGAAACTACAAAACTAGACTGTGATTCTACAAGCGGAAGTGATATAACTGTTAGAGGAACTACAAAAATTCTAATGGCTTCAGCAACTAGTGGTAGTGATATTGATGCGCGGAATTTGAGCGCAGAAAAATCTGATGTTAAAGCAACAAGTGGTGCAGACATTTATATAAATACGTCTAAAGAATTAACAGCTAGAGCAACAAGTGGAGGGGATATAAGATATTCTGGCAACCCTAAAAAGGTCATTAAATCCGATAATTCTGCTGGTAGTGTGCAAAAACAATAAATCAATCAATCTTTTATATAGATAGTTAAATTTTCATTTAATTATCAAAAACCAATCAATCAAATTGTACTGATTTATCTCAGTATTCAGAGCCATTTTAAATTCTATATAGAGTTTGGGATGGTTTTTGTATATATTTGTTTTATAGCTTTAAAGTGACCAAATCTAGTACTTGTGTCTTATTTAAAGTTTAATAGATATAACACATGAAAAGAATACTACTTATACTAATTTTTTTAATGGTTGCTATACCAACAGTATCTGCACAAGCCGTCGAGAAAATTAAAGGAGATAGAAATGTAACCATTAAACAGACTTATATAGATGATTTTGAAACTATTGTTGTTGCTGGTGATTTTTCTATAGAAATCGTTTACAACAGTAAACCATCAGTAAATATTGAAACTGATGACAACTTACATGATGTCATTAAATTTGAAGTCCTTGATGGCGTTTTAACGTTTATTGAAACCATGCGCATTACTTCAAAAAAGAAATTAACCATAACAGTAAATTATGGTGATGCTTTAAAAAATATTGAAACCAAAGGTGATGGAGAAATAAGATCATTAACCTCTATGGAACTTGGTGATGTCTTATTAACGACTTCAGACAATTCTAGAGCATACTTAAATATAAAAGCGCAAACATTTTTATATAAAAGTTCAGGGAAATCTAAAGCGCGATTAAATCTAACCGCAGATTCTACAAAAATTGAACTTAGCGACTATAGCAAACTAGATGGCTTAATAAATAGTAAAGTAACTAATTTTGATTTGTATCTGCGCTCAGATGCTTCTATTGAAGGTACTTCAACGAGCTCTACAATTAGATTAGACAATTCTGCAAACTTTAATGGTGGCAAATTTGATACAAAAACTGCAAACATTACATTAGAAGATAATAGTGATTGTACTATTTCTGTAAACGAAAGTATAAACATTAAAGCTTCAGGCAACAGCGAAATTTACCTTTTTGGAAGTCCAGCGATTACAATTGTAAAATTTGATGATACAGCAAAACTTCAAAAGAAGAAACGCTAGAGTCTTAACTATTATAAACAACAAAGCCGAAGTTTAAAACTTCGGCTTTGTTGTTTATATATAAATTACACTCTAATTATAAGTAGATGTTACCACCTCAAACGTTGAATCTTTAGCGGCTAAGTAACGTTCTGCATCTAGAGCCGCCATACAACCTGTACCAGCAGCAGTAATAGCTTGCCTGTAAACATGATCTGCAGCATCTCCACTAACAAATACGCCTTCGACATTTGTTTTACTCGTCCCTGGTACTGCATTAATTATATAGCCCGTTTCGTCTAAATTTAAATAACCTTTAAAAATATCTGTATTTGGTTTATGACCAATAGCTACGAAAAACCCTGTTGCGGCAATATCCTGCTTTTCATTAGTTTTATTATTAACAACTCTTACACCAGTTACAACTTGTCCGTCACCAAGAACCTCATCAGTTTCTGTATTAAACAAAATTTCGATATTCTCAGTATTCTTAACACGAGTAGACATAATTTTAGATGCTCTAAATTCATCACGTCGAACCAACATAGTTACTTTCTTACAAAGTTTAGACAAGTAGTGCGCTTCTTCACAAGCAGAATCACCAGCACCTACAATTACAACTTCCTGGTTTCTGTAAAAGAAACCATCACAAACCGCGCATGCAGACACTCCACCTCCTAATTTTAAATATTTCTGTTCAGATGGTAATCCTAAATATTTTGCTGATGCTCCAGTAGAAATGATAATAGTTGAAGCATGGATTTCTTTTTCATCATTTACCCAAACTTTATGAATATCTCCAGAAAAGTCAACTTTAGTAATCCAACCATGACGAACGTCAGTTCCAAAACGCTCCGCTTGCTTTTGTAATTGAATCATCATTTCTGGTCCAGTTACACCATCTGGATAGCCTGGGAAATTCTCAACATCATTTGTTGTTGTTAATTGTCCACCAGGTTGTGTCCCTTGGTATAACACAGGAAACATATTGGCCCTAGCAGCATAAACTGCAGCTGTATAACCAGCAGGTCCAGAACCTATTATTAAGCATTTTACTTTTTCAATTGTATCAGACATATCTTATGTTTTATTACCTCACAAAAGTAGGTTTTTTGAGCAAATCCTTACATAGAAGTTATTAACAGTAATTATTCAACTATTCACTTTATCAATAACCTGTAAAACATAAAAAAAGCTCAGCATATGCTGAGCTTTTTTATTGTGGTCGGGGTGGCAGGATTCGAACCTGCGGCCTCCACGTCCCAAACGTGGCGCGATAACCGGGCTACGCTACACCCCGAATTTTGGTTTACCGATTTCGGACTGCAAATATATAGTTTTTCTTCTTTATCTAATAACAATTCTATAACTTTAAAATCTAAACTTTTATTTATTAATTTAAGTATGAAATTACGTCTTACATTTCTATGTTTAATACTCATATGTATCCTAACATGCGCTCAAGATAAGAACCCTACAAATAAGGATAATAGCTATAAAATCGTAGTCTCTGATTTAAATATTCCTTGGGGATTTACTTTTCTTCCAGATGGCTCCATGCTAATAACTGAAAAATCTGGTGAACTTATTCATTTTAAAAATGGTAAGAAAACTAAGATTACAGGATTACCAGATATATATTTACGTGGCCAAGGTGGATTATTAGATATTATACTTCATCCAAACTATAAAGAAAATGGTTGGTTTTATTTCTCTTACGCATCCTCAGAAGGTGAAGGTGATGGAGGAAATACAGCTATTGCTAGAGCAAAATTAAAAGGAAGTCGTATTACTGATTTAGAAGTATTGTACAAAGCAACACCAAATACCAAAAAAGGACAGCATTTTGGCTCACGTTTAGTTTTTGATAGAGAAGGTTATTTGTTTTTTACAATTGGAGAGCGTGGAGAACGGGATATCAACCCTCAAGATATTACTAAAGATTGTGGTAAAGTTTATCGTCTCAATGCTGACGGCTCTATACCTTCAGATAATCCATTTGTTGATTCTCCAAAAGCAAAAAAAGCGATATACTCCTATGGACATAGGAATCCTCAAGGTATGACACTACATCCTAAAACAAAGGAAATCTGGACACATGAGCATGGTCCAAAAGGTGGAGATGAAATCAATATTATAAAAGCAGGTAAAAACTACGGTTGGCCAGTAATTAGTTATGGTGTAAATTATATTGGCACTAAATTTACAGATATCACAGAAAAAGAAGGCATGGAAGAACCACTTCACTATTGGAATCCATCAATTGCACCAAGTGGCATGGCATTTATTGACAGTAATAAATATGGAGATTGGAATGGTAATCTGTTAGTTGGTTCGTTAAAGTTCCAATATTTAGACATGTGCTCACTCAAAAACAATAAAGTAATTAAAGAAGAGCGTTTGCTAAATGGGTTAGGCAGGGTTAGATGCATAGAACAGGGTCCAGATGGTTATATTTACGTAGGAATTGAAAATCTAGGAATTATAAAATTGATAAGGAAATGATGAGACTAATAAAATGTATTGCCCTTTTACTTCTGATAACGTCTTGTAATTCTAACGAGACTAAAAATAAAGCGAATTATAGTTCGAAGAATGAGTCAGAGACTAAAACGGATCCAAAACTAAAAGCGAGTATTACTGAAGGAAAGTCTATTTACAATAACTTTTGTATCAGCTGCCATATGCCAAACGGAAAAGGAGTACCAAGAGCATTTCCACCTTTAGCAGATTCAGATTATTTAAGAAAAAATCAAGTAGAAAGTATTAAAGCTGTTAAAAATGGTATGTCTGGAAAAATAGTTGTTAACGACTTAACCTATAATAGTGTTATGGCTTCTTTAGGTCTATCGGATAAAGAGGTTGCAGATGTAATGAATTATATTAATAACAGTTGGGGAAATAAAATTGATAATTTTGTAACATCAGAGAAAGTTTCTAAACTGTAGACCGGCTTTACTACTTAAATAATTAAATTTGTAGATTCAGAACTAAATCAAAATCAAAAAATGCTTATTATAGGAATTGCAGGTGGCACAGGTTGCGGAAAAACAACCGTAGTTAATACCATTATTAATGAATTACCAGAAGGTGAAGTTGGTGTAATTTCTCAAGATTCTTACTACAAAGACACGTCTCATCTCAGCTACGAAGAACGCGTAAAAATTAACTTTGATCATCCGCGTTCTATTGATTTTGAATTATTAGAACAACACCTTAAAGACCTAAAAGAAAGCAAATCCATAAACCAACCCGTTTATTCATTTGTAAAACATAACCGAACTGGAGATATCATCATTACAAAACCAAGAAAAGTTATGATTGTTGAGGGGATTTTAATTCTGTCTCATGCAGAAATCAGAGATTTGTTTGATATTAAAATATTTGTCCATGCAGATTCCGACGAACGCTTAATCCGTCGTTTAAAGCGAGATATTACAGAGCGTGGTCGCGATATAAATGAAGTATTAAGCAGATACCAAACAACACTAAAACCAATGCATCAACAATTTATCGAGCCTATGAAAGAATATGCCGATATTATAATTCCGAATAATAAATACAACACGGTTGCTGTAGATATCGTTAAGACTATAATCAACGAACGTTTATAATGATAAACTTAAAATCTAAATATCTAAAACCTTTTAAAAACATTTACCTGTTGGTTCTTGTTGTCTTTCTGGTTTGGATGCTTTTCTTTGATGCACATTCTTGGTTGTTTCATCACGAATTAAATTCGGATATTGATGAATTAGAATACCAAAAAGAGCATTACAGAAATGAAATGGCAAAAGATAATAAAGCCATAAAAGCATTAAGCACAGAAGAAGGTATTGAACGCACAGCAAGGGAAACCTACTATATGAAAAAACAAGACGAAGAGATATTTATTATAGAATACGAAGACAGTATCGCAAAACAAAAGCAAGATGAGTAAAACCTTATTTAACGAGTTCGAAGAGGTGTCTTCAAAAGCCTGGAAACAAAAGATTCAAGTAGATTTGAAAGGTGCAGATTACAATGAGACGCTTATTTGGAGAAACAATGAAGGTATTGATGTAAAACCTTTTTACCATGCTGATGAACTTAAAACTTTACCAGAAACTTCAAATAATAAAGCCACAGATTGGAAAATTTGCCAAGCCATTAATGTTTTAGGCGCTAAAGATGCTAATTTAAAAGCTTTAGACGCTATTAATCGTGGTGCTGAAAGTATTCTTTTTACTATTCATTCTGAAACTATTTCTATTGAAGATTTATTTCAAAATATTGATATAGAATTAATACCTATCGCAATTAAATGTAATTTCCTTTCGGAAGGTTTTGTTAAAAAAATAAATACAGTCATTGCAAGCAAACCCATGCAATCTCATAGCTGCTTTCAAACAGACATTATAGGAAACCTAGCCAGAACAGGTAATTGGTTTACAAACCTAAAAGAAGATCACCAGAAGTTTGAAGCTATTGTTAAATCTACAAATCAATTTAGTGTTGATCTGTCGTTATATCAAAATGCTGGTGCAACGATGATACAGCAGCTTGCCTACTCTTTAGCACATGCGAATGAGTATTTAAATAATTTTGACAACAGCATTGCAAGCGAAGCAAAGCAGGTACTAAAAATAACATTCAACGTGGCAATAGGCTCAAACTACTTTTTTGAAATCGCCAAATTAAAAGCATTACAGAATTTATGGACAACGCTAGCTTCAGAATACGGAGTTAATAAAGAATGTCGAATAATCGCAATACCTAGCAAACGCAATAAAACCATTTACGATTATAATGTAAATATGTTACGTACAACCACAGAATGTATGAGTGCAGTTCTTGGTGGCGCAAACACAATTTGCAATTTACCTTATGATGTTTTGTATCATAATCAGAATGAATTTGGAGATCGTATATCAAGAAATCAACTACTCGTATTAAAACATGAAAGCTATTTTGATAAAGTAAATAATCCTGCAAATGGATCTTATTATATTGAAAATATAACAGAGCAACTCTCAGTAAAAGCCTTAGAATTATTCAAAGATATTGAAGCTAATGGAGGCTTTTTACAGCAGCTTAAAGAAGGAACAATTCAAAGAAAAATTAAAGAAAGTGCTGCCAAAGAACAAGCAGATTTTGATGCTGAAAAACTAATCTTATTAGGCACAAATAAACACCCAAATTTAGCAGATAGAATGAAAAATGACTTAGAAATAAGTCCTTTTATGAAAATTGAAAAGCGCAAAACCATAATTGAACCCATACTAGAGAAAAGATTAGCTGAAAATTTGGAAATCAATAGGTTAAATAAAGAATAATGCATGGTATTGAGAAAGCCTATAGTAGTTGTTTTGATTGTTTTTTTACTAAGTCTCATCTCTTGCCTAGATGTTGCCAATGAAATTACAGATTGGACACAAATAACGGACATTAATAAGGTTGATGGTGAAACACATTTTCTTGGCGATGATGGCATAAAATTATTTTTACCGACAACATTTAAAAGATATTCTATGATAGAATATTTAAGAGTTTTAGATTCTATAGTTGTTCACAATAAAGACATGAAAATTGAACGAACTCGTCTAAAGTACATGAGAGAATTAGAAGATAATCATTACATCTATTTCGATAAAACTACAAATGCGACTAACACACTTAATACAATTCCTTACCTACCCATAACGAGACAAGATGCTAAATTTATTTTGGGTATCGTTAGACAAAGCCAAGAACAATTAGCTCTACAAACGGATTTAGAATATAAAAAAATTACTGCTAAACATAACGATAATGGCAATACACAAATATTCAAAGCCATCTTCAAAATAACGGAAACCAAAAAGCAAAAGCAAGGTTTTAAACATCCCTATTATATTTCTTCAAATAATAAAACTGTCCTAATTAACCTTATGGCACCATTTGAAGCCAGTTTTGATCAATTTTTAGAAAAAATGATACTGTAATGAGTAGAAAAAAATTTCAACATATAACATTAAAGCACAAAGCGCGAAACGCGAAGTACCAAGGAGAAAAAGACTTCTTAACCGCTGAGGATATAAACGTAAAGTCAACATATTCTAAAGAGGATATTAAAGATTTAGAGCATCTCAACTTTGTTGCAGGTATTGCTCCTAACCTTCGTGGACCTTACTCTACAATGTATGTAAGACGACCTTGGACGATTAGACAATATGCAGGTTTTTCAACTGCGGAAGAAAGCAATGCATTTTACAGACGTAATTTAGATGCAGGTCAGAAAGGGTTATCTGTTGCATTCGATTTAGCTACACATAGAGGCTATGATTCAGATCACGAGCGTGTGGTTGGTGATGTTGGTAAAGCAGGTGTTGCTATTGACTCGGTTGAGGATATGAAAATACTTTTTGACCAGATTCCACTAGATAAGATGTCAGTATCAATGACTATGAATGGTGCCGTATTACCAATTATGGCATTCTATATTGTTGCTGCAGAAGAACAAGGAGTAAAACCAGAACAACTCGCTGGAACCATTCAAAATGATATCCTTAAAGAGTTTATGGTACGTAACACCTACATCTATCCACCCACACCTTCAATGAAAATTATATCTGATATTTTTCAATATACGAGTAAGCATATGCCTAAATTCAATAGTATTAGTATTTCTGGCTATCATATGCAAGAAGCAGGTGCAACTTGCGATATAGAATTGGCTTACACCTTAGCTGATGGTTTAGAATATATACGTAAAGGTTTAGATGCTGGCATGGATATAGACACCTTTGCTCCTCGCCTATCTTTCTTTTGGGCTATTGGAATGAATCACTTTATGGAAATTGCCAAAATGCGAGCAGCACGTATGCTTTGGGCAAAATTAGTAAAGCAATTTAATCCTAAAAATCAAAAATCATTGGCATTGAGAACCCACTGCCAAACCTCTGGTTGGAGTTTAACAGAGCAAGACCCTTTTAATAATGTTGCCAGAACATGCATAGAAGCGTCTGCTGCAGCTTTTGGTGGCACACAAAGTTTACACACCAATGCATTAGATGAAGCCATTGCTCTACCAACTGACTTTTCGGCTCGTATAGCAAGAAACACCCAAATCTATTTACAAGAAGAAACAAACATCACAAAAACTGTAGACCCTTGGGCAGGAAGTTATTATGTTGAGAAATTGACACATGATATTTCTCAAAAAGCATGGGGACTCATACAGGAAGTTGAGGAATTAGGCGGAATGACAAAAGCCATTGAAGCAGGAATCCCTAAATTAAGAATTGAAGAAGCTGCAGCCAGAAAGCAAGCACGTATAGACTCTAATCAAGATATTATCGTTGGTGTTAACAAATATGTTTTAGATGAAGAAGATCCTATCACTACACTCGAAGTTGACAATCAGACTGTACGAATCCAACAAATTGAACGCTTAGAACAAATTAAAGCAAGTCGAGATACTAATGCTGTTAATGCTTCCCTTTTAAAATTAACAGAAGCAGCTAAAACAAGTAAAGGAAATTTATTAGCTTTAGCATTAGATGCTGCAAGAAAACGAGCAACCTTAGGAGAGATAAGTGATGCGTTAGAAGTTGAATTTGGTAGACACAAAGCACAAATAAAATCATTTTCAGGAGTGTATAGTAAAGAAATTAAAGACGATAAGAGTTTTCAAAAAGCAAGAGAACTTGCAGACCAATTTGCAGAGCAAGATGGTCGCAGGCCGCGTATTATGATTGCCAAAATGGGACAAGATGGTCACGACAGAGGTGCTAAAGTAGTCGCTACAGGTTATGCAGATGTTGGTTTTGATGTAGATATTGGCCCATTATTTCAAACACCAAAAGAAGCTGCGAAACAAGCTGTTGAAAATGATGTGCATATTCTTGGAGTATCGTCATTGGCTGCAGGTCATAAGACCTTAGTACCACAAGTTATTGAAGAATTAAAAGCTTATGGCAGAGATGACATTATGGTAATTGTTGGTGGAGTGATCCCTAAACAAGATTATCAATATTTATTTGATGCTGGGGCAGTTGCTGTATTTGGACCTGGTACTAAAATTAGTGAGGCTGCTATAAAGATTTTGGAAATACTGATTGATTAAAATTTGATGCGGTAAACGCTATCAGTATTATATTTTAAAAGCGCTTCTTAAGCATCTAAGTTTCATAAAACATTATTAAACTACTTAAATAAATTACCATGAACCACACAAACAAAATGCTAAGAGACTGCGCCTTAAAAGGAAAAACAATTGTAGTAACAGGTGGAGGAAGTGGTTTAGGTAAAGCCATGACTAGATATTTCTTAGAACTTGGTGCTAATGTAGCTATTACATCTCGTGATTTAGAAAAACTAAAAGATACAGCTTTAGAATTAGAAGCTGAGACTGGTGGCATGTGCTTACCAATACAATGTGATGTGAGAGAATTTCATGAAGTAGAAGCTATGCATGAAGCTGTTATAAAGAAATTCGGTAAAGTTGATGTTTTATTAAATAACGCAGCTGGAAATTTTATTTCACCAACAGAACGTTTATCACCAAGAGCTTTTGATGTGATTATTGATATCGTCTTAAAAGGTACTAAAAACTGTATTCTAGCTTTCGGAAAACATTGGATAGACACCAAACAAACTAATACGAGCGTATTAAATATTGTAACCACCTATTCTTGGACAGGTTCTGGCTACGTTGTACCAAGTGCTGCAGCTAAAGCTGGTGTGTTAGCCATGACGCGAAGTTTAGCTGTAGAATGGGCAAAATACGGCATGCGTTTTAACGCTATTGCTCCAGGTCCATTTCCAACTAAAGGTGCTTGGGATCGATTAATGCCTGGTGACCTTCAAGAAAAATTTGATATGGCTAAAAAAGTGCCCTTAAACCGTGTTGGAGAACATCAAGAATTAGCAAATTTAGCAGCATATTTAGTTTCTGATTTTTCTGCTTATATGAATGGTGAAGTTGTAACCTTAGATGGTGGTGAATGGCTAAAAGGTGCAGGTGAATTTAATATGCTATCTGAAGTTACCGAAAATCAATGGGATGATTTAGAGAAAATGATTAGAGCTAAAAAGAATAAATAGTTTTTATTATTTGCTTTAGTTTTGTATCAATTAGGTATTTTTAGTTTAATCAATGTTAACAACTTCAGTTTTCTAAACTCACAAATAATCGTAAATTTAGACCTTAGAAAAACCAAATCATTTAATGGGTAAAATCATTGCAATTGCTAATCAAAAGGGAGGTGTTGGTAAAACGACAACCTCTATAAATTTAGCTGCTTCTTTAGGTGCCCTAGAGAAGAAAGTCCTACTTATAGACGCTGATCCTCAAGCCAATGCCAGCTCGGGTTTAGGTATTGATATTGATGCTGTTGAAATCGGCTCATACCAGGTATTAGAGCATACTAAGCCTGCTAAAGATGCCATAGTATCTTCTAATGCACCAAATGTAGATATAATACCTGCACACATAGATCTTGTTGCTATCGAAATAGAACTCGTAGACAAAGAAGATCGTGAGTACATGCTTAAGAAAGCCATAGCAGAACTTAAATCTGAATACGATTATATTATAATTGATTGTGCGCCTTCTTTAGGCCTATTAACTTTAAACGCTTTAACTGCAGCCAATTCGGTAATTATACCTATTCAATGCGAATATTTTGCACTTGAAGGTTTAGGAAAACTGTTAAATACTATTAAAAGTGTACAAAAAATACATAATTCAGCGTTAGACATTGAAGGCTTACTGCTAACGATGTTCGATTCGAGATTAAGACTATCTAACCAAGTGGTAGAAGAAGTGCAAAAACACTTTAGTGATATGGTTTTTGACACCATTATTCAACGAAACGTACGTTTAGGTGAAGCCCCTAGTTATGGGGAAAGTATTATAAACTATGATGTAAGTAGTAAAGGTGCTGTTAATTATTTGAGTTTAGCCAAAGAGCTCATAAAAAAGAATGAATTATAATGGCAAAGGCAACAAAAAAACAAGCGTTGGGACGTGGGCTTTCAGCTTTATTGAAAGATCCTGCTAACGATATTAATTCGGCAGAAGATAAAAACGCAGATAAAGTTGTTGGTAATATTGTTGAACTCGATTTAGAAAGTATTGAGGTTAACCCTTTTCAGCCAAGAACTAATTTTAACGAAGAATCGTTAAGAGAATTAGCATCATCTATAAGGGAACTTGGAGTTATACAACCTATTACAGTTAGAAAATTAGCATTTAATAAATACCAACTTGTCTCTGGTGAACGTCGTTTTAGGGCTTCAAAATTAATTGGACTAGAAGCGATACCAGCTTATATACGAATCGCTAACGACCAAGAATCGTTAGAAATGGCATTGGTTGAAAATATTCAACGTCAAGACTTAGATCCTATTGAGATTGCATTATCCTACCAACGTTTAATTGATGAAATTAACCTTACACAAGAGCAAATGAGCGAACGTGTTGGTAAAAAACGATCTACTATTGCCAATTATTTACGGCTTTTAAAACTCGATCCTATTATACAAACCGGAATGCGAGATGGCTTTATAAGCATGGGACACGGAAGAGCGATGGTTAATATTGAAAGTCAAATTAACCAATTGGGTGTTTATGAAGAGGTAATTAGCAACAAACTATCTGTAAGAGCTACGGAAGAACTTGTTAAGAATTTAGGTTCTAACACCAATTCAACTGACGAAAAAATCATAACACATGAAGTTCCTAAACATATCAAAAAAGGGATTAAAGAATTTTCAGATTATTTTGGACATAGAATAGATGTTAAAATCGCCAAGAATGGCAGTGGTAAGATTACAATTCCGTTTCATTCTGAAGAAGATTTTAATAGAATTAAAAAACTCGTACAACGTGCAAAATAAAAGTATTTATTTTCTTTTGCTGTGTCTATTTTCAGTCTCTTTATCGTTTTCTCAAAAAGATAAAGATTCAATCAGTTTAGGCGAAAATAAAGAACTACTACTCAACAACAAACTAATTAAAAGAGCTGATATTGATCCACTTAGACCATCTAAAGCTGCCTTTTATTCTGCCATTTTACCTGGTTTAGGACAGGCTTACAATAAAAAATACTGGAAAATACCTCTTGCTTTGGGCGCTGTTGGTACAGGTGTGTATTTCTATGTAAGAAATGATAAACAGTTTGACCGTTACAGAAGTGCTTATAAAAGACGTTTAGCAGGTTTTAAAGATGATGAGTTTTATGGACCTGGTGAGACACCATTAATTTCAGATGATGGGTTAATAAGAGCGCAGCAACAATTTAGACGTAATAAAGAAATTTCACTGCTGGTCACCATAGGTCTTTATGCCTTAAATATTATTGATGCCAATGTTGACGCCCACCTACTCCAATTTAATGTAGATGAAAACTTAAGTTTAAGTCCCCATTATCAATACAATCAAATGGAGAATACAGGCGACTTAGGATTAACGCTCAATTTTAAATTTTAATATGAGAATTGCATTACTCGGTTACGGAAAAATGGGTAAAAGTATTGAGATTATTGCTTTAGAACGTAAGCATACTATTTCTTTAAAAATAGAGAGTTCTACTTCAAATTTTGACTTCTCAAACACAGATGTAGCTATAGATTTTAGCCTACCATCTAAAGCTGTAGAAAATATAAAAAAGGCTTTAGACGCAAATATTGCTGTAATTTCAGGCACTACTGGTTGGCTAAATGATTATGATGAAATTATTGATTATTGTAAAACTAAAAATGGAACATTTCTTTATGCTTCCAACTTTAGCTTAGGAGTCAACATCTTTTTTGAAATCAATTTAAAGTTAAGTCAACTCATGGCTAATTTAGATGGCTATTCTACGGAAATAGAAGAAATTCATCACAAACAAAAATTAGATGCACCAAGTGGTACAGCTATCACTTTAGCAAATCAAATCATTGAGCATACAAATTATAAGGACTGGACATTAGATGAACCAAAAGCTAATGAAGTACAAATAGAGGCTAAACGTATTGAAAATTTTCCAGGCACTCATGAAGTTAGTTATAAGTCAGATATTGATACCATAAGTATTAAACACACAGCACATAGTCGAAAAGGATTTGCATTAGGAGCTGTTATTGCTGCAGAATGGATTAAAGACAAAAAAGGGGTCTTTACAATGAAGGATGTGTTAAACATTGGTTAATTTGCCAAAAATTGAAACAAAATAAAATAATTTTCAACCTACTAGATTAAACAACATATTATGAGCTGGACACAGTGGTTTATATTTTTATTGATTTTACAACTTATTCATGGCCTAGGCACATGGAAATTATATATAAAGGCAGGTAGAAAAGCTTGGGAAGCATTTGTACCAGTTTACAATGCTGTTATTTTAATGAAGATTATTTCGCGCCCTTGGTGGTGGGTTATCTTAATGTTTTTACCAATAGTAAATCTTATAATGACACCTGCAGTTTGGGTAGAAACGGCAAGAGCATTTGGAAAGGATACTAAAGTAGATGCACTACTATGCATTGTCACATTGGGCTTCTATCTTTATTATCTAAATTATGTTGCTGATGTCAACTATATACAAAATAGAGAACTAAAACCAAAAACGTCTAGTGGAGAATGGATTACGTCCATTCTGTTTGCTATTGTTGCAGCAACTATTGTGCATACTTATTTCTTTCAACCTTTTGTGATTCCGTCGTCGTCTTTAGAAAAATCACTTTTAGTTGGTGATTTTTTAATCGTAAGCAAGTTACATTATGGCCCTAGAGCACCGATGACGACTGTTGGAACACCAATGGTACATGATACGATTCCGAAACTAAATATAAAATCATATTTATATAATGACAACTTCGAAGAACGTAATACGTCTTGGAAAAACAAACTTCAACTTCCTTATTTAAGATTACCAGGTTTTGAATCTATTGAGCGTAATGATATTGTAGTTTTTAATCAGCCAGCAGATACCTTGTTGGATATGAATAATTTCAACCCAGATCGTAATTATTACAAACCTATTGATAAGAAAACAAATTTAGTTAAACGTTGTGTTGGTGTTGCAGGTGATACTTTAGAAGTACGAAATGGCCTTGTATTTATTAATGGTGTACAAAATAAATTACCTAGTAGAGCTAAGCTTCAATTTTCTTATGATATTGTTTTTAATAATATTCAAATTAATACGCAGCAAAATGTAGCTAGAATTCAGACTATCCTTAAAAAATACGACATAACTGACGGCATAGGTTTCAATAATGAAACAAATTCTTATGTTGTACAAACAACACCTGAAGCTGCAAAAAGAGCGGTACTTCATCCTAACATAGCCTCTATCACTTTTTCTGCAGATGAGAAAGGCATTAAAGATCCTAAAAACAGAATATTCCCGCATGATCAAAATTACGATTGGAATGCTAATTATTTCGGCCCACTTTACATTCCTAAAAAAGGAGCAACTGTTAACTTAACTCCGGAGAATATTTCTGTTTATAAACGCGCCATATCAGAATACGAAGGCCATAGTGTTATGACACGAGGTAATCAAATTTTTATTGATGATGAATTAGCTACAGACTATACATTTAAACAAGACTATTATTGGATGATGGGTGATAATCGCCATAATTCTATTGATAGTAGATATTGGGGATTTGTACCATTTAATCACACCTTTGGTAAACCTGTATTTATTTGGATGAGTATTGATGGTATAAATGATGGTATTAAAAATTGGAGTATTCGTTGGGATCGTGTGTTTACGACAGTTAGTGGTGATGGAACTCGTTCCTCTTATTTAATTCCTTTTATAATATTCATTTTAGGAATCACCTTCTTTAATAGATGGAGAAAGAAAAAGAAAGCTAAAGCTTAATCTGCTTACCTAAACCAAAGACATAATGAGTTGTCTTATACATCCCACCTATTTCCCTAACATAGCAAATTTTACAGCTATGATTAAGGCCAATGTGGTTTATTTGGAAGTTTGTGATAATTACCAAAAACAAACACTTAGAAATCGCACAGAAATTTATGGTGCAAATGGTAAGCTAGCTTTAACAGCACCTGTAAGTTATACACAGAAAAACAGGCAACTCTATAAAGATGTTAAGCTCGCCAATGAAAACGATTGGCAACTTCAGCATTTAAAGTCCTTAGAATCTGCATACCGCATGTCTCCATTTTTTGAGTACTACATTGATGATTTAATGCCTTTGTTTGAAAAACGATTTGACTACATTTTGGACTTTAATTTAAAAGCCTTCGAAATCTTATTAGACTGTCTTCAAACAAATTTAAAGACTTCTAAAACACAAATGTTTGAAAAAGAATCAAAAGATAAAATTAATTATAGACATTTAGTGAATCGAAATTTCGAAATCACTTCTTTAAAACCATACACGCAAGTTTTTACAGAAAAGCACGGTTTTATTCCTAATCTAAGCATCCTCGATCTTCTTTTTAATGAAGGTCCAAATACGGTCTTCTATCTAAAAATTCAAAACCTATAATTATGCTTCAATTCTGTATACATTATGGTTTACATTTTGGTTTACCATTACTAGTAGCCATCTTTTTTTTCAAGAACTATTGGGTTAAAGCTTATGTAATAATGCTACTGGCCTTTGTTATAGATTTAGATCACCTTTTAGCTAATCCTATTTTTCAACCTAACCGTTGTAGTATCAATTTTCATCCACTACATAGTTATTATGCTATTGGTATTTATCTACTAATGCTGTTTTTTAAAAAGACGCGGTTATTTGGAATGGGCTTAGTAGCGCATATAATTTCAGATACTGTAGACTGCTGGTTAATGTAATTTTAATGTCGCTTTTATGGGGTAATGATCAGATAATTTTACATTATAACTTTTAAACCCGTTTACAGTAAAACCTTTGTGAGATAGGACAAAATCAATTCGTAATGGAAAGAATTTAAAATCGAAAGTTCTTCCGAAGCCATTACCAGCTTCTATAAAAGTATCTTTCAAATCATCATCTTTTATTGTTTTGTATATATAGGAATAGGCTGTATTATTAAAGTCGCCTGTAACAATTGTTTTATAGGTGCATTTAGATTTGTGCTCTAAAAATAATTCGACTTGTGACTGTTGTGCTCTAAAAGTTGAACCTACTTGTTTAAATAAGTCACTAGATTTTTCTTCTTTAAGCTTTTCTACATCTGTATCGATACCTGAGGATTGCAAATGCAATGTATAAACCCTAATCGTATCTTTTTGTTTTACTATATCAACAAAAATTCCGTTGTTATAGGTATTAGGAAATTCTAAAGACCCAGAATTTACAATAGGAAATTTCGAAAAAATAGCTTGTCCCCATTTTATGGTATTATCTATTGGTAACGCATTAAAGTTATAATATCCTTCTAAATTAATTGGATCACCTGTACGGTATTCCTGTAAACACAATATATCTGGTTGCTCTGTCTTAATAAATGTGATTATATCCTCTTTTATAGTTTTATTAGGTATCCATTGATACCTATTAAACGATCTTACATTAAAGGACATAACTGAAAAATTCTCTTTGTCTTCTATGTTATTAGATGAAGAAAATTTATACATAGCATTAATGTGGTTAAAACCTAGAAGTAATACCACTAAAGACAATAACAATTGCTTCTTTACACGAAATAACCAGTACATAAAAAACAAAATGTTTAGTATTATAAGTAAGGGAACTCCAAGGCTCAACACAGATAATATAGAAAAACTCTTTGGCGGAACATAGGGCAGTAAATAAGAAACAAGTAATAAAAAGGCAACTAAAGAGTTGACTAAAAATATAATCTTATTACCAAATTTTAACCTTTTCATTTTGGTTAATTCTTTCCTGCTTTAAATAAAAATTCTTTTTCTTCTGAAGTTAAACTCTCATAACCACTTTTACTGATTTTATCGAGAATTAGATCTATCTTTTTTTGATTATTAAACGTATTAAACTCTTGTTTAGTCTTTCCTGCAAATTCCTCTTTAATTTTCTTACGGTAAACCGTCTTTAAGTTAGATTTTGGCTTAAACCAACCTGTAACGCTATCCATAGCACGCTCAAACCCTACTCCAATATCTTTTCCTTCTTTAAGTTTAGTGGCATAAAAGTAACCTAGAATATAACCACCAAGATGAGCAATATAACCACCTTGGTTAATACCCATAAATATTCTAATCACATCAAAACCAATAAAAAATAGGGCTATATACTTCCATTTAACGTTGAATACATTAAAAAGGCGAATTTCAGAATTTGGCATATATAATGCTACAAAAACTAATAACGCACTTATACCTGCAGATGCACCAACTAATATTCCATTTTCAACTTCTAGAAAACTCGGTGGTAATACGTTTGCTACTGCCAAATAAAATAATCCACCAACAATAATTCCTAAAAAATAAACATTCAAAATCATTTTAGTTCTAAATAAATTAGAAGCTATACGAGATAAATAATAAAGAAATAGCATGTTAAATAACAAGTGCCAAATACCACTATGAATAAAACCATAAGTAATTAAAGACCAGGGTTGGACAATAAAATCCATAAAACCAGATGGCAAAACAAAATACTTAATAAAATTGAGCCTCAGCAGACTCGACAGCACTAAATCTAGTATGAACACAACTGTCGTTATGGCTATTATTTTACCAAAAGCGTCTAACTTATAGAACTTATATTTAAAATCTTTTATTGAACTCATAATTAATTCCAACGGTGTTTATCAGATTCATTTTTCTTCCAAAAATACATGAGTAAAAAGCCAGTTAATGCACCACCAACATGTGCCATATATGCTGTATTACTTGGGCTAAATATAGATTGACCGGTTAAACCAGAAAACAAATCTAATGCAATTATAGCCGGAATAAAATATTTTGCCTTTATGGGTACTGGTAGAAAAATAAGCATCAATTTAGATTCTGGAAACAACATTCCAAAAGCAACTAAAACACCCATTATTGCACCAGATGCACCTACCATTGTGGAATTAAATGCACCTACAAATCCATCAAAATTGTCACCCAAAATTGACACCCAACCTGTATTATATTTACCCTCACTTAAAATATTTACTATATCGGATTGTAAAAATCCCGATTCTATTAAAGTAGATAAGCCTGTATTAAATTGAAAGTATAAAAATGCAACTTGAATTGTAGCTGCACCAAATCCTGATAATAAATAAAAAATCACAAATTTCTTCCAACCAAAAACCTGCTCAACGGCTGTACCAAACATCCAAAGTGCAAACATATTGAATAAAATATGAGCAAATCCACCATGCATAAACATATGAGTTACAACTTGCCACAGTTGAAACATATCATTTTTGGGAAAATATAACGCAAACCATTGATAAAAAGCATCCCCATTACCAATAGCCAATGTCCCAACGAACATAACTACATTAATTATCAATAAATGCTTTACTGCATCAGTTATACCTTGTCTCATAGATTACATAAATTTCTTTTCAATATCATCAACTCCTAACGTAATAAACGTAGGTCTATTAGTTGGTGATACATTGGGTTCTTTACAAGCAAATAAACTATTTACCATATGTTCTTGCTCATTGCTATTTAGTGATTGTCCGTTTTTAATGGCTAAACTCTTTGCCATAGATTTAGCCAATAAATCTGTAGAACTAAAGTTAGCATCTGGCACATCGTTTTCAACATCACTAATTAATTGCTCTAAGATAATAGACACCTCACTTTCTGGCACTCCGACAGGCACACCTGTTATCGTTACCTCACTATCGTTTAATTCAGAAAAAACAAAACCTGTATGTTCTAAATCGGACTTTAAATCTCTAATTATTTTGGTCTCACTTGGCGTAAAGTGTAATTGTAATGGGAATAACAATTGCTGACTTGTAGCTTCTTTAATCGTAATGTGCTTTAAGAATTTTTCATATAAAACACGTTGATGTGCTCTATTCTGATCAATGATTAACATACCAGATTTAATAGTGCTTACTATATATTTTTGTTGTAATTGAAATGTTGTTTTAGTCGTTTCAATAGATCCATCACCAAATATAGATTCAGATTTTGAATCACTTTCAAATGTAACTTCACCAAAATTAGGTTTTGTATTATTTCCTTTAGATTCTAAGCCAACATAAAGACTTTCCCAAGATGCAGTTGGTGTTTGTTTATATGAAAACGTGTTTTTGCCAGAACCTTCAGAAAACGGATTAAAATTTTTATCTACTTCTACACCAGGAGCAGAGGCTGTTTTATCCTTATAGTTATAGGGTGTGTTAAAATTACTTTGATGTTCAAAATCTAAAACCGGAGCAATATTAAATTGCCCTAAACTATGCTTTACAGATGAACGCAGAATAGCATAAAGTGTATGCTCGTCATCAAACTTAATTTCAGTTTTTGTTGGGTGAATATTAATATCAATAGTTTTAGGATCTACGGTTAAATTTAAAAAATAACTCGGATGATAACCGTCTTTTAGTAAGCCTTCAAATGCTGCATTAATAGCATGATTCAAATACGGACTTTTTATAAAGCGATTATTTACAAAAAAGAATTGTTCTGATTTTGTTTTTTTAGAGAATTCTGGTTTACCAACAAATCCCGAAATTTTCAAAACTTCAGTTTCCTCTTCTACAGGCACTAACTTTTCATTCGTTTTAGAGCCAAAAATATGAACGATACGTTGTCTATAGTTTTCTTGAGGAAGATTAAACAATTCACTCCCGTTATTATAATATGCAAAAGCAATAGATGGATGTGCTAAAGCGACACGATGAAACTCATCAGTAATATGTCGTAATTCTACAGTATCTGATTTTAAGAAATTTCGTCTTGCAGGAATATTAAAAAATAGATGCTTTACAGCAACAGAAGTTCCTGAAGGAGTCACCGAAACATCTTGAGATTTTACGATACTACCTTCAATCTCAATTGCGGTGCCTAATTCATCTTCTGGTCGTTTTGTTTTTAAATCTACGTGCGCAATAGCTGCGATACTCGCTAAAGCTTCACCTCTAAAACCTTTAGTATTTAATTGAAATAAATCTTCTGCAGATCTAATTTTAGACGTGGCATGTCGTTCAAAACTTAAGCGCGCGTCTGTTACACTCATACCTTTGCCATTGTCTATTATTTGCACTAACGTTTTTCCAGCATCTTTAACTATGAGTTTAATCTCTGTAGCGTCTGCATCTATGGCATTTTCTAATAGTTCTTTAACTACTGAAGCTGGTCGTTGCACTACCTCACCTGCTGCAATTTGATTGGCAACATGATCTGGTAAAAGTTGTATAATATCTATCATTAGCTTTTAGGAAGGAAAATAGACAAATCGAAACCAATAATAATTAAAAATAACAACACCAAAACACCCACAATAATAAGTACACGCTTATTTGCATTATCATTTCTATTGCCTTGATAATCGTCTAAAGCTGCATTCCATTTACCTTTTATCCCTTTTGGCAAATTAACAGTCTGTCTCTGATCATCAAACTTATGTTTAAGTTCATAAGGATTACCTTCACCTTTATAAAAACGTGGTGCATAACTAAATTTTCTATTCTTTTTTAATTTCATTAAAACCTTAATTAATATACCCTTCTAGAATATATATTAAAACAAAAAGCGCTACTAAAATCACTATTAAAGGAAGCAATCTCGTAAATTTATTTGCTTTACGCTTACTATTACCTTTAACATCATTCCATTTAGTCTCGTAATCGACTTTCGACTTTATTTCTTCAGAATCCTGAAAACGAGGCTTATAGCTGAAACGCTTATTTTTTTTTTGATTAAGCAAATTGACTTTTTTATTAAACCTAATGTATCTCAAATGTACTGAAAATACAAAGAAACTTAGCTTAAGGATTCCTTAAAATTATAAACAAAAAGAGTGCCATAATTAGAAAGCAAGGAATCGATAAAATAATTGCTTGTAATAAAATTGAAGTTTGAATCTATTTACTTTGAAGCCTAAGTTCTGCCATTTTTATAGCTGCAATTGCTGCTTCAGTACCCTTATTGCCATGTTTTCCGCCAGAACGGTCAATAGACTGTTGCCTAGTATTATCTGTTAACACACAAAAAATAACAGGAATATCTCCTTTGCAATTTAAATCTTTAATGCCTTGAGTAACACCATCACAAACAAAATCAAAATGCTTAGTTTCTCCTTGTATCACACAACCTATAACTATAATTGCATCTAACATACCTGAGTCTGCATAAATACTCTTAGACATTCTGGCAGCACCATAAGTGAGTTCAAAAGCACCTGGCACATTCCAACGAATAATATTTTCTTTAATAGCTCCACAATCTATAAGCGCATCAAACGCACCTTGCCAAAGGCCTTCTGTAACGGTATCATTCCATTCTGAAACAACAATCCCAAACCGAAAATTTTTCGCGTTTGGGATTGTAGATTTATCGTAATTAGATAAATTATGATTTGCAGTGGCCATAGGTTATAAGCTTGCTTCAGCTTTTCCTACCAATACATCTGCTTTAACAGCTTCTGCAGATTTAGAAAACTCTGATTTAATTCTGTTTAAATAATCTAATGCTTTTTGATTCTCATTTAAATCTATCGCCACACGAGCAGCTTTCAATAAATACATTGGAGTTGTAAATTCATTTACATTAGCCTTAAATGCTTTCTCGTAGTATCCTAATGCATCTTCAGGTTGCTCTAACTGAACAAAAGCATCACCAATAGCACCTTGTGAAACTGGATTTAGCATTTTATCATCACTAGAAAAATCACCAAGATAGGTAATAGCATTCTTGTAATCCTTCAAGTTTAAGTATGACATACCAGCATAATAATTGGCTAAATTTGCAGCAGGTGTTCCACTATATTCACTAATAATATCTAGCATACCGTATTTACCTTCACCACCATTTAAAGCCATAGTGTAAAGTGAATCTCTAGAAATACCACTAACGGCATCATCAAAGAACTTCTTTGCGGTGTACATTTCATTCATAGCATCTTTTGCCTTAGGCTCAGCTACAAATTTCTTATAACCTAAATATCCCAGAGCAGCAACAGCTACAACTAAAATTAATACTACTATATATTTTTGATTCTTAACGACCCACTCTTCCGCTTTAGAAGCTCCTTCGTCTAAGGTATTAAATACCTCAGCGGTCGTTGAGTTTTCCTCAACAACTTCTTCCTTCTCTTTTTTCGTTTTCGGTTTGTAGCCTCTTTTCTTATATGTTGCCATAACTTGTCATTTTGTGCGTGCGCAAAAATAAAATTTTTATTGGGATTTAAAAGCCTATTTATTTGTTATTTTTGAATAATATTTAACACTCAAAAATGCTTTGTCAGGTCAGTAAAACATGGTAAAACATTCTACTTTCATGAATCTAAACACACTATCTTTAGTTAATTACAAAAATTTTGAAAGCCAAGTTTTCGATTTTGACGCTAAAATAAACTGTTTTGTTGGAGCAAATGGTATTGGTAAAACAAATGCCTTAGATGCGATTTATCATCTCGCTTTCGGAAAAAGTTACTTTAATCCAATCGCACTTCAAAATATAAAACATGGAGAAGAATTCTTTGTTGTTGATGGCAATTTCACTAAAAATGAGCGTAATGAAAAGCTCATTGTCTCCTTAAAGCGAGGGCAGAAAAAAATCATAAAACGTAATGGTAAAGCTTATGAAAAATTTAGTGAGCATATAGGTTTTATTCCTTTAGTTATTATCTCACCTGCAGATCGCGATTTAATTACTGAAGGTAGCGACACTAGACGAAAATTTATGGATAGTGTTATCTCACAAAGTGACAAATCATATTTATCGCAACTTATAGCGTACAATAAGATATTATCGCAACGCAACGCATTATTAAAATATTTTGCTTTAAATAATACATTCAACACAGATACACTAGCTATTTATAACGAACAACTTACTAGCTATGGCACTGAAATCTTTAAGAAACGAGATCATTTTTTAAAAATTTTTATTCCCATTTTTAAAGAACGTTACAATTCTATTAGTCAAAGTAAAGAAACTATAGATCTAAGCTATAAAAGCGATTTATTTGATACTGATTTAAGCACACTATTAGATAACAACCTTAATAAAGACAAAGCTCTACAATACACAAGCGTTGGCACACATAAAGATGATTTAGTCTTTTTAATTGATGATTTCCCAATTAAAAAATTCGGAAGTCAAGGGCAACAAAAATCATACTTAATTGCACTAAAATTAGCGCAGTTCGATTTTCTTAAACAACAAAGTGGTGTCTCGCCAATACTCTTACTAGATGACATTTTTGATAAATTAGATGAAAATCGTGTATCTCAAATAATTAGTCTCGTAGACGACGAACATTTTGGTCAGATCTTTATAAGCGACACACATGCAGACCGCACCGAAGCTATTATAAAACAAATTCATCAGTCCTATAAAATCTTTAGATTATGAAAAAGCTATCTCTATTAATTTGTATTTTAATTTTTAGCTGTTCTGAAAATCCTGAAATATTTATAGAACATATCCATGGTTATTGGGAAATTGAAAGTGTAACCTTTTATGACGGAGACAAGAAAGACTATAAATACAGCGAGAGTATAGACTACATTTCTTTAAATGATAGTTTAAAAGGTTTTAGAAAAAAATTAAAACCTGGTATAAACAACACCTATTTTGTAACCAATGATGCTGAAGCTATAACCATTAAGATTGAAAACGATAGTTTAAATATTTACTACAGTACACCTTTTGCTAAGTGGAAAGAAACGGTTTTGAGCGCAACACCAGAGCAACTCGTTATTATAAATGCAACTAAAGCTATTTATACTTATAAAAGTTATACTCCAATAGTATTAGATGTCAATTAACCGATAATATTACTTATATTTAATATTGAGAGGTTCATTTCATTATCTAGTAAAACACAAGAATGATTACCTCCTAACGACAACTAAAATGGCAAAGCGCAATAACGATAATCAGCCCATACAAGACATTCTAAAAGAGTTTGTAAAGAAAAATAATTTACAATCTGGTTTAGATAAAGTTAATGTGCGCGATGCTTGGGTGAATCTTATGGGAAATGGTGTTAACAACTACACAACTGCTATAGAGTTGAAACATGAAATTCTTTATGTACAACTAAGCTCTAGCGTTTTGCGAGAAGAATTGAGTTATGGTAATGAAAAAATCGTTAGAATGCTGAATGAAGCCATTGGCAAGGATGTTGTTAAAAAATTAATACTACGTTAAGTTCCTAAAATTTTCAAAAAAATTTCCCTGTAAAAATGGGTCATCGTATCTTTAGGCTATGACAGTTTTAAAATCAATTCTTCTAATTTTTATAATTCAAACTATGACAGTTTTCGACTTTACAACAGAAAGTAATATTTCTAATTGGAGAATTCTTGATGATGTGGTTATGGGAGGACGGTCCGATGGGAGTTTCAAAATAAATGAAGAGGGTCATGGAGAATTTTCTGGTGATGTATCTCTAAGAAATAATGGAGGCTTCTCATCATTACGCTACTATTTTGAATCTTTTAATAGTAAGAACTATTCAAAATTTGTAATCCGACTTAAAGGAGATGGTAAAGCTTATCAATTTAGAGTTAAAGACAATCAGTATAATCGGTATTCATTTATTTCTGAATTTAAGACTACTAAAGAATGGCAAACTGTAGAAATTCCATTTTCAAAAATGTATGCATCTTTTAGAGGTTACAAATTAGATGTTCCTAATTATAATGGAAACCAAATGGAAGAAATTGCCTTTCTTATTGGTAATAAAAAAGAGGAAAGTTTCAAACTACTTATTGATTCGATTACATTAGAATAATATGTGCTATTTCAGAGGCTCATCAACAAACTTATAGTTAGAATTTTAAAACTTTATTAGACATCAGTTCTAATGATTTTGAAGTATAAAAACTAATATCGAAAACTAATTATTAGTAAGGATTCTTATTCTCAATACAAATTTTACTGATTTTCAGTCGTAAAATTCACTCGAATTGACGAATTTTATCACAACACTAATTCACTTTTTATAATTTCATTTTATGAAATACTTTAAGCTTATTCTTTCCTTTATACTAACCATTGGGATATTTTTTCTTTTAAACACAAAGCTTGGTTCTATTCCACCTATCGGAAAATTCTTAAATCCTTACACAGGTGTTTGGCAAAACGAGACGGACGAATCTATAACTGGTGAGATTGCTATTTCTGGACTTAAAGACAAAGTCACTGTCCATTACGATGCAGAATTAATTCCGCATGTTTTCGCACAAAATGAAGTTGATTTATATAAAGCCCAAGGCTACTTAACTGCAAAGCACAGACTGTGGCAAATGGAATTTCAAACCTATGCAGCAGCAGGTCGTTTATCTGAAATTCTTGGAGATAATACATTAGACTACGATAGACAAGAACGCAGACGAGGTATGGGTTATGGTGCTGAACAAGCTATTATAGCCATGAATAAAGATCCGGAAACGGCAAGTTTTGTTAAGGCTTATGCAGATGGTGTTAATGCTTATATTAAGCAACTTAGTCCTGAAGATTATCCTGTAGAATATAAACTATTAGATTACAAACCCGAAGCTTGGACACCTAAAAAAACAGCCTTGCTTTTAATGTACATGACTAAAATGTTAGCAGGTGGAGATGAGGATATAGAAAACACCAATGCCATACGTTTATTTGGTAAAGAACGTTTCGATTTATTGTTTCCAGATTTCTTTGATATTGTAGATCCTATAATACCGAAGGAAACCGATTGGAGTTTTATTGATGTGCCACAAACACCAAACCCAAATACCGAAATTGTTTTAGATTCTATAGCCGAAGTTATGGACAAACCCAACCCAGATAATGGGAGTAATAATTGGGCTGTTTCTGGTTCTAAATCCTATTCCGGAAACGCAATTCTTGCTAACGATCCGCATTTAGGACTCAAATTACCAGCCATTTGGTTTGTAATGCAATTAAGCACACCAAATCATAATACGTTTGGAGCAACCATTCCTGGTGCGCTTGGAGTTATTTCTGGTTTTAATGAGCATATTTCTTGGGGAGAAACCAATGCAACAAGAGATGTTATTGATTGGTATAAAGTTGAATTTAACGACGACGGTACAAAATACAAATATGATAGCAGCTGGAAAGATGTCACCTACAGAGTAGAAACTATTTCTATAAAAGGAAAAGAAGCATACACGGATTCTATTAGGTTTACACACCACGGACCTGTAGTTTTTGATAAAAATTTTAAGTCAGATAACGAGAAATTTGGTTATGCGATGAAGTGGATCGGACACTTAGGCGGTGATAATCAAAAAACTTTTTTAGAGCTTAATAAGAGTAAAAATTATGATGATTACGTAAAAGCCATAAGTCATTACACAGCACCAGCCCAAAACTTTGTATTTGCATCTACCGAAGGAGATATTGCACTATGGATACAAGGTCTTTTACCAAACAAATGGGAAGGTCAAGGTAAGTTTATTATGGACGGTAGCGATCCTAGAAACGACTGGCAGAGTTTTATTCCGCAACAGTTTAATGCACACACTAAAAATCCCGAACGTGGTTTTGTCAGTTCAGCCAATCAACATCCTGTAGATGAAAATTATCCGTATTATGTGTATAACGATGGTTATGAAACCTATAGAAATCGTGTAATTAACGATTTTTTTAGTGCTAAAGATAAATTTAGTATTCAAGATTTTAAGGATTTACAAAACAGCAACTATAATCTTAAGGCTGCTGAAATTGTACCTTATATGTTAGAGACTATGGATATTTCTACTCTAACGAAAGAAGAAAAAGCAATCTATGATGAAATGGCAGCTTGGCAATTTAATAACGATATTGACGAAGTTGGCCCAAGTATTTTTAGACAATGGTACGGTAGGGTTTACAATATGGTTTGGGATGAGTTTGATGTTGAAGACACAGCTCTCGACACACCATTCACCTATCAGACCATTTATTTATTAAAAAATAAAGGCGATGATAAATTTATGGATATCCTTGAAACTCCAGAAATCGAAACGGCAAAAGAGCTTTTTTTATTAGCCTTTAAAAAAGCAACCGAACAATTACAAAAACTTAAAGAAGAAGATGGTGACTACAAGTGGCTAACCTATAAAGCAACGTATGCTGGTCATTTATTACAAGCTTTACCAGCACTTTCGAGATTTGATATTCCTATTGGTGGAGATGGAAGTACAGTAAATGCCACCTCAGAAAATCATGGGCCATCATGGAGAATGATTGTAGAAATGACATCACCTCCAACAGCCTTGGGTATCTATCCTGGTGGACAATCTGGCAATCCTGGCAGTAAATATTACGATAATTTTATAGACGATTGGGCTGCTGGCAAATACCACAGCCTTAACTTCTTACAATCTAATACAGCAACAAATGCCATTATTGGCACACAAACTTTAACACCATCTAACTAATGCCTAAATCTATAATTAACTTTGGTCTTACCATTATTTTAGCCCTTGTATTATCCTTGTTTTTACCTTGGTGGTCTGTTATGACTGCTGCTTTAGCAACGTCTTTATTTATACCATTAAAACGTGCTTCCGTTTTCTTTATTCCGTTTTTTGCTATTCTTTTATTTTGGGCTGTTTACAGTTTTGTGTTAAGTAGTGGAAACGATTATACCTTAGCAAAACGTATTTCTATTTTATTATCGTTAGGTGGTAATCCTTATGTTTTAATACTAGTTACTGGTATAGTTGGTGGATTAGCAGCTGGAATTGCTGCTGTGTTTGGAAAGCAATTAAGTTTAATGCTGAAGAAATAAAACGATTATAAAGCTAGGAAACGGGAATAGAGGTTGCTATAATCGCGAAAATGATATGGGATAACGTTTATTTTTATATAATGAGTTAGCAAAACATTTGAGAAAAAAATAAAAATCATTCTAACAATTTTAAAACGAGAAGCAGATTATTACCTATCTAAAGTTAATAATATTGCTTTGTAAAAACCTATAGCAAGATATTTTAAGGAAATAAATACGAGTGGAGGAAAAAAAATACATTTACGAATTCACAAAATATTGATTAGAAAATAAACGCGAAACAAACATTAGCCACAAGCTGAAAAAACAATTAATATAAAGAATAATAACTATTTTTTATCTGAGAATAAAACAAAGGCTATAAGAATGAATAATATTAAAAGAAGATTATAAACTACTTGTATAAAACCTTCTGAAAAATAGTAAAAATTTTTAGGTTTTTTTTCTCTTATTAACTAAAGGCAATAAAATAATACAAAACGAATTGTCATTACAATAGCTGAAAAAGCAAAAAACAAAACAGGTTTCTTGGATGATTCATTAAATATAGAAAACATAACCATAAAAAAGTGGTAGCTAACTATGTGAGTTGTGGTTTGAGTTTTTGGAATAACAATACAATCACAGAAAGCGAACTTCTTCTAGTATTAGAAAAAGTAATGAAACTGAAAAACAACTAACTTTAAACCTAATACATACTGCTTTAAAAGCAAAAGGAAATTCAATAAATAGAATTATACAAAACATCATAAATCTAATAGATATTAATATTATTTAACTTCTCTTCCCATAATTCTGACTTTGTCAATTGCTACAAATTAAAATCTATTGGTTTTTATTATACCGCATTTAAAACAAGTTAAATAGCAAATAATAGATGATTATATTGAGTTAATACTAGATAAAAAGTATCTTTATACTATAATTTATTAACTATGAATCCATCAGCTAACGGCTGGATAAAAAAACTACTAAATGAAGTTTCTGAAACGATGTATTCGCAGACAGAAACTTCTGAATTTTATAGTAAACTAAAGCATGCAGGATTCATTTACGGAAGCAATATTAAGGTTGTACTTGATATTGTAAAACCTTTTGACTTTTCTGAGGAAGAACGTTGTAAAATCAATCTACTACTCACTTATTATTTTATTTATAAAAAGAATAAACCCAAAGAAGATTTCATTGATAACCTCATTAGATATTATGAATCTATAAGCGATCAGAAACGTTCATTTTTTGAAGAATTATTTGGTAACAAAAAATCGGATAATTTATTAGAAAACATAATTCATAGACGTATTCATATCGATGATAATTTTATTTCTAAAAGCTTTAACTATTTTTTAATTAATGCACTTTTATTTGTTGATGTTTTAGGCTATAGCCGCTTTTTAAATAATGAAAAGAATATAAAACCATATGTAAATAATCTTGAATCTGCCTTAGAAACTATTGTATTCTCAGTAATTGATACCAAATCTAAAAAAACAGAATACGACCAAAACCTTATTAAACTTTTTGAAAGTTCTATTAGACACAAAAACTCGGTATTACCTTCTTATGAAGAGGCTGTTGCATTTATAACACACCCTTTAGAAAAACTATATATTATTGATTTAGTTTGTATGGCATCTTGGTCTGATAAAGTTATAGATAAAGAAGAACGTGATTTCTTAAATCGTTTAAAAACAGATTTAGCTTTAAACAACATAGATGTTACAAAGTCTGTAGATGACATTAATAGTTTCTATGATGAACATAAAGAGGATGTAGCCTTTCTTAGCTCTAAAAATTTAGCCCAAAGTTTTTATGATAATAGTAGTAAAGTGGTTTCTAAACTCATTAAAAGAAATAGCAAACGTCTCATCAAAGAATTATCTGAAAGTAAAGAAGCAATGACACTTTTAGCGCAATCTACACAACGTAATCTGACCGATGATGAGCAAAAGAAGATTCAATCGCAACTATTAGATATTTTTAAATCTATTCCAAGTTTAGCTATTTTTATGTTACCAGGAGGCATGTTGCTTTTGCCTTTATTTGTGAAGTTTATTCCCAAACTATTACCTTCTGCATTTGATGATAATAGAATAGAGGATAAAGATTAGATTGTAACATATTTACTAAAATACGGACTCATAGGTAACATAACTCACTTAACTATGATGACCAACTACTACACCTTAGTTAAGATTGAAGAAACGGCAGATCTTGATACAATTAAAAAAGCCTTTAGGAAAGAAATAACTATTTATCATCCAGATAACAATACGTCTTCTGAAGCAAAAACACAATTTAAATTGTTGGTAGAGGCTTTCGAAGTTTTATCTAAGCCTGAAAAGCGCACTAGCTACAACAGTCTTTTAAAATCTGAAACTACAAATAAGCCTATTGTTATTCAACAAAAAGAAGACTATCAAAAATGGAAAAAAGAAGCTAAAACAAAATCTAAAACCTACAGGGAATCTAGTTTAACTGAATTATTTCTCCTAAATATTTTTGCAAAAGCCGGATTTGAAGCTTTATTCTTTGGGTCTGAAAAACTTATAGAAGGTATTGGTGATACAATAGGAGATGTGGTTGGAGGTATATTTGATGGCTTATAATTATTCTAACCAGTTTTTAAAATCCTTTACACGTTCTCTTGCAACAATAATCTGTTGTTCTTTATAGTTATTCAGCTTTATCTGTAATCTAGAATTGGTAAAACTCACCATATCCTTAATTGCATTTATATTGATATAGAATTTTCTACTTATTCTAAAGAACACATGTGGTTCTAACTCATCTTCTAACTGATCTAAAGTCATATCTAAAAGATAATTTCTACCCTCGTTTGTATACGCATAAGTTCCTTTATTTTCGCTGTAAATACACTCTATATCATCAATAACAATAAGCTTTAAATGTTGACCAACTTTTACTGAAAATCGCTTTTTGTATTCGCGCTCAATAGGATTAACTAATAGTTTTTTAATATCATTAAAGTCTAAAGTCACAGATTTTTTTTGAGGAGCAAGACCTTTAAACTTTTCTACAGCTGTTTTTAAATCATCTTCGTCTATAGGTTTTAGCAAGTAGTCAATACTATTTAATTTAAAGGCTTGAAGCGCATATTCATCGTAAGCAGTAGTAAAAATGACTGCCGATTTAATATCAATAGCTTCAAAAATCTCAAATGAAAGTCCATCACTAAGTTGTATGTCTAAAAAAATTAAATCAGGATGTTCATTATTTGTAAACCATTCAATAGATTCTTCAACAGAATGCAACATGGTTTCAGCCTCGAAATCAAGCACTTTTAACATACGTTGCAAACGTCTTGCGGATGGCTTCTCGTCTTCAATTATAAATACATTCATTTGTTTGTTTTATTGTTTTTATAGTTCAAGTTTAATTAAGTGTTAAATAGATCTGTTAGTATTAAAAAATAATATGGATTGATTATGCTATAACTTTACTTGCTTTCCATTTTTCCAAATCACTTTAGAGTTATTTAATACTTTTAAGTCTTGGGTAACATCTCCGTCTATCAAAATAAAATCCGCATTATAACCTGGCTTTATATAGCCTGATTTTTCTAAGCTAAATGCTTTCGAAATATTACTTGTTCCAGCTTTAAGCACTTCAAGTAAAGGTAGACCAGATTCATAAAGTAAGTCTAACTCTTTATATAAATCTGTCCCTTGGTTTATACCAAAATTTGGTGGATCTGTACCAGCCAAAATGGGAACACCTGCATTATACATTTTTTTAACCTCAGCGAATAGTTGCACTTTAGTTAAAAATTTATCTGCACCAGATCCCATATTTTCAAATGCTTTAAGGGTAGTTAACAAAGTTGGGATTACAAAAAATGATTTTGATTCTGAAAGTTCCTTTAATTTGGAAGATTTTATTTCCTTATCCCACCAAATATGAACTAATCCATCCGCATTATTAGAAATAACGGCAATAGCATCTTCTAATCGACTTACGTGTACTACAGCTATTTTTCTGGCTTTATGTGCTTCTTTTATTAATGCTTCAACAGTGGTTGAATCTAATGTCGTTTTCCAAGGTTCTACAATAATTTTAATATGATCTACATTAGCTTTAACCCTATCTGAGATGAATTTCGCAGCCTCTTCTGGTTTGTTTAATGTTGGTACTGGGAATCCAAACTGTGTTCCATGCCCTTCAGGCGCAGTTGCTGCGTAACCTGCTATATAATATCTAGCATAATTTGTTGAATCTTTTAATTGCTGCATCATACCTTGGTAAGGTTCCATACCGTGCATATCCATAACGTTTAGTACACCAGCTTTTGCAGCTTCCATTAAAGATTGTGGTGACCAAGCATGTACATGCGCATTAGATAATGCTGGCATAAGTGTTTTTCCTTTTCCTTTGATAATTAGGGTTTCAGCAGAACCTTTAATTTTCTTTGCAACTTCAACAATAACACCATTTTCTACTTTAACTGAAGTCGATGTTATAATAGCCTCTCCATCAAAAACTTTTATATTTTCAATTATAAAATTGTTTTGACCATAGCCAGCACAAGAGATTAATACGAATAGAACTAATGCATTTAAACGTTTCATAAATCTTGAATTTAAAATATTAAATTTTGAATAATCTACTCCCAATTTTTACGTTCCTTGTCCATATATTCATCAATCTTGCGTTTTTCCCAATTATTGCCAAAGAAGAAATTAGGTCCAAAAACACCTATAAAATGAAAAAATAAACCTATTCCCCAAAATACAGCTGTGGCATAAGGTCCAAATCCTGAAAAACCTTCGCTATCATTAACTCCAATTAATATAATAAGGAAGATGTTTATCACTAAATACACTGCGAAATGCCAGTAAAATCCAATAAGGGCATCTACCTTTTTCTTTGCTATTAAGTACGCTTCTTCTTTTCTAAAATCAGATACGTTATCTTCATTTTCATAGGGTTCTATACTAAACTTTTCCATGATTTTAATCTTTATGGTTATTTGATAATTCTTTGTTCATTAATTCTTCAATCTTACGCTCTTCCCAACCTTGTCCAAAAACCAAAGATATAAAGTGTATCAATAACACCAGTCCCCAAATGGTCCAGACACTCAAAACATCTATACTTAATAGTTCATTTATAAAATTAGCCCAACTATCTAAATTGTTAGAAACTTTAAAACCTGTAATAATTATATTGACTATGATATAAATTGCTAAATGGTTATAGAACTTCTTCAATTTTTCAACTCTATTTTTAGCCTTTATATATTTTAAATCTGATGCTTCTGTTTTCATGATTCTTAGAATTAATTCCAACGATTATTTTTATCGTCTTTTTGCATATATTCTTCAATTTTACGCTGTTCCCAGTTAATACCTAAAGCCCCTTGATCTACAAATACGCGATAGGCTTGAAAAACCAGACTCAATCCCCAACCAAACATTGGAAACCAGAACCATTGTATGGTGTTTCTCGAATAGGTGTACCAAATAAAAATTAAAAATGGTATTACAAAAACATAAGATAGTAAACTATAATAAAATCCTTTTAATTCTTCTACGCGTTTACGAGCTCTAACATAATCATCGTTAAGACGCGCTTTTGATTTTTGTGTAGTTCTCATAATTGATACTTGTTTTGTGAGCATAGGTATTGCTACTGCAAAATCCTTATCTCTTTGGTTGATGTGTACTTTTCGTTCTGAAAGCAACTGGTAACGTTGTTTAATATTCTCTAAACCTACACCACTACTTTTCTTTACAATTTGCTTGGGCTGAAGATTATTCATCACCACTAAGTGATCTCCATCTTCGTATATTTTTATATGTAATGGCTTACTAGAAGTAACCATATTATGCTTTACAGCATTCTCTAAAAGCAATTGTAATGATAATGGCACAACCTTACTTTCAGGATTTGTTGCCTTATCCGGAATTTCGAAAATAATACTGTCTTCAAATCTCATTTTTAAAAGCGACATGTAGGTTCTTGCGAAATTTAACTCTTCGTCTACCGTCACTAGTTCTTTACTTTTCTGTTCTAAAACATAACGATAAACCTTAGATAAAGATGTGGTAAAACTCTGAGCATTCTTGGGATTTTCTTCAATTAAACTCGTTAATACATTTAAGCTATTAAACAAAAAATGAGGATCTAATTGATTCTTTAAAGCATCAAACTTTGCG
>TARA_R100001369_G_scaffold66760_6_pt1 | contig 80235 bp, 73 predicted proteins | sample TARA_R100001369 | Tara Oceans TARA_R100001369 (sample SAMEA2621528) | marine metagenome | biome: marine biome (ENVO:00000447); feature: surface water layer (ENVO:00002042); material: "saline water (ENVO:00002010), including plankton (ENVO:xxxxxxxx)" | depth 5 m
TGCGGTTTCCACCGTAGTGACGATGGATATCTATAAGCGCTATGTGAACCGTGAAGCAAGCCAGGCACGGATCGTTTATATCGGTCGTTTATCGTTAGTAGGCTTCTCTCTGGCAGCTTATATCATGGCGCTAACCGTTCCCGGCGTGTTGGTGACTATTGGCATTGCTGCGCTGGCAGGTACCGCACAGCTGGTTATTCCTACCATTGGTGCTATCACCTGGAAAAAAGCCCACCCCACTGCGGCTCTCGCTGGGCTTTGGGCCGGCGTTGCCTGTGTACTACTGATGACCTTTGGCCCGCTAAGTGCCCCCTTTGGTTACCACGCAGGTATTTGGGGGCTATTGCTGAATGCGGTGCTGTTTGTGGGCCTAAGCCATGCGCTGCACCGCCGCGATACAGCAGTAGTGGAACGGTTTACCCAGGCACGCTACGACTATGATGCCGAGTACCACCCCGAGCGCTTGCCTGCATACACCCAAGAAACGACCAACGCCGCTAACTACAAATAAGGAGTGGGTTGATGGCTCAAGCCCCTGTTTCAAAGACAGTTTCAAAGACAGTTTCAACCACTGGTTCAGCCGCTAAGCGCCGACCCAAGCTTGCCGAGCTGATTAGCGATGATATCAAGCGCTGGATTGCCGCCGAGTCATTAGGGGAAGGTGATCGGCTGCCGAACGAAAAAGCGCTGATGGAGCTTTACGGTAGTGCCAAAGCCACTGTGCGCGAAGCGCTCAAGATCCTTGAGGTTGAGGGGCTGATCACCTTAAAAACCGGGCCTAGAGGGGGCGCGGTGATTAATCAGCCAGGCATGGAGCCCGCCAGCCGCATGCTGCGTAACTTTCTGCATTTCCAGCAACTGGATGGCAAGCAAGTTTACCAGTTGCGCAAACTGTTGGAAGTAGAGCTGGCGGCGTCAGTAGTGGGAAGGCTAACCGAGCACGACTTCCAGCAGTTGGAAGCCAATATGTCGGCCTGCGCCTGTTGCGCGAGCGATGCAGAGGATCACCGACACCAGCGCTTTTTGGAGCTCGAATTTCACCAACTGCTGGCCCGTGTCTGCCCTAACTCTTTGCTCGCATTTATGTGCCAGTTTTTAAACGACATGCTGCGCGACTTGGTGGTGATCAAAAAAGCCTACGTTCCCGAACGCAAGCAGTTCGATCACGCCAATCAGGACTACCACCGCCAGCTGGTGGAAGCCTACCGCGCTGAAGATACTCAGCGTGTGCGTCAGGTAATGGCCGAACATATGGCCGATGCCGAGCACCACATGAGCGCGCTGGAAGCTGAAATGGCCGCGCAAATGCTGATCAGCAATGATTCTCCCAATATTCAGAACCATCGATCCAAGCTACATGACTTACCAACGGAAAACCTGTCCGTTTAACCTTGCGAGGATACTGAGATGAACACCTACGTTTCGCCAACATCTGATATCACCAGCCTACGTACAGACAGTGACCGCCTCTGGGAAGCATTAATGGAGATGGCCAAGCTGGGCGCCACCCCTAAAGGTGGCGTCAATCGTCAGGCGCTTACCGATCTAGAACGTCAGGGACGTGATCTATTTATTCAATGGTGTCGCGCAGAGGGCTGCACGATTCGTATCGATAATATCGGCAATATCTTCGCTCGTCGGGAAGGCAGCGACCCTAACGCTAAAGCGGTAATGGCAGGCAGCCACTTGGATAGCCAGCCTACCGGCGGCAAGTACGACGGCTGCTTCGGCGTGCTCTCCGGCCTGGAAGTGATTCGCACCCTTAACCAACACAACATCACCACGCAATCCCCTATCGAAGTAGTAGCCTGGACCAACGAAGAGGGCTGTCGCTTTCCGCCCTGCATGATGGGCTCCGGCGTATTCACCGGCGAGCTGGAATTTGACGCCATGATGGCGCGCACCGCCGCCGATGGCGTCACGGTAAGCGATGCCCTGGACGCCATTCACTACCGCGGTAGCGATAATGTCTCACCAGATGAGATAAAAGCTTACTTTGAACCGCACATTGAGCAGGGGCCGATCCTGGAAGATACCGACACTACCATTGGCGTGGTGATCGGCGGGCTTGGGCAGAAGTGGTTCGACTTAACGCTGACCGGACTTGAAGCCCACGCAGGCCCTACGCCGATGAACCTACGTCGGGATGCCATGATGGGCGCAGCCGAAGTCACCCAAGCGCTCAACCGTATCGCCTTTGATCATCAGCCCCACGGGCGTGGCACAGTGGGCTGTATGACGCTGCACCCCGGTTCGCGTAACGTGATTCCCGGTCAGGTCAAAATGACCCTGGATATGCGCCACTGGGAGCCTGAAGCGCTTGAGACAATGGGTCAGGCAGTCACCGCCGCTGTTGAGGAGATTTGTCAGCGCCATGGCCTTGAATACCACCTGGAACCCACTGCCAACTTCGCCCCTGAATACTTCGACAAAGCGTGCGTGGACGCAGTACGCCAAAGTGCAAAGCAGCTCGAACTTTCCCATATGGATATCATTAGCGGTGCAGGCCACGATGCGATGTTTGTGGGCCGTGTTGCTCCCGCCGCGATGATCTTCATCCCCTGCAAGGATGGCATCAGTCACAACGAGATCGAAAGCGCCACACCGGAGCACGTTCACGCAGGCTGTAACGTTTTACTGCACGCCATGCTAAATGCTGCCGGTGTAGAAAGTGGGGAGTAACGATGGCTGACTCTTTTGAAACCCTAACAGCAGTCGACGCATTAACACGTTTCGGTGAGGGTTCGCTCTCGCCAGAAACGCTGGTTGATGACTGCTTGGCACGGATTGCCCGCGATAACCCCAAGGTAAATGCGTTTACCTGTGTGAACGAGGTAGAAGCCCGGCGTTTGGCAGCAGCATCCGCACAGCGCTGGCAGGCAGGTACGCCGCTTGGCCCGCTGGACGGAATACCTGTCACCATCAAGGATTTAACCCTAACCAAAGGCCTGCCCACACGGCTGGGCTCGACGACCACGTCACCGGATGGCCCTTGGGAGGTAGATGCACCGATCAGCCGACATCTACGTAACGCCGGGGCTATCGTGATAGGCAAGACCACCTCGCCGGAGTTTGGCTGGAAAGGTGTCACCGATAACCCACTCCACGGTACCACTCGCAACCCGTGGAATACGCAACTCACGCCGGGTGGCTCATCCGGTGGCGCGGGGGCCGCCGCTGCGCTGAACCTCGGCCTACTGCACCAAGGCAGCGACGCCGGGGGCTCTATCCGCATACCGTGCAGTTTTACCGGCACCTTTGGTATTAAACCGACCTTTGGCTGGGTGCCCCAGTGGCCCGCCAGCACCATGAGTACGCTCTCTCACTTGGGGCCAATGACCCGCACCGCGGCTGATAGCGCACTAATGCTTAGCGTAATGGCGCAGCCCGATGCTCGGGATGGCTACTCCGGCAATCCGCTTGGGCCGGACTGGCTAACGCCTCCCCCTGCGGATCTACGCGGCTGGCGAATCGCCTTTAGTGCTGACCTTGGCTATGTAGACGTAGCCCCCGATATTGCTAGGCGCGTTGCGGAGGCCGTTGGTCATCTCGAAGCGCTTGGCGCCACGGTGGAGCGTGTTGATCCTGGCTTTAGCGATCCACTCAAAACGTTTAATACGCTCTGGTTTGCGGGAGCCACTCAAGCAATCGAAAAACTAGACGAACAGCAGCAGGCGGCACTCGACCCCGGGTTTCTGGATATCGCCAGGCGCGGGCAAGATGTACCGCTTTCCGCCTACCTCGCCGCCCGACGAGAACGCAGTGAATTAACAGCTCATATGGCGACGTTTCATGAGCAATATGACCTGCTGGTCACGCCCACCATGCCAATTGCGCCCTTCGCTGCAGGTCACAACGTACCACCGGGTGACCGCTATCGCGACTGGATGGATTGGACGCCGTTTAGCTACCCCTTTAACCTCACCCAGCAACCCGCCGCCTCACTGCCCTGTGGGCTGGAAAGCCAAGGGCTGCCGGTAGGGTTGCATCTTGTGGCGGGCAAATACCAAGACCTCAAGGTGCTGCATGCCGCCCAGCTACTTGAACGCTACTTGCCACCGCTGACACCGCCCAATTAATGGTTAACCAGCCCCCGCGCCAGCTCAGCGAACTGCCTGCGGGAGGGTTTAAAGCCCACCCCTGGCGGCCAGGCTAGCCAGGCGTCGGGCACCATAAAGCCGGGTAGCGCCTCACGAACCCAGGCACTTAGCGCCTGTTCTGTCACGGCTTCTCCATGCCAATCGATAAACGCCACCGGGCGCTCCCCCCACTCCGAGTGGGGCACCTGTACCACTAGCGCCTGGGCAACGCCGGGGTGGTCGACCAAGCACTGCTCGATAGCTTCCGGCTGAATATTCTCGCCGCCTGAGATAAAACCGTTATCGAGCCGCCCCTCCACCACCAGCGAGCCTTCCGAAGTGAAGAGCCCTTTGTCGCGGGTAGCAAACCAGCCCTCGTCGTTGAGGGCTGAATCAACCACGCCGTCATTCAAATAACCGCAGAACAGGGTCTCACCACGCACCTGTATCTCACCCTCAACAACCCTCACTTCACGACCCGGCAGCGGCCTACCGACGACGCCCGGCGCTGTGGGTATGCCGGTGCAAACCTGGCTGGCCATCTCGGACAGCCCATAGCTAACCTTTGGCGTTAGCCCCAGTGATGTCATCTTCGCCACCAACGGAGCGGGTATCGCCGCCCCGCCCAGCAGCAGCTCCCGCAACTGGGTGTGTTTGAGTGTAAAGCCCGCTTTCAGCAGTCGCCAAAGCTGAGTAGGCACTAGGGAAAGGTGGGTAATCGATTGTTGCTCAAGACGCGCGGGGAGCGTGTGCGGCTCGTCATCGAGAATAACCCGCCCACCGGCGAGAAAAACGCGGAACGGAATAGCGTAGCCACCGATATGAAACAACGGCAGCGAGAGTAGCCAGCCACTGTTTTGATCAACGGGAATAAACGACGCCGAACCGCGTGCGGAGGCCAAATGATTGGCAACGCGATGCAGCACCGCCTTGGGCGTGCCGCTGGAGCCAGAGGTAAAAATCGTGTTGCAGAGCTGACTGCCATCAAGCGCTGGCGGCTCACCTGCGCCAACTTCCGCCAGGAAGTCCAGGGTGATCGGCGTTAGCTGTGAAGAAGTTAACTGTGAAGAGTAATCGGTGTCACTTTCCGTTTGGCAAACGCGGCCAGCCTGCAAGCGCTTGGCCAGGCCGAGCTGCTGGGCAACAGGAAAGGCAGGGTTAAGCGGGCAGAAAACCACCCCGGCCCGCAGGCAGGCCCACGCCAGCAGCAAGGATTCAAGCGAGCCTTTGGCAGGGACGACTAGCCGATCACCTGGCACAAAACCTTTCAGTGCCAATTGCTGCGCTAGAGACGCTACGCGGCGATTGAGCGTTTGATAACTAAGTTTTACTGAACCCGCCTCTATCGCAATATGCTCCGGGGTCTCTTTGGCCCAGTAGTGGATGGGACAAGTATCTTTCACGCTGAATTTTCCATTTTAGAGAGACAGTGCAAGCTTTCTGTCATCACTTCGCTTCTTGCCGTGGTCACGCGCTCGGTAAGCCAATGGCCCGTATCCAGCCCCGGCGGCTCAATGGGCGCCCATTCGCTGGCCAACCGAGCAAGCAGCCCAAGGCCAAGATCGGATTCAAAGCTGGAGGAGATCACCACGCGTAGATTACCCGCCCGTGCCCGTTGAACGAGTGCCTCGCAAGCGCTTAGCGAGCCGATCAGCGTGGGTTTGATTACCAAGGCTTTGAGCTGCGGGTGGCAGTACCACTCTTCCCGGCGGGATAGCGTTTCATCCAGGGCCATGGCCACCCCGGTGGCTTCTGCGACGGCGACGGTGTCAGCAAAGCCAGCGCAGGGTTCTTCCAGGTAGTCGATTTGCGCAAGGGGTAGGCGCTCACAGAAGCGCTGGGCCTCTTCCCGCGTCCAACCGCCATTGGCATCCAGAATCAGCTTGGTGTTGGGTAATCGGGCAGCCAGCTGTTCGATCAGCGCCAGCTCCTCTTCCATAGCATAGCGTGCCACTTTCAGTTTGAGCCGAGACGGTGGCGATGCTAGCCAATCGACGGTTGAAAGAGACTGAATCAGCGCCGCAGGTGAGCCCTGAAACAGTGGGTAGGGCGGTAAAGGCGCAGGAAGATTGTTTGGCCACGAGCGCTGGGTGCAGTCAAAACCAAACTGCACCGATGGCAGCGTTGGGGAAACTTTTTCGCCTCCTCTTAAGGCAGCCAAGCAGGCCAAACTTTCGGATTCAGCTTCCGCCAGAGTTTCAGTCGAAAAGCCTGGTAGCGGGGCAATCTCGCCCCACTGCCCGTTAATGGAAATTAGCAGCCCTTCTCTGTTCACCAGCCGCTTTCCTTTAAACGTCACCGGCTGGCGGAACGGTAGAGAGTAGCGGTAGAGCGCTAGGCTATGCTTGAAAACTGGCTGCATTAAGGGTTACGCGGGTAGCGGGAAAAATCTGGCCGGCGCTTTTCGTTAAAGGCGTTACGCCCCTCCTGCCCCTCTTCGGTCATGTAGTAGAGCATGGTGGCATTGCCCGCCAGTTCCTGCAGCCCGGCCTGGCCGTCGCAGTCGGCATTGAGCGCGGCTTTTAGGCAGCGTAGCGCCATGGGGCTGTGCTGCAGCATTTCCCGGCACCAGCGCACGCTCTCTTTTTCCAGCTCGTCTAGCGGCACCACGTGGTTGACTAGCCCCATTTCCAACGCTTGGTCGGCGCTGTACTGGCGGCACAGAAACCAGATCTCCCGGGCCTTTTTCTGGCCCACTATGCGCGCCATATAAGAGGCGCCGTAACCGCCATCGAAGGAGCCTACTTTAGGGCCTGTCTGGCCGAAAATCGCGTTGTCGGCGGCAATGGTCAGGTCGCACATTAGATGCAGCACATGGCCGCCGCCAATGGCGTAGCCCGCCACCATGGCCACCACCGGCTTGGGGCAGGTGCGAATATCGCGCTGGAAATCCAGCACGTTGAGGTGGTGGGTGCCCTCCTCATCCTGGTAGCCGCCATAGTCACCGCGAATGCGCTGGTCACCGCCGGAACAGAACGCTTTGTCGCCTGCTCCAGTGAGCAGAATGGTGCCTATAGAGCTGTCGCGGCGGGCGCAATTCAGCGCTTGGGCCATTTCACTAACCGTTAGCGGGCGAAAGGCGTTGCGTACCTCGGGGCGATTGATAGTGATCCGCGCAATGCCATCGGCAGCGGTGTGGTACAAAATATCCTGATAGCCATCTGAGCGATCCTGCCACTCTACCGGCGCATAGAGTTCCGTTTCAGTGAGTCCGTTAATCATGCCTATCTCTTCTTATCTGTTGGGGCGAAATACTGACAGCGAGCCGTTTAACCCAGCATGCCTGCGACGACTAGACCCAGCGCTACAGTGCTTAACAGCGCAGCACTACCGTACATTAGCTTTTTGTTGAGTGCGTCATTGCCCACGCTGATATCAAACATCCCATGGCGCAAGCGGTGTGCAGCATGAAAAAGCGGCAAACAGACCACCGCCCCAACAAACAGGAAGCCCGGCACGCTGAACAGCAGCGATGATACCCGCTCATAGCTCAACGCTTCGGCGGGCAGCAGGCCAAGGGGCAGTAGAACGGCAATAAAGAGAATCACAGCGGGCAGCAAGACGGCAAAACAGACGCCGCCCGCGCTAAACAGTCCCCACCAGAGCGGCTCATCAAAAGCTTGTTTGTGCTGAGTGCTGTTTTTGCCCATGCTTGGTTTATTCATGGCTAGCTTTTCCATATTTAGGCCCTCCCGAATAGCCAGAAAAACAGCAGCGCGACTGCTACTACGCCAGCCCACTGCCCAGCAACAATGGCCTTATCAGGCAGGCTGTGTCCGGCGATGCGCAGCGGCATTACCCGTGGGAACAGCACAAAGAAGGTGGCGGCGTGAAACAGGCTGGCGGCCAGCGCGAGAAGATTCAGCACTAATACGGTGGGAAAGCCCATAAAGGCGATCCACCCTTGCCAGCTTTCTGCCCCTTGCAGAAGAGCAACCATACCGGCGAGTAAGCAGAGCGTGAAAAACAGCAGCGGCAGTACCGTGGCTTCACGCAGCATGTAGAGTTTAAAAAAGCGGTGCTTGAGCCACCAGTTGCGTTTCAGTGGCGGTAGGCGTTGCGATGATGATTTATCCATATCTTATCTCCTACACTTTTCTAACAGGGCTATTTCGGTTGGTTACGGAGATCCAATATCGTTGAGTGGGGCAGGTTGGAGCGAGGGTCTTTCGCCATGGATGGCGAAAGTAGCGCCCACGGATGGGTTCACAGCGCCCTCGCGGAAACCTGCCGCACGGCAGCGAGACCTAGTTGCCCCCTACCCTTTGAACAGCGCAATGAGTGTGTGTTTGGCCGCTTCGACCTTGCCCTGATTTACCGCAGCGGCCGGGTCAACGTGTTTGGGGCATACCTTGGAGCAAAAGCCCACAAACGTGCAGCTCCACACCCCCTCATGGCGGTTAAGTTCGGCCATACGCTGCTTCTTGCCGTGGTCGCGGCTGTCCAGGTTGTAGCGGTGGGCCAGCGTTATCGCCGCCGGGCCAAGGAACTCAGGATTCAACCCAAACTGCGGGCAGGCTGAGTAGCAGAGGCCACAATTAATGCAGTTAGCGAACTGCTTATAGCGGGCGAGCTGCTCGGGGGACTGCTGATAGGTTTCCGGCGCCTGGGGGTCATACGGTTTTACCGGGTTGTCATCGATCAGATAGGGCTTAACCGCGGCCAGGTGCTCAAGGAATATCGCCATATCCACCACCAAATCCCGCTGCACCGGGAAGTGGGATAGCGGCTCGATGCGAATATCTCCCTCGTAATCGCGCAGGAAGGTTTTACAGCCGAGCTTGGGAATGCCATTCACCATGACCCCGCAGGAGCCGCAAATCGCCATCCGGCACGACCAGCGGTAGCTCAGCGTGCTATCGAGCTGTTCTTTAATGTGGTTGAGGGCATCCAGCAAAGAGGTGCTGTCGTCCACCGGCAGTTCGTACTGCTGCCAGTAGGACTCAGCCGAACTGTCTGGCAAATAGCGTTTAACGCTGATTTGTTTGGTGCTGATCTGCTGGGTGTTCATGCCTTGCCCCCCTTGCCCGCATCGCCATAAGCCCGCTCCGCCGGGGCGGAAAACCGCACATCGACATCCTGCCAGTGTAGCTCGGCATGGGCATCGCCTTGATAAAACACTTGGCTGTGCTTGAGGTAGTTAACGTCGTCGCGTTTCTGCATACCTTCATCCAGGCGCTGATGGGCACCCCGGGATTCACGACGTTCAAGCGCCCCTAAGCAAGAGGCTTCGGCAATATCCAGGCCACACTCCAGTTCAAGACACTCCAGTAGCTCAGTATTGAATATCTTGCTGGTATCGTTAACGCGAACCTTATTAAAGCGCTCACGTAGCTGACGCATGGTATCCAGCGAATGGCGCATGCCCTCTTCAGTGCGGTAAATACCGCAGCCACTCTCCATGGCTTGCACCATGGCGTGCTTGAGTGCTACCCAATTCTCTGCACCCTCGGTTCCGTCACAGAGCCGCAACAGCTTGGCTTGTTGGCGATCGCCAGGGGCTTCCAGCAAGCGCTCATCAGCCCACTCGGTTTTGGCCGCTCGCTGGCTCGCTTGTTCACCGGCTAAGCGGCCAAACACCAGCAGCTCGGTCAGCGAGTTGGAGCCCAGGCGGTTGGCACCGTGCAAACCAACAGAAGCACACTCCCCGGCGGCGTAAAGCCCGGCAATGGAGGTTTCGCACTGAGGGTCGGTCTCAATCCCACCCATGGTGTAGTGAACCGCCGGGCGAATGGGAATGGGTTCTTTCACCGGATCAACATTGATATAGGATTTAGCCAACTCGCAGATAAACGGCAGGCGCTCCAAAATATACTTTTCACCCAAGTGGCGCAGATCGAGATAAACCACGTCGCTGTCGCCAAACTTGCCGGTGCGGCCCGCCTGCTGTTCCTGCCAGAAGGCCTGGGAGAGCTTGTCCCGCGGCCCCAACTCCATGTATTTGTTTTCCGGCTTGCCCAACGGGGTTTCCGGGCCAAGACCGTAATCCTGCAGATAGCGATAGCCCTCTTTATTGAGCAGAATGCCACCCTCACCACGGCACGCTTCGGTGATCAAAATCCCGGAGCCAGGCAGGCCGGTGGGATGGTACTGAACAAACTCCATATCTCGCAGCGCCACACCGTGACGATAAGCCATCGCCATACCGTCGCCGGTGACAATGCCCGCATTGGTATTGAATCGGAACAAGCGCCCCGCGCCGCCGGTGGCGAGAATCACCGCTTTAGCGCGTAGCAGGGTCAGTTCACCGGTGGCAATCTGCAGCGCAATCACGCCAATCACGCCACCTTCATGTACCGCTAGATCGAGCACAAAGAACTCATCAAAGCGCTCGATCTCTGGGTACTTCAGCGAGGTCTGAAACAGGGTGTGGAGCATATGGAAGCCGGTTTTGTCGGCCGCAAACCAAGTACGGGCGGTTTTCATACCCCCGAAGCGGCGCACCTGCACTTGGCCATCGTCTTTACGGCTCCAGGGGCAGCCCCAGCGCTCCATCTGCACCAACTCTTGATAAGCGTGATGAACAAAGTAGTCGACGACGCCCTGTTCAACCAGCCAGTCACCGCCTGACACCGTGTCATCGAAATGCGCCTGGTGGGAATCTTCGGCACTAGTGACGGCGGCAGCGCCGCCTTCAGCCGCCACGGTATGGGAGCGCATGGGGTAAACCTTGGACAGCAGCGCTATGCGCTGGGGAGTGCCCTGCTCCTTGGCCTGCTCAGCGGCCCCGATGGCAGCGCGCAAGCCTGCGCCACCCCCACCGACAATCACGATATCGAAATCTCGCTGCTGCATGAAAAGCCCCTTCATTAGCCAAGTCACAGGTGGTGGTAGCGACACTCTTCGGTGCCCTTTCATTATTCGAACTTACCACGCCCCTGGCAGGCCCTGCTCATTAGTCGAAAGAACTATTGACGTGAATCAAGCAAGTGGCAAATCGAGTGGATATTGCTGTTCCCCGCCTGCCTCGGCCACTACTCTTCAAACCACTCACTACAGGGCAGAAACTATCCGCCAAGTAGTAAAACAGCTAGACAGAACTCAAGAGAGGTGCTGCATGACGACCACTGCTCAACCCTCACCGCGATGGAAGCTATTAGCGCCGCTAGCCGTCGCTATCATCATCGCGCTGATACCCACACCCCCGGGGCTAGCTCCTCATGCGTGGTACTTTTTAGCCATTTTCCTCGGCTGTGTCGTTGGTCTTATTCTTGAACCCTTACCGGGCGCCGTGGTGGGTCTGGTTGGCGTCACCCTGGTGGCACTGCTTTCGCGGTGGGTGCTGTTCTCACCGGAGCAACTGGCGACCGACGGATTTAGTGCTGCTAACCAAGCATTCTCGTGGGCAGTGTCGGGGTTTACCAACTCCACCGTCTGGCTGATTTTTGGTGCCTTTATGTTTGCCCTGGGGTATGAAAAAACCGGGCTCGGCAGGCGGATATCACTCTGGCTGGTCAAGGCAATGGGGAAACGCACGCTAACCCTTGGCTACGCGGTGATGATTGCCGATGGCATTCTGGCACCCTTTACGCCCTCGAACACCGCACGTAGTGCGGGCACGATCTATCCGGTGATTCGCAACCTGCCGCCGCTTTACGATTCGCACCCCAATGACCCCAGCATGAAGCGCATGGGTAGCTTTTTGATGTGGACAGCCCTGGCGTCTACCTGCGTAACGAGCTCGCTGTTTTTGACCGCCCTGGCGCCCAACCTGTTGGCGATCGCGTTAACCGAAAGCACTACCGGTATCCAGGTCAATTGGGGGCAGTGGTTTATGGCCGTCGCGCCGGTAGGCATTCTGCTGCTGCTTCTGGTGCCACTGCTGAGCTACTGGCTATGCGCGCCTGAAGTGAAAGCGGGTAGTGAAATCTCCGACTGGGCGGGCCAGGAGTTAACCAAACTGGGGGCACTGTCCCGCCATGAAATAATGCTGGTCATGATGGTGGTCACCGCCCTGTTGCTATGGATTTTTGCGGGCGACATTATCTCTGGATCGCTGGTGGGTCTACTGGTGATTTGCGGCATGTTGTTAACCGGCATTGTGACCTGGAGCGATATTCTCGATAACCGAGCAGCCTGGAATACCTTTGTATGGTTTGCCACCCTGGTGGCACTAGCGGGCGGGCTCAGCCAAGTCGGCTTCGTTAACTGGTTTGGCAATGTGGTGGGCGGTCAGATAAGCCACTTCAACCCGCTAATGGCCATGGTGGCGTTGGTGGTCATTTTCTATCTACTGCACTACTTCTTTGCCAGCGTGACGGCCCACGTTACCGCCCTGCTGCCGGTGATTCTGGCAGCGGCATCAGGCATTGCCGGTCTGGATATGCAGATGTTTGTTCTGCTACTGCTACCCACACTTGGCTTTATGGGCATTCTCACCCCCTACGGCACTGGGCCAAGCCCGGTTTACTACGGCAGCGGCTACCTCCCCAGCGCACTCTTTTGGCGCCTAGGAGCAATCTTCGGGCTGCTATATCTAGTGGTTTGGCTGGTGATCGGCCTGCCCTGGTTAATGCTGATCAGCTGATAAACATTAGCCTAGCGTGCGATACCAGGCATTGAACTGCTGAGCGATCATCTCTGGTTGCTCAGCATGAAGATTGTGGCCCCCTTCCAGCGTGATATGGCGCAGGTGCGGGGCCATCATTGCTAGATGAGACGCCAAAGTGTGGAACTTGGCGTCCCGCTGCCCCGAAAAGTAGCTCACCGGAAGCGTGGTATTTTCCAACCATGACCATCGTGACGGCTGATGACCCAAGGAAGTTGACCGCAGCATGCTGGCGATGGCTGGCCCACGATTCGCTAGCCGACGTTGAATCTGCCGACCGCGCTGGCCCTCAGTTAAGTCGGCAAATACCGCCTGCTGGTACCAGTCGGCAAGTACGGTTTCCAATGGTTCCTGCTCAAAGCGTGTTGCCCAGCGTTCATCGTGGGCAATTCGGGCAGAGCGCTCACTGGCAGGCAGCCCGGGGTGGGCACTTTCCAGCCAGAGCGCTTCCAGCCCCGGCGGCTGACGGCTGGCATGGTACAGCGCCAAACGCCCGCCCAGGGAGTAACCCAGAAGGCAGTAGCGGCTAACGCCTCGATATATCAATGTGTCGCAAAGCCAACGATGAAACGCCTTAAACGAGGCCACCCGTATCTGGTGATTCTCACCGTGGCCTGGCAAGTCCAACGCTAGGCAGTTGACGCCTTCCAAGTCAGCGATGACCTCATCCCAGTCCTGACGATCCCCCAACAGGCCGTGGAGCAGTACCAGAGTCGGCGCCTGCGGTTTACTGCTCACGCGGCTCCCCCCGAATCTCTTCACCAAGATCCTTGAGACCATCAGCTACCTGCTGATGGGGCACGTTAATCTCGATCAACGTAACGCCCGCCTTCAGAGCCTCTGTATAGGCTGCCGAGAAGGCATCCAATGAGTTGGGTGCTGAATAGCCAAGCCCAAACATCTTCGCCGCATACTCGAAGCTCAAGCCATGGGGCTGGCGGTAATAGCGCTCCAGCAGATCGCCCCGCTTGGGCACCGGCAGCATATGAAAAATACTGCCGCCATCATTATTAAGGATCACCACCACCAGAGGCTGCGCTGCCTGCTTTACCAGTGCGAGGCTATTGAGATCATGCAGTGCGCTGGTATCGCCCAGCACAATGGTAGTGGGTTCTGAGCAGATGCAACTGAGTCCAAACGCTGTAGCGATTAAGCCATCGATGCCCGAGGCGCCGCGATTGGCGAATACCTGCAAGGGCGTTTGGCGATGCGTACCCAGCATATTCATTAGCCGCGCGGGTAGGCTATTGCCTACGAAAAGCTGCCCTTCAGCCTGCTGCGCGAGCTGGTGGCAAACACCCAACTCTGAGAAGGTCGTACAGCGCTCCTCGACAAGCTGACTAGTGCGGCGTTGAAGGCTAGCCAGCTGATGCCAAGGCGATTGTTCAGTGTGCGTTGGCAAATCAGCGATAAAGTCGGCAGGCTGGCATATCAAACGGCGCTTAACGCAGTAGTCAGGATCCAGCCGCTGGGGCAGCGGATCAACCAACCAGGCATCCTGCCACGGCTGCTGGGCAATAAATTGCGTTAGACGCTTGGAAATTAACTGGCCACCAAACTGCAGCAGCACCTCTGCTTGGGCGAGTTCAGCGCTGAAACGCTCATCATGCAGCGCCAGATCAAAGTGAATCAGATTGTGAGGGTCAAAATGAATTTGGCTCTGTATATCGGCCAGTAGCGACCAACCCAACTGCTTGGATAGCTCAACAATCTGCTGCGCCTGCTGGGAGTCATCAATCCTGCCAACCACAATCAGGCCACGCTGCTGTGCAAACGCTTTCCAATCGCTTTTGACAGTTGGCATCGCCGTGCGGGTCGGCCAATCACTCCACGGCTTTGACGTCGTCAGCCAGTTCCCCAGCGGGGCAAGATAATCACTGCCATCCACCAGGCAGTTGCCGGGATAAAGCGGTTCGCGGTAACGGCAGTTAATGTGAATCGGCCCGGGCATACGGCGCTGCTGGTCGACGGCTTGATCAATAGTGCTGAGTAGAAACGCTGCTTTTATCTCAGCATCGGGCGGCGGCAAGTCGTGGTGAACAATCGTGTGGCGGGAGAACATATCCCGCTGGTCGATTGCCTGATTGCTGCCGTTATCCAGCAGTTCAATGGGGCGGTCGGCGGAGAGCACAATCAGCGGCACGCCGAGCAGGTTGGCTTCCACCACCGCCGGATAGAGGTTGGCCACGGCGGTGCCTGAGGTAGTAATCACAACCACGGGCCGGTAACTGCCCCGGGCAATGCCCAGCGCCATAAACCCCAGCCCCCGCTCGTCAAAATGGCAGTGGCAGCGCAACCCGGCATGCTCGCTGGCGGCCATGGTCAACGGTGATGAGCGAGAGCCGGGCGCCACCATCACATCGCGCACGCCCAAGCGATAAAGCTCCTCCAGCATTAGCGCCGACCAAACATGATTAAAGGTGGCGTGCTCTTGCGAAAAGCCGCTCAATACAAGTGTTGCCATGTGTGTTATCCCATCCCTAGCAGCGACATAATATCGGCGATTTTGGTATCCAGCTCGCGCCACTCTTCGTCCGCCTGGGAGCCCGCCACAATGCCGGCACCGGCATAAAGACGGATCATTTCTGAATCGATATAGGCGCAACGAATGGTCACGGCGAGGTCGCTACTGGCGTGGCTGATTCGACCAAACACCCCCGAGTACCAGCCGCGTTGATGGCGCTCATGCTGTCGAATAAACGCCAGCGCCGACTCGCGGGGAACGCCGCCCACCGCCGGGGTCGGTGGCAGTGAGGAAAGCAACGACTGGTCGGTGACGCTGTGGTGTAATTCAGCATGAATCAGACGGCGAATATGCTGCAAAGAGCGCAACTTAATAATATGCGCCTCGCCCATTTGGACTTGTGAAGAAAGCGGCTCAAGCTGGGTCAGAATTTGCTGATAAACGCACTGGTTTTCCAGCGTGTTTTTCTTATCTGCCAGTAGCTCAGCGGCAAACGCCTGATCTTGCCCGGCGTCACGCCCTCGGCGCGTCGTGCCTGCCAGCGCCTCGGTGATTAAACGCCGACCGTCACGCTTATATAACTGCTCCGGCGGGCAGCCGATAAACGCCTCATGGGGTGTCAACTGGATGCCAAAGTGAAAACAGTCAGCGGCACCGGCCTGCCAGCGTGACAGTAGTGCCCAAGGGTTAGGCGTTTCAGATGTTGTCAGGCGCGTTTCACGGGAAAGCACCACCTTGGGCGTATGCCCTAAGTGGTCGGGGTTCGTCACCTGCCCCACCCAAGCCGCCCACTCTTGTTGGCTGGGGCGGTCTTCACGCTGGTAAACCAAAGGCTGCAGGCGAGGCAGCGGCTGCTCTGCTACCAACGCGTCTAAACAGGCATAAGCCTGGGCGATTTCGGCACAGGAGGAACGGTCATCGAAACGTAGATTCAGTGATAGCGTCGCGCCACCTTGATGGCGTTTAAGCTCGATACGCGGCAGCAAAAAGTGGCAAGCTGGAAAGTGCTCCCACCCCGGCATACCAGGGTCGAAGGCCATGCCGCCAAAATAGTTGGGCTGTTGGCCGCCTGCTTCAGCCAGCGCAGCAAGGTCCGCCTGCAGCGCCGCTAACGAATCAAACGCCTTAATCGCCCCCAACATCGCGCACTCAACGGCGTTCGTATCACGCGCCTTCCAATAGAGGCGGGGATAAACGCTCTGCACGCTTAGCCACCCCATCAGGTTATCCACCTGACAGGGAGTGCTTAGGCGCATAAACCCTTTTTTAGCGCTATCACTAAGTGTATCAAGCTGGTACTTGAGAGCTTCAATAGGGTGTGTGGAGTGCATATTTCGCCTTTTAGGCAAGCGTGACTAGCGACGCATATTTGCATTGTCTAAATAAGTCACCAAACATCGCGTAAACTCTTGGTGTGGTGCTCCTGCAGTGTGGGGCAAGGCGACACGATTTGCTTTGACTTAAGTCTACTTTTTAACAGTTAATCATACATTGCCGAATGCTTGATAATTGCCATGCCAGACAATGTTTAAACGAAAATCGAGGAATATCGTCATAATGGAACGACTCGCTAAGCGCCGCCACTACCAAGCCTGGTTGCTAGCCGCTCGCCCCCGAACACTTCCACTGGCGTGCGCTTCTATACTATTGGGTACTGGGCTAGCGGCTAGCGTGGACGCCTTTAATGGCGCGGTGCTTTTGCTTGCCCTGCTGACGGCCATTGCGCTACAGGTACTCTCTAATCTAGCCAATGACTATGGCGACGCGGCTTCCGGCGCCGATGACCAATCACGCATTGGGCCGTCTCGGGCAGTCTCTTCTGGCTTGCTGACGCCACAGGCAATGCGCGCCGGGATGGTTATTACGGCAATCGTAGCAGCGCTGTTAGGGCTGTTATTGCTGGTGACCGCCTTTGGCAACCAGTGGGGACAGATTGTCACTTTCCTGCTGCTAGGTGCCGCCTCTTTATTGGCAGCCGTGACCTATACCGTTGGTCTGGGTGGAACGCCCTATGGCTATCGTGGATTGGGCGATATTGCCGTCTTCATATTTTTCGGCCTGTTAGGCGTTCTAGGCACCTATTACCTGCATACCCACCAGCTAAGCTGGCTGCCGTTACTACCCGCCGCCGCCTGCGGGCTGTTAGCAACCGCCGTGCTCAATGTGAATAACGTGCGCGATATCGAAAGCGATGCACGCAATGGCAAAATCACCCTGGCAGTTCGGCTTGGCCGCGCCAACGCGATTAACTACCACTGGGCGCTGCTGGGCATCGCGCTGCTGCTTACCCTGATCTACTTGGTTGCCCTGCCGGTACCGCTGTTGGGGTGGAGCTGCCTGCTGGTGGCCAAGCCACTGACGGATGCGGCCAGAACGTTAAGCCATACCCGTGATGGCGAGATGCTAACCAATATGCTGAAGAAAACAGCCATTTCAACCCTGCTCTACAGCGTGCTGCTGTCTATTGGCTTAGCGTTGTTTTAGTGAACGCTAACAGCGGGGCAGCCACCCCGCTGACAGTCTGCTTCGTTTTAGCTGGGCATGCCTTACAGCACTACCTCATAACCTTCAAACTTAGGCGGGTCAAGATAAATACCTTCGGGTGACTTGGCATTGGCATGGGCCTTCCGGAATGCGTCTGACTTAGTCCAGGCGCGGAAGGCTTCTTCCGATTCCCATACGCTGTGGGAGATAAACACGGTGTGATCTTCCTGGCTTTCACCCTGCAGCATCTTGAACTGTTTGAAGCCCGGCACTTCATCCAGGTGAGAGTCGCGGTTACGCCACACCTCTAAAAAATCCTCTTCACGGCCTGGGGCAATCCGAAAACGGTTCATAGCGATATACATCATTACTCTCCTACGGGTTTGTCCCTGCAGAGTTGATCCTGCTGGGTTGATTACGCAAACGCTACCTTGATGGTAACGTCATGGCATAGTGGCGAATAGACTTAGCGGCGAATAGCTCTCAACCGTCGGGTATCCGTATTATTAATGGCTAAGGCACCTATCCAGGTCGTTTGGTTCAAACGCGATTTACGTATTCATGATCACGCGCCGCTTGCCAACGCCGCCATGGCTGGCCCAGTGTTGCCCGTATTCGCCATTGAACCCGGACAGTGGCAAGCGCAAGACAGCGCCCTGCGCCATTGGCAGTTTGCCGCTGACTCACTGATAGACCTTTCAAACGCATTGGAAACACTGGGCCTGCCGTTGTGTCTTTGGCAAGGCGATATTGTCGATTTGCTGAACGCTCTGAAAACCCATTACGGCGAGTTTGCTCTTCACTCTCATGAAGAGACAGGCAACGCCTGGAGCTTTGTCCGCGATCTTAGCGTCAAGGCATGGTGCCAACAGCACGGCGCGCCAAGCCCTGGGCGCTGCCCGAAAGCCTGCAACAGCGGTTTGGTTTCCAGCCTGGAGAACACTACCCGCGGCCCCACGACTTTGAAGCCGAAGCGCGCCACTGGAAAAAGATGCTGTATGAGCTCCGTCGTACGCCGGAAGCCAGAGAAGCCAGCAAAGCCATTGTGGATAAGCTCGTCAGCCAGCGGCGGCCATCCGCTCAGCGCGCTAAAAAAGCAAAGCCCACCCATCGCCAGCAGCTTTCGCTGTTTGACGAGGGCGGGCTTTGTGATGCTTAAACGCTATTAACTAAGCGCCTCCAAAGACTGCTCAATAATGCTCAAACCTTCTTCCAACACCGCAGTCGACACCGTCAGCGGTACCAGAATACGGATGCTGTTGCCGTAGAAACCGCAGGAAAGCAGGATCAGGCCTTTTTCGCGGGCTTTGGCGCACAGCGCGCCGGTCATTTGCGCATCCGGTTTGCCGTCGCTATCAAGCAGCTCAAACGCCGCCATGGCGCCGAGCTGGCGGCCTTGGGCCACGGCGGGGAAGCGCTCTTCCCATACCGCGAAACGCTCGGCGAGCATTTTGCCCATCTGCTCGCTGCGCTCAAGAATATTCTCCTCTTCGATCACCTCAATCACCGCCAGCGCCGCGGCGCAGGAGAGCGGGTTGCCGCTGTAGGTGCCGCCTAGTGAGTTAGGGCCGGAAGCGTCCATTACTTTGGCGGTGCCCACAACAGCCGACAGCGGCATGCCGTTAGCGAGGCTTTTGGCGGTGGTGAGAATATCCGCCTCAATACCGCTATGTTCGAGGGCAAACAGCTTGCCGGTGCGAGCAAAACCAGACTGCACTTCGTCAGCAATCAGCAGAATGCCGTGCTCGTCGCACAGCGCGCGCAGCGCTTTCAGGTAGTCCGGTGAGGCTATGTAGAAGCCGCCTTCGCCCTGTACCGGCTCAATTACAATGGCCGCCGTGCGGTGCGGGGCGATATCGGTCTTGAACAGCGTGCGAATGGCATCCAAAGACGCTTCTTCGCTGATGCCGTGCAACGGGTTCGGGAAGGGTGCGCGGAACACGTCGCCCGGCATCGGGCCGAAGTCGTTCTTGTAGGGCAGCACCTTGCCTGTCATCGCCAGGGTCATCATGGTGCGGCCGTGGAAGGCGCCATCGAACGTAATAATGCCGGTGCGGCCAGTGGCGGCGCGAGCGATCTTCACTGCGTTTTCCAGCGCTTCGGCACCGGTATTGACCAGCATCGCTTTGCGCTCAGGGCCGCGCACCGGGCTTAGTTCACACAGCTTTTGGCACAGCTGTACGTAGGGCGCGTAGGAGATCACCGCCGCGCTGGTGTGCATAACTTTCTTGAGCTGCGCTTCGACGGCGGCAACGATTTTTGGGTGGCGATGGCCCAGGTTCAGCACGCCAATCCCACCGGCGAAATCGATCCAGCGGTTGCCATCGGCGTCCCACAGTTCAGCATTTTCAGCGCGCTCGGCAAACTGGGTCGTCGGCGTGGCAGCACCGTTGGCCACGTAGCGGTTTTTCAGGTCATTCAATTCTTGGTTAGTCATCATCGTTCTCTTTAGAGGCCGCCAACGCAGACATATTTAAGTTCAGTAAACTCATCCAACCCATGGTGTGAGCCTTCACGACCCAACCCAGACTCTTTCACGCCGCCAAACGGCGCCAGCTCGGTGGAGATCAGCCCTTCGTTGACGCCGACCATGCCGTACTCAAGCGCTTCCATGGTGCGCCAGATGCGACGGTAGTCGGTGGCGTAGAAGTACGCCGCCAGGCCGAACGGCGTATCGTTGGCTATCTGGATGGCCTCTTCATCGCGCTGGAAGCGAAACACCGGCGCTACCGGGCCGAAGGTCTCTTCGTCGGCCACGGCCATCTTGGTGGTGACATCCGCCAGCACCGTGGGGGTAAAGAAGCGCTCGCCTGCGGCGTGGGGTTTGCCACCGCACAGCAGCCGCGCGCCTTGGTTTAAGGCGTCGTCCACATGACGCTGCACCTTGTCGACCGCTGCTTGGTTGATCAGCGGGCCAATAATGCTGCCTTCCGCCAGGCCGTCGCCGACTTTTAGCGCGTTCACCCGCTCGGTGAGCTTGGCAATGAACGCATCGTAAATCCCGTCCTGCACCAGGAAGCGGTTGGTGCAGACGCAGGTTTGTCCGGCGTTACGGAATTTGGAGGCAATGGCGCCATCAACGGCGGCATTCACATCGGCGTCATCAAAAACGATAAACGGCGCGTTGCCACCCAGCTCCATCGCGGTTTTCTTCACCGTACTGGCGCACTGGGCCAGCAAGTGCTTACCCACCGGGGTAGAGCCGGTAAACGAGACTTTGCGCACCCGTGAATCCGTGGTGAGCACTTCACCCACGGCGGCCGGTTTAGAAGCAGTAATGACGTTAATGGTGCCCGCAGGTAGGCCCGCTTCCAGCGCCAGGTAAGCCGCGGCAAGTGCTGTGAGCGGCGTGGCTTCAGCGGGTTTGATCACCACGGTGCAGCCCGCGGCCAGGGCCGGGGCGCACTTACGGGTGATCATCGCCAGCGGGAAGTTCCACGGGGTAATCGCCGCCACCACGCCGATCGGCTCGCGTAGTACCAGCAGGCGCTTATCCGCGCCATGGCTGGGCAGGGTTTCCCCTGCCATGCGCTTGGCCTCTTCGGCGAAAAACTCAATAAACGACGCACCGTAGATCACTTCGCCTTTGGCTTCTGCCAACGGCTTACCCTGCTCTAACGTCATCAGGCGGGCCAAGTCGTCGGCGTGCTCATGAATCAGCTCAAACCAGCGACGTAGCAGTGCTGAGCGCTGTTTGACTGGCGTGGCCCGCCAGGCGGCACCGGCGTTGTAGGCGGCGGCCACCGCGTCACGGGCATCGTCGGCACCCATATCCGCAACTCGTGCAATGGTTTCACCAGTTGCGGGGTTATCCACCGCAAAGGTTTGTTGGCCTGTACGCCGCTCGCCACCCACCAAGGCTGGAACCGCATCGTGCAACCACTGTTCGATAAAGCTCATGGTCTTCTCCTGATTAATAACACTGCGTGCACGCTAGCAGTAATGTGGTTGCAGGCGAATGCACCACTTTTGCGTTCAACCAGACCACTTTTCTGTTTTACTGGAAAATTGGTGAACATCGTGACGGTGAGGATAAGGATGGATGGCCAGTCAGCTGTACAACAACTTGTAAAACACTATGCGCAACAACCTGAACGCTTAAGTAAGCAAGTGCGAATTGAGCAAGCGCTTAGACAAGCGGTTACCCAGGAGTGGCCTAATCAGACTCGCCTACCTTCTCACCGGCAACTAGCGTCAGCGTTAGGTGTTGCTCGGTATACACTGTCACTAGCCGTTGCGACGCTGCTTAAAGAGGGTCTGCTTACGACTTCTCATGGCAGTGGCACTTGGAGCTGCAAAGTGTCGGCCCCTGCTGTCTCAAAACCCACAAGTGTGCAGCTATCAAAACGTGCACAACGAGTATTGCGTTGGCCGGGGGCGAGTACTGTTCAAAGCGGCGCCTTCGTGCCCGGCATTCCCGATATCGCCCAGTTCCCGATGCGTAAATGGCGGCAGCTCTACGCCAGCGTGACGGTGCCGCAAAACGCCCTGCTGCTCTCCTACTCCACCGGTGGCTACGGCCCATTAAAGCGCGCAATACGCGATTTTCTGGCGCGCTGGCGCAATATTAGTTGCGACACGGAACAGATCATCATCACTGACGGTACCCATAACGGCATTGAGCTATGCGCCGTGGCACTGGCTGATGTGGGCGACACTGTTGCCATGGAGTCGCCCTGCTATTGGGGAGCGCGCAACGTGTTTACCGCCGCAGGTTTGGAAATCGAACCGGTGGCGTGGCTGCCAGGTCAGGGGCACATACTTCCGCCTGCTCCTGGCCCAGTAAAGCTGGCTTACCTGACCGGCTCGCACCATTACCCGCTCAGCGTGCCTACCAGTGCGGTGGATAAACAGCGCTTATGCGATGAATTAGATCCTGCTTATATTGTCGAAGATGATTACGAATTTAACCGCGACGACCATTCCAACCTGCTCTTCGACCCACACTCGGAGCGCCACTTGCTGGTGGGCTCGTTTTCCAAGATGATGTTTCCAGGTTTGCGCTTAGGTTATTTAGTGGTTCCGCGTCATTTAGCGGGGCCAATTAACCGCCTGCGCAGTGAACTATTCCGCGAAGGACGCATGCTGGATCAAGCCGTACTGGCACAATTTATTTTTGATGGCGATTTAGATGCCTGGTGCCGACGCATTCAGCGCGACTACTTAGGACGCCAACAGGTGCTGCATGACCAACTGCGCTCGCTGCCGCAGGTGCGCAGCGTTTCGCCGCCGAGCAGTGCTATTAGCCTATGCGTCGAATTTGAGCCGCATATCAATGACGTACAGATTGCTCAAACGCTATTAAAAGAGCTCTTAATTGTGCGTCCTTTGAGTCCGGTATGCGCTAAGGTCGACTCACGATCTGGTCTCGTAATGGGGGTGGGCATGCTTTCGGGTGAAACGTTAGTGCGCGAAGCTCAACGGCTGCGCCGCTGTTTGGAGGCACTGTTACGCTAGGGCGAGCTAGGACTATTGATAAAATACAGTTACCCAATACTTACCCACAGGCTCCCAAGGGCTTATCCACAAGAGACTGTTCACAAAAGCCTATTCACAAGAACTAATCCACAAAAGATAATTCACAAGGACTTGCTATGCGTCACCCGGTTGAAGGTATCACTGAGTACTTTAGCGCTGATTTCTCGTCTTGCTTCCCAGCGGCTTTCACTAAGCTGCGCCTATGGGTAACGCTGAGCCTTTTAACTCTGCTTTCCGGCTGCGCCACCTTTGCGCCCAACCCGCCCCAGGATCAAAGTAATATCTGCGAGATATTCCGCGAGCAACCAAGCTGGTACGACTATGCCCAGGAGTCAGAGGAGAAGTGGGGCACACCGATCGCCACTCAGATGGCATTTATCCAGCAAGAGTCTTCATTTCGGAGCCATATTCGTCCTGATCGAAAATACTACTTAGGCTTTATTCCCGGCCCCCGCCCCTCTTCTGCCAAAGGCTACGCCCAGGCCCAAGACCCCGTTTGGGAGGAGTATGAGGATCAAGCGGGCAGTCTGTTTGCCCGGCGTACTCATATGAAACACGCCACGGATTTTATTGGCTGGTACAACCGTCGTTCCCAGCAGCAAGCAGGCATATCGCTAACCAATCCTGAGCACCTCTACTACGCCTATCACGAAGGCGCAGGCGGCTACCAGCGGGGTTCTTACCGCAGCAAACCACAGGTATTGAGCGCGGGGAGACAAGTAGCAGCTCGCGCTAACCGTTACCAAGCCCAGCTCAATGCTTGCGAAGCGGAGTTTCAATGCCGCAAGTTTTACCAGGTCTGGCCATTCTGTCGTAGTTAAGGAAGAACACTATGAGCCTATGGATAGGCATTGCTTTTGTTAGCGTGGTGTTTTTTACCTCGATGCTCTCCGGGGTATTTGGTATGGCAGGCGGATTGGTACTGCTGTGGTTTCTGCTGCTGATCTTTCCCGCAGGCACGGCAATGGCGGTGCACGGCGTTATACAGCTTACGGCGAATGGGTCGCGAGCATGGCTATCGCGACGTTATATTGTCTGGCCTATCGTCGCTTTTATGACGCTGGGCGTACTAAGCGCCGCGGGCCTGCTTCTGCTTTTCAACTACAGCCCCAACGCCGCCAGCGTCTCACTTTTGATTGGCCTAATGCCGATTTTGGTATGGATGCCCAAGCGCTGGTTTCACCTGGATGCCAACCGCGCCAGCCACGCGCTGTGCTGCGGCATCGCCTCTGGCGGTTTGACGATAGCGGCAGGGGTTTCCGGGCCGCTAATCGATATATTCTTTGTGCGCTCACGCATGGATCGCCGCCAAGTCGTGGCGACCAAGGCAATGATTCAGGTAGTGGCTCACAGCATTAAAATCATCTTCTATCTCAGCGCCGCCATGGCGCTTAGTACCGGCGAATGGGGCATTGTGCTGCTAGCGGCGCCGTTTGCGATCTTTGGCACCCACACCGGCAACCGCATTTTACACCGCCTCACCGATGCCAACTTCCGCACCTGGACGCGCTGGATCGTGACCGGTATTGGGGTTTTCTATTTTCTGCAAGGGCTCTTTCTGCTCACCCGCTAGCGTTGAGGGAGATAAAAGCGAGCTCAAAGCAGGTGCCTATACTGACCTTACCTATTAATGGAGGTCGCTATGGATTACCACCAATACCGCACAGCCCTTGCGGAAACACTCGCTCAAAGTGAACTGCCTTTTCCCGCTGCCGAATACCAGGTGCGCCTGGATAAGGTGCGCAAGGGTATGGCAGAGCATGGATTAGACGCGCTGCTGCTTACCGACCCCGCCGATATTAATTACCTCACCGGCTACCACACCTTTGAAGTTTCGGTGCACGCTTGCCTGGTCTGCACTCAAGCGCGGCTAGTGCTACAAGTCGCTTCGATTGAAACCGGTGCGGCGGTAGTCACCGCCCGGGTCGATGAGATCATCGGTTACCGCTGGGAAAACTTGGATGAAATCGTCACGCCGCTGGCAGACCTGCTTTCTCCTTGCTCGAAAATTGGTATTGATGGCTGGAGCAGCGGGCTGCGTTTTGGAGTGATCGATGCGCTGATGCAGACTATTGGCCGTGAGCGTTTTAGCGAAGCAGGCGCAGTGGTCGATACGATTCGACTTATAAAAAGCCCTGCCGAACTCGATATGCTGCAACAGAGTGCCCGAATCACCGCTCTCGGGTTAGAGACCGCAATACAGAGCATTCGCCCCGGTAAGACCGACAACGATATTGCCGCCGTAGGCGCCAAAGCGCTGCTCGAAAACGGCAGCGAGTTTATGAGCCTGCAGCCCATTGTGACCAGCGGGCACCGCATTGGCGTGATTCACGTCAACCATAAACGGCGTGTTATCCAGGCCAATGAGCCGGTTTTCTTAGAGTTTGGCGCCGCTTATCAACGCTACACCGCCCCCATGATGCGCACCGCGGTAACAGGCGTGCCAAGCCCAGTTCTCTCCGCTACCCGGGATCTATGCCGCTCAATTTTTGAAGCGCTGTGCAGCGCCATGCGGCCTGGCAACACCTTTGATGCCGCCGCCCAGGCTGCCGACGCCCTGCTCGCACCTCAGCGCGACCAGTATTTCTTCTCCGGTGTATTTGGCTACGCCGTGGGCGCGCAGTTTCCACCTAGCTGGGTGGAGGGCACCGGTTTTATCGCCAAAGGACAGGCGCGTACTTTTGAAACAAATATGGTTTTCCACCTGCCGCTCTGCCTACGTGTGCCCGGCCAGTGGGGCGTTGGAATAAGCGACACCGTGGTGGTTACTGAAAATGGAGCAAAACCACTGACCAATAACGACTGGCAGCTGTTTGAGGCGCGCTCATAAGCTACTGCGCCTTATAGCCATAGCATTGACAGGTCGATGGAGTAGCGCTATCGTCAACAAAGATGCAAATGAGAAACACTCTCTTTATTTCAGATAGTAGATGGTCGGGTCTATGCCCACATTATGCCCACAGGAAGCAACCAGCGTGAGGGAGCAGTGGAATGACTAGCGAGCAGCGGCAACTTCGCCAAACGGTCATATTTTTGCGCACCTCTTTTGAAGCGGTGCAGCACTCTATTGCCGGCCGCCTGGAAGACCCGCTGCCCTGCTGGATGGATACCAGCATGCTTTCCATGCTGTCGCGGGAGCTCACTCGCTGCTGCCAACAGTCCAAGCCGCTGTTTGCCCCAGCCGTCACCGAACAGCTCTATATCGCCTCGCAACAGTGCGAGCTGCTACTCAAACAGTGCCCAGGGGTACTCAGCAGCGCGGTCTGCTATCGCCAACTGGGTGCCATTATGCTGCCGCTCTCTAGTGCTCTCCAGCAGATCGACACTCCCGCCAAACGGCGTTGGCCTTGGACGAAGTGGAATTGAGCGAGCATTGGAGAGGCCAGAAGAAGTATCTATTGGCGCTTGCCAGCATGCCCCCGGTGTCAAGATAGCAGGCAATAGAAAAGCTCTAGACCTTGGAAGTGATAAGGGCGGTGTTTATTGATGCGTATTCTTGGTGGCAAGCACTTGCTTACCTAGGTCTGTTAATCGATATTTTTGCAGGCGACTACGAGGTTTGTCTGGAACCGTCATCTCGATTAAGCCCTGTTTCATTGCGATTTGCTGATAACGTTCTCTGAAATGCTTCTCGTCTTGTAGCCCCAACGCTGCCATCAACTCAGCTCTTCCCACCTCACCTTCAAAGGATTTGAGCAGACGTAAAATCTCGGGGGTGACTTCGGGGGTGACTTCGGGGGTGACTTCGGGGGTGACTTTGACCTCTGCTTCCTGATCGACCAAAAATCCCTCGTGAACGGGTAAGCGAATTAAAAAGTAGCTGCGTTCATCGTCGGTTTCGAACACTGGCGCCGGAGAGCCGTTCGCCTTCATCACCCGAAGAATTTTTGGCACGCCCGTTGAACGGCCTTCGGTTAAATCCAGCTCTTTTAAAAACTCGCCGATACGCCGGTTGCGGTAGCGGCGGCTGACTGCTTTACCTGCCTGCAGGTCTTGCAATCGAATAGAGCGGTCTGGCCCTGGGAAGCTGAGCACCACAAGCTCCTGACCATCAATACGAACTTCAATGGGCTCACGAATTTCATAAGAGCGGTGATAAACCGCATTCACCACCGCCTCTTCAATAGCGATCAGCGGAAAATTCCAGAAACGCTCGGCCTCTGGGCGATCAGCGTGTTTTGTTACGCCCTCTTTTAGATAGTTGCGATTAATGTAGTCTAATGCATCGCGAGTGATACGCCCCAGTGGCCCCTGAAATACCTTCTCTTCAAAGTGGTCGCCACCGGCACCGTCTGGAAAATACACCACATCTATCTGAGTCGCGGGGAAAAACTGCTTGGGATGCTCGTTAAAGAACAAAAGCCCTACATTTTTTGGAAAAGCCATTTCGCTTGGCCCACCAACCACGTTCATTCGGCGGCCCAGGGTTTCAATATCCAGGTCTCGGGCTTCACCCACTAACTCGCTGCTAATGTCGTGCAAAAAATCACGCATCAAATAGGGAGAAAGATCGCTTAAATTCGCCGTTTGGCGATAGCGATCATCAAAGGGCACGGTTGCCGCCAAATTTAGCAGCTCGCGCTCATCCCGCCCCGATGCTTTTACCGTGCTGGTATGTTTGCGCAGGTAATAGGCCCAATCACTCTTCTTACTCAAGCTGGTTTTAGCTTTATAGGGACGTGTTTCGCCGCCCGGAGCCCATAGCACCAAAATTGTTTTGCCCTGGATCTCATAGGTCGCGGTTAACGGGTGATAGTGCGGCGCAATCGCTGAGTGCCCAAGATTTAACAGCTCTTTTTGAATAGCATCGATTTGCTCCGGTAACAGACCAGCAGGCGGTAGCTGCGGTTGGCCATTCTTTTCAGCAACGCCCACCAGTACATAACCACCACCCAAATTGTGAAAGTCATTAGCGAAGGCACACAAGGTATGCAGGATGGACTCAGGGTTCCATCCTTCCTTGTATTCAATGCGTTCGCTTTCCACCGTGCGGTGATGGAGCAAGTCATCAATGTTGATGGGGAGTTTAGGTGTCATGCCGCCTGCTCAAGCGTTTGGTTGACGTCATACAGCACGTGTAAGGCCATATAACGTTTAAGTTAACCTCATGATGTAGAACGGTGCATGTAAATGCAATTGTCCGGTAGTTGGCAGACTGTTTGGTCGAAGCTCGCTGTGCTTCTAAAAAATAGCTCTTGCTTGACCCTGCTATTTATCATGATAAATTCAAGGTGAGACGCCAACGAGCGTCAACGCTGAGACACATCACAAGCAAGGGTATCCTCATGGCTGAACAACACACCGCGACAGCCTCTGGCTCGCGTAAAAAGTGGTATCAGGCGGTTCCCGACCCCATGGTGCTAATCTTTATTATTCTGGTTGCTACCTATTTTCTGACCTTTATTATCCCCGCCGGTGAATTTGAACGAGTTACCCAAGATGGCCGAACGGTGGTGGTGCCGGGCTCTTTTGCCTATTTAGAAGACGTTGCCAACATCCCACTCTTCAATATTTTTGTGGCGATTCCTGAAGGGCTTATCTCCGCCTCGCAGTATCTATTCATCGTCTTTATCGCCGGTGGTCTGTTTCATATTTTGCAAAAGACCGGTGCGTTAGAGAACGCGATCGGCGTAGCGGTTAACCGTGTTGGCGTTGAGCGGCGTAACGTGATTATTGTCGTCGGTACCTTTATCTACGGCTTTTTTGGTGTCGCCGTCGGGTTTGAAAACAACATTGCATTAGTCCCCATTGCGGTTCTCATCGCCAGCGCCATTGGCTGCTCCAGTTTGGTGGGTACCGCTATGGCCGTTGGTGGTATTGGGATCGGTTTTGCACTCTCGCCCATCAATCCCTATACCGTTGGGGTTGCTCAAGGTATCGCGGAACTGCCGACCTTCTCTGGCGCTTGGCTGCGTACGTTGCTGGTGCTTTCGTCACTGGCACTGCTCTCGCTGTATATCTGCAAACGCGTCGTCAAAATGGAGTTTGAAGAGCCGGATAACGCGGAAGCGCTGAGCAAACCGCTTAGCGAATACTCTCTCACCAAGCGAAACATTCTGACCATGGTCGTGTTCGTGGGTGGTCTGGTCGCTATGCTCATTGGCGTGTTCACTCGCGGTTGGTATATCAATGAAATTGCAGGTACTTTCCTGCTCCTGGCGATCATCATTGGCGCCTTAAACGGCCTATCGGCCAACGGTATTGTTAAACAGATGATGGAGGGTGCTGCCAGCGTAACCGCAGGCGCGCTGGTGATCGGGGTGGCGGCCTCTATTCAGGTCATTCTTGAGCAAGCAGTGATTATTGACACTATCGTTAACTCGCTGAGCGCCATGATCGACGGCATTCCGTCAATATTTTCCGCAATTATGGCCAGTGTAGTGCAGGGTATTATCAACCTCTTCATACCTTCCGGTTCCGGTCAGGCACTGGTGACAATGCCCATTCTGATTCCAGTGGCGGATCTTGTGGGTATGAGCCGTCAACTGATGATCACTGCGTTTCAAGTCGGCGACGGTTTAACGAACCTGATTGTTCCCACATCTGGCGGCACACTCGCCATGCTGGCACTGGGTCGCGTCTCATACGCCCAGTGGTTGAAGGCGATTATGCCCTTTATGGCGTTGGTGTATGTATTAGCCTGGGTAGGGTTGGTGATTGGCCACTTGGTGGGTTACTGAACAATAGAGGAAACCGCGATGACGCTTTCTCTCGTTCATTGCAATCCTGCCACAGGCACCGTCGCGGCCATCACCGCTACAGGCGGAGTGGCGGTGGGAGGCTATGTGCATCACTGTTGGCGAGGCACTGGGGCATGCGTCACCCAAGGGCGCTTTACCAACCCGTGGTACCCAGCTCGGATATATGAAGCACTTGCCGCAGGCGCAAGTGCCCGGCAGGCGCTTCGCGCCGCCGTTAGCGAGGACAACGACTCAGGGTTCCGCCAATGCTTGGTGATGGATTCTCAGGGCCGCACATCAGTACATTCAGGTGCAGAGAATGTGCCTGAAGTGGCTGAAACCTGCTTTCCCAGCGTCGCTGCCGCTGGGAATATGCTGCAGAGCACCGAAGTCGTGCGAATTTTTGCAGAGCAATTTTTACGCCTTAGCGCCACTAATAGCAGCGCTGCCATTCAACGCAACGAATCGCCCCGCTTCCCTATTCATCACGACCAACATCTGCTTACGCATCTTATTGACGCTCTCGATGCTGCTCTATCAGCGGGCGGCGATAAACGCGGTGCACGCTCGGCCGCGCTGCGTATCGAATCTTTTCATCAAGCGCCTATCGATTTGCGCATCGACTGGTCGGAGGACGTCGTAGGCGCATTGCGGGCGTTAGTCGATGAGTTTATGGCCGAGAACTTTCAAGCCTTTTGGCGTCAACTGCCGCTGCGCTAAAAGCATTTCTACTCTTTTGCTGGCCCCTCTGCCAGCCCCTATTGGAGAGTTTATGACCAACACGGTTGCTTACACTGCTTTTAATCAAGGCGAGCTGGGAAAGGCATTAATTGATCGCCTGGACGAAGCTGCCCAATACTCTGAGCCAGGCCCCGGTGTCACACGACTGTTCTGCTCCCAGGCTCATCGTCAGGTACTGCCGCTAATCAGCCGCTGGATGGAACACGCGGGGCTTACTCCCCAACTGGATGCCGCCGGCAATCTTGTGGGTCGCTGCCCCAAAGCTCAAGCGGGTGAGAAAACCTTCATTATGGGGTCTCATCAAGATTCAGTGATAGAAGGCGGCAAATACGACGGCATGCTGGGTGTGGCCCTACCGCTATTGGCCTTGGAAGCGCTTAAACGCGATGGCGTGACGCTGCCCTTCGGGATAGAAGTGGTCGCGTTTGGCGACGAAGAGGGCGTTCGCTTCCCTACCACGCTGGTCGGCAGTAAGGCGCTGGCTGGAAGCGTGACACCCGATCAACTGGAAGCCCAGGATGCCGAGGGAATCTCTCTGCGAGAGGCATTAATAGCCTTCGGTTGCACGCCTGAGGACATCCCCGCTACCGCCCGCGAACCTGCCAATGCGCTGGGATTTTTAGAAGTACATATTGAACAAGGGCCAATCCTGGAGCAGCGGGATCATGCGGTGGGCATTGTCACGGCGCTAACGGGTATTGAACGCCACAAGGTCACGCTAAGCGGCAAGGCCGGTCATGCAGGTACTACGCCAATGAACATGCGTCATGACGCGCTAGTCGGCGCGGCGGAAATGGTGCATGCCATCGATAGCGCACTGCAGAATACCGATGAGTTGGTCGGCGTGGTGGGCAGACTCGATGTTCATCCCAACGCGGTCAATGTGATCCCCGCCCTGGTAACGTTCACGGTAGAGTTACGCTCCCCAGAGTCGGCTACTCGCCAATCTGGAAGGGAAGCCGTAACAGCAGCTTTGGAGACAGTGGCGAAACGCCGTGGATTAACCATTAATATTGAAAACACCTACAGCGCCGATGGGGTGGCCTGTGCGGACTGGATGATGACCGCCCTCGAACAGGCGTGCACCCAGGTTGGCCAACCGGCAGAGCGAATGTTTAGCGGCGCTGGCCATGATGGCTTAGCGATGCAGGCATTAACCGATATCGGCATGCTGTTTGTACGCTGTAAAGATGGGCTTAGCCACCACCCAGACGAAGCTATTACCGCCGAAGACGGCGAAATCGCAACGCGAGTAATAATGACATTTTTACAGCAGTTGCCACGTCCATAGCGTTTTCCGCCCTTAGCTCGTTACGCTAGTGGCTCAGGTAAGAAGCCTCGGCGCACCTGAGCCTCCTGCTGGTTCATCACTTGTTGGGCATCGAGCATATGCTCGCGCATGATGTTATAGGCGCTTTCGGCGTCACCCAGCTCAATGGCATCCAAAATTTCCGCATGATAGCGACAGCCTGTCTGTCCTAAATCGTGGGTAACTGGCTCATAGAGACGGTGATAAATCGTCAGATCAGAGAGCACCTGAATGGTGAAGCGGATAATAAATGTCAGCAGTTGATTGCCACCGGCCAGTTCAGCGAGCATTAGGTGGAAATGCAGCGAATCAAGGTGTTGCTGACGCTCAGTCTCACTATCGTCCGCAGGGTCTGCGTAACTGTGCAGGCTTTCACGTAAGCGTGTCATATCGCTGGCGGCCACTTTCCCCGCTAACGAAGCGGCTAGCTCAGGCTCTAGCGCCAAGCGTATCTGATAGATATCCTTGATTGATATTTCTTTGAAAAATAGGTAATTACTTAATAGCGATACCGCTTTGGCCTCGCTCATCTCACGCACAAAAGCGCCGCCTCCAGGCCCTGTGCGAGTTTCGACCAACCCCTGGGCTTCCAGTACTCGCGTGCTCTCGCGCACTGTCCCTTTCGACACCTGCAGGGTCTCCATCAGCTCCGACTCGCTAGGTAGCCGGTCACCTGGCTTCAGATGCCTATCTACGATCCAACATTTAATGGTTTCCGCCACCTGATAAGGGCGGCGCTGAGGCGCATTTTTTAACATGCTATCAACAACATCCTTGGTAATAAGCAGCAAGAGTACCAGAGAGAATGAAACGCATCAGCGAGAGCACCACTGATGCCGTGGCCTTTGGACGCCCCTACATCGCTAACCCCGACTTGCCGGAGCGCTTCCCCGTCAACGCCCCACTCACCGAGCCGAACCACGAAACGCTCTATGGAGGTGATGAGAAGGGTTACACCGACTATCCATTTATGGATAATGGCTATGACCGTATCCAGTAACGGCCAAAAGTGATTTTTATCACCGTGCCCTGTTCAGCCTGTGACTGAACAGGGCGTTTTTCCTGCGAAACGCTACACTCGTGGTTGCTGCTGAGTGATGCAGTGAATGTTTCCGCCGCCAAGCAGTATTTCTCTTGCCGTAACGCCGATCACCCTCTTCGTGGGAAATAACCGGGATAGAATGCCTTTAGCCTTTTCATCGTAACGAGGATCCAGCAAGGGCATTACAATGACCGAGTTACTTATATAAAAGTTGACGTAAGAACCTGCCATGCGATCCCCAGGTAAGCGGGGATGCGAGCTGTTCAGGCGATCAATCCCACTGGCTTCATCGTCGGCAATATGGAGCGGGCCTGGCTGGGGCAGTTTATGGATAGTGAGCCGCCTGCCTTGAGCATCCGTGGCATTTTCCAGCACACGCAATGCTTCCCGACAAATAGCGCTCTGGGGATCTTGCTCATCCTCACACCACGTTAGCGCCACATGGCCAGGCGCAATAAAGCAGCACAGGTTATCCACGTGGCCATCGGTCTCGTCGAGATAACAGCCACGTGGTAACCAGATGATGTGACTGACGCCTAAATACTCCTGCAGCCAGTGTTCGATCGTGGCGCGGCTCATCTCCGGATTACGGTTAGGATTCAGCAAGCACTCTTCCGTGGTGATAAGCGTACCTTCACCATCCACATGAATGGCTCCTCCCTCTAGTACGAGCGGGGCCTCGAAGCGTTGAATACCCAGCATTTCACTGATTTTACAACGAATCCGCTTGTCTTTGTCCCATGGGAAGTAGAGTCCCTCCTTCAACCCGCCCCAGGCATTGAACTCCCAGTCCACCATGGCGAGTCGCCCATCGGGATGGGTAATGAAGGTAGGCCCTACATCGCGCATCCAAGCATCATTGCTGGACAGCTCAACCACTCGAATATGCGCAGGTAGTTGGTTACGGGCATTTTCATACTGCTCATCGTTAACCCCCACGAAGACCGTCTCGCTCTCAGCAATCGCCACAGCCACATCCACAAAGGCTTGCTGAGCGGGCTTCGCACCGTAGCGCCATGTATCTGGGCGCTGTGGCCACAGCATCCAGCAGGCTGCATGAGTCGCAAACTCCGCCGGCATTGAAAAGCCTAATGCGCTGGGTGTTGGCTCACCCGCCAGAGGTTCGGTGGCCGTTGTAGGAAAGGTCGGCGCGTGTTTCATATATTCCCCACCACTATAAAGAAGCCCGTTGCCACGGCAGCGGCTATTAAGACATAGGGAAGTTGCGTTAACGCATGGGCCATTGGCGTACACCCCGCCCCTTGGGCAGAAAGGACGGTAGAATCACCGTAAAAGCAGGCGTGGCTGCCAAAGGCACTGGCGGAGATTAAAGCCCCCACCACGAGCGGCATATGCGCATCCATACTACTGGCAAGCGGTAATACGATAGGCATCGCCACGGCAAACAGTCCCCAGAAGGAGGCGGTCGCAAAAGCGAGAAAGGCCATGGTGACGAAGACAACCGCCGGTAGCATACCCGCGGTCATTAAAGGCTGAACACTATCGATCACATAGTTGGTTAAGCCAAGTAGGTCATTGACCTCCTTAAGCACAAACCCAGCCACCAGCGTGCCGAGTGGCATAATCATGGCTTTGAAGCCATCCAGCGCGGTGTCAAACGTATCATTGAAGCTTAACAGCCGTTGCACCGCGATAAGCACTAGCGTCACTGCAAGCGCCACAATCACGCCTCTCAGTACATCAATCTCAAAATACCAGGTGAAGAAAATCAGCGTCGCAATGGGAAGCAGAAAATTGAGCAGATGAGGGCGTTTTTTGCCTGTATCTTCTATTTCCAACGCGCTGTCGTCAGCGCCATCTGGTTGCAGCTGGCCAGCTTCAGCGCGGGCCTCAGCTGCTCGCATTGGGCCAAGGTTGGGGATAATGCCCAGTGCCACTAAGGGCACCAGCGCCGCCGCTATCCAGGCGTAAAACATAAATGGTATGGCTTGGATGTACAGCTCCATGCCGTTACCAGCGATATTGTTCTCTTCCAGCAAACCTGCAAAGAACACAGCCCAGGTAGAAAAAGGTACGAGAATACAGATTGGCGCTGCGGTGGAATCAACGATATACGCTAACTTCTCACGGGATATGTTAAAACGATCAGTGACTTTCTTCATGGAAGCGCTAATGGTCAGCGCATTGAGATAGTCATCGACAAAAATTATTAGTCCCAGCCCCCACGTCGCTAACAAGCTTTGTCGACGGGTATGGATGCGCCGGGTAACGGCATCACCAAAACTTAACACACCGCCCGTTTTTACCAGCAAGGCAATCAAGCTACCAAATAGCCCGCACACCAGAATAATCCACGTCACCGTGTCATTACCCAATACCGATAGCAGTATATCCGACCCTTGGGTAATGACATTGAGGGGTTGAAACATTAATAAGCCTACCAGCGCACCTGCCAGAAGGGACTCAATCGTGCGCTTGGTAATAATCGCCATGACTAAAACCACTAGCGTGGGTATAAGGCTTAAAATTCCATACTCTTCCATTGGTTATTCCCCTTTATCGTTGTCGTAGGTCACTACTGAAGACGGGCGCTAACGCCCGCCTCTCATAGCAGTGTTTATAGGTAACCATCCGCTTTAAGTGAGCGCGTGGTGGCGGCAAAAGCGTCATCAAGAATCGCTACGACTTCGTCGACTACTTGGCACGTCCAGATCAAGGGCGGAGAAATGATATTGAGATGGCCAACCGGCCGAATAATCAAACCACGTTTCTGTGCTTCAGCAGCCACGCGGTCACCTACGCGCGCGTCAACGGGGAGTAATTCTTTGGTTGTTTTATTAGCCACATTTTCAATCGCCATCATGAAATGACTGCCACGTATATCACCTACCGTTTCATGAGAGGCGAGCGTTTTGAGCTTGGATTCAAGATAGGGGCCAACTTCGCGAACATTCTCACAAATGCCTTCACGCTCAATGATTTCGATATTCTTAAGCGCTGCAGCACAACTAACGGGATGCCCGGAATAGGTGAAGCCGGTACTCAATACCCCACCGGGGCCTTGAGGGGTACTTAATACCTCATAAAGAGCGTCAGATATCAGCGTTGCACCTAATGGGGCATACCCAGATGAAAGCCCTTTCGCCACATTGATAATATCGGGCTGGGTCTCAAACACGGCTTCTGAAGCAAAGAAGTGCCCTAAACGACCAAAGCCTGTCACCACTTCATCAGCAATGAACAGAATATCGTTGGCACGGCATATGGCCTGCACGCAGGAATGGTAACCCTGCGGTGCCACCAATACGCCGCCCGCGCCCATAATGGGCTCAGCAATAAAGGCCGCTATGTTATCCGCCCCTAGCCGGTCAATGGTTTGTTCGAGCTCGTCGACCAAGTGATCACAATACTCGGCCTCACTCATCCCCTCTGGACGGCGATAGCAGTTGGCTTCGCTCAGATGGGTCACCAGATCAAGCGTATCGAACTGCCAGTTATTGCTGGCGATACCGGTCAGGCTCGCCGCCATGTAGGTGGTGCCGTGGTAAGCGTGGGTGCGCGACAATATCCGCTTTTTCGAAGGCTTGCCCAAGCGATTGAAGTAGTAATGCACAAGCCGGATGGTGGCATCGTTCGCCGTTGACCCGCCGCAGCTATAAAACACATGGTTCAAGTGGGCAGGTGCCAGCTCTGCGAGCTTGGCAGCCAGCTCGGTGGCCGGGGCATTGGAGAGATTGTTAAAAGTGGAAAAGTAGGCCATGCGTGTGGCTTGCTCGGCCATCGCCTGGCCAATTTCGGCACGGCCGTGACCTACATTGACGCACCACAAGCCCGCAATCCCATCGATATAGCGGTTGCCGTGTACGTCTTCGACATAGATACCATCACTGTCGGTAATCAAGTCACAGCCTTTTTCATGGAACAAGCTGAAGTCGGTGAAGGGGTGAATAAAGTGATTTTTATCTTTTTGCCAAAGGTCTTGCGCATCGTAAGAGGCTTGCGCCTGCTGCTGAGTCATCATTATGCCCTCGCTTATTAGGAAGCCGTTGTAGAGGTGGCTTCACAGGCTAGCGGGGAAAACAGTGTCAGGAATATATCCCCATTGGGGTATATCGGCTGCGCGAAAGGCCTCCTATGGTGGATCTCCTTAACCCAACAAACACAACAGGAGACACGCCATGCAAGTGTCCATCGATGGCCAGCGACTGTGGTCAAGTTTAATGGCGATGGCTGAGATCGGCGCTACCCCCAATGGCGGCAGCAACCGCTTGGCATTGACACTCGAAGATACTGCCGGCCGGCAGCAATTGATCGAGTGGTGCGCCGATATTGGCTGCCACGTGCGCAGTGATGCAGTGGGTAATCTTTTTTTTCGTCGGCCCGGCACACGTGACGATCTGGCGCCCGCAGCTGTCGGCAGCCACCTGGATACACAGCCGAAAGGGGGTCGTTTCGACGGCGTGTTGGGGGTTCTCGCGGGCCTGGAAGTGTTTCGCACCCTGCACGACCAGCAAGTCGTTACCGAGCGCCCGCTGGAGCTGATCGTTTGGACGAACGAGGAAGGCAGCCGTTTTGCCCCCGCAATGGTGGCTTCCGGTACTTATGCGGGGGTGTTTACTGTGGAGGAGACCCTTGCTCGCCAGGACGAACAGGGGATCAGTTTTGGACAGGCCCTTGAGGAGACAGGCATGAAGGGAAGCCTGCCTATTGGCGAGCCTCGGTTAGCCAGTTTTCTGGAACTGCATATCGAACAGGGGCCGGTGCTTGAAGAAGAGGCCTTAGACATCGGTGTGGTCACCGGGGTGCAAGGGATGCGCTGGTTTGACCTGACGATTGAAGGTAACGCTGCCCATGCGGGCACCACCCCAATGGCATATCGTCACGACGCCCTGGCTGCGGCTGCCCGGCTCATTGATCGGCTATACGCCATCGCCGCCACCGACACCAGCGGTGACAGCAAGGTGACCTTTGGCTGCCTGGAGATCGATACGCCTTCTCGCAACGTGATTCCCGCCCAGGTCACCATGACTGTCGATCTTCGGCATGTGCACGATGATCAACTAGACGCGCTGGAGGCCCGCTTCCATGGCGAGCTCGACGCCTTGGTAGAGACCTTTGGTGTCGTGGTGACGCGGCAACGCCTCTGGAACTCCCCGGTGGTGGCATTTAACGACCACTGCATTGCATCCATCGAACAGGCGACCAGGGCGCGAGGCATTGCTTACCGCCGTATGCTCAGTGGTGCGGGCCACGATGCGGTGTATGTGGCACGGGTGACGCCCACCGCGATGATTTTTATTCCCTGCCGCGATGGCATCAGCCATAACGAAGCGGAGTACTCAACGCCAGAGCAGTGTGCACTTGGCACCCAGGTGCTGTGCGACGCGCTACTGTTTAACGCTAACTATCTTGAGGCTACCCAATGAGCACAACTTCCCCCACGAACCTAGCCGAGTGGCAAGCACTGGCAGACACACTCTCCTTTGAAACCCGCGCCTATATCAACGACACCTTTGTCGATGCGCAGCGTGGAGCCACTCTCTCCACGGTGAACCCAGCCACCGGCGAAGTGTTGGCTGAGATCGCCAGCTGCGATGACGCCGATGCCGAGCTTGCTACCCACGCGGCCCGGCAGGCGTTCGACCGAGGAGAGTGGTCGCACCTCGCGCCAAGCCAGCGCAAAGCCACACTGCTTGAACTTGCAGCGTTAATGCAGGCCCACAAACACGAGCTTGCCCTGCTGGACACTCTGGACATGGGGAAGCCGATTACCAGTGCGCTGGGGGATATCGACGGCGCCATTGGCTGCCTGCGTTATACCGCCGAAAGTATCGATAAGCTGTACGGTGAGGTGGCGCCAACGGGTGATCATCACCTCGGCTTGATTGTGCGCGAGCCACTCGGGGTGGTGGTATCCATCGTTCCCTGGAACTTCCCATTGATGATGACCGCCTGGAAGATTGCACCGGCATTAGCGGCCGGTAACAGCGTTATTCTCAAACCGTCAGAAAAGTCGCCGTTATCAGCGCTACGCCTTGCCCAACTAAGCCAACAAGCGGGCCTGCCCGCCGGGGTGTTTCAAGTACTCCCCGGCTATGGCCATACCGTGGGTAAAGCGCTGGCCCTGTCGATGCAGGTCGACTGCCTCGCCTTTACCGGCTCCACTCAAGTGGGCAAGCAGCTCATGCAGTACGCGGGTCAGTCTAATTTGAAACGCGTTTATCTGGAGTGCGGTGGCAAAAGCCCCAACATCATCTTTGCCGACTGCCAAGACCTGGACGCCGCAGCTCAGCATGCTGCCGCGGCTATTTTTCATAACCAGGGAGAAGTCTGTATCGCTGGCTCGCGGCTATTGGTGGAAAACCGCATCCGCCATGCCTTCGTCGAGAAAGTGGTGGACGCTGCGGTAACCATGCAACCGGGCGACCCTCTCGACCCGCAAAGCTTTATGGGGGCGATGGTGGATGACACTCAATACCAGCGGGTGCTTGATTATATCCGCCAGGGGAAAGAAGAAGGTGCCACGCTACGCTCGGGCGGGCAGCCTTTAGATGGCCCTGGGCTCTTTATTCCCCCTACCGTGTTTGACGATGTCACCCCAGCCATGACGATAGGTCGCGAGGAGATCTTCGGGCCGGTGCTGTCTGTCTTTGGCTTCGATACCGAAGAAGAGGCATTGGCGCTTGCCAACGACAGCGACTACGGCTTGGCTGCCGCCGTCTGGAGCCAGGACATTGATCGTATTATGCGCGTCTCACGCAAGCTGCACTCCGGGCAAGTCTACGTTAACAACTGGGCAGGCCCGGACATGACAGTGCCGTTCGGTGGGGTTAAGCAATCCGGTAATGGGCGGGATAAATCGCTTCACTCGCTTGACGAGTATACCGAGATCAAAACCATCTGGATGGCGCTAAGAACCTAGCACCCTAACCTCTCAACTGCCGGGAAATGAGGGCCACGTGTTCAAGAAATAGCTGGAACAACTGCGATTGACTGGAGACATCCAGACGCTGGTAAATATGCTTACGGTGTACCTTCACAGTGCCATCGCTGATATCCAGTTCCCGGGCTGCTGATTTGGTGGAGTGCCCCGCGAGCAACAGACGAACGATTTCCTGTTCACGTGCGGTTAAAACCTCCCGGCCAAAGCTTGCGAAGGCAGCTTCCACCGGGGCGTCCTTTTCCAATGTCGGCTGGAAGAGGACGCCCTGCCACTTCCAGAACTCCATCAACAAGGTTTCGATCATCGGCACCACATTCTTTAACACCTGCAACGCACGTCGTTTCAAGGGAGCTTCTGCCTGAAAGCCCAGCGATACCACCATCAAGACATCATCCCCCACACGTGCGAAGAGACCAACCTCATCCGCCAATCCTAACGCGCGATAATAGTGGGCATAGTAATCACTGGACTCAAAACGATCAGGGGCTAGCTCCCGCAACCGGTGGACACCGCTATCCAGGCCACCACTCATGGCGGTAAAAAAAGGATCCAATAAATACGCACCGCTGAGGTAGCGATCTATCGCTTGGGGGCGATTTTCTGACGGGTAATCATCATGAATCAGTAGTGGTCTATGACGCCCTTTGTAGGTATTGATCAGAATCGTATCGAACCCGGTTATCGCGCGCAGCACTTGCTCCAGACGAATGGGGAAATCGCGTTGTCCCGATGAGCGTACCAAGCTCGCCATATGCCGATGCCAAGCTGCACTTCCCGCACTTGCCAGAAAAGTGCTATCGATATCACCAGTTGTTGAGCAGTATTTCATGAGCAGCACTTCATCAGGTTGTTTGACAAAACAATACTGCCTTGCGCGAACACGGTAAACTCAGGCAATACAATTGGCTCATTGCGGCTCTTGATTACTTTGTGTTGAGCCTCTTAGATAAACGCTGCTAGGCTATTGATTCTTTCGTTTGAACACACAGGTGATGAATGCTTGCTTCGCTATTAGCGCTGCTGGTATCACTGCTGCTCGTCGGCCTTGCCGCCTCGACTGGTGCGCGCTTTCGGCCTGACGGTTGGTACCGCGAACTAAGTAAGCCAAGCTGGACACCACCGAATATCGCTTTTCCTATCGCTTGGGGCATACTGTATTTGTTGATGGCTATTGCCGCATGGCGTATTTATATGGCGGATGACTCAGCATGGCGCTCAGCAAGCTTAGCGGCTTACGCGCTGCAACTTATGGTCAATGCCGCGTGGTCATGGCTGTTCTTTGGGCGTAAACAAATTGTCGCTGCGCTGGTAGATATCATGGTGTTACTGGCACTAATTACGGTCACCATCACACTGTTTTTCCAGGTGAACATACTAGCCGCGTGGCTTATGGTGCCCTACTGGCTCTGGGTAGCACTTGCGCTAGCTCTCAATGCCACTATTTTTCGGCTAAATAAAGCCTGAGCGCTGATTTAAAAAAGGATTCTGAGAGTATGGATCGCACCACTACTATAATAGTACTCGCCTTCGCATCGCTGGTATTAGGCGCAATGGCAACAGCGATATTTATTTATGTCATTGTGCCCTGGCGCCGCCGACGGCGCGCAGCGAAAGCGAAAGCCGCTGCCCCTCGTCCGATACAAGTAGACGGCTCTGAAGAAGCCCAAGAACCTGACACCCCCGCACCATCAAAGCCAACTAAAAAAGTTAAACAGCATTCGCTTTTTATTATCTTTGATCAGCCTAGTGAAGATTCAGACGAGCGCCTAACCCAGTGGCTACGGGAGAAAGACGCTCACTACGACGCTCTCAAGAAGATATTTTTAATCGACGGCCAACAGCCTTCCAACCCAGTCACTATCGCCAACGCCTTTCCACCAGGGGAAATGCCTGACCTACTGCGCGGGGAAACCCATGAGCCCATCAAAGGTATTAGCTTATTAGTGAAACCACCGCTACGTAAGCGACGTAATCAACAAATGCATGTCTACGTAGAACTCGCCAAAGAGATGCAGACGGTGTTTAGCGGCAAAATGCTCAATGACGAGCGCGAACTCGCCACCGACAGCACCTTTGAGCAAATTATCGGCGAATAGACTTACAGAGCTATGCTGACAAAAACAGCGTCACACCACTCCCTGGCTGCGCAGGTAGTCGTCGTAGCTGCCGCTGAAATCGACAATGCCTTCCGGCTGCATATCAATAATACGCGTGGCCAGTGACGAGACGAACTCGCGGTCGTGGCTCACAAACAGCAGCGTACCGGGGTAGTTCTCCAGGGCCAGGTTCAACGCCTCGATAGACTCCATATCCAGGTGGTTGGTCGGCTCATCCATCAGCATTACGTTGGGCTGAGTAAGGATTAACTTACCAAACAGCATGCGCCCCTGCTCGCCACCGGAAATGACCTTCACCGATTTACCAATATCGTCGCTGGAAAACAGCATCCGCCCCAGGGCACCGCGAACCACCTGCTCGCCACCTTGAGTCCAGGCCGACATCCACTCAAATAACGTGGCATCAACGGCAAAGTCGTCGCTGTGATCCTGAGCAAAAACCCCCACCTCAGCGGCTTCGGTCCACTTCACTTCGCCAGCATCTGGGTGTAACTCGCCCGCCAGGGTTTTCAGCAGCGTGGTTTTGCCGATGCCGTTGGGGCCGATAATCGCAATGCGCTCACCGGCTTCCACGGTCATGGAAAGACGCTCGAACAGCGGCTTGTTGCCATCATAGCTCTTGGTAATGCCATCCACATTGACGGCATTACGGTGGATCTTCTTCGCCTGATCAAAGCGGATAAAGGGGCTTACGCGGCTGGAAGGCTTGATATCTTCCAGCTTGATTTTATCGATTTGACGCGCCCTAGATGTAGCCTGCTTAGCTTTCGAGGCGTTAGCGGAGAAGCGGCTCACGAACTGCTGCAGCTCGGCAATCTGGGCCTTTTTCTTGGCGTTATCCGAGTGCTGACGCTCACGAACGGCGGTGGCGGCAGTCATGTAATCATCGTAGTTACCCGGGAACAGGGTAATTTCGCCGTAATCCAGATCCGCCATATGGGTACAGACGCTATTCAGGAAGTGACGGTCGTGAGAGATGATGATCATGGTGCTGCTGCGCGCTTTGAGAATATCTTCCAGCCAGCGGATGGTGTTGATATCCAGGTGGTTGGTCGGCTCATCCAGCAACAGTACATCCGGGTCAGCGAATAGCGCCTGGGCGAGCAGCACGCGCAGCTTCCAGCCGGGAGAGACTTCACTCATCGGGCCGGTGTGCTGCTCAATGGGAATGCCCAAGCCCAGTAGCAGTTCACCTGCACGGGGCTCGGCGGTGTAGCCGTCCAGCTCGGCGAAGCGCACTTCCAGGTCAGCAACGGCCATCCCATCCTCTTCGCTCATTTCTGCCAGCGAGTAAATACGCTCGCGCTCGGCAGCCACTGACCAGAGTTCGACATTGCCCATGATCACGGTGTCGATGACGCGCTCGTTTTCAAACGCAAACTGATCCTGACGCAGCTTACCCAGCCGTGTACTGCTATCCAGCATCACCTGGCCAGAAGTGGGCTCCAAATCGCCACCGAGAATTTTCATAAAAGTGGATTTGCCACAGCCGTTTGCGCCAATCAGGCCGTAGCGGTTGCCGTTATTGAACTTAACGGAGACATTTTCAAACAGGGGCTTGGCCCCAAACTGCATGGTGATATTGGCGGTAGCGATCACAAAAGGAGCCCTGGTTAGCGCATTGTCAGTAACGACGACAGCTTACAACGAATAGAAAGGCTCGCGATTCTACGCGCTATTAGGCGTGTATTCACCCATCAAACCCTAGTGGCGTCAGGCGATTGCCGGGATATCGAGTAGAAAGCGTTGATCATCAAGCGCTTGGCGCAGTCGCGAGTGCAATATATCGTCGATCCCTTGATGCTCCCCCACCAGCTTCGTCGTGGTAACGGAAAGCCCTGGATACTGCTGTTCAGCCGCTGCACAAATCTCGGCAATATCGCCGCCCTCCCCTGCGTGACGCCCCGGCGAAAGAAACAGCATCGCCAGGATAACAGGGCCTGTCTTGAACTCGGGTAGCGCCAGCAAGTTTTCCAGTAGCGGCTCGTTAAAACGGTACTCATCACCCTCGCGCCGTTCCATGGAGGCAGCGGCAACACACGCTACGTCATCGGATAGCAGCACACTAAGCTGCCCCCCCAGGCGGTTGCGTACGGCGGTCACCTCAGGAATCGGGCTGCCATGATCCACCAGCGCCACATGGGGCTTAGTACCTGGGCGCAGCTTGTCGCGCACGTTATCGGCCAGCAGGTGGGCTAAACGCAGGTCGTTATCGCCGTACTCATCCACCAAGGGCTGGGCCACCCGCACCTTAACGTGGGGAAAGCGCTCCTGCATCGTGGCCATACGCTCGGGTAGATAGCCCGTCAGCGCTTTGCTGGGGCCAAAAAAGAATGGCAGCACGATAATCTCCGTTGCCCCCTGTTCAGCACTGCATTCAGCGGCAGGGCCAAGGGTAGTGGCGGGAATGCCTCCCACCTCATCCGCAGGAATCTTGTTGGAGTGCAGTAACGAGGCCGCCTGCACGGTTTCGCCTACAAGCCCGCTAAGCGAAGCCGCCACGCGGCGTAAATTCAGCGTTGCCTGCGCTCGTAGCGAGCCGTTATCCACTAGAAAAATCGCGCGCATGGCAGCCTCCAGTCGTGGTCTTGTCTATCGGGTGGGTGATCAACCGTGACATGTTAAGATGATGGTTTTACACCGTCGTTGACCCTCATGTTACTTGAAAAATGTGTCTTAAAAACGTTGCCTGATACCGATGCTTGATACCACTGCACTTAACCAGCAAAGAAACTTCTTCGAAGGCCATGCGGCTATATGGCTATTCGGCTACGGCTCGTTGATTTGGAAAGCTGACTTTGCCTACCTGGAGCGCCGCCCGGCGTATATACACGGCTGGGAGCGGCGATTTTGGCAGGGCTCCCACGATCATCGCGGCACGCCTGAAGCGCCTGGGCGGGTGGCAACGCTGATCCGCGCCAAAGATTCGATTTGCCACGGCATGGCCTACCGCATTGCCCCGGAAGTGCTCGCGCCGTTGGATGTGCGGGAGAAGAACGGCTATTTGCGGGAAAAAGTACCGCTGACGTTTATGGACGAGAAAGGCAACGGAACAGAACAGAGCGAAGGGCTTATTTATCTGGCCAGCGATGACAACCCGGCCTTTTTGGGCGACGCACCGCTTGATGAGATCGCCCAGCAAATTGCCAACGCCCATGGGCCCAGCGGCCCCAACCGCGACTACTTGGTCAACCTCGCCAAGGCGCTGCGGGAGCTGGGTGCGGAGGATACGCATATTTTTGCGCTAGAGAGGCAACTGAGGCGTTTTTGATCTCACCGGCTGCTTTTTACCTATTAGCCATTTTTTGCAAAAAAATTTATAAACAAACCCCATACTCGCTCGTCTTACTAGATAGAAGGATAAAATCCTCTCCAGGTCTACATCATCAACCACGAAAGAATAAACAGCCCCAATACGGTACGTACAATACCGCCGATTAGCGAGCCACGCAGAAACGCGCGCAAACCGCCCCACAGGATCAGCAGCCCAATCACCAATACAGCAATGCTGAAAAAGGAATCGTTGATCCCCAGCGAACGTGTCAGGCCATCGATGAAATCGCCGAACGCACCGAAGAAGTTGGTGAAAATGCCTAACAGAAACTCCACCACCACGCGGATAGCTTCGCCGATAGTTTCGCCAATTTCGTCAAAAAAGCCGTTTGTCTGCATCGCGTTTGCTTGCATCGATAGTACCCATGACTGAGAAGGATAAGCGGCATTGTCGGTTAAATACGCTGACTGAGCAAAGCAGGATCCATCCCTACCCCTTTTCGCCCTCCGTTTTTAGCGACTTTTCCGGCCAGCAACTACGCTCTCATAAGCGCTCCAAAATATATGAACCGTAAAATGTTCGTTTAAACAATCACCCTTATCGTCGTTACGCGCTAGGTGCCTACCATGAACCACCATTACCCCCTGGCCGATCAACTCCAAGCTAATACCCATCAGGTGGAAAACCAGCCGCCGACGCTTGCAAACTACAATAGTTACATAGCTGATCGTGCTCTTCAGGAAGGCGTTAACCGTGAAAGCGGGTCTGACGACGATGCCCCACTCAAGGCGTTTGGCCAGTGGGCGGGCTCCGCTGAGGCGATTGCTTTGGGGGTTGAGGCCAACCGTTACTCCCCCCAGTTAGTGACCCACGACCGGCAAGGCCATCGGGTCGATTTGATCGAGTTTCATCCCGCCTATTATCAACTGATGCAAACGGCGATAGAGCACGGCTTGCATGCCAGCCCCTGGCGAAACCCTCAGCCCGGTGCGCATGTTTATCGGGCCGCCAACTACTTTTTACAGGCCCAGGTAGAAGCGGGCCATGGCTGCCCGATTACCATGACCTTTGCAGCCCTGCCCGCGCTGCGCCATCAACCCAGCCTGTTTGAGAGTTGGGGCGCTAAAATCACCGCCCCACATTACGACCCGCGCAACGTCCCCTATTTCGAGAAACAGGGCCTCACTCTCGGCATGGCAATGACCGAAAAGCAAGGGGGCTCCGATGTGCGTTTGAACACCACCCGCGCCTACCCGATTGATCAAGGCGGGCCAGGAGAAGCCTACGAACTGGTCGGCCATAAGTGGTTTGTCTCGGCGCCCATGTGCGATGCCTTCCTGGTGCTCGCACAGGCGCCCGGCGGCTTAAGCTGTTTCTTGCTGCCACGCTGGCGGCCCGACGGCAGTAAAAACCCGCTTCATATACAGCAGCTAAAACGTAAAATGGGCAACGTATCGAATGCCTCCAGCGAGACCGAGCTGCGGGGCGCCTTTGCCTGGATGGTGGGCGATGAAGGACGCGGCGTGCGCACCATCATCGAGATGGTCGCCATGACCCGCTACGACTGCATGATTGGCTCAGCTGCCGGAATGCGCCAAGCCACCGCCCAGGCCATTCACCACGCCTCTCATCGGCATGCCTTTGGGGCGCGGCTCAGCGAACAGCCGCTGATGCAGAACGTACTCGCTGACTTGGCCATTGAGAGCGAAGCCGCCACCACCTTAATGCTGCGTATGGCCCGCGCCATGGATCATCAGGACAACGAGCATGAGCGCTTGCTTTCGCGAATCGCCACCCCCGTCGGCAAGTACTGGATCTGTAAACGCACGCCCCACCACGCTTACGAAGCAATGGAGGTGATTGGCGGAAGCGGTGTAATGGAGACCCACATAATGGCGCGACTGTTTCGCGAGTCGCCCATCAACGCCATTTGGGAAGGCAGCGGAAATGTGCAGTGTTTGGATATCCTGCGCGCGATTGAAAAACAGCCCGAAGTGCTTGACGCTTACTTCGCCGAGCTTGCCAAAGCGCAAAGCGCCAATGGGCATCTTGACCGCTTTATCCACCAATTACAGCGACAGATGCAGGATACCCAAGCGCTCCAGTACCGTGCTCGCCAGTTGGCGGACGGCATGGCCCTAGCGTTACAAGGCGCCCTGATGGTTCAGCACGCCCCCGCTTATGTGGCCGATGCATTCTGCGCTGGTCGGCTTGCCGACCGCAGTGGCCTCAATACAGGCACGCTAACCACCGGGCTGGATTGCGCGGCAATCATCCAGCGTGCCCGGCCCGTGGAATAAAACCCTTGGAGTGAGCCCTTGGAGTGAGTCCTTGGAATAAGCCCCGTGGAATAAGCGTTCACAACTATGGTCGTCTTCCATGCTAAAACTGATCGCGTAAAACTAATCACATTAAAAAACTATCTACATTAAAAGCCAGCAACAACGTGATAGCGGGAGAGCTTGGCGCATCAATAACCGATGACGCCAGCGCCGAAGGAGCAACAGCCCCGGAAACTCTCAGGCAACCGGACCGCTATCACCATCACTTTCCGAAGAGCGGCTGATGACTGCGTCACTCAGCCCACCGAAGGAGCAAGCGCGCCAGCGAGTGCGTGAATCTCTCAGGTTCCATGACGGAAGGGGTACGCCCAGCAGCAGTTACGCCGTTAGGTGGTATTCCCGACGCTCATACAATCTGGAGAGAGTTATGCAACGTATTGCCGTTATCGGTGGTGGTATCACCGGCATTACCAGCGCCTACGCCCTGGCCAAACGTGGCTACGACGTCACCGTGTTTGAAAAGCATCGTTACGCCGCCATGGAGACCTCATTCGCCAACGGCGGTCAGCTCTCGGCCTCCAACGCCGAAGTGTGGAACCACTGGCCAACCGTGATCAAGGGGCTGCGCTGGATGCTCAGAAACGACGCCCCGCTACTGGTTAACCCCCGCCCAAGCTGGCACAAGCTCAGTTGGTTTGGCGAATTTATCGCCTCGATACCCCGCTACGCTGCCAACACCACCGAGACCACGCGACTGGCCATTGCGGCCAGAGAGCACCTGTTTCAGTGGGCGAAAGACGAGCAGATCGGCTTTGACCTCAAGCAGAAAGGCATTCTGCATATCTACCGCGACAAAGCGGGTTATGACCACGCCGCAAAGGTCTCCAAGCTGCTCAGCAAAGGCGGCCTGGAGCGCCGAGCAGTCACCCCTGACGAGATGCGCACCATCGAACCGACACTGGCGGGCAACTACTACGGCGGCTTCTATACCGAAAGCGACGCCACCGGCGATATTCATAAGTTTACCCACGGCCTGGCTCAAGCCGCCGAGCGCCGCGGCGTAACGCTTAAATATGGTCATAGCGTCCAGGATATCGGCGCCGATCAACAGCACGCCTGGATCACCGCCACGCTTGAAGGCGAGGCTGACGGTGAGCCGGTGCGCGAAACCTTTGATAGCGTGGTGATATGCGCCGGAGTGGGCAGCCGCGCCCTGGCTGCCAAGCTTGGTGACCGTGTGAATATCTACCCGGTAAAAGGCTATTCAATCACCGTGCAGCTCGATGACGCCGCCTCCCAACAGGCAGCGCCCACCGTGAGCCTGCTCGATGATGAAACCAAGCTGGTGACCAGCCGCCTGGGCGATGACCGATTCCGTATTGCGGGCACCGCCGAGTTTAACGGCTATAACCGCGATATCTGCGACAACCGTATCCGCCCGCTAATCCGCTGGGTCGAAGAGTGCTTCCCCGGCGTCAGCACCCGCCGGGTCGTACCCTGGGCGGGCCTGCGCCCGATGCTCCCTAACATGATGCCCAAAGTCAGCCGCGGAAAATTACCCACGGTGTTTTACAACACCGGCCACGGCCACCTGGGCTGGACCCTCTCCGCCATCACCGCGGATATGCTTGCAGATGCAGTAGAGGATAAAAACGTTCACTCACAGCAAGCCACCCAACCGCTAATCTAATCCCAATCGTGACATGTCCGGACAGGCTTCCGGTAAGATATAAAACACTCCACGACAGGCGTGTTTTATGTTTAACCAACGTGCATTAACCTACCTCAATGAAGTGATTCGCCGCGGCTCGCTCAGGCGCGCCGAGACCCACCTGAACGTCGATGCATCTGCCGTTAGCCGCCAACTAAAAGCACTAGAAGAAGAGTTGGATACACAGCTATGCGAGCGGCACGGAAGAGGGATGCGCGCAACCGCAGCGGGCCAGCTACTGGTGCACCATTTTCATGCCCAGCGGGCTTCAGAAGAAGCGGTGCTCTCCCAGCTAATGGCACTTCAAAGCCTAACGAAAGGGGAAGTTCGTATTGCCGTCGGAGAAGGGTTTATCGCTGACCTGATCGCCGCACCGTTAGGCACTTTTATGTCAGCGTTTTCAGGTATCAATGTCGAAATTCGCATGGCGGGTGTCAACGAAGCGATGTCGTTACTCAAAGATCGCGAAGTGGATATAGCGCTACTTTATGCACCGCCGGTAGACCCGCAACTTTTCTGCCACGTGGAAACGCGCCAGCCGCTCGATGTTATTGTGCCCCCCAATCACCCACTAAGTGATCTTAACCGCCCGGTAACGCTGCATGACTTAAAGGAGTGGCCCCTGGCGTTAATGGATAACCCTTTTGGTATGCGGCAAATGGTCAATATGGTGGCCCACCAGGAGCGCATTCATCTTGAAGCACGCCTGCATACCAACTCTGTTTCGGTGCTAAAGAATTTCGTCCGCTCAGGCATCGGCGTTACGTTTATGCCCGAACTCACCGTAGCGGATGAGATTGAGCGCGGTGAGATCTTCACACTACCGATGCAGTACCCGGTGATGAACGGTACGCGGGCACAAATTGTTAGTCTGAAAGGGCAGGAACTCCCGGTCGCCTCAATCACTTGCATCGATCATTTGCACAAAGGCATGCGCTTTTTCTCCGCCGATGCACCACGACTGTTGCAATAAAAGCCACAGTTTAGGTATTGCATAGTCAACACCTCAATACATAGTCTTCTATGTAAGCACTCCTTATAAATCCAATAACATGCCCTTAGCGCCTCATAGCTCACGACAATAAACCAGGAGACTATCTATGTGTAATCAGCTTATGTTTAAACAACCTGTGCTTACTCAACCTACATTGACTCAACGCTTTTCACTCAAGCAACTCATCTCAGCTTGCCTGATTGGCTCTGCCTTGATGGCGGGAAATTCTTTCGCGGCTACCACGATTAATCTGAGCTATAACGGCGCCCCTGACCCGGAAAAGAATGCTGTCCACGTCTTTGCAGAGAACCTTAAAACGTTGGTAGACGAAAAAACTGACGGTGAGATACAGCTTGAGCTCTACCCGAATAGCATGCTGGGTGATGAAGAGGAGCGCATGGAACAAACCATGAATACGCCCATGCTCAACGTGGCGTCATTTGCAGGCGTCTCTCCTCTCGTTGATGAGATCTTCGTCAGCGCTATTCCGTTTCTGTTCGACGACTTTGCGGCGGCGCGTAGCTTCTTCGATGAAGGAGCGTATTGGCAGGAAGTCAGTAATGCTCTGCAGGAGCGTGCTGGTGTCGCTATGCTGGCGGTCGTCGAAGAGGGGGGCTTTTTGGCATTCACCAACAACGAAAGGCCTATCAGTCACCCTGACGACTTCGAAGGGCTGCGTTTCCGGGCCATGGATCCCAGCCAGGTAGCCCTCTATGAATCCTTCGGTGCCTCCGGCACTCCCATCCCCTGGACAGAGACCTACATGGCGCTGCGCACAGGGGTAGCGGACGGCCAGATGAACCCGCCGATGTATATCAGCCTGGGCAGCCTCTACGAAGTGCAGGACTATCTGACCTTGGCCAATATCCAGTACTCCAACCAGTTCCTTGTCGGCAATAGCGACATGATCGCAGGCTGGGACGATGAGCTTCGTAGCTCCTTTATGGAGGCCGTCGCCGAAGCTAATCACAATGCCCGTGAGCACAACGAGGAACAGGTTGAGGCGCGTATCACCTACCTGGAAGAGCAAGGCATGGAAGTGATTCTCCCCTCTGAAGAGGAGCTCAGCGCTTTCCGTGACATTGGCCAGCCCGCTTATCTTGAATGGCTTGAAGAACGTGATATCGAGCAACGCTGGATCGATATGGCGCTGGAAGATGCAGGCATGAGCGAACTGCTCGACTAACGGTGTTAACAACAGGGGCTGGTATCTTACCGGCCCTCTATTTCCAGTACTTAATATCCCAGTACTGAATGTTCTAGTGCTTAACGTTTCTGTACTTCATGGAAGGCTGCCATGTTTAATACACTTCGATCCCGTCTACTGGCGATCAGCCGCCCGGTGTCCCTAACCCTGGCGGGCGCGCTGTTATGCCTCAATGTTGCGGCCATTCTGTTTGGGGTGTTTGCCCGCTACATCGCCGGTGGCGCCCCTATTTGGACAGATGAGATATCGCGATTTTTGATTATCGCCACCGTGATGCTCGCGGCTGGCACCGTCTGGTCGGAAGGGGGTCACATGCGCGTTGGCCTGTTGGAGAAGCTGCTGCCAACCCCCTTCGCGCGTTTGCTGAATGTGTACCAGTGGCTACTCACCCTACTGATTGCAGCGGGGGGAGCCTGGATCAGCTATCGCTATGCACTCTCCGTCAGCATGTTTACCACCTCAGGACTTGGCATTAGCCGCACGGTGCCCCTCCTCTCGCTACCCGTTGGCTTTTTATTACTGGCTTGGCATGCGCTTCTCTATGGCCCCGCGCCGCTAAAAACCGTTGAGGACACCTTATGATTGTGACGATGCTGGTGGTTTTCCTCGGCCACGTTCTGCTTGGACTTCCTCTGTTCATCGCACTGCTGACCACCGCGATAGTGGGCTTTCTGTTTGTCGACCCCTCGATGATTCCACGTATGCTGCCCCAGCAATTCTTTGGCGGTATCAATGTGTTCTCCTTGATGGCTATTCCGTTATTCATCTTCGCTGGCAACCTGATGAACGTCAGCGGCTTAACCGAGCGCCTGATGGGGTTCGCCCGACTAATAGTGGGACACTTGCGGGGCGGTATGGGCCACGTCAACGTGGTGTCGAGCGTTTTCTTCGCTGGTGTCAATGGCTCAGCGGTGGCGGACACCTCGGCACTGGGGTCGCTGTTAGTACCTGCCATGGAGAAGGAGGGCTACTCAAGAGCCTTTGCCGCAGGATTGACTGCCGGTAGCTCGCTGATCGGCCCGATTATTCCCCCCAGTATCTTTATGATCCTCTACGCCTCACTGACGAACACCTCAGTAGGTGATCTATTTCTGGCGGGCGTGGTTCCGGGTCTGCTGTTGGGGGTTGCCTTTATGGGCATGAACGCCTGGTATGCCTGGCGCCACCGATTACCCAAAAGTGGCCAGTTGCCCTCAATCGGCCAACTTGGCATAGCCTTCGCAGCCGCTCTGCCTGCGCTTATCGCTCCCTTTATTATTGTTGCTGGCATCGTGCTGGGCTTTGTGACGCCTACAGAGTCGGGCGCGTTGACAGCACTGTATGTGGCCTTATGTGGCTTTGTGCTGGGTGGTTTACGCTTGAAAGAGTGCTGGCAAGCCATCCTTGATACGGCACGTTTAACCTCGGCGATTTTTCTCATCATGGCGGCCTCGGCGACGATTAGCTGGCTGCTCTCCTATGCGCAAGTGCCTACGCAATTTGTATCCCTACTATCACCCTACGTGGACAATAGCGTGGTTATTTTATTGCTGCTTAGTGCGATCACCTTCATCACGGGCATGTTTATGGAAGAGGTGTCGGCATTGATGCTACTGACGCCGATCTTTGCGCCGGTGGCTATGATGGCGGGTATCGACCCCATTCATCTGGGCGTCATCATCACACTGAACATTACCATTGCGTTGATCACGCCACCGCTGGGCGCCTGTGTGTTCGTGGCCGCCGCGGTTAGTCGGCTTGAGATAGTGTCGCTATTTAGAACCATTTGGCCCTTTGTACTGACGGCAATTGCGGTGCTTATTCTCCTCATTCTTTTTCCACCGCTGACGCTGTGGCTGCCTACTCAATTTTGACAACCAGTTTAATAACCTGATTTTGATAACCAGCTTGGATAACACTCTGCTTGGATAACATAATGCCTTTGAGCACACTATTGAAGGCCTTGCCGCCTATACCCAGCCACCCAGCCCCCTGCTGGGAGCAGTTGCGCCGTGCGCCTATTGAAGATAACGGCGAGCGCCTGGTACCGATGAGCCTCGCCCCGGCACCGGTCAGCGTGTTCCCCGCCTATGCTCGGCTGGGTATTCCGGGTGCGGTGTCAGAGTGTTTCGTTCGTGAGGGGGTTTATCGGGCGCTACTCGCTGCGGCACGTAGCTTACCCGAGGGCATCGGGTTGATCGTACTGGATGGCTGGCGGCCATGGCGGGTGCAGCAGTACTTGTTCGATACCCTGCATGAAGCCATCCACCACCACCATCCAGATCTCAGCGAAGCGGAGCTATTGGAGCGTACAAGAGAGTTTGTCTCGGTGCCCAGCCGCGATCCTTTAGCCCCCAGCCCGCACCTCACCGGCGGTGCCGTCGATGTCACGCTTTGTGATGCCGATGGCCTGCCGCTGGATATGGGCACCCTGTTTGATGAAGCGCTCCCCGCCTCCCATAGCGACTATTTCGAAAAGCTGGAAATGCTTACCACGCAGCAACATAAGGCGCGGGATAACCGCCGCCTGCTCTATCACACCCTGCAACAACAAGGCTTCACCAACCTGCCCAGCGAGTGGTGGCACTTCGATTACGGCGATCAATTATGGGCCTACTACGGGCCGCATGATCATGCACAGTACGGCCCGGCAGAGCTGGATACCATAGAGAGCCGCTGGCGCAGGCAGTTGGGGTAATGATCTAGCCAGCGCCAGATTCAGTGAGTTCACACCGCTGGTGCTTCAAGTTCCAGAAAGCGCCGTACTCGATCGGTTTTAGGGTTCTCAAAAAACTCGCTGGGGTGGGATTTTTCAATGATGATGCCTTTGTCGAGAAAGACCACTTGATCGGAGACTGCCCGGGCAAACTCCATTTCGTGGGTCACCAGCACCATGGTGTAGCCCTCTTTGGAGAGGTCTTTGATCACCCCAAGCACTTCCCCCACCAGTTCGGGGTCGAGGGCTGAAGTGGGCTCATCGAACAGCATCACCTTAGGCTGCATGGCGAGTGCCCGCGCAATCGCCACCCGCTGTTTCTGACCACCAGAGAGCGTGTAAGGGTATTGTTCACGCTTGTCAGCCATGCCGACTTTTTCGAGCAGCGCCATAGCCCGCTCGTCAGCCTCGGTTTTGCTTAGCCCCTGAACATGAATAGGCGCCTCGGTGACATTGCGCAGCACGCTTAAATGAGGCCAGAGGTTAAAGCCCTGAAACACCATGCCAAGTCGCGCACGCATGCCTGCCAGCTCACGGCGCGACATGGGTTTTCCTGAGTCACTCACGCCGATGCGATCACCAGCAATACGGATGTCACCCCGGTCGGGTTGCTCAAGCCAGTTAATGCAGCGTAGCAGGGTAGATTTACCCGAACCCGATGATCCCAAAATACTCACCACTTCGCCGGGTTGCACTTCCAGTGATACATCCCGCAGCACTTCGGTGCCATCGAAGCTTTTGGAAAGATTACGAATACTAACAGCGGCGGTCTCAGGCATTTTCGAATCCTCGCTTGGCGCCAAAACGGCCAATCATTTTGATAAACAGTTCTAAACCAATACTGATCAGCCAGTAGAAGCCGATCACCACGATGAACGCTTCCATAGGAATGAAGTAGGTGCTCGACAGGCTGCTTGCCGCCGCGGTGAGTTCGCGCACGGTGATGATCACCAGAAAGGCGGTGTCTTTGAGTAGGATAATCAACTGATTGCCCAATAAACCGCGGGTTTTCAAAATTAGCTGCGGCAAGATAATGCGCATAAACATTTGGGGCTGCGAAAACCCTTGAGCGATGGCTGCCTCTACCTGCCCTTGGGCGAAGGTAGCGCGGCAGCCGCGCAGAATCTCCGCGAAGTATGCGCCATGGTAGATCACCAGGGCGATAATCCCGGCCGTCCAGGCACTCATGCGGATGCCTGCACTGGGTAAGCCGTAATACAGCAGGTAGGCCAGGATCAAAAATGGCAGCATACGCATGCCATCGATAAAAATCCGCAGCGGAACCTTTAACCGTGGGCGGGAACCCTCCAATAAAAACACCATGGCGCTGCCCATTAAAAAAGCCAGCACGGCGGATAAACCAAATAGCTTTAAGGTGTTATAAAAACCACTTAAAAACACATCGTACGACGACCAAAGAATGTCCCAATTACTCATAGAGGCTCCCTCTTAATGGCCAAGTTAGACGGCCAACCGACTGGCTTTGCGCTCAGCCAGGCGTTGAAGCCAGACAAGCAGGCTGATGATCAGCATGTACAGCACCGCAGCCGCTAAAATCGGCGGCAAAGGGTCGTAGGTGACCGCCGAAATACGGTTGGTCACTCGAGTTAGATCTACCACGCCGATGACCGCAATGGCGGGACTGCCTTTGATCAGAAATGACATCTCGTTCACCAACCCTGGCAGGCTGGTAATGGTTATTTGCGGTAACATAATGCGGCGGAAATAAACCCAGGGAGTCATGCCAATGGCCAGGGCCGCTTCGCGCTGTTCTTTAGAGAAGTTGTTAAATGCAGAGCGCCAGATTTCAGCGTTAAAAGCAGTGGTATTGAGGGTTAACGCGATAATACCGGCCACATTGCGGTTGAGATTAATGCCCATGGTCGGTGCGGTTAGGAATATAAACAGCACCAGTGTAACCAATGGCGTGGCCCTCGCCAGGCTAATATAAACGCCTAGCAGCTGATGCAGAACAGGGATTTTGGCCACTCTTAGCAAGGCAATCAGCAACCCCATTACCACACCGATGGCGATGGATATGCCGGAGATCCAAAGCGTTGTCCAGGCCCCCTGGATAAGGAGCCCCCATGCGCTACTGTCCATGCTCACCCCCTAATTCGCTATAAGAAAACCGCCGCCCATACCGGGCGGCAGGCGAATGTGATGGCTTACATACCGGCCATTTCGTGGAACTCTTCCACTGAGGTGATAGGGGTTGTCGGCAGGTCGTCAAAGGACTCGCCAAACCACTTTTCCTGCAGCTCGGCTAGGCGGCCAGAATCACGCAGGTGGCTCATAAAGTCGGTGATATAGGTCAGCAGTTCTGGGCTGTCTTTAGGCATCGGCCAGGCCACGAAGCCTGGGCCGGAGACGGCTTGGCCCGCTTCAAATACGTCAGAGCGCTCACGGATCAGGTCATTAACCGGCACGATAGAGTTAATCACGTAATCGACACGACCGTTGGCCAGGTCAGCGTAGATTTCTGGATAGGCCTCATACTCCATCACGTCGCCCAGCTCGCCACCGCTCTCTTCCAGCATGACCTCCAACTCTGGCAGGCGCGATAGCAGTGCACTGCCCGCCTGAACACCCAGGGTCATGCCACTTAAGTCTTCAATGCTGTTGATACGGTCATCACCTGCCCGCTTGATGTAAAAGTGCTGTGCCGAGGCAAACGGCGGCGCGTAGTTAAACACCCGCAGGCGTTCGTCGGTCACCGACGCGCCGGTAAGCGCCATGTCGTATTGGCCCGATGAAACCGAGGCCAAAAGCCCCGTCCAAGGCAAAATATCCTGGCGGATGTCGAAGTCAGCGTACTCCTCCAGTTCAATCAATATATCTTTGATAAAACCATCGGGATCGCTGCCACTCATAAAGTTGAACGGCGCGTAGTTATCTTCGGTGGCCACGCTCATATAGCCACGGCTCTCTATTTCATCTAAATCCGCAGCGGCAACGGTCAGTGACGCACTTAAAGCAAGTGCCCCGATGCTTATTGCGGAGGCTAAGGCAGTTATTTTTTTCATCGTCTGATATCCCCTAGGTTTTCAAAAATACGCTTTTAAAAAATACATTTTTAGAAAAAGCAGTCAAAAAATCGCTCGCCCCACTGTTTGCAGTAGCTGACTTCACCCTAGATTTTTATCCTCTCTGCGATTAGAGCCAGTTAGCGCAAATTAAAAGGACAGTTACCGATAGCCGCTGCCGACAACAGAACTGGCACGAAAGATGCTTTGTTTAAGGAGAGATGCTTGAGTGAATAGGCTAGACGGCCAGGGTTTTGAAGAGGAGAAGTGCATGACATCACTGTGTCTTGAGGTCGACCCTAACGCTGGCGCCTGCCTGCAAGAACAGCTACGCAAAACGCTGCTGGAAGCGATTCGTATGGGAAGCTTACCCAGCGAGGACGCGCTACCCTCCTGCCGCAAGCTTTCGCAACAGCTGGGTATTTCGCGTAATACGGTGGCGATTGTTTACGAAAAGCTGGTTGAGGATGGCTATTTAATAAGTCGCCCTCGTAGCGGCTACTATTTACACCCTGATTATAACGAGCCTCAATCAACGCTTAATTCATCCCTAACAGCGTTAACCGAAACCAATAACGGCGCAATAAGCGCACCAAACTGGCACAAACGCATTGCTCAGCGCCCTACTAACTACCAAGGCATTCTCAAACCCGGTAATTGGTCGGAATATGCCTATCCGTTTATTTACGGCCAGCTAGATACGCGACTTTTTCCGTTAGCCCAGTGGCGCGATGTTTCTCGGCGTTTACTAAGCTCACAGCGCGATAAACCCTGGTTGCGCGATCGTATTGACCAGGACGACCCGCTCCTGATTGAGCAATTGCGAAAACGTATTTTGCCGCGCCGGGGAATTTTTGCTCGCTCAGAAGAGATTCTGATCACCATGGGGACGCAAAATGCACTCTATTTGATTGCTCAGCTGCTCTGCCATCGGGGCACCCGTGTGGCGCTAGAAACTCCCGGTTACCGCGAGGCAATGAATGTGTTTGCCCAGCGCGGTGCCAGCCTGCAGTTGCAAACAGTGGATACGGAAGGCATGCGTCTTGAGGGGTCTCAGCAGTGTGACTATCTGTACGTCATGCCCAGTCATCAGGTGCCCACCGGGGTGACCATGAGCCACGAGCGACGCGAAGCTCTGCTGGCCCAGCTAGCCCATCGCGACCAAATCGTGATTGAGGATGACTACGACGCCGAGATTCATGGCGACCAGTTCGCGCTGCCAGCCCTCAAAGCCAGCGCGCAGAGCGCCCGAATTATCTACATGGGCAGCTTATCCAAAGCGCTCTCGCCTGGGCTGCGCATGGGTTATGTCGTGGCCGATGCTGAAGTGATTGACGAGCTGCGGGCGCTGCGCCGTATGATGTACCGACACCCTCCCGCTGCGTTACAGCACCAGCTGGCGCAGTTTATTTCTCAAGGCTATTACGAGCGCTACCTCAAGCTTCATGTGGAGGAAATCGACCGGCGGCGCGACACGATGCGGCTCGCTATTGATCAGGCATTGCCCGGCTGCCTCAGTCACAGCAGTAGTCGCTCCAGCGCCTTCTGGATGGAAGCGGATGCGGGCATAGACACTCAGCGGCTAGCCTGGCATGCCGCCCAGCGGGGTGTGCTCATTGAACCCGGCTTCCAGCACTTCTTCGATGCCGCCCCGCCGCGGCGCTTTTTCCGGCTAGGGTTTGGCGCCATCGAGAGGGAACGTATCGACCCAGGCATACAGCGCCTGGGCCTAGCCTACGATAACGCCCTGAGTACTTAACCTATCATCTAGCGTGATGCCGTATAGTTTTTCAGCACGCGATCCAAGATGGCTAAACCCTCCTCTACTTCAGCAGCCGTTACGATACACGGCGGTACCACATGGATGCGGTTCTCAACGGTAAAGACCAGCAGTCCGTTTTCCATTAATTGCTGTTTGAGTTTCAGCACTTCCGCCCCTGGCAGTGGCGTTTTGTAAACCGGGTCGCTGACGAGCTCCAAAGCATGGAACACACCAACACCCCGCCAATCACCAATGATAGCGTATCGTTCGGTAAGCTGTTGCAAGCCTGCGGCTAACGGGCCATTACCCACCTCGTCAGCGTTTTCAACCACGCCCTCTGCATCCATCGCATCCAGGGTCGCGACTATCGCCGCCATTGCCAGCGGGTGACCGGAATACGTCAGACCGCCGACAAAAAAGTGGTCATCGAAATAGCGTGAGATGGGTTCAGAGATAATCACGCCCCCGGCAGGCACATAGCCCGAGTTCACCCCTTTGGCGAAGACGATTAAGTCCGGCGTCATGTCGTAATGTTCAAAAGCGAACCAGCGCCCCGTGCGACCAAAGCCGGCCATCACTTCATCTAGAATCAGCACAATGCCGAACTCATCGGCGAGTTTTCTAACGCCCTGAAGATACGCCTTCGGAGGTAACAGCACGCCAGCAGTACCGGGGATGGTTTCCAGCAGGATGGCCGCCACCGCATTAGCACCTTCGCACTCAATCACCCGGCGCAGGTGTTGCAACGCCCGCTCACACTCCTCCTCTTCATTGCGCGCCCAAAACTCACTGCGATAAAGATAAGGGTTGAAGAAGTGCACGTGGCCGCTGGCATACTCATTGGGCACACGCCGCCAATCACCGGTGGCGGCAATCGCTGAACCGGTATTGCCGTGATAGGAGCGGTAAGCGGATAGTATTTTGCTTCGCCCGGTATAAAGGCGCGCCATACGGATGGCGTTCTCGTTGGCATCAGCCCCCGCATTGGTGAAAAACACCTTACTAAAGCCAGCGGGCGCTTTGGCGATAATACGCTTGGCTGCTTCGCCCCGGGCTAAGTTGGCATGGGCGGGGGCAATGGTACACAGGCTCGCAGCCTGGGCTTGAATCGCGCTAACCACCTTGGGATGCTGATGGCCGATATTGGTATTGACTAACTGGCTACTAAAATCCAGATACGAGCGCCCCACATAGTCCCATACGCGACACCCTTCAGCCCCTGCAATCACCATCGGGTCTAAACTGCCTTGCTGTGCCCAGGAGTGGAACACATACTGGCGATCTAAGGTGTGTACATAAGTATTATCCACGCCGCTTTTAGGTGGATGTGAAGCGGCAATATTGGTATTCATAGCAAGCACCCTAAGTAATCCGTTAAGAAATAGCGTGCTTGCCAGCCTAGTGAGTCAACCGTTTAGGCTGTAGGGCCAGTCGTTACATACCAGAGGGACAGACGAGTGATGTCACAGTCACAGGCACGAACTGGCTCTAAAGGCTTGAACCAGCGTTGCTTACAGTGATGTCAGAACTCGACCCATCGACTTTTAATCATTTGAATAACGTGGAGAAATTGCAATGCCTAGCGTACTTATCACCGGAGCGACATCAGGGTTTGGCAAAGCGGCTGCCCAGCGCTTTGCCAAAGCGGGCTGGTCATTGATTTTAACCGGGCGACGCGTAGAGCGCCTCAAATCACTTGAGGAGGAGCTTTCCCAGCAGGTGCCCGTGCTAACGCTGGCGCTGGATGTCCGCGATAGTGACGCGGTGACTGACGCCATTAGCAACTTACCGGAAGCGTTTCTGCCGCTGACGTGTTTAATCAATAACGCGGGGTTAGCTCTGGCACCGGAGCCGGCGCAAAAGGTGGCGCTAGAGGATTGGCACACCATGATCGACACCAATATCACGGGGTTGGTCAATGTGACACACGCAGCGCTGCCGCTGCTGTTGAAAACCGGTAAAGGCGCGAGCATTCTCAATCTCGGCTCGGTGGCGGGACAGTGGCCCTATCCGGGCGGGCATGTGTATGGCGCGTCGAAAGCCTTTGTTCAACAGTTCAGCTACAACCTACGCTGCGACCTGTTAGGTACTGGCGTGCGAGTCACTGACCTGGCGCCCGGCATGGCAGAAACCGAGTTTACGCTGGTCAGGACTAAAGGCGACCAGGCCGCTTCGGATGCACTTTACCGGGGTACGACGCCACTTCAAGCGGAAGATATCGCCGAGCAGCTTTACTACTTGGCCACGCTGCCCGCCCATATCAACATCAACCGCTTGGAAATTATGACCGTTCGTCAGGCATGGTCAGCGTTTGCTATAGATCGCGACCCCGCTTAAGCCTGCTGCGCCGATTTTAATAGGCCACCCGTTGAAATGCGATAACGCCCTTTCTCTTTGACTAGATAAAGGGCGTTATCCACTCGTTTCATTACGCTTTTGACCGATTGTTGATACATTCTATTTTACTCATCCTTGTAAAATAGTCGTGCGATCATGAGGCTCAACGTCAACAGATCTCGATACCCACAGCCGATAAAGGGCAGGGGTAAAGAAAAACGACACTAGCGTCGCCAAGAGTAGTCCAAAACCAACCGTTTGCGCGAATGGGGGCCACAGCCCACCAGTGGCCAACATCAGCGGAATTAAGCCTGCAAAGGTAGTGACCGTGGTCGAAACGATATGCCGACTGGTAGGGCCACTGATCACCGCCAGCATGGCATCGATATCGCCTCGGCGGGCGGCTTCATCGTCATCAAAGGCAGCAATAATGATAATGGTGGCATTGATCGCTACCCCCACCAGCCCCATGATGCCGACGATAATCACGAAACCAAACGCATGCCCGCTTAGGAGCAGCGCCACAATGCCCATACCCATCGCCTGGGCGCCGGCAATAAACACAATGGCGGCCCGTCGGAAGGAGTTAAATGCCAGCACCACGGTGGCCACCATGGCTATGACCAGCAGCACCACCGAGGCAAGCAACTTGCCCACGGCGTCATCTCGCTCGGCGGCTTCACCACCGGTTTCGATTCGGTAACCAGGGGGCAATTGAAACGCCCCTGACGCCAACGCTGCTTGAAGCTTGGCATCCAACTGAGCCATGGAGACCGCCGGAAGAGCGTCGGCCACCAGGTACCCTTGTACCAACTGCATCCGTTCAGCGTTACGGCGGGTAATCACGCTCCAGGCAGGCGTGAGTGACACCTCTGCCACCGCCGCCAGTGGCAGTCCCTCAGCTACTTGATCGCTGACCAGGCGCAGCGCCGCCAGCTGTTCGGCGTTAGTGCGCCACTCATCGGCGTAGCGCACCCGCACCGGCAGTTGCTGCGTGTCCTCCAGCAACATGCCTGCTGATTGCCCCGAGAGCGCGGCCCCCACTTGTTCCGCTAGCCGCTGCGGCGTTAGCCCCGCATCACTCAGTGCGGTGTGGTCGATATCCAGGGTTAACCTGGGCAAATCACGCTGCATGCCGGCGCGCACATGGGTCACCTGAGGCAGTTGGTGCATTAGGCCCGCTAGCTCAAGTCCCAGCGATGACAGCACTGCCAGATCATCACCATAGACACGTAGCTCAATCGGGGCTTTAAACGGCGGCCCCTGCTCATACTTGCGCACTACGCTTTGGGCCTGGGGGAAATGCCGATCAAGCGCCTGCTGTAAGGCGGGCACCCGTTCATTAGTGATTTGTAAAGAAGCTGTGTCCACAATCAGGTGCAAAAATGCCGGGTTGTTATCCTCATTGGTAAGCACGTTGTAGTACATCATTGGCGCGCTTTCACCGACAAACGCCGAGACGCGGGTGATGCCCGGCAGCTCACGAATCATGGCATCGACTTCATGGGCCAGTGCTTCGGTGTTGGTCATACTGCTGGCGGGGGGCAGGCGCACCTCGATGTGAAACTGGTCGCGGTCTGCGGGAGGAAAAAACGCCACGTCCAGCGTGGGCATCAACGCCATGCCACCCACGGGCACACACAGGGTGATGATCATGGCGGCCCAGGGGTGACGCAGCGCGCTGCGTACCGTACGGCGGAAGCCGCGCTTGAGCATCCCACTGACGCCGTTATTTCGAGGCGTTGGAGGTTTATCAGCGACCCTGGCTAACAGCATGGGTGACAGCGCAGGCACCAGCAGCAACGAAACCAGATAAGAACTTACCAGTGCGACCATCACCGCCATGGCCAGGGGCCCTACGAATTCCCCCGCAGGGCCTGGCATCAACACAATCGGCATAAACGCCAATATGGTGGTTAAGGTGCTGGCCAGCAGCGGCACCGCTAAGTGGCGTAATGTGTCCCGGGTAGCGGCAAGCGCTGAATCATCTTTCAAAAAGCGCTCGCGCAGGGCGTTGGTCATCACAATGGCATTGTCGACCATCAGCCCCAGCGCCACGATAATACCGGTAATGCTCATCTGGTGAATATCGATACCCAGCGGCTGGAAGAGCGCCAGAGTGAGCAGGGCCGTGGCGGGAATCGCCAACCCCACCGTCACCGCCGAGCGCCAGCCCATGGTGATGAACAGGATCGCCACCACCAGCGCTAGCCCCATCAGCAGGCTTCCAGCCACGTCACTTAAGCGCTGGTTGGTGTAACTGGCCTGTTCGAAAACCTCTTCAACCGCGATGCCGACAGGCAATTCATCGGTGAACACCGCCAACTGCTCTTGTGCTTTTTCCACCCAGTTATCAATTCGCTGGCCGGTAGCCATACGTGCGCCGACATACACCGCTCGTTCGCCGTTAAGCAGTGCCACTGAGGCGGGCGGGTCTTGCACGCCCCGGCGTAGCTCAGCCAACTCGCCAAGTCTTACGGTATGCCCCTGCCGAGTCGTCACTTCTATCTCGCGTAGCCTATCGAGCGCATCAAACTCACCGCTTAGCCCCACTGTCAGCCGGTGGCCGTCGGTGACCACTTCACCTGCGGTACGTCGTCCATCGCTTGCCTCAATAGTGGCCGCTAATTGCCCGACGGAGAGCCCCAATGCGTTCAGTTCAAGCGGGTTAACCCTCACCTCTACCTGCTCCCCCGCCACGCCGAAGCGGTGGGTATACTCCGTGCCAGGGACGTTTCTAAACGCTGCTTCCAAACGCTCGGCGTAGCGCTCCATCAGTTGGGGATTGGGCGGGGTATCCAGTGTCCAGCGCAATGCGGCCACGATGCTAAATGCGTAGCCCCGATCATCCAGCAGTTCCGGCGTTTGCACACCGTCAGGCAGGGTAGGGGCGACATCGGCCAGCTTGTCGCGCACGCGGCTCCACACCGGCGTTACATTGGTCACGGCATCCTCAAGCTCAAGGCTAATCACCGCAATGCCCTGGCGTGAGGTGGATTCCAGCACGTTAATCTCAGCGATAGTGCGCAGCTCATCCTCAATGGGACGCGCCACTAAAGCTTCGACCTGCTCGGGGGTCGCACCAGGAAAAGGCGCAAACACGGTAGCCATTCGCGCCACCAAATGGGGGTCTTCCGCGCGAGGCAACGTTTGAATGGCCGACAGCCCGGCGACAACGAGAAGGCCCAGGGCTAGCGCTAACAGTCGACGGTTAAATAACCACTCAAGGCGATTCATAGGCCACTTCCTCGCTTAGCGTGACCTGCTGACCTGGCGTTACACGGTGGGTGCCACCGGTAATCAGCCGCATGCCCGGCGCCAGCGTGCCGCGTACAAAGGCCTGGTCGCCTTCGCTATGCAGTAGCTCCACGCTGGCCTGGGCCACACGGTAGTGATCGTTCTCTAACGGCTCGGCCACCAATACGTTCCACAGGCCACGGTCGGCGGCTTGCAGGGAATCCAACGGCACCCAGTATCCGTTTGCGGGCTCTGTGATCCTGTAGCGCAGCTCTGCCAGATCGCCGGGCACGGCGTGATCTGGGGCTTCCAGCGACACCACCAGCGTTTGGGTGCGGCTGTCGCTATCCACCTGAGGAAGTCGGGCACGTACCTCACCGCTGACTTCCTCACCATTCACCATCAATTCAACGGCCTCATCGGGAGTAAACGTCGCGGCCAGCGCTGCGGGTAGGCCAAGATGCGCTTCTAACTGCTCGACGTCGATAAGATCGAAAGCGGTAGTGCCGCTACTCACCAAGCTGCCGACACTGACATGGCGCTCGATCACTCGTCCGGCGAAGGGCGCTTTTAACGTGCTGTCATCCAAATCGGCGGTAAGGCTATCGCGCTCGGCTGCCAGCGCCGCCAGGCGAGCCTGGAGGGTCAGTCGATCTGTCCGGGCCTGATCCAGCGCCGTGCGGCTGGCAAAGTTACTCTGGTTTAGCTGCGCTTCACGCTCCTCCTGGCGCTGAGCCAGAGCAAGGCTGGCACGGGCTTCTTCACTGCGTGCAGCTACCTCTGCTAAGCGGCTTTCCAATCGACGGGTATCCAGCGTGGCAAGCACATCCCCCTGTTCAACCGCATCGCCTCTGTCTGCTGACACAGCACTGACCCGCCCCGCGGGTTCGAACGCCAGCGATACCGACTGGCGCGCCACCACACGGCCGGTTAAGCGCACATCGCGTTGCAGTTGTTCGGCTTGTTCCAGAGCCTTGCTCGCCACCTGTAGCAGGGCATTATCAGCGCCTTGCTGGCGGGCCTGCTGAGCACTGCTGTGCTGACTGGAGAGAAAAAACACCGTCGCCAGTGTGGCACCTACCATCAACAGCGCCGCCAGCGTGCCGCGAAACAGGTGGTTCCAGGAAGTTTTTAGAGGAGTGCCCATGCTGGCCTCGAAATGGTTTATTCTTGAACGATACCGTTCACTATAATATGTGTACGCTCACGTTCAATATTTATTTACTCGATGGGCACGGACTGCACCGAATGACAGATTCTCAACATACACCGCCTGAACCAAAACGCCGCGCTGGACGACCCAAGGATATGGCTAAACGGAATGCCATGATGGATGCGGCGGCGTGTCTGTTTTTTCGCCACGGTTTAGAGGGGGTAACGATGGAAGCCGTTGCCCGAGAAGCGGGGGTTTCCAAAGTCACAGTGTACGGTCACTTTATGACCAAAGAGGCACTGTTTGGCAGTGTGATACGGCGCGAAACCGAAACCATCCGCAGGGGGTTAGATAAACTGCCCGATACCCACGAGGGGGTTCGCCAATCACTGATCGAAGTCGGCATGAGCTTAGTACACTTTTTGCTGGAGCCCCATGTGCTGGCGGTTGAGCGAGCAATGAGCGCCCAGGGCGAGCAGTACCCGGAGCTGTTAAAGGCTTATTTCGAGGCGGGCCCCTGGGCAATGCAACAATGGCTACAAGAGAAGTTAGAAAGACTGGCCAGCGCCGGGCATTTAACGCTTGGCTCGCCCTCCATTGCAGCCGACCAACTGTGCAGCATGTGGCAGGGTATGCTGGTCACAGAAGTCAGCATGGGCGTACGGCAACTGCCCAGCGATGAAGAGCTTCACCGCCAAATCAGCAGCGCCGTGAATGTGTTTTTGGCAGCGTATGGGGAACCTAGGTCAAGCACAGCTCATTGAGAAATCACTATCTGTTTTAACGCCGCTCTAGCACACCGATTAGCGCGGGTATTGGCAGGCTTTGATCTTCAACCGATGTATACAGGTTGCGGACGGCTTCAGCGATCCCCCCCTCCACGGCAAGGTCTTCGGTCATCGTGTGGTAGTAACCAAGATCTTTGCTGGCATTGGCAACGGTAAACTTGAAGCCTGAAGGGTCATTATCAGCGATATAGGGGCGCAGCCGCTCGAGCACGACGCCACCTCCGCCCCCAGCCCCTAATACCTCCAGCAATGCGCTATCGCTAATACCCGCTTTACGAGATGCCGCTGTAGCCTCGGCCAATACTGCCGAAAATCCCAAAGAGACAAAGTTATGCAGCAGTTTAAGAGTATGCCCCGCGCCCACATCGCCCGCATGGGCAATATTTTCGGCAAAGCCCTGCAGCAGAGGCAGTGTTTCATCGAACAGCGCCTTCGGCGCGCCAACGATCAAATTGAGTCGCCCTTCCGCTGCTTCTTTCGGCGTGCGCGTCATGGCCGCATCCATAAAGCGCCCGCCAGCCTCTGTGACTCTGGCAGCGACTTTTTCTGTTGAACTGGGCAGCGCAGTGGAGCAATCCACCACGACACATCCGGGCTTTAACCCCGCTAATACGCCGTTGGGTTCAAACAGCACGGCTTCTACTTGAGGTGAGCCGGTGACGCACAGAATCACCACCTCAGCACTCTGGGCCACCTCTCGTCCTGTATTCAGCGAGATGGCACCGGCTGCCAATAAGTCATCTACTGGCTGGTTACCGGAGTGGTTCAGAAACCTGACCTGATGGCCTGCACGTAGCAGGCTGCTGGCGATCCCATGGCCCATGAGGCCCACGCCGACGATGCCTACTTGGCTGACTGATGTCATTGTTATCACCTTAAAGCTGGTTCGTCCGTTAATGTTTGATCGCGATAGTTTTAATCTGTGTGTAGCTTCGCAGGCCCTCAAAGCCTTTTTCCCGGCCGTGTCCGGAGCGGCCAACGCCACCAAATGGTAGCTCTACACCACCGGCGGCACCGTAGTTATTGATGAATACCTGACCGCTGCGAATCCCTTTGGCCAAACGGAGCTGACGGCCGCCATCGCGCGTCCAAATACCGGCACAGAGGCCAAAATCGGTGGCATTAGCCAGCGCCAGCGCTTCCGCTTCGTCCTCAAACACCTGCACCACCAGCACTGGGCCAAATAACTCTTCTTGAAGCACTTCATGCCCAGCAGGAATATCAGTGAGTAGTTGAGGCACTACGAAGTGGCCGCCACTTGGCGCGCTTGCCGCTAACTGGCCTTTTGCCGCCACGCGAATACCGTCGGCTTCGGCGGCCGCCAAGCGCGCTTCCAGCTTGGCTTTTTGACGCGCATTGATCAGTGGGCCACAGTCAACGTCCGCTTCGCCGGCGTCACAGCGCAGGGCAGCGAAGCGCTCGCTGAGGTTAGCAACCACGCTCTCAGCGATCTCCCTCTGCACCAGCAAACGGCTGCCTGCGGAGCAGGTCTGACCAGCATTCTGAATAATGCCGCGCACTACTGCGGGCAGCGCGGCATCAAGATCCGCATCAGCAAACACTAATTGGGGAGACTTACCGCCAAGTTCCAGGGTGACGGGTACATGGTGCTGCGCGGCCGCCTGAGCGACATGGGTGCCGGTCTCTGGCGAGCCGGTAAAGGAGAGGTGATCAATGTTTGGGTGGGCAGCAAGGGCAGCGCCCGCTTCAGCACCAAGCCCTGGCACCACGTTGAGTGCACCCGCCGGAAGGCCATGATCCACTGCCAGTTGCGCTAAACGCAATACGCTCAAACAGGCATCCTCTGCGGGCTTAAGCACAACGGTATTACCCGCGGCCAGCGCCGCGGCCACACAGCGCCCGAAGATTTGCGATGGATAATTCCAGGGAATAATTTGCGCACACACGCCATAGGGCTCACGCAAGGTCATGACCGCGAAATCGGTCTCAAAGGGGATGGTTTCACCGTGAAGTTTATCCGCCGCCCCGCCATAAAAGCGAAAGTAGCGTGCGCAAGCACCAATATCGCCCCTGGCTTGAGTCAAGGGCTTCCCGGTATCAGCACACTCAAGCTGTGCCAGTTGCTCGTGATGCGCCTCGATAATATTTGCAAAGCGTAGCAACCATTCGCTGCGCTGCCTTGCAGACCACCGGGCCCACTCGCCTAGCTGGCCAGAAAAGGCCCGCCGTGCGGCTTGTACCGCCGCTTCTACATCGCCTATTTGGCAACGGGCGATACGGGTCAGCGGTTCGCCACTGGCCGGGGCTTCCACCTGTAACGTTGTGGTGGTGTTCACCCACTCTCCAGCCACCAGCGCCTGCTGCGGTGGCAACGTTAATGCATCTGGCATATCGCACTCCTCTTATTATGATTGTTTTATTGACGCTAAAAACGGCGGGGTTAACCGTAAAAAGCAGTCACCAGCCCCATGGAAATCCATGGCATGTAAGTGATCGCCATTAGGCAGGCCAGCACCACCAAGACAAAGCGCAACAGCCATGGCAGCATTTGATCGATCGATATTTTGGCAACCGCACAGGCAGCAAAAAGGTTTACGCCTAGCGGCGGCGTAATCATGCCAAGCGCCAGATTAACCACCATGACTAGACCAAAATGAACGGGGTGGATACCGAACTGAATGGCGATGGGCGTCAATATCGGTGCCAACACCAGAATAGCGGCGGAAGTTTCGATAAACATGCCGACAACTAACAGCAATGCATTGACCACCAGCAAAAACATCAGAGGATCATTGATGGTGTTGGTAACCAGATTGGCAATTTGCGCGGGCAGCCCCGTTCGGCTTAGCAGAAAGCTGAAGAGCGAGGCGGCGGCAATAATCAGCATGACGGCAGCTGTTGAGACAACGCTCTGGCGCATAATCGGCCACAGGTCATCGACCTTCAGTTCACGGTAGTAGAAGCCTCCCACGATCAGCGCAAAAAACACGGCCACGGCGGAGGCTTCAGTCGGGGTAAATATCCCGCCATAGATACCGCCAATCACGACCACCGGCATCAGCATCGCGACCCAGGCGCGCTTTGCCGAGATCATAAAGCCAGTGCTGTCTTTATAGTCGTCCTTGCCGTAGCCACGCACTTTGCAGAACAGGTAGAGAAAGAGTATCAGCGCACTGCCAATCAGTATGCCTGGGCCGATACCCGCCAGGAATAGCTGACCGATGGAGGTATCGGTACTCACGCCGTACAGGATCAATGGAATGGAGGGCGGGATCAGTACCCCAAGCTCTGCAGAAGAGGCTTGTATGGAGGCGGCTAACGGCTTGGGATAGCCATGCTTTACCATGGCAGGAATCAGGATGGCACCAATAGCGAAGGTCGTTGCCACGCTGGAGCCGGACACCGCCGCAAACATCATGCAGGTCAGTACGCAGGACATGGCCAGCCCGCCCTGCACGCGGCCAACGATGGACTTCGCCAGATCCACCAGGCGCTGTGAGATGCCCCCGGCGGCCATCAGATTGCCGGCTAGGATAAAAAAAGGAATCGCCATTAACGGAAATTTATCGATGCCGATAAACATCTGCTGTGGCACCAGCAGCAACGGCAGACGTGTGAAGAATTCGATACCGATAATCGAGGCCAGGATAATGGAAATCGCAATCGGCACCCCGAAGGTAAACAGGATGATCAGCGACAGACCGATAACCATGTTCATGGCTGCACCTCCCGGTCAGGTCGCGGCGCGCCATGGAATGTTTCAACCTCCGGCACGATCTCGCTATTTTCAGGACCTACCTTTTCCCGGCCAGTGAGCTGTGCGAGCAGCCTCGCCACCACGGCGACAATGGCAAAGCAGGAGCCCGTGGGAATCGCCGCATAGGCCCACGACATCGAAATATTCATTCCCGACATGGTTTGATTGCTCACCCGCATCGTCATTTGGATGCCGTAATGGATCAGCACCCCAAGCACCAGCAGGCAGCACACCACAATGAGTACCTCTAAAAGGGTGAGAAAACGCGCAGGGACCACTTTATAAACGACTTCCACCGCCATCATGTAACCACCCCGAAAGGTGGCGGCAGCGGCCATAAATACACACCAGATCATGGCGGCACGAGAGGCGACTTCCGTCCAGGTAGAAGGAGCGTTAAACACAAATCGGGTGAGCACCTGATAAAAGCTGAGGGTTACCGATATCGCCAGCATCACCACTGCAATCAGCATTGCGAGCCGGGTTAACTGATGCTCAAAACGAAGAAATACCGCTAGCATAAGAGATCACCATGCCAAAGCGGCCTTCGGCTACGCCGAAGGCCGGGGAGGAAGAAGCGCTCAGCAACCGCTGGCTTTGTCCTGAATGCGCTCCAGCATTTCGGTGCCGTACTCAGAAGTAAATATCTCATAGGCGGGCTGAACCGCTTCCTGGAAAGGAGCAACATCAATGTCGGTCTTTACCGTCATACCGTTCTCTTCCAGCAGCGCCACGCCTTCACGCTCTAGTCGCGAGACCTCTTCACGGGTTGCTTCAGCAGATGCGACAGCAGCCTCCCTAAACCAGCCACGCTCTTCGTCACTTAAGCCGTCTAGCAGAATCGGCGACCCCAGGACGATGGCCGGCGAATAGACGTGCCCGGTTAGCGATAGGTAATCCTGCACTTCCCAGAAGTTGGTGGCGACGATGACCGTAATCGGGTTCTCCTGACCATCGACGGTGCCCTGCTGAAGTGCCGTGAACAGTTCCGGGAAGGCCATCGGCGTTGGCCGAGCACCCATCTGGCGGAAAGCCTCCTGATGCACCTCGTTCTCCATGGTGCGAACGCGAAGGCCCTCGGCATCTGCTGGTGTGGCGATTTCTCGCTGGCTATTGGTCAGATGGCGGAAGCCATTTTCCGTCCAAGCTAAGCCGACCAAATCGTGATCGCCCATTTTTTCCAGTAGTTCGTCGCCAAGCTCACTATCCAGCACGCAACGCGCCTGGTCGTAGTTCTCAAACAGGAACGGCAGGTCGAGCACATAGGTTTCGGGAACAAAGTTACCTAGCGGGCCGGTAGAGGTAATCACCACATCGACGGTGCCGATTTGCAACCCTTCGATCATCTCCCGCTCGCCGCCCAGCGACCCCGACGTATGCTCGGTCACCGTGAACTCGCCATCAGACAAACGCTCCAGCGTCTCTTTAAAGGCATCTGCACCCACTGAATAGTGAGAGCTGTCAGAAAGGGTGTGCCCCAGGTTCACTTCCGTCGCCGCATGGGCTTGTAGTGCAATGCCAACGGTAGCAATACCGCTAATCGCCGCCACCAGGGCATGGCGTGTAAGTGTTGGTGTCGTTGTAGAGTGTTGCTTAGTCATTGAAGTGCCCTCTTTATGTTGTTGTGAGGGTGGAGTGTGGAGCGACACACGCTATTGGTAACGTCGCCCCAGGCTGTTGCCTGCCGAGTGTGGCAGACCGGAACTCACGACGGTTCAGTAACGAACGCATCAATAATCTGTTTAAAGTTATCATCGCCCACAAAACCAAGCTGCTTGGCTTTCGCGGTTTCAAAACGCGCAGGCCAGCTCGCCACAATGGCTTCAATGCGCGGGTCAGGCTCATGGCGTACCAGCGAAAGCGCTTTCTCGCCGGCCACATCACGCAGTGCTGCCAGCATATCGGCCACCGTGACGGTAATGCCGGGTAGCATAAAGGCGCGAAAAGTGGCCAGGGCTTCGCTCGGCACTTCCGCACCATGGATCAGCGCCGCCACCACTCTGCCCGGTGACATCACAAACATCGGCAGCTCGGTAGGCACCGGGCAAACCGCCTCTTCGCCATTGAGCGGCTCACGCAGAATGCTGGAGGCAAAGCTGGAGGCCGCGGCATTAGGCCGACCGGGTCGAATCACAATCGTCGGTAGGCGCAGCACTAAACCATCAATGAGCCCTCGGCGGCTGTAATCGTTGATGAGCAGCTCGCACATGGCTTTTTGTGCACCGTAGGAGTTTTGCGGATGGAGTGCCGTCATATCATCCAGTACCTCCGGCAACTCACCGCCGTAGGCCGCCACGGAGCTGGCCATAATCAAGCGAGTATCGGATAGCTCCTGTTCCCGGCAGCCTTCCAGCAGCGCCCGCGTGGCATCGAAGTTAACCCGCATACCGAGTTCCAAATCGGCTTCTGCGGCGGAGCTTACGACCGCCGCCAGGTGGTAGATCACATCGGGTCGCTGCTCTAACACGCTATCCAGCGCGCCGGGTTGGGTAATATCCAGCGCCACTGATGTCACAGCAACGCTTTCCGCTGCAGGCTGCGGCGCTTCGATCTGGTCAATCAGTGTCAAGCGCGTAATGGGCTGCTGGCAAAGCTCACCGCGTTCAAGCAATTGGTTGACTAAACGCTGGCCGAGAAACCCGGCTGCGCCGGTAATGGCAATATGCATCGTGAGGATCCTGTTGTAGTTTTGTTATTGTTCATTCAGTTGGGGCAGATTAGTGAGTGCCGATCAGCGTGTGATTAGGCCCCACGCCTCGCCCCACCCCAGCCCCGCGCGAGTGTCGGCCTGGGGGCGATACTCGCAGCCGATCCAGCCGTTATAGCCCAGCGCGCTTAAGCGCTCGAAGATGGCCGGGTAATGCACCTTTCCCACATCCGGCTCGTGGCGCCCGGGTACGCCTGCGACTTGAATATGCCCTATGGCGCTGAACTGGCGCTCAAGGTGGCGAATCAAGTCGCCGTCCATAATTTGGCAGTGGTAGAGATCAAACTGTAGCTTTAGATTTTCTGCCCCAACCTCTTCCAATACCGCCATCGCCTGCGCCTGGCGAGAGAGAAAAAAGCCGGGCATATCGCGCGTATTAATCGGCTCGATCAGTATGTCCCGACCAACCTTGGCCGCTTCACTCGCAGCAAAGCGTAGATTGCGGATATAGGTAGCGTGGTGTTCAGCCTGGATCGCGGCATCGACGTCTTCCGGGAGCAGCCCCGCCATGGCATGCACCCGAGGGCAGTTGAGCGCTTCGGCGTAACGTAGCCCTTCAATCACCGAGTCACGAAACTCTCCTTCTCGGCCCGGCAAGCTCGCTAAGCCCCGCTCACCTGCATCCCAATCGCCTGGCGGCAGATTAAACAGCACTTGCTCCAGTTGGTTTTTATTCAGCGCATCTCTTAACTCATCGGCGGTATAGGCGTACGGGAACAGGTACTCAACGCCTTTAAAGCCCGCGTCCGCAGCGGCAGCAAAGCGACTCATAAAGACGTGTTCGTTAAACAGCATGCTGAGGTTGGCGGCTAATCGAATCATCGTGGTGCTCTTGTTGTTAAGTACGTCATTATTAAGTGCGTCGTTAATCCCGTGGAAAACGTGCCTCAAGCTCGGCCACCTGCTCGGGTGTTAACCCTCTTGGGTTCTCGCCCCTTAACAGCAGATAGAGCTTGGCAGTCTCTTCCAGTTCTTCGGTGGCGTAGACCGCTGCCTCAAGGTTTTTCCCCGCCACCACTGGGCCGTGGTTAGCCAGCAGCACCGCGCTATGCTTGCCCGCTAATCCCCGCACTGCATCGCCCAGCTTGGGGTCGCCAGGAATGTGATACGGCACCAGCGGCAGTTTCCCCACCCGCATCACGTAGTAGGCTGTGAGTGGTGGTATGCAGTCGCAGGGATTCACATCAGGCAAGCAAGAGACCGCCACCGAGTGAGTGGAGTGCAGGTGCACAATCGCACCGGACTGCGGGCGCTCCTCGTACATCGCCATATGCAAAAACTGCTCTTTGGTAGGCTTATCGCCACTCAGCAGTTGGCCGTTGTTATCCAGATGGGAGATCCGTGCAGGATCCAGCCGCCCCAAGCAGGCGTTGGTGGGTGTCATCAGCCAGCCGCCGTCATCCAGACGCACGCTGATATTGCCGCTGGAGCCCATGGTCAGGCCGCGGTCAAACAGCGATTTCCCCAGAGTGCTGATCTGCTCCCGCAAACTGTTTTGGGGATGGCGATGCAAGTGGATGCTCATACCAGCACCTCAAACGCCCGGGTAAAGAAATCGACGCCACCGAAGTTGCCAGATTTCAGCGCCAGCGACAGCGGCACATCGCGACCCGTTATTAAAGTTTGCGTCCAGGGCACGCCAGGGTCGATCTGCTCACCGATGCGCAGGGTGGTAATACCCAACGCTGAGACCACCGCGCCTGACGTTTCGCCCCCGGCGACCAGCAACCGGCCCACGCCTTCCTCTACAAGTTTGACAGCCAACTGGCTCAGCGCCTCTTCAACTAACGCACCCGCATGCGCAACGCCAAGGGCTTGCTGGGCTGCGTTAACCTTTTCAGTATCAGCCGAGGCATAGAGCAGTACCGGCGTCTCTTGAGATAAACGCTTGCGGGCAAAGGCCAGCGCCTGTTCCTGCTGTTGCCCCCCTTCGGTCAACGCCAAGGGATCAAGGGCAAAGCCACCATCAGGGTGCTGGGCCAGAAAATCCGCTACTTGTGCAAGTGTGGCACGGGAGCAACTGCCGGAGAGCACCAGCGCACCACCCGAGGCAGGCGATAAACGCCCCGGCTCACTGATCGTGCCCAGCCAGCCCTGTGCACGATATTGGGCGGGCAACGCCTGCCCCAAACCAGAACCGCCGGTCACTAAAGGCAGTGAAACGGTAGCTTCAGCCAGAATTTCCAGATCCTGTTCGTCCAAGGAATCACAGATCACATGGCGAACTCCCTGATCTGCCAGCATCGTTAAGTGAGCACAGGTCGCCTCTGCGCCTTGAACCAGAACCGCGCGGTTGGCTAAGCCCACCGGGTGCGGCGTTTGACGGGAGAGTACTCGCACGAGATCCGCGTCCTGCATGGGGTTCAGTGGGTGGTGCTGCATACCGCTGTCGTTGAGCAAGCGGTCGCCCACAAACAGATGGCCCTGGTAGACCGTACGGCCGTTAATCGGGAAGGCGGGCACCATCACTGTTTGGTGCGCACCCAGAGCTTCCAGCAACGCATCCGCCACCGGGCCGATATTGCCTTGGTCGGTGGAGTCAAAGGTGGAGCAGTACTTGAAGAACAGCTGCCGGGCGCCCTGCTGACGAAGCCACTCAAGGGCAGCGAGTGAGTCCGCCACGGCTTCGTCCACCGGGCAGGAACGCGATTTCAGCGCCACGATTACCGCATCGATATCAGTGAGGTCGACCTCTTGCTGAGGCACGCCAATCACCTGCAGGCAGCGCATACCGCCGCGCACCAGGTTATTGGCAAGGTCGGTCGCTCCAGTGAAGTCATCGGCAATGGCGCCCAGTACGATGTTCGCTCCCATCCCCATTTTATTCGGCTCCCTGGGCGTCGTTGGCAGCTTCTGGCAACGCGATGCCCGATAATCGCTGGTAGACTTTTATCACCGCCGAGTCATCTTCGCGCCCAAAACCTGCACCGCTGGCAGCGGTAAACTGCTGCAGAGCGCTTGAAGCGACCGGCGTTGCCAGCGCCAGCTCGCGGCCGGTTTGATGCACGATGTTGAGATCTTTGACGAAGATATCCACCGCAGAAAGCGGCGTGTAGTCACCACTCAGGATATGCGGCACGCGGTTTTCGAACATCCAGGAGTTGCCCGCCGAGTGGGTAATAACGTCATATATCACCTCTGGGTCGAGTCCCATACGAATGCCCAGCGCCATGGCCTCAGCGGCGGTGGCGATATGCACACCTGCCAGCAGTTGATTGACCAGTTTCATACTTGAGCCAACGCCAGGCGCATCGCCAAGGCGATAAACCTTGGCAGCCATGGCGTTTAGCACTGCTTCGGCGTAGGTAAATGCCTCCGTTGCCCCGGATGCCATTACCGATAGTTCACCACTTTTGGCTTTAGCAGCACCGCCGCTAATCGGCGCATCCAGCAGCAGCAACCCCTCTGCCGCCACACGCTCACCAAGCTGTTTGGCCTGACTGGGCGCCACAGTGGCGCACTGGATGATCAGACTGCCCCGGGCCAAGTGGCTTACCACCCCCTGCTCACCGAACAGCACTTGCTCAACCTGCGCCCCGTTAACGACAACCACCAACACGATATGGCAGTGAGCAAGCTCGGCAGGAGTGGCTACGCTTTGCCCCCCTGCTGCCACGAAGGCATCGCGTGCCCCAGCGGAAATATCACACCCGGTCACATTAAATCCCTGCTTGAGCAAAGCGGTGGCCGTACCCATGCCCATGGCGCCCAGGCCAATAAGACCTACTTGAAGTGATTGCTTATCGTGTTGGCTCACCTAACGGCACCTCTTGGTTGTTGAGACTGTTGTTGAGACGGCTGTTGAGACTGTTACTGAGAACGTTGTTGTGTTTGTTGCTATCGTCGCGGTGCAATTAGAAGCTAAATGGTAGCGCTGTCATGATAGCGCTACCATTCGTTTTAGATTATTGTTGGCGTTACGACAAGCTGAAAATCAGGGACGTGCGACCAATGTCTAAAGACTCGCCCAACGCTGCCTCTCCCAGCCCTGCCAGGCAGCGCCGAAGCTCCGACCAAGTCACGCTCAGCCAAGTGGCGCAAGCGGCAGGGGTATCACCGATTACCGCATCTCGAGCACTGAACAACCCTGATAAGGTCAGCGATAGTGCACGCCTGAGTGTTCTACAAGCCGTAGAGAAACTGGGCTACGTACCCAACTTGGTAGCCGGTAGCCTGGCCTCCTCCCGCTCGCGGCTGATTGCGGTGATTGTGCCGTCGCTGATCAATAGCGTGTTTGTGGAGGTCATCAAGGGGCTGCAGGAAACGCTGGAAGCCGAGGGCTACCAGATACTGCTGGGTAACACCGACTACGATCTAGACCGCGAGTATCAATTGGTGCGCACTTTTCTGGGCTGGTCATGCTCTGCACTGGTCACCGCTGGGCTGCGCCATAACAAGGCGTGCCATACGCTGCTGGCGAACTGGGATCACCCCATTATGGAGGTGATGGAGCTGGGCAAAGGCATGGATCTTAACGTTGGGCTGGATCACGTGGCGGCAGGCCGCTGCATGGCCGACCATCTTCTCGACAAAGGCTACCGCCATATTGTTTATGTGGGCGCACGGCTCTCGCAGGATTATCGCGCCAGCATGCGCTACGAAGGCCATAAAGCGGTGCTAAAGGAGAAAGGGATCGACGCCCCACTACTGGAACTAGACACCTTAGGCAGCCTACAGGCGGGCGCTGAAGGGCTGGCCCAAGTTCTCGCGCAATACCCTCATACCCAAGCCATTCACTTTGCCAACGACGACTTGGCGGCAGGCGCCCTGCTGGCTGCTCAACGTCAAGGGCTAAACGTTCCAGGGGATATCGCCATTGCCGGGTTTAACGGCCTGCCCCTTGGTCAGCACGTAACTCCTCAGCTCACGACCATTCTTTCACCCAGAGAAGAGATGGGCCGCTTAGCCGCCAAAGAACTCATTCGGCGGCTAAGCGGTAAAAACGTCTACCGCCGCCAGCACGATGTGGGCTTTACGCTCCAAACCGGCGGGAGTACTTAGGCCGCCTCAACGCTCATATCGCTGGTGGTTGACCAAGAATCTCCAAGCCTGATCCCAGCTCGTTTTCAATTGCCTGACCGATTGCCAGCAGGCTGGCGTCTTGCCACGGCCCGGCCAGCACTTGCAGGCCAACGGGCATACCTGCGGCGTCTTTCCCAACCGGCAGCGTTAAGGCACACAGGCCTAGGAAATTAGCGATCACCGTGTTGCGCAGGGCATGCATGTTGGCTTTGGGATAGGCACCTTCGGGCTGAAGACTCTCGATAGTGGGCGGGGTAATCGCCACCGTGGGAGTAAGGACTGCATCTACATCGGCCATGCGAGCGGCGGCAGAGGCGGCAAGCGAGTCCAGCACCGTGCGACGACGCACATACTCCCAGGCAGGCATGTCATCTGCCGCTTTAACGCGGGCGGCGACGTTAGGATCCAGGGAATCAATCATCTCGGGTAGCTCGGTGTTTAGAAACGCCGCCAATTCCGGCGCAGCCACACCGCCCAGCTTGAAGAGTTCGTACGCTTCGTCGATGCCAGGCAACTCGAGGGTCACTATTCGCGCCCCGGCGGCTTCCAGCTGCTTAATGGCACCGCGTACGGTTTCCGCGATACCTGGACTGCAGTCGTCCCAGAAAAACGTTTCTGGTACTCCAAAGGTCAACCCGGCAAGCGTCGGTGTTGCTGGCATTCGATCATCCTGACCGCTAAGGCCGCCATCCAACGCATCGAACGCAAAGGCAAGGTCATCTACCCGACGCGCCAGTAACCCTGGGGTATCCAGCGTGCTTGAAAGCGGTACGATCTGCTCGGTCGACCAGCGCCCGGCGGTGGTTTTCAATCCCGCTACGCCGGTCATTGAGGCGGGAATACGCACTGAACCGGCGGTATCGGTGCCTAATGCCAAACTTGCCGTACCGCCCACCAGTGAAACACCCGCCCCGGAGCTTGAGCCGCCAGGCGTGCGGTGCTGATGTGCATCCCAGGGGTTGCGCGGTGCGCCCCAATGGGCATTGGTGCCCAAGCCGCCAAAGGCAAACTCAACGGAGTGGGTTTTACCCATAACAGAAGGTAGCTGTTTCAATAGCGTGCCCACCACTGGGCCGGGCCGCTCCCAACGCTTCGGCAGGCGTTGAGAAGAGCCCGCATAAGTGGGCAGCCCGGTCACGGCGTAGATATCCTTGATCGATACCGCCAAGCCCATTAGCGCCCCCGCATCACCACCCTGGGCGAGCACCGCATCGGCAGCTTTTGCCATTGCCAGTGCCTGCTCACCGTTCCAGGTGAGGTAGGCATGGTCGTGTTTGCCGCGCTGCTGATAAGCAGCGACTGCCGCTTCGGCCAGCGCGGTAGCGGTCAGCGTGCCCGCCCGCAGACGCTCGCGCTGCTCACGTAACGGTAGAAAAATGGGTGAATCCTGCATGCTTTACGTACCTCTTTGGATGCTTAACGCACTTCAAAAATCGCTTCGACTTCCACCGCCGCATTGCCGGGCAGTGTCGCCACCCCAATGGCGGTTCTAGCGTGACGCCCTGCATCGCCAAATAGCGCGACAAAAAGCTCTGATGCCCCGTTGATCACCAGCGGCACATCGTGAAAGCCCGGCGCCACATTGACGAAACCATTCATGCGCACGCAGCGCACCACGCGGGGAAAATCGCCATCCACGGCATCGCTTAACGAGGCCAGCAGGTTCAAGGCACACGCCTGGGCCGCCAGCTTGCCGGTTTCAAGATCGAACTCAGCCCCCACCTTGCCGGGATAGAGAACATCACCGTCACGCTCGCAAATCTGCCCGGCTAAAAACAGCTGGCTGCCCAACTGGGACCAGGGTAGAAACAGGCCACGCGGCCTTGGAATCGCCGGTAACGTAAGGCCCTGCTCCGCCACCGCTTGTTCAATCGTATTGCTCATGGTTCGTTGTCCTTATTGTTTAGCTTCATTAAGCCAGCTGTTAATAGATTAATGAGGGCAGCCAGGTACTCAGCCACGGTATATAGGTGATGATGATCAGCGCTAACAGCATCAAGCCAATCAGCGGTAAGCAGGCCTTGAACACTTCCTGCAGCGACATCTTGGAGATCGCCATAGCGACGAACAGGTTCAACCCTACCGGCGGCGTAATCATCCCCACCGAGAAGTTGATCAGCGTGATCACCCCAAAATGCACCGGGTCAACGCCGACCTGGGCCGCAATAGGCTGCAGTAGCGGCGAGAGCACAATGATGGCCGAGGCGCTATCGAGGAAAAAGCCAGCAACGATCATCACGACATTAAACAGCGCCATGACCTGAAACGGATCGTCTGTCCACGACAGCACCTCGCCTGCCAGTTGGCTAGGCGTACCGGTAATGGCGAGCAGCCAAGAGAAAGCAGAGGCACCTGCAGTAATCAGCAGCAGCGTCGCGGAAATCAATCCAGAGCTTCTTAACGTTCCCACCAGTTCCGTTACGTTAATGGTGCGATAGACCACCATGCCGACGAACAGACCATATACACAGGCGAC